>Ga0213876_10002237_pt1 | contig 11420 bp, 7 predicted proteins | sample BarmaccomBMRX_R9_FD_160113 | JGI IMG/M metagenome (GOLD analysis project Ga0213876, IMG submission 160113) | Root-associated microbial communities from Barbacenia macrantha in rupestrian grasslands, the National Park of Serra do Cipo, Brazil - RX_R9 | ecosystem: Host-associated > Plants > Roots...
ATGCCGCGGGCGGCATCCAGTCGCTCACCGTCGGCGGCGGCGGGCAGGCGCAGCACCGCGTGGGCTTCTCGCTCGCCGACATGTTCCTGTACAAGGTCCTCTCCGCCACGCTCGACCCGACCGTGTCGACGGGGTTCAAGGACGCGATGTGCGACGGCGGCACGGGGAAGAGCGGGCTCGAGATGGGCGGCGCGCCCGTGCCGTGCGCGCAGGCGCCGCGCGTGCTGTGGGGGCACACGCAGCCCACGTGGCAGCTCGGCGTCAACAGCACCGTCACGCTGTGGCGCAACCTGCGCCTCTACGCGCGCGTCGACGGCAACGGCGGCAACATCCAGAGCAACACCGAGATCCGCGCGCTGCACAACCAGGGCTCGACGCTCGCGGTGATCAAGCGCGACGACCCGATCTTCCTCGTGTACCGCTCGATCGAGAACGACGCGGTCGGCACCTACGACGCGGGCTTCATGCGGCTGCGCGAGGTGTCCGCGTCGTACACGCTGCCGGGCGCGATGGCGCGCCACATCGGCGCGACGGCGGCCAACGTGAACCTCGCCGGCCGCAACCTGATGATGCTGTGGACGGCGCAGGACGGGTGGGGCACGTCGCGCGATGGGCTCGTGCACGTGCCGCTCGCCAACCAGCACGTGTGGGACCCCGAGATCCGCGCCGTCGGTCAGCTCTCGAACGGCTTCCAGACGATCCTGCCGACGACCGCGAGCGTCGTGGCGACGGTCCGGCTCACCTACTGACCGACGGAGACGCATCGATGCGATCGCATCACCTGACCCTCGCCGCCGCGTTCGCGCTCGTCGCCGCGGCCACGGCGTGCGACAAGCTGCTCACGGTGGACAACCCCGGGCGCGTCCCCGCCGAATCGCTCGACGACCCGGCGCTCGTCCCGGCGCTCGAGGCGGGCGCGCTGCAGCAGTTCATGTGCGGCTACGCGCAGTACGTCTCGACCGCCGGGATGCTCTCCGGCGAGTACTGGTCGGCGAACGGCTTCGTCGACAACCATCCGTGGGAGTGGCGCGGCATCCAGGAGATCAAGTCGAACCCCGGCGGCTGCGCCACGGCGCGAACGCAGACGTTCATGGGCTTCTACACGCCGCTCCAGCAGGCGCGCTACCAGCTCGACGACCTCGGGAAGCGCGCGGCCTCGTACACCGACGCGCAGCTCCCGAACCGGATCCGCATCCAGGCGGAGGCGGCGGCGTACGCCGGCTACACGTACCTGCTGCTCGCCGAGTCGATGTGCGACATGACGATCGACAACGGCCCGAAGATCTCGAAGGCCGACGTGCTCAAGATCGCCGAGCAGCGCTTCACCGAAGCGTTAGGCTTCGCCGGCACGTCGACCGACGCGCAGCTCGTGAGCCTGAAGAACATGGCGTACGACGGCCGCGCCCGCGAACGGCTCGACGCCGGGAACCTCGCCGGCGCGGCGGCCGACGCGGCGCTCGTGCCGGCGGGCTTCGTGCGCAACGCCGACTTCGCGGAGGGCGGGGCCGTGGGGCGCGAGGACCGGCTCTACAATCTCACCGTGCGCAACGACTTCCTGTCGGTCACGCCCGCCTACCGCAACCTCACGCTGGAGAACGGGCAGCCCGATCCGCGCGTGAAGGTGACCAACACGGGCCGCACGGGCAGCGACAACGTGACGCCGGTGTGGCAGCAGCAGAAGTTCACGGGGAGCGGCGCGGTGGGGATCCCGATCGCGTCGTACGCCGAGGCGCAGCTCATCCTCGCCGAGGCGACGGGCGGGCAGGCGGGGCTCGACGCGATCAACCGCGTGCGCGCGCTGTCGAGCATCCCGGCGATCCCCACGGTCCCGGCGGACTTCAAGGCGCTGATCATCGAGGAGCGCCGCCGCCAGCTCTTCAGCGAGGGGCAGCGCTACGGCGACATGCTGCGCTTCAACCTGCCGTTCCAGACGGGCGTGAACCGGAAGGGGCAGTCGTACAGCAGCCTGACGTGCGTGCCGCTGCCGGACGTGGAGACGAGGAACAATCCGAACTTGGGGGCGTGACGCTGCACCGATGACGGTGTTTCGACAACGACGGTGACGGCGTTTCGACAACGGCGTTGGCGACGCCCCACAACGTCGTCGGTACGGCGTCTTCGGTGCTTCGGCTTCGATAGCGCGTCTTGTGGTCGATGAGGCGTTGGTGGTACGGCGTTTTCGGTACACCGTCAACGCTCCTTCAACTACGCTGGATCGACGACAAGACGTCGTATCGATGACGCGGCACCGAAGACGGCGTTTTGACGACGTCGTCGGGTGTCGACGACGCCGTTCCGCCAACGCCTCGAGGTCTCCCATGCCCGATCGCCATGCCGACCGCCGCCCCGTCCGCGTCCTCATCTTCGCCGCCTCGCTGCGCCGCGGCTCGTTGAACGACCGGCTGGCCGATCTCGCGGCCGCCATCGCGGCGGAGAAGGGGGGCGTCGTGGACCGGGCGGCGATGGCGGACTTCGACTGCCCGTCGTACGACCAGGACGACGAGACGACGACGGGGCTGCCGGCCGGCGCGCGCGCGCTGCGCGACCGGCTCGTCGTCGCCGACGCGTTCGTGATCGCGTCGCCCGAGTACAACGCGTCGATGCCGGGCGTTCTCAAGAACGCCATCGATTGGGTCTCCAGGCATCGGCCGCAGCCGTTCAACGGGCGCCAGGGGCTGCTCCTCTCGGCGTCGCCGTCGATGGTCGGCGGGAACCGCGGGCTGTGGGCGCTGCGCGTGCCGCTCGAGCACCTCGGCGCGCGCGTCTATCCCGACATGTTCTCGCTCGCCCAGGCGCACGAGGCGTTCGACGCCGGCGGCCGGCTCGCGAGCGCGATGCTGCAGCAGCGCTTCGAGCAGACCATCGAGTGCTTCCTCGACCTCGTCGAGGCGGCGAAGCACTACCGCGCGCTCCAGAAGCAGTGGGTGGAGTTCCTCGGCGAGCGCCCGAACGAGGCGACCGACCGCGTGGAGCACACGCCGGTGGAGGCGGCGTCGTAACGCGGCGATAAGGCGTCGCATCGAAACGTTGCGGTCGGAGCCGTTCCGCGCGGGACCGCCGCCGCCGCGCAACCGCCACGCACGCAGGCGGTTGCGCGGCGGCACGCGCATCGGCCGCCGCCGGTGCGCGCCGTGCCCTGGGTGGTGGCCACGCCCGCCGCATCGCGTTAGGCATCCGCGGGCGTGCCACCACCCACGCGGAGACTCCACGATGTCCATCAGCACGATCGCCACGCCCCGCGCCGCCGGCCTCGCCGGCCTCGGTGCCCTGCTCCTCGCGCTCGCCGCGTGCAGCGGCACGACCGATCCCGTGAGCGTGCACGCGCCCGCGGCGCCGCAGCTCGCCAAGGGCTCGGGCGGCGGCGGCAATGGAGGCGGTGGCAACGGAGGCGGCGGTGCGGCATCGGGCAACAAGACGTGCGGCACCTTCTCGATCCGCCTCGCGAACGGGCAGGTCGTCTCGGGCAAGCAGAAGGTGAGCCTCGCCGGCGTGAGCGGCGTCGCGACGGTGCAGGGGACGTTCGTGCGCTTCACCGTGGACCTCGGCACGTTCAAGGTCACCGACTACGCGCTGCGCGGCACGACGCTCTTCGCACGCAAGGAGGCGATGCACGGCCAGACGCTGACGCGCCCGCTCGACGTCGACCTGAACAACGAGCAGCTCGTGATCAAGCGCACGAGCACGAACGGCACGCTCGACATGAAGATCCAGGCGAAGGACTGCGACACGGGCGGCCTGTTCCAGATGGAGGCCGAGTCGGACGTGGCGGCGACGACACCCTTCGAGCACGAGCTGGCGGCGGGCCTGTCGTACTTCGATCCCGACCCGACGACGTCGCGCACCTTCTTCTCCGCCAACGGCACGCGCACCGGTGCCTCGCTCGGCTACGACAGCCCGGAGCTGGCGACGCGCACCTTCCCCGCGCTCGGCGCGCCGGTGAGCGGATCGATCGCGCGGTACGCGGTGCAGAACGGGGGACGGATGGGGATGGTGGTGGGCGAGGATGCGCGGGAAGGGCTGCTGACGCCGTGACGTACCGGTGGAGCGGGTCTGATGGGGTGGGTCTGATGGGGTGGGTCTGATGGGGCGCGTCTGATACGGCGGGAGGGGCCGATACGGCGGAGCCGATGAGGCGGGACTGATCCAGCGGCCGGTTCGCTCTTCCAGCCCCGCCGTATCAGTCGCGCTGCATCAGTCCCTCCCGCCGTACCAGACGCGCCCCATCAGGACCGCCCCACCAGTCTCGCCGTCGACCAGCGTGGCCCAGCGAGAAGGCCCCCACCCCGCAGGTCATGTAACGATCTCCCCACCCCCGCCGACTCCGGCGTTACGTTCTGACTCCAAGCCCGCGCCATCCGGCCGGGTCGGGTCCACGCGTACTCCGGTTTTCATGCAGCCCGGGATGGGAGAGCGGAGCGACACCAGCCGCGAGGTGCGGCCCGCCCCACGTCCCGTCGCGCGGCGCCGGCCGACGCGTCCGGCCGCGCCACGCGATCCCGCCGCGCGGGCCCTCGCCGCCGTCGCCGCCCTGCGCGCCGACGGTGCCGCGTCGGCCGAGACGCGCGTCGTCGGCGCGCTCGACGTGCTCGCGGCGACGTCGCTCCGGCTCGAGCTCGCGGCGGTCGACGCCGCGCCGCGCGCGGCCGCCTCGCTGGCCTTCGTCGCCCAGGCGACCCGCGCGCTGCACGAGATCCTGCTCGAGGCGCGGGTGCCGTCGGGGGGGTCGGTGCACGGGGCGCTGCGGCGCGTCGAGCGGTTCCGGTCGTGGGTCGACGCCCGCAACGCGGACGGGCCGGGCGACGCGGCGTTCGTCCTCGCGCTCTGCGCCGCGCTGGCCGAGCTGCTGCGACAGCTCTCCGACGTCTGACGCGTTGCCCGATGCGGGTGCTCTGCTGAATGGAACCGCGGAGGACGCGGAGGGGCGCAGAGGACTGCCTGACCAAATCGTGCCGTGGAGGCCGGGCGGCATCGTTAGGCCCTCGGGTCGTCATCCCGCGGCTTTCGCCGGGGTGACGGAGGGGGTGCCTCTGCGTCCTCTGCGCCCTCCGCGGTTCGATTCGACAGGAGCAGATGGACCACGGAGGACACAGAGGACACGGAGGACTGCCTAACCAGGTTAGGCCGTTCCTCCGTGCTCTCCGTGCCCTCCGTGGTTCCGGCGCCGAGCCAGTGCGCTCAGAAGAGCAGCCGGTAGACGAGCGACACGTTGCGCCCGGGGTTGAGGGCGAACGTCTTGATGCGGCTCGTCGCGTCGACGTACCGCTCGTCCAGCGCGTTGTCGACGCGCAGCACGATGGCGCTGACCTGGCCGCCTGACGGCAGCGTCACCCCCGCGCTGAGGTCGAGCAGGTCGTACGCCGGCGTCGCCAGACCGGCGGGGTCCTCGCTCGACACGGCGGGCGGCACGCGCGTCTGCGAGAACGCGTGCCGGTACTCGGCGCCTAACGAGAAGCGCCCGTCGTCCCAGCGCGCGAGGCCGCCCAGCCGCGCGGCGGGGATGAACGGGAGCGGCGTCCGCGTGGCGGCGAAGGTGCCGTGCACCAGGTCGCCCATGCCGCCCACCACCACGTGCGGCACGACTTCGGCCTCCAGCCGCCCCTCGAGGCCGCGCAGCGTCGCGTCGGCCTGTGTGACGCGGTTGAGCGGCACCGTCGTCGCCTCGGCGCCTTCGTCGAGCGTGGTGTCCTTCACGATGTTCGGCGTGATGTAGTTGGCGATGCGGTTGTCGAACGCGGCGAGCTGCCCCGTCAGGCCGCGCCGCTCCACGCGCAGGATCGCGTCCACCCCCTGGTTGACCTCGGCCTCGAGCGCGGGGTTGCCGTAGTCGTACGTGCCGGCCGCGGCGTGGAACGCGTTCGACGACAGCTCCTCGACCGACGGCGCGCGGAACGCCCGCGCGGCGCTCGCGGCCAGCGTCGCGTGCGCGCCGAGCGGCACACTCAGACCCACGCTTCCCGAGAACTGGTCGAACGTGCGGGTGCCGACGAACGCGTCGAACTTCTCCGCGCCCGGCCGGATGGCGATGCGATAGGCGTCGAGCCGGCCGCCGAGCTGTAGCGTCGGCACGCGGGCGTCGGGGGTGGACGCGCTGCCTAACGCGATCTCCTGGAAGGCGAACGCGCCGAGCCCCGTGCTGCGCGCCGCGGGCGTGAGCGCCTCCTCGCCGAGGGCGGCGTAGCGCTTGAAGAGCCCCGAGGCGCCGACGGCGCCGCTCGTGCGGCCGGCGCGCGTGCGCGCGAGCACGTCGACGGTCTGCGTCGCGAGGTCGAAGCGCGTGTTGGTCGCGCCGGTCTCCTGGTCGACCTCGGCGTGGGTGTACCACTGGCTCGTGCCGCCGACGCGGAGCGACGTGAGCGCCCCCTTGTCGAGCGTGACGTCGGCGCGCCCGACGATCTGGTGGCGGTGGCCGTCGATCTTCGCGCGCTCGCCGTCGCCCGACGGCAGCCCGTAGTCGAACTGGTAGCCGCGGTAGACGATGCCGCCGGTGGCCGGGCCGGCGGCGAACCCGAGGCCGGCGACGCCGTTGGTCTCGCGGTAGAACGTGTTGGGCAGGCGCGAGCCGCCACCGCCGCGCAGGTCGTCGGTGTGGCGCGTGCCGCCGCGCGCGACGAGCGCGAGCCCGGTGCCCGACGGCCCGGTGCCTAACGGGATGGTGGCGCCCGCCGCGAGCCCGCCGCCGGGCGTCGCCGACTCGGCCTGGCCGGCCACGTAGCCGTCGAGGTGCGTGGGGATCGACGTCGGGATGTCGTTGGAGATGACGTTCACGACGCCGCCCAGCGCCTGGTTGCCGTAGAGCAGCGATGCCGGCCCGCGCACGACCTCGATGCGCTGCGCCGCGAGCGGGTCGATCGACACGCCGTGGTCGGGCGCGGCCGACGACAGGTCGCCGGCGCGGTCGCCGTCCTGCAGCACGAGGATGCGCTCTCCCTGCAGCCCGCGGATCACCGGCGCGGTGGCGGCCGGCCCGTTGAAGCGCATGGCGATGCCGGGCTCGCGCGCCAGCGTCTGCGCGACCGTGCCGCCGAGCTGCCGCGCGAGCGCCTCGCCGGAGAGCGCGGTCACCGACTGCGGCACGTCGCGCGGGTCGCCGCCGGTGGCGGTCGCGGTGACCTGCACGGTGCCTAACGACACGGCCGCGGGCGCGAGCACGATGGTGACGCGCACCTCGCCGCCGGTCGCCGGGATGGTGACGTCGGCGTGGCCCGGCGCGTAGCCGATGCGCTGGGTCGCGAGGTGGTAGGTGCCGGCGGGGAGCGCGGCGAAGCGGAACACGCCGGCGTCGTCGGTCGAGGCGACGCGGCCGAGTTGGGCGACGATGACCTGGACGCTCCCCACCGGCCGCCCGGCGGTGTCCTGCACGACGCCGACGAGGGTTGCGGCGACGGTGCCTAACGCGTGGGACGGGACGGGGGTGGCGGCGAGCAGCGTTCCCGCGGCCGCGGCGGCGAGACGGACGAGCGACGACATGAGCGATCCTCCGAAGGGTGCTGCTCGGAGGGTACGGGTGCCGTCGGGCGCGGCCACGCGGGTTTCAACGAACGGTCGCTGAGGGGCAATGAGTGGAGGGTCGTGACTCGTGACTCGTGACTCGTGACTGGTAGTCATCCCGAGCGGAGCGAGGGATCTGCACTTGGCCGAGCCAACGGCACGTGCAGATCCCTCCCCCGGCTTTCGCCGGGGTCGGGATGACAAGAGGTGACGAGTCACGAGTCACGAGTCACGACTCACAGCCGCAGCAGTGAGTCGCGCACGACGCGCGACCGCAGGCGGCTCACGGGGAGCTGCTGGCCGTCGGTCAGGGTCACGAGATAGGTGCCGCCCGGCATCGGGCTGACCTTCGCGATCGACGCCACGCGCACCAGCGCGCCGCGCGAGAGGCGGATGAACGCGCCGGCCGGCAGGCGCGCCTCGAGGTCCTTGAGCCGGTACGTGATCGTGTGCCGCTCGCCGCCTGACGTGACGAGATGCAGCAGCTCCCCATCGGCGACGATCGACGTCACCGCGTCGACCGGCACGAGCAGCACGTCGTCGCGGCGGCGCACGGGGATGCGCTCGAGCATCGCCGCGGGCCGCGTGGCCGATGCCGCTTCGGTCGACGCCATCTCGACGGCGGCCGCGATGCGCTGCGCCTCGCTCTCGCGCCAGTCGGCGCGCTCCAGCCGCTCGTGCGCGCGCGCGAGCGTGCGTCGCAGCCGCGGGGCGTCGACGGGCTTGAGGAGATAATCGATCGCGTTCAGCTCGAACGCCTGCACGGCGTAGGCGTCGTACGCGGTCACGAACGCGACGAGCGGCAGCACGTCGCGCCGCAGCAGGCGGACGACGCCGAGTCCGTCGAGCTCCGGCATCTGGAGATCGAGGAGGGCGAGGTCGGGGCGCTCGCGCTCGATCAACGCGACCGCCGCCGCGCCGTCCGCCGCCTCGCCGACGACGGCCACGTCGGGGGCGCCTAACAGCAGGTTGACGAGGAAGCGGCGTGCCGGCCGCTCGTCGTCGGCGACGATCACGCGCAGCGTCGGCGTCGTCATCGCGCGGCCCTCGGCGACAGGGGGATCCAGAGCTCGATGGTGGTGCCCGACCCCGGCGCGGTGCGGAAGGCGAGCGACGCGGCGCCGCCGTAGTGCCGCGTCAGGCGTCGCTCGACGTTGCGCAGCCCCACGCCGTCCTCGCGGCCGCGGGCGAGCGCGTCGGCGGTCGCGCCGGCGCCGGTGTCGGACACGACAACGTGCAGCCGGCGCTCGCCGGCGGCGTCGGGCTCGACGCGCGCCCGCACGACGACGTCGCCGCCGGCGCGCAGCGGGCTCACGCCGTGCTTCACCGCGTTCTCGACGAGCGGCTGGAGCAAGAGCGGCGGGAGCAGCGCGCCACGCGCGTCGTCGGACACGTCGATCGTCACGCGGAGCCGCTCCTCGAAGCGCGCGTGCTCGATGGCGAGGTACGCCGAGACGATCTCCAGCTCGTCGCCGAGTGGGAGCAGCTCGCTCGCCGGCCGCAGCACGGCGCGCAGCAGCTCGGTGAGGCGATGGAGCGTGTCGAGCGCGCGGTCGGGGGCGGCCTGCACGAGATAGCCGATCGTCGTCAGCGCGTTGAACAGGAAGTGCGGGTTGAGCTGGGCGCGCAGCGCGCGCAGCTCGGCCTCGGTCGCGAGGCGGAGGATGTCCTGCTCGCGCGCCTCGCGCTCGTAGCGCTCGTGGGCCACGCGCAGCGCGTCGATGCGGCGGGCGGCGGTGACGCTCACCTGCTCCAGCAGCGCGACGTCGTCCGACAGCAGCCGGCGGCCGGGCGCGAGCCCGCCGACCACGAGCTCGAAGTGCGGCGCCTCCGCCGTCGGCACGGCGACGACGGCGGCCGTGCCGCGCTGCGCGGGCGCCACCGTCCGCCCAACGACGTTAGGCGCCCCGTCGGGCGGGCCATCCACCGGCCGCCACGTGGCCGCCGTCGCGCCCAGCGCGGCCGCCAGGTGGTCGCGCACCGCGTCGAGCGTCGACTCGGCGGTCTCGCGCCGCTGCACGTCGCGCGCGACCTGCTCGCGCAGCACGCGGTAGTCGGCGCGGCGCAGCACCACCCGGTCGACGACGCCCCACGCGAGCCGGCGGATCGGCGCCGCGACGAGCGCCGCGGCGACCCACAGCGCGAGCAGCAGTCCGGTGCCTAACGGGCTCGCCGGGTCGGCGGCGAGCCGCGGCAGCACGAGCGGCACGACGACGAACAGGTGCGCGGCGACGCCGAGCACGACGAGGGCGACGGCGACGAGCACGCGCTTGAGGAAGACGTCGGCGAGGGCGAAGCGGAAGTCCTGGTACAGGATGACGAGCGCCAGCGGGATCGACGCGTGGTGTCCCAACAGCTCGGCGCCCACCGGCTCGGCCCCCGACGAGTGGTGGCTGAGGTGGAGCGCCATGACCGCGAACGCCGCCAGCGCGGCGGCCATGAGCGGCGCGCGGTTCCCCGGCTGCCGTCGCACGACGACGGCGAGCACGGGGAGGACGACGGCGTAGCCCCACGTCAGGAGGAGGAGCGCCGAGCGGTTAGGCACCGGCGCGCCCGTGGCGGCGGCCCACAGGTGCAGCACGGCGCCACCGCCGCTCAGCGCGTACGCGGCGACGAGGATCGCGCGGCGCGGCCAGCCCGCGGCGCCGAGCAGCGTGGCCTGCACGACGACGGCGGGGAGCACGCCGAGGGCGCCGAACGCGATCGCGCCGAGGAGCGTGAAGAGCCGGTCGGCGGGCGCGGCGAGGCCGACGTCGCGGCCGCCGTAGAGCAGGAGCGCGCCGGCGTTCCAGAGCAGCCCGAGGATCGCCGTCGCGACGGGGATGCGATCGCGCCGTCCGCCGGCCGAGTGCGCGACGCGCAGCGTCATCAGCCCGAGCATCGCGTAGAGGGCGATGCCGGTGCCGAAGCCCGCGAGGTGCAGCAGGCGGCTGGAGAGCGCGACGGCGGCCATGCCGCAACGCTAGGCGGCGACGGGCGGCGGTGCCACCGAGCGCCTATGAACGGTCGGATTGGGCCGACGAGCGGCGGTCCGCGGGGTACGAGCGAATCCCACGTCTTCCGAGTCATCACCGGCGCGACGGACGGGCCCTCGGCTCGGCGTTGGAACCGCGGAGGACGCAGAGGGACGCAGAGGACTGCCTAACCCCCACCCGTCGCCGGGGTGACGCTCAAAGGGTTTCCTCTGCGTCCTCTGCGCCCTCCGCGGTTCAACGATCGCGCACGGGCCGCGCCTAACGGGCCTCGTGCAGACGGCGGTAGAGGGCGCCCGCGGGCACGAGCCAGCCGTCGGCGCTGGGGGTCCAGTACGCGCGGCCGCCGTCGCGCACGAACGCGCGCTGCGACGCGAGGCGGCCGGCGTTGCGGATGTTCTTCGCGATCACGTAGCGGACCTCGCCCCGCGGCCCGATGAGCACCGTGGCGCCGCCGTAGCCCTCGAACGCGCCGTCGCCGTCGCGCACGACGCGGCGCTGCGTCACCTCGGCCACGAGGTCGAACAACACCTGGCCGTCGGGGCCGATGCGGCGCGCCGAGCGGATCGACTGCACGCACGGCAGGTCGACGCCGGCGCCGACGGGCATGACGCCGAAGGCGTCGGGGTGCTGGGCCACCATCGCGCCGAGCATGGCGGCCTGGCGGCGGAGCTCGCGCTCGCCGGCCGCACAGGCGGGATCGCCCCGGAACTGGAGGCGCGCGAACGACAGCGGCACGACGGGCTCGATGACCGGCAGGGGCGCCTGCCAGCGCAGCTCGTCCTCGGCGAGACTCCGCACGTTGGGCGGGTAGATGCCGTGGCGCGCGAACGCGTCGATCCACGCCTCGCGGTAGCCCCACGGGTCGCTCGGCACGAGGTCGACGTCCGCGGTGATGACGGCGCGCAGGAACTCCCCGAAGCGCAGGTCGACCGGCGGGCAGTAGTCGATGGCGCGGAT
>Ga0213876_10002238_pt1 | contig 11416 bp, 10 predicted proteins | sample BarmaccomBMRX_R9_FD_160113 | JGI IMG/M metagenome (GOLD analysis project Ga0213876, IMG submission 160113) | Root-associated microbial communities from Barbacenia macrantha in rupestrian grasslands, the National Park of Serra do Cipo, Brazil - RX_R9 | ecosystem: Host-associated > Plants > Roots...
GCCATGCTCGGCAAGGGTCACGCCGAAGCGCTCTTGCCGATGCTGGAGCGCGTCATCGCCAAGATCGAGGGGAGTTGGAGCGCGATCGGACGCATCGGGGTCGTCGTAGGACCCGGCAGCTACACCGGATTGCGGGTCGGAATTGCGGCCGGCCGCGCGGCGGCGCTGGCAACCGGGCGTCCCATCGTCGGGATCACCACGCTCGCCGCTTTGGCGGCGCCCCTCGTCGGGGGCGACGAGGACGTGCCGATTGCGGCGGCGATCGACGCCAAGCACGGCAACCTCTTTTTTCAGCTCTTCTCGCCCGAAGGTCGCGCAGCGGGTGCGCCGGCCGCCCTGTCGCTTGCCGAGGCCGCAGCGAGGATCGGCGAAGGGCCGGTGCATCTCGTCGGGAACGCTTCGCCCGCGCTGCATTCGGCTTTGTCGCAAAACGGCGGCACGGTGAAATCGAGCCTCTCCGACGGCGCCCCCGATATCGTCTCGGTGGCAAAGCTCGCCGCCGCGACCGACCCGAAGCGCTCGCCGCCCGACCCCGTCTATGTCAAGGCCGCCGAGGCGCGCCCGCTCGCCGAGCAAGGCGTCGCGTCGCGATAAGCCTATGCTGTCATGGCGACATAAGCCGATCGTGCTACGCGATCTGAGAACCGGGGATGCACCGCGTCTGGCCAAGCTGCATGCCAATGCCTTTCATCGAGGCTGGGGGGAGGATGAGTTCGAGCGATTGATCGCCAGCGCATCGAGCTTGGGCGAAGGGGCGGCCTTTTCCGAACGCGGAAGCCTTCTGGGCTTCATCCTGTCGCGAATTGCCGCGAACGAAGCCGAGATCTTGTCGATCGTCGTGGATCCAACGTCGCGTCGAAGGGGCATCGCAAGAGCTCTTCTCTCCAACCACCTCGATCGCCTGCGTGAGAGGGCCGCTCGAGAGCTTTTTCTCGAAGTTGATGAGGAAAACACGGGCGCCTTGGCATTTTACGAAAATTTCGACCTCAAACCTGTGGGTCGCCGACAAGCCTATTACCCGCGCGTCTCGGGCGGGCGTGGAACTGCCTTGATCTTGCGCCGTGCTCTCGATTGAGGGCGAGGTGAACATGATAAAGGAAAGCGAACGAGGTCTGGCATCGCCACACTCGACCTTCGCGTTCCGGGTGCAATAGCGTGATGGTTCGAGTGTCGATGAAGGAACGACGCCAATGACCGACGAAGGACGATCGCTCGCTGTGCGGCGGCGCGAGCGCCTCGCGCCGGACCTGCGAGAGCTGCTTCTCAAGCAGGCCGATCTTTCCCAGGAAGTGCCGCGCAAGCCGCTCGCCTGGCCAAGCGAGCGCGCCGCCAGCGGCGTGAGCCGGCTGCGCTTCGTGGTGCGCGCGGCGGTGTGCCTTGTCGCAATCGTTCCCTTCATGGTTGTCGGCATGGGGGCGCAGGGGTTGATCTTGCGCTTCTGGCGAAATGCGGCCGGCGCCCTGCCTCGAGCCTTCTTGTGGTGGGTGGGCAAGGTCTTGGGCTTGCGCATCACTGTCAGGGGAAATATCGCTCGGGAGGCTCCGGTGCTTGTGGTCTCCAATCATGTTTCCTGGCTCGACATCGTGGTGCTTGGTGGGCTCGTGCCGTTGTCCTTCGTGGCGAAGTCGGATGTCGCGGGCTGGCCGATCATTGGGACGCTCGCACGCCTGCAGCGCTCGATCTTCGTCGATCGGACGCGGCGCACGATGACCGCGGATATCGCGCGCTCGATCGGCCATCGGCTGGTCGCGGGAGATACCATCGTTCTCTTCGGCGAAGGCACGACCGGAGATGGAAATCGCGTCTTGCCTTTCCGGCCCGCCCTCTTGGCCTCGGTGCGCGAAGCCATGAGCGCGAGCGGCGCGAATGGAACTCCTATTTTGGTGCAACCCTTGTCGATCGTGTATTCCAGCCTCGACGGGCTGCCGCTGGGGCGGGCTGATCGGCCTTCAGTCGCCTGGTACGGGGATATGTCGCTCGGCTCGCACCTCACGCGCCTTCTTGCGATCGGCCCGATCGATGTGACGCTGCGCTTTGGGGAACCCTTCGAAGTCAGCCACGGAGATCGCAAGGCCCTGGCAAAACGATTGGGCGAAGAAGTTCGCTCGATGGCGGCCGAAATCGCCAATGGGCGACCGCATCCTGCCGTCGTCCATTCTGCGGATAATTAGCGGATTTTTGGCATTGATCCGGTGGCTTGGGCCAAAAGCCAAAAATAACAAGGAACAATGAGGTTACGGAGGTGCCCAAAGCCGTCCCTGAGCTCGCACCGCAATGTCCGTCCGCAACGTTACATCGGGTCCCCCGTTCCACTTCGGCGGGAAAGCGATTAAATGACAGGGAGTCACCGCGTTCGGCTCGGGCTTAAGGCCTTGCCGAGCCCGCCAGCATCCGATCGCCTTGGAGGTCATGGTTGCCGAAGCGTTTTTTCGTGAAGTCATATGGCTGTCAGATGAATGTCTATGACTCCGCGCGCATGGGCGATCTCTTGCGATCTGGCGGCCATGTGGAGACGAGCGATCCGGCGAAAGCGGATATCGTCATCCTCAATACGTGCCATATCCGGGAACGTGCGACCGAAAAAATCTTCTCGGAGCTCGGTCGTGTTCGAGAAATCAAGTCCGAACGCGCCGCGCAGGGGCACAAGACGCAAATTGTGGTTGCCGGCTGCGTGGCGCAGGCCGAAGGCGCAGAGATCGTCGCGCGCCAAGCGGCGGTCGATATCGTCGTGGGTCCGCAAGCCTATCACCAACTCCCTGCGCTTCTCGAAAGAGGCAATTCCCTGCCGACGGTGGCGCTCGATCTCGCGGCCGCCGACAAGTTTGCGCAACTACCCTTGCCGGAACGCGCGGATATCCGTGCGCGCGGCGTCTGTGCCTTCGTGACGGTGCAGGAAGGATGCGACAAGTTTTGCGCCTTTTGCGTCGTGCCTTACACGAGAGGCACGGAAATCTCGCGCCCCGTCTCGGCGGTGTTCTCGGAGATCGAGAACCTCGTTGCGTCAGGCGTGCGCGAAGTCACCCTCATCGGGCAGAACGTCAACGCTTACCATGGCGTGGGCCCCGATGGACGGACATGGACGCTGGGGCGGCTTCTGTCCCGCGTCGCCAAAGTGACGGGTGTCAAACGCCTGCGGTACACGACGAGCCATCCTCTCGACATGGATGACGAACTGATCGAAGCGCACCGCGATGTTCCGGCGCTGATGCCTTATTTGCACCTGCCCGTGCAATCGGGCTCCGATCGCATTCTCGCACGTATGAATCGGCGCCACGACGTGAAAGCTTATCTGCGGATCATCGATAAGATACGCAAGTCTCGGCCTGACATTGCGCTTTCCTCCGACTTTATCGTCGGGTTTCCCGGCGAGACGGACGAGAATTTCGAAGCGACCCTCGCGCTTGTTCGCGAGGTCGGGTTTGCGAGTTCGTTCTCGTTCAAATACAGCGCGCGGCCGGGCACACCGAGCGCGCAGGCTACAGATCAGATCGACGATCAGGTGAAATCGGAGCGTCTCGCGATTTTGCAGGCGCTTCTCGAGGAGCAGCGCCAAGCCTTCAACCAGGCGACGGTGGGCCGCGAGCTTGATGTGCTCTTCGAGAAGCCCGGCCGTCATCCGGGACAGATCGTGGGCAAATCGCCCTATTTGCAGGCGGTTCACGTCGAACGGCGTGCTGCGACGATCGGTGATCTTTGTCCCGTGCTGATCACTTCCGCGGGGCCGAACAGCCTCGCGGGCCGCCTTGTCGAAGGGAAGGCTGCCGCATGAGCGTTCAGGACAACATTCTTTCCCAAAAGCCGCGTCGTCGCGTTTCGGCGGAAGGTCGCGTGGGAGAGGGGACGGAGGTCAAGGTCGCTTTCGACGACAATCGGACAGCGAGCCTCGTCCTGGGGCAGTTCGACGAGAACCTTGCCCATATCGAGCGGCGGCTGGGCGTGCGCGCCACCGCCAACGGCAATCAGGTTCAGATCAGAGGCACTCCGGAGGCGGCCGAACAAGCACGCCGCGTGTTGAGCATGCTTCACGGCCGCATCAAGGACGGGCAGGGATTGTCGCTCGGAGACGTCGATGGGGCAATCGCCGAAGCCATCGCGCAAGGGTCCCTCTTTCCGGCCGCACGCGACAGCTCCAAAGGGGCGTTCGATCAGATCTCCACGCGCAAACGCGGTGCTGTCAAAGCGCGCTCGGCGAACCAGCATCTCTATCTGCAGCTCCTCAAGCGCTGCGAGCTGACCTTCGCCGAAGGGCCGGCGGGAACCGGCAAGACCTGGCTTGCCGTCGGCCATGCCGTCTCGCTCCTCGAGCAAGGGACGGTGAGCCGCATGATCCTGTCGCGGCCTGCCGTCGAAGCCGGCGAGAATCTCGGCTTCCTTCCCGGAGACATGCGCGAAAAGGTCGACCCCTATCTTCGCCCCGTTTACGATGCGCTCTTCGATTTCATGGACGGCCGGCACGTGGAACGCGGCTTGCAAACCGGGATGATCGAGATTGCACCGCTTGCCTTCATGCGCGGCCGCACACTGACGAATGCGGTCATTCTGCTCGACGAGGCGCAGAACGCGACCTCGGTTCAGATGAAAATGTTCCTCACCCGTCTCGGCGAGGGCTCGCGCATGGTCGTCACCGGCGACCCGACGCAGATCGACCTTCCTGGCGGGCAGAAATCAGGGTTGATCGAGGCGATCGATCTCCTCAAACATGTCGAGGGGATTGGCCACATCGCTTTCCATCACGGCGACGTGGTGCGCCACGACCTCGTGCGGCGCATCGTTCAGGCATACGAAGAGGCAGGCAAGTCCCCGCGCGGCAGGCAGGCGATCGAGAAGGGCTGAGGCCTCCCATGGCGAAGCCCAATGTCGACCTCATCATTGAGAGCCCGCTTTGGGAGAAGGTCGCCTTCGTCGAGCGGGCGGTGTTGCGCGCGGCCGAGGCCGTCGGAGCCTATTCGGAAGTCGCTCGGGCGATCCGGCGCGGCGATGAGCTCTGCATCACCCTGCTCGACGACGAGGAGATCGCAGCCTTGAATTCGAGATGGCGGGGCAAGAACGCGCCCACCAACGTGCTTTCGTTCCCGGCGCGCATGGACCCGGATAAGCGGGCTCCGCGCCATCTCGGCGACATTGCGCTCGCCTTCGAGACCATCGAAAGCGAAGCGGCCGATGAGGGAAAGGCGTTCGATGACCATGTGATGCACCTCGTCGTGCATGGCGTCCTCCATCTCCTCGGCTATGATCACTTGAACGAGGGTGACGCTCAGCGGATGGAGACCATCGAAGCGCGAATTTTGGCGAGCATCGGCGTCGCAAATCCTTATGCGACAGAAGCGGCGTGAGCGGGAAAAAGGCCGCCGCATAACGACAGATGGACATGAAGAGCAACCCTCGACCCGGCGTTTCGGCCCCATCGATGAGTGATGGCGGGCCGGTGCGGCGTCTCGCAGGGCGAGTGAAGCGCGTTTTCAACATCGGCAGGCCTTCGAAGGAGGCCGCTGCCCAACCCGGAGCGATCGGAGAAGGGGCCACCGATGCCTATTCGCAAGAGCGCGCCATGCTCCGGAACGTGCTCGCGCTTCGACAGGCGCGTGTCGAGGATGTCATGGTGCCACGTGCCGACATCGTCGCTATCCCGGAAAATGTGAGCCTCGACGAGCTTCTGAACGTGTTTCGCAGCGCGGCCCATTCCCGTTTGCCGGTCTACGGCGAAACCCTCGACGAGCCGCGGGGCATGGTCCATATCCGCGATTTCCTCAACTATCTCGGATCGAAGGTCCAGGAGTCGGGAGAAGGCACCGCGAAGGACGGCTCGCCGCTCGGCCATCTCGGAAGCGTGGATCTCGCGACGCCGCTCGAGGCGCTCGGGATAGTGCGTCCCGTGCTCTATGTGCCGGCCTCGATGCGGGCCGTCGCTCTGCTGCGCCGCATGCAGGCGACGCGCACTCATATGGCGCTCGTCATCGACGAATATGGGGGGACCGACGGGCTCGTCTCGATCGAGGACCTCATCGAGATCGTCGTCGGCGAGATCGAGGACGAGCATGATGACGAGGAGGATGCCCAGGTTTCGCGCGTCGATGATCGCACCCTCGTCGCCAGCGCGCGGGCCGAGCTCGCCGAGGTGTCCTCGATGCTTGGCGCCGATTTGTCCCGCGGGCATGCCGCCGAAGATGTCGATACGATCGGAGGCTTGATCGTGACATTGGCCGGGCGCGTGCCGCTTCGAGGCGAGCTGATCGCAGGTCCTGGAGGGATCGAGTTCGAAGTGATGGAGGCCGATCCGAGGCGCCTGAAGCGCGTGCGGATCCATCTTCCTTCGAGCGAGCGGCGCTCGCGCCGGCAAAAGGATCAATCGCTGGAGGCGCCGCAGGCGACGGCCCCTAACGCCGGAGCCGGAACGTCCTCTCCCGAGCCAGCGCGGCCGGAGCGCGGGGTCCCCGCCTCGAGCGAGACGAACCGCCGGTGACTTACGCGCAAGCTCCGCTGGCGGCCTCGTTCGCCGATCACATCATCCTGGCCTGGGGCTGGCGACGACGTCTCGTCGCGCTCGCGGCCGGCGCGATCGGGGCTCTCGCCATGCCGCCGCTCGACATCTGGCCGGCCTTGGCGGTTTCCTTGCCAGTCGCGGTATGGCTCATCGACGGGGCAGCGATCGACGCCAAGCATCCGCGGCTCGCGACGCTTCGCTCCGCGGCCGGCGCCGGATGGTGGTTCGGCTTCGGCTACCATCTCGCCGGCCTCTGGTGGCTCGGCGCCGCTTTCCTCGTCAACGGGGACGAGTTCGCCTGGGCGCTGCCGCTTGGAGTCCTGGTTTTTCCGGCGGGGCTTGCCCTTTTCTTCGCGCTCGCCTTCGCGGTTGCCCGCCTTCTCTGGGGTGATGGACCAAGGCGCATCTTTGCTTTTGCCTTCGCTCTCGCAGGGGCGGAATGGCTGAGAGGACACGTGCTCTCGGGTTTTCCCTGGAACATGCCAGGCATGGCACTCGGTTCGAACCTTGTGCTTGCGCAGGCAGCCTCGCTCGTCGGCGCCTACGGGCTCACCTTCCTGGCGCTCTTGGTTTTCGCCTCGCCGGCGACGCTCGCCACCGAAGCGACGGCTCGCGCGAGATGGGGCGCGCCTGTGTTTGCTCTCCTCGTTCTGGCGGGCCTTGCGGCCTTCGGAGCTTGGCGCCTCGAAGGAGGGCCGCCGGGCATGGTTGCGGGGGTCAAGCTTCGCATCATGCAGCCCAACCTCGCGCCCGATCAGAAATTCGTTCCCGCGAACCGCGAGGAAATCGTTTCCCGGTACCTCGCGTTGAGCGACAAGGCGACCTCGCCGGAGCGCAACGGCATTGCCGACATAACTCATCTGTTCTGGCCGGAATCAGCTTTTCCTTTCATCCTCACACGTGACCCGGAGATGCTCGGCCGCATCGCCGGCGCGCTCGGAGACAAAACGACCCTGATCACCGGCGCTATCAGAGCGCAGGAGCCCCTGCCGGGCGAGCTCAATGCGCGTTTCTTCAACTCGATTTACGTGATCGGCAAAGGCGGCACCGTTCTCTCATGGGACGACAAGGTGCATCTTGTGCCCTTCGGCGAATATCTTCCATTTCAGGAATGGTTGGATCGGGTGCATTTGCGCCAATTCGTACGCGTCCCGGGCGGGTTCACTGCTGGCCTTGCGCGCCGCAGGCTCGAGATCCCGGGCTTACCCGGGGCGGCGCCTTTGATCTGCTACGAAGCGATTTTTCCGGGCGACGTGCTGCCCCAGGATGGCCGACCCGTCGGCCTCATGGTGAATGTCACCAACGATGCCTGGTTCGGTCTCACCAGCGGGCCCTACCAGCACCTTGCCCAGGCACGTTTGCGGACGATCGAGGAGGGTCTGCCGCTGGTGCGAGCTGCCAATTCAGGCATATCCGCGGTCATTGATCCGTTCGGGCGCGTGGTCGGCTCCCTGCCCCTCGGAGTCGAGGCGGTGCTCGATGCGGAACTGCCCCGCGCCATCGCTCCCCCCCTTTATGCAAAGCTCAAGGACATCCCCTTTTTCGCACTCCTCCTCGCCTCGGTTGTGGCCGCCCTCAGGTTGCATCGCGGCCGACCGTTGGGTAGACGTTACCCATGAATGTCGCGCATTTTTGGGGGAAGCAGGGTGCGGGCGGAATGGCCAAAAAGACACCGAACTCGATCGATCGGCATGTGGGGAGCCGTTTGCGCATGCGCCGCGTGTTGATGGGAATGAGCCAGGAGAAGCTCGGCGATCAACTCGGAGTTACCTTCCAGCAGGTGCAAAAATACGAAAAGGGGATGAACCGTATCGGCGCCAGCCGGTTGCAGCACGCCTCGCGCGCGCTCGAGGTCCCGGTCGAGTTCTTTTTTCGTGACGCTCCGCAGATCGAGCCGAACTTGTCGGGCGCAACAGGCGAATTCTCGAACAGCAGTAATTTCGTGGCGGAGTTCCTGTCCTCAAATGAAGGCATCGAGCTCAACCAGGCGTTCGCGCGGATCAAGGATCGCAAGCTTCGCCGGCGCATCGTCGAGCTTGTGCGAGCGATCGCCGGCGATGACGAAGTGGACGCCGAAGCCCGAAGCGCCCGTTCGGAATAAAGGACGAATTCGTTCGTCGATGCTTGACCTTCTCCGGCCGTCCTGACTAAAGAACGCCCGTCCAGCGCCCGTGATTGTGAGCGCGCGAGGCTGACCTCAGCATCCCTGCCAGTCGAGGAGTGTGTCACCGTGATGCGGAAGAACTACGTTTTCACCAGCGAGTCGGTCTCGGAAGGCCATCCCGACAAGGTCTGCGACCGCATCTCGGACGAGGTGGTGGATCTGTTTTTCCGGGAAGGCGCGAAGGCCGGGATCGATCCGGCAAGCGTGCGCGTCGCTTGCGAGACGCTGGCAACCACGAACAGGGTGGTGATTGCCGGCGAGGTGCGAGGCTCGCTCGCGGACAAGAAGCTCAAAAGCAAGGTGAAGTCGGCGGCCCGTCGGGCGATCAAGTCGATCGGCTACGAACAGGATAGGTTCCACTGGAAGAAAGTCAGGATCGAGGTGCTGCTGCACGCGCAATCGGCCGACATTGCCCAAGGCGTGGACGCCGCCGGCAACAAGGATGAAGGCGCGGGCGACCAGGGGATCATGTTCGGCTATGCATGCCGCGAGACGCCCGAGCTCATGCCGGCTCCCATCTATTATTCCCACAAAATTCTCGAGAACCTCACCAAGGCGCGCAAGGCAGGCGAAGGTGAGTGCGAGAAGCTAGGCCCCGACGCGAAGAGTCAGGTCACCGTTCGCTATGAGGACGGAAAGCCGGTCGGCGTCACGCAGGTGGTGGTCTCGACGCAACATGTCGACGAGACTTTGTCTTCAGGCGACATTCGCAAGATCGTGGAGCCCGTCGTGCGGGCGACCTTGCCGGAAGACTGGATCACCTCCGAAACGGTTTGGCACGTGAATCCGACCGGCAAATTCGTGATCGGGGGGCCGGATGGTGATTGCGGGCTCACCGGACGCAAGATCATCGTCGACACTTACGGCGGCGCTGCCCCCCATGGCGGTGGTGCGTTCTCGGGCAAGGATCCGACGAAGGTCGACCGTTCGGCCGCTTATGCGGCACGCTACCTTGCCAAGAATGTCGTTGCCGCCAAGCTCGCGGATCGTTGCACCATCCAGCTCGCCTATGCGATCGGCGTCGCCGAGCCGCTTGCGGTCTATGTCGATCTGCACGGAACCGGAAAGGTCGATGAGGAGAAAGTCGAGAGAGCCTTGCGCGAGGTCATGCGTCTGACGCCACGTGGCATTCGCGAGCATCTCGGCCTCAACAAGCCGATCTATGCGAAGACTTCGGCCTACGGCCATTTCGGCCGCAAGCCGGGGCGTGACGGCAGCTTCTCCTGGGAGCGAACCGACCTCACCGATGCCTTGAAACGCGCGCTCGTGAACTGAGCCCACCCCGGTGCAGCAGGAAATGCGCTGCTGCGGTGAGAGAAGGAGCGAGGCGCTCTTGGCTGATGAAGCGGGGCGGCGAGCGAGGCGAAGGCGCTCATCTTATTGAAGAACGAAGGCGACTGTGAGCGGGCGCAGGCATTCGATCGCAGTTGCAGGTGCGGGGATCGGCGGGCTCACTGCGGCGCTTTTGTTGTCGCGTGCCGGATTCGCCGTGTCGCTCATCGAGAAGCGTACGCGGGTCGAGGAAGAGGGTGCGGGCCTTCAGCTCTCGCCCAATGCGAGCCGCATCCTCATCGGTGCCGGCCTTGGGCACGTTTTGTCGCGGCGAGCCATCGCACCCGAATGCGTCCGGATTCGCCGGGGCAAGGACGGTCGCGATCTTGCGACGATCCCGCTCGGCCAGACCATCAAGAAGAGGCATGGCGCGCCTTATTTGGTCATTCATCGCGCCGAACTCGCGAGCCTTCTTCTCGATGCGGTCCGGGCGTCGCCTGGCGTCAGGCTGCTTTATGGACGGGAAGCGCGCGGTGTCGCCGAGCACGATGGGGGCATCACCGTCTCGCTGCATGGCGAGCGAGGATCCGAGAGCGCGCTAGAGGCCTCCGCGCTGGTTGCGGCGGAAGGAATTTGGAGCGCACATGCGCCCGCGGATTCTCTGCCACGCTTTTCCGGATTCTGCGCTTGGCGCGCCCTGGTGCCGGCTGCCTCAGCGCCGGAACTTGTCGGATCCGGCGAGGTCGGGCTTTGGCTCGGCCCCCGCGCGCATCTCGTGCATTATCCGCTGAAGAATGCAGGCGTCGTCAACGTCGTTGCCGTGATCGAGGATCGACGACCCCGAGCAGGGTGGTCGCGGGCGGGGGAAAAGGGGGTGATCGCAGGCGCCTTTGCCGGTTGGGCCGAAGTCCCGCGCGCGCTGATCGCCTCGGCACCCTCCTGGAAATGCTGGTCATTGTTTGACCGCAAGCCAGCGCGCCGGTGGGGGAACGGACTGGTCACGCCACTCGGCGATGCCGCCCATCCGATTTTGCCTTTTCTCGCTCAAGGGGCTGCGCTCGCGATCGAGGATGCTGCGGTGCTGGCCGCAAATCTTGCGCCCATGGCAAAGCCCGACGAGATCATCGTCGGCGGCTTAAATGATGCGAAGACGCAACGGTCTGAAGCTCAGGGGTCCGCCGATATCGGGCGTGCGCTGCGGCGCTATGAGGGCGAGCGCGCGGCGCGTACCATCCGAGCGCAACGCGAGGCGCGTCGCAATATGCTTGCCTATCACGCGACCTTCCCCCTCAGCCTCGTGCGTGACCTCGTCTTGGCGCGCGCCTCGGGAGAGCAGCTTCTTGCCCGCTTCGATTGGCTTTATGGGTGGAGCGCCGATCAGAGTTCGGTGCAACACTGATCGAGCATTCTCTCGAGCAGGGGCGACCTCATGCCAGGCCGAACTCGCGCCGCTTTGCGAACACGGAGTCGAAGCTGAAGCTGCCCGCTCCGAGGAGCAT
>Ga0213876_10002239_pt1 | contig 11413 bp, 9 predicted proteins | sample BarmaccomBMRX_R9_FD_160113 | JGI IMG/M metagenome (GOLD analysis project Ga0213876, IMG submission 160113) | Root-associated microbial communities from Barbacenia macrantha in rupestrian grasslands, the National Park of Serra do Cipo, Brazil - RX_R9 | ecosystem: Host-associated > Plants > Roots...
CTCGCGCTTCAACCATCCGGTCGGCATCGTGACGAAATCGGCGCTCGTGGCGCGAGACATCGATATTTTGGCACCGATGGCGGAAAAAGGCCTCGCCAAGGTCGCGCTCTCGGTGACCACACTCGACCCTCGCCTTGCGCGCCAAATGGAGCCGCGGGCCGCCACGCCTTCGCGTCGGCTTTCCACGATCAAGGCGCTTTCGACGGCCGGTATTCCGGTGACGGTGCTCGTCGCGCCCGTCATTCCTTCGCTCAACGACGAGGAGATCGAGAAGGTGCTTGCCGCCGCGCGCGAGGCGGGAGCAAAGGACGCCGGATATGTGCTTTTGCGCCTGCCGCTCGAATTGCGCCATCTCGTGCGCGAATGGCTGCTCGAGCGCCATCCGGGAAAGCTCGACCGGGTCATGTCCCTGGTGAAGAGCACGCGCGACGGCAAGGATTATGATTCGCGCTTCGGGGTGCGCCAATCGGGCGAGGGCCCGTATGCCTGGACGATCGGCCGTCGTTTCGAGATCGCGGCAAGGAAACTCGGCTTCAACCGCGAAAGGCTCCGCCTGAGGTCGGATCTGTTCAGCGTGCCCGGGAGGCCGGGAGAACCGGTGCAGCTCGCGTTCCTCTAAAAGGCGTCGAGCGCCAGAGCGTCTAGTCTAGAGTGCCAAGAGCGCCAAGAGCGCCTTGGCTTCGCGAGCGTATTCCGAAGACGTTGGGGCGACTATGCGCCCAGCGCGGATTTGACCGCCGGCCCTGCCTTGGAGAAATCGATCTTGCCGGCATGGCGCTCGCGCATCCAAGCCATCACCTTGCCCATGTCCTTGATGCTCGCGGCGCCCGTCGCCGCGATCGCCTCCTTGATCACTTTCGCGACTTCGCCCTCGTCGAGCTGCTGCGGCAGGAAGGAGGTGATGACGACGATCTCGGCGCGCTCCTGGGCCGCCAATTCGGGGCGGGCGCCTTTGTCGTAGAGCGCGGCCGATTCCTGGCGCTGCTTGATCATCTTTTGCAGCAACGTCACGATCTCTTCCTCGCTTGCTTCCTTTTTTCCGGCGCCGCGTGCCTCGATGTCGCGGTCCTTGACGGCCGAGTTGATGAGCCGGACGGCGGAAAGTCGCGGCTTGTCACCCGACTTCATCGCCTCCTTCATCGCCTCTGTAAAACGTACTCTGAGCGACATCATCGCCTCCTCGTCGCATCGTGCGGAATGCCGAAATAGGAAGGGCGAAGCGCAAGCGTCAAGGGCCAGCGATGCCATTCGGCCCGACAGGCCATCTGACTGCCGATCGATGGCGCCTTGGACGTCGCGTAAACGCGATTTGACGCTGAGCCTTGCCAAGCCTACTCACAGCGACGCAATCCCCCTCGCGCGGGCTATGGAAGCGCCCGACCAGGGTCCATGGAAGACGCTCATGCCAGGTTCGACGCCTACCTTTTCTGCCTCGGCGCCTGCGAGCCCGTCAGCCGTTTCGGCCTCTGCCTGGACCGAGCCGCGCCCCACAGCGATGCTCGTTCTCGCGGATGGGACGGCGATCGAGGGCTTTGGCGTCGGCGCGACGGGAGAGGCCTCAGGCGAAGTCTGCTTCAACACGGCGATGACGGGATATGAGGAAATCCTCACCGATCCTTCCTATGCGGGGCAGATCGTCACGTTCACCTTTCCGCATATCGGCAATGTCGGGGTCAATGACGAGGACATCGAGACGGTCAACATGGGGTCTCCCTCCGGGGTGCGCGGCGTAGTGCTTTCCGAAACGATCACCGAGCCTTCGAATTGGCGCTCGCGGCGCGGCTTCGACGAATGGCTCGTGGCGCGCGGGATCGTGGGCATCAGCGGTGTCGATACGCGCGCGTTGACGGCGCTCATCCGCGAGAAGGGCATGATGAACGCAGTCGTCGCCCATCATCCGGGAGGCGTGTTCGACAAGGCCGCGCTCGCGGGGAAGGCGAAGGCCTTGCCCTCGATGACCGGGCTCGATCTCGTGCCGCTGGTGGCCTCATTCCAGCGCCAAGGCTGGGAAGAAACCGAATGGACGTGGCCCAAAGGCCATGGCCGCCAGAGCGAGCCGGGCTTTCACGTCATCGCCATCGATTATGGCGTGAAGCGCAACATCTTGCGCCTGCTTGCGGCCCGGGGCTGCAAGGTCACCGTCGTTCCGCCGACCTTGAAGGCGGATGAACTCCTGGCGCTGCGCCCCGATGGGGTCTTTCTCGCGAACGGCCCGGGCGATCCCGCCGCGACGGGCGAATATGCGGTCCCGGTGATCAAGCGGCTGATCGAAGAGTGCGTGCCCACTTTCGGCATCTGCCTCGGTCACCAGATCATGGCGCTCGCGATCGGGGGCAGGACGGTGAAGATGAGCCAGGGGCATCACGGGGCCAATCACCCGGTGAAGGAAATGGCGACCGGAAAAGTCGAGATCGTCTCGATGAACCACGGCTTCGCGGTCGATGCGGCCTCTCTTCCGGGGAACGCGGTGCCGACGCACGTCTCGCTTTTCGACGGCTCGAATTGCGGGCTCATGCTCACCGATCGTCCAGCCTTCTCGGTTCAGCACCATCCGGAGGCCTCGCCAGGCCCGCGCGACAGCCATTACCTCTTCGACCGCTTCGTCTCCTTGATGGCGGCCGAACGGGAAAAGCGGCGCGCCGCGTGAGGCGGGCGGTGGCGAGCCGAAACGCGATCCGGATCGAGACCGCCCTCTTCGAGGATGACGGGCGCGTGCCGAACAGCCGCTTGCCGACCATCATCTATCGCAGCGCGATCGAGCCCGACGAAAACGATCCGGCAAGCGCCTTCGAGCGAAAATTCGCGCAGAACGACTGGCGGGGAAGCTGGCGCTGGAGTATCTTCACCTTCCATCATTATCATTCCACTTCCCACGAAGTGCTCGGCATCGCGGTCGGACACGCCACCTTGCGTCTCGGAGGCCGCAAGGGGCGCGAGTTCGAGGTGAGGGCCGGCGACGTGATCGCGCTGCCGGCCGGCACGGGCCATAAGCGGGTGGCCTCGAGCCCCGGTTTTCTGGTGGTCGGCGCTTATCCGGAAGGCCGCGAGCGCGATCTGATCAAGCCTTACGCCGCGAGCAGGTCCGCCCACGATGCGGCGCTTGCGCGCATTGCTGCCGTACCCGCCCCGAAATTCGATCCCGTGCAGGGGAGAGAGGGCGCCGTCGCGCGCTTATGGAAACGTTGAGCTTTCCCGAAGCCTGCTTCGGGGGCTGCCAAGTCTTCGACTGGCGCTCTTCAATTCAGGCGCGCGCGCGGCCATGACCTCTTCCAAAACCTGGCGCGAGTTCTGGGAAGGCGACACCCCGATTTACGTGAGCGAGCGCCATAAAATCCTGCATTACCGGCTGATCGCGCGCGACATCCTTCGTGCAATCGACGCACTCCCCGAGGCTGCACGCCATGAGGATGCCTCACACGCGGAAGCTGCCGCTGCGAGCTTTCGTCCCGTGGTGCTCGACCAAGGTTGCGGGGAAGCTTTGTCGGCAGGCGAGATCGCTGCTCGTTGCGAGCGCCTCTATCTTTGCGATGCTGCCGCAAGCGTGCGTGCGAGGCTTCAGGCGCGTTTTGCGCGGATCGCCAACATCGTGGTGATCAATCCGGTCGAAGTCGCCGACATTCCAGAAGGCACGGTCGATCTCGTCGTGGCGAACTCGCTGGCACAATATCTGGCGCGGTCCGAGTTGGTCTCCGCCTTGCGGCTCTGGCGCGAGCTCCTGAAGCCGCAGGGCCGGCTTCTGCTCGCGGATGTGCCGGCCCGCGGCGTGTCACCGATGACGGATGCGCTTGCGCTCCTGCGCTTTGGCTGGCGCGGCGGCTTCCTCCTCGCGGCGCTCGCGGGTCTCGCCCGAACCGCGGTCTCCGATTATCGCAAGCTTCGCGCCGAGCTCGGCTTTGCGAGCTATGACGAAACGCAAATGCTTGCGCTCCTCTCCGAGGCAGGTTTCTCGGCGCGCAGGCAAATCCCCAATTTCGGCCATAACCAGGCTCGCATGGCGTTTCTCGCCAAGCCCGTCTGATCGCCATTCGGCCGGAACTCCTCCGCCGCTCGGACAGGCCCGGCACTCGCCACCGGGCGTCGAGCGCGCAAGCGCTCCGCGCGGCCGTGCTTCGAGCGCGGATGACAAGGGTGTGCGTTGGGGATAACCATGCACGTAACCGCTCTCGCACATGGCGGAGCGGTGGGAGGCAGGCCCGCGCACGGGCATGCACGATTGAGCAAAGGGACTGGATAGATGGCAACGCTCGTCGCCGCGCCTCAAGCCGCAAAATCGAAAGCGCTCACGGTCTTTCGCGTCACCAGCGGCAATTTTCTCGAAATGTTCGATTTCTTCCTCTTCGCTTTCTACGCCACCTACATCTCGAAGACCTTTTTCCCGTCCGATGACGAGTTCGCCTCGCTCATGGCGACCTTCATGACCTTCGCGGCAGGCTTCCTGATGCGTCCCCTCGGCGCGCTTTTCCTCGGCGCCTATATCGACCGTATCGGGAGGCGAAAGGGGCTTATCGTCACGCTGTCCATTATGGCGGTCGGCACGCTCATGATCGCTTTTGTGCCCGGCTATGCCCAGATCGGCGTGCTTGCGCCCATTCTCGTCGTTCTGGGCCGGCTCGTCCAAGGTTTCTCGGCGGGTGTCGAGCTCGGCGGCGTCTCGGTTTACCTTTCGGAGATCGCCACGCCCGGGCGCAAGGGCTTCTATGTGAGCTGGCAATCGGCGAGCCAGCAGATCGCGACGGTGGTCGCGGCGCTCATCGGTTTCGTCCTCGGCAAGGCCTTGTTGCCCGAACAGATGAACAGCTTTGGCTGGCGCATCCCCTTCGTGATCGGTTGCCTGATCATTCCGTTCATCTTCGTCATTCGCCGTTCGCTGCAAGAAACCGAGGCGTTCCTTTCGCGCAAGAAGCACCCGACCTTGCCGGAGGTGCTGGCTTCGATCGCGACGAATTGGCGCGTGGTGCTCGCCGGCACGATGCTCGTCATGATGACCACGGTCTCGTTCTACCTCATCACCGCCTACACCCCGACCTTCGGCAAAAGCGTGCTGAAGCTCAGCGAGGCGGATGCCTTGACCGTGACCATTTGCGTCGGCCTTTCGAATTTCTTCTGGCTGCCGGTCTGGGGCGCCATCTCCGACCGCATCGGCAGGAAGCCGATTTTGATCGGCTTCACCGTGTTGACGATCCTCACCGCCTACCCGGCCCTGCGCTGGCTCGTGGGTGCTCCGAGCTTCGAACGCATGCTGGCCGTCGAGCTCTGGCTCTCTTTCCTGTACGGCAGCTACAACGGGGCCATGGTGGTGGCGCTCACCGAGGTCGTTCCCTCGCATGTGCGTGCCGCCGGCTTCTCGCTCGCCTATTCGCTTGCGACGACGCTCGGCGGCTCTTCACTCGCCATATCGACTTGGCTCATTCGGGCCACGGACGACAAGGCCGCGCCGGGTATTTGGATGACGATCGCTGCCATTTGCGGGCTCGTTGCGACGCTTGCGATCTATGAACGCAGGACGCCGCTCGCGATTGAGGCCGCAGCGCCGGCGTGAGGCGGCGCTCGGCTTTGCTCACCCGGCCTTTTGCATGAAGCTGTCGAGCACCATCTTGCGGCCGGCCTTGTCGAAATCGACGGTGAGCTTGTTGCCCTCGATCGCAGCGACCACGCCCGGCCCGAACTTTTGGTGAAAAACCCGCTCGCCCATGATGAAGCCCGCCCCTTGCGCGATCGATGAGGCGACGACCTCCCCCTCGATGATGCGGTTTTGGAAGCCGCCAGCGGCGCCGCGCCCGCGCATGCCTGTTCCTCGCGCGCTCGCTTCCTCCGCCATGCGCTGGCGCGCCTGGGCCCGCTGCCAGCCGGGCGTCGCATAGGTCGAGGCGGCAAAGGCGGGCAAATTATCGAAGCGCGAGGGAGCGTGGCGCGGAGCGCCATAACCGGCCTCTCCCTCGGCCACCTCGACATGGGCTTGCGGCAATTCGTCGATGAAACGCGATGGCACGGTCGACTGCCACAAGCCGTGCAGGCGCCGGTTGGTGGCGAAATAGATTTTCGCGTTTCGCCGTGAGCGCGTGATGCCGACATAGGCGAGGCGGCGTTCCTCCTCGAGGCCGGCGCGGCCGTTCTCGTCGAGCGCGCGCTGATTGGGGAAGAGTCCATCCTCCCAGCCGGGCAGAAACACGGTTTCGAACTCGAGGCCCTTTGCGCCGTGCAAGGTCATGATCGAGACCCTGTCCTCATCCTCGCCGTCGCTTGCTTCCATGACGAGCGCGACGTGCTCGAGGAAGGCGCGCATGTCGGGAAATTCCTCCATGGAGCGCACGAGCTCCTTCAAGTTGTCGAGCCGGCCGGCGGCTTCAGCCGAGCGATCTGCCTTCCACATGTCGGTGTAGCCGGACTCCTCGAGGATTTGCGCCGCGACCTCGGTGTGCGGCGTGCCGTTTTCCAGTCTTTCGGCCCAGCCGGAAATGGCGATGAGGAGGTCGCGAAGCGAAACGCGAGGCTTGGGCTTGAGCTCCTCCGATTGAGCCAGCGCTTCGGCCGCCCGCAACAAAGGGACACGTGCGGACCGCGCATGGTTGTGCAAGAGCGAGAGGGTCGCTTCGGCAAGTCCGCGCTTTGGCGTGTTGATGATGCGCTCGAAGGCAAGATCGTCCGCTGGCTGGGTCACGATGCGGAAATAGGCGAGCGCGTCGCGGATCTCCATGCGTTCGTAAAACCGGGGACCGCCAATGACGCGATAGGGCAGGCCGAGATTGACGAAGCGATCCTCGAACTCACGCATTTGCGCCGAGATGCGCACCAGCACCGCCATCTCGGAGAGCGCGTGCCCTTTCGACTGAAGCGCCTCGATTTCATCGCCGATGAGGCGGGCCTCCTCTTGCGAATCCCAGGCGCCGGTGACGGTGACCATGGCGCCGTCCTCGGCATCGGTGCGCAGCGTCTTGCCGAGCCGTCCCTGGTTATGGGCGATCAGCGCCGAGGCGGCGCCGAGGATGTGGCCTGTCGAGCGGTAGTTCTGCTCGAGGCGGATGACCTTGGCTCCCGGAAAATCGTGCTCGAAGCGCAAGATGTTGTCGACCTCCGCACCGCGCCAGCCATAGATCGATTGATCATCATCGCCGACGCAGCACACATTGCGGCGGCCCTGCGCGACGAGGCGTAGCCACAGATATTGCGCCACATTGGTGTCCTGGTACTCGTCGACGAGGATGAAGCGGAAGCGCTCGTGATACAGGCCGAGCACATCCGGATGCGCGCGAAAAATCGTGATGACATGCAAGAGGAGGTCGCCGAAATCGGCGGCGTTGAGCGTCGCGAGGCGCTCTTGGTAAGCGCCATAAAGCTTTACGCCCTTGCCGTTGCCGAACGCCATGCCTTCCCCGGGCGGCACCTTGTCCGGCGCGAGGCCGCGATTTTTCCAGCTGTCGATGAGATGCGCGAAGTGCCTCGCCGGCCAGCGTTTCTCGTCGAGGTTCTCCGCCGCGATCACCTGTTTCAGCAAACGGATCTGATCGTCCGTGTCGAGGATGGTGAAGTCCGGGCGAAGTCCGACGAGCTCCGCGTGCCGGCGGAGCATCTTCGTCGCGATCGAATGGAAGGTGCCGAGCCAGGGCATGCCTTCGGCAACCTCGCCGAGCAGCAGCCCGACCCTGAGCTTCATCTCGCGCGCCGCCTTGTTGGTGAAGGTGACGGCAAGGATTTGGGAAGGATAAGCGCGCGCCGTCGCGATAATGTGGGCGATGCGCGTCGTGAGCACCCGGGTCTTTCCGGTGCCCGCGCCCGAGAGCACGAGCACCGGCCCGTCGAGCGTCTCGACAGCCTCGCGCTGCTCGGCGTTCAGCCCCTCGAGGTAGGGCCGCCGCGCCGCGCTCGCCGCGAGTGCGCGCGCCGCAAGCCCGGAGGCATTCGCGGGGGCGGTTTCGTCGGCAGGCGGCAAAGGCTCGGAAATGGCGAATCGCCTCCGTGTTCGCGCATGCCTCTACATAAGGCGTTCCGCGCCTGTTCACCATTCGGCGCAAGAGCTTTCAAGCCTCGAAGCGTGATGAATTCAAGGCGATGGACAGGGTTTGATGAATCCTTTGAGGACCGGTTTCACCGGTCGATTCATGTCCTCGGCTTCAACTCGGAATGTAGCGGCGCGCCCAGGCAGCGAAGCTTTGTGCCAAGACCACGGCGCGGCGTTGCTCGCCATTCGGCTGATACCAAGGGCCGGCATAGGATGAGAGAGAGGTCGCAAGAATATCCTTGCTCGCGAGTTGCTGCCCATTTGGCCCGACGAGCGTGATCACGCCGTCGAGGTAATCGGTGTCGGGCAATCCGAAGACATTGATGTCGCCGGAATACGCCGCAAGCGAGATGCTGCGGATCACGACGACAAGCCGCTCGCCTGGCCGCAAACTCCCCGAAAATTGCGCCTGAAGCGCCTGGGTGAGCTCGGCCCGAAGGGCCTCGGCATAGCCGCCGAGCCCCTGTGCGAGAAGCGGACCCACGTCGACGCTGATGACGGGCACGGCTCGGGCGGCGGGGCGGTGCGCCGGCGCGCGCGCCTCGGCCACGCCGATCGCGAGCACGGTCGCAAGCCCGAGCGCGGCGAAGCCGATCAGGCGCCGAGCGAGCGGGCTCGGGCGTTTGGCCGGTCCAAACTTTGCTCGCGTGGGAACATGGGGTCTGATGGACATCCTCATGGGGAGGGCTCCTCGGCGTGAAAGGCATCCGTGCCGCTGACGCGAAGGTCCGCGTCATGCTGCGAAGCAGCGCTCGGGTGCACATCCATCTTCCCTGAGATAAGAAAAGCAGGCGCGGCCAACAAGCTCGCAGCGGCCTGCGGCGCCGGCATCCCCGTGACATTTTCGCGAGCCGCGAGCCGCGCAAGCGTCGCGCCGGCGAATGGCGCATCCCTCGCCATCAACCGCACCTTTGCCGCGAGCGTGGCGCGAAGCTTCTCGGCTTGCGGGAAATCCTCATCCGTCCAGAACCGCTTGCGCTTGTCGAAATAGCCGGCAGTGTCGAGAAAGGCAGCCGCGAAATAATACATGTCGCCGAGCGGCTCCGCGGCCGCCGTCGGGGAAATCTCGCCATCGGGTGCGATCGAATGCGTCAGCGCCCAATCGAGCATGCGCCGGATTTGGGCGCGCGCCGCGGCGCGCTGGTCCTCCCGCATATACGGCCATCCGAGGCTGAACAGCGTGACCACATCGTAATTGTTGTGATTCGTCATGCCGTCACTGTCGAGCCAACCTTGCGGGTAGCGCCGGTCCTTGATGGCGAGGAGCGTGTCGATCAATTCAGGCCATTGGCCGATCCTCCCCTTGGAGTAGCGCGCCATGTGGAAGGTAATCGAAAGGTCGCTCGTCTTGATGAGGCGTCCTTCGTCCTTGTACCACTCGCCGAAGAAGCCGGTCTGCGGGTCTTGCCACGACGAAAGGAAGTCGGTGAAGGCAACCTTGAATTCGGGCTTCACGAAATACCCGGCGACGCCGCCGCGCAGCACGAGACGCGAAAGCACGCCCGTGGAGACGTTGAGCTCCTTGCGGTGGTCGATGCCTTCCGCTTGCGGGTCCGAGACCCTGATTTCGGAGAGATAGGCGATGAGTGAAGCCGGCGTCGCGACGCGCTCGAGGAAGCGCGGCGGCAGCTTGCCGGGCCAGCCTCGCGGATCGAGAAGCTCATCCCCGGAATCACCGAGCTTCAAGAACCATTCCTCGTCGCAAGAGCCGTAGCTGCCCTCAGGGTCCTGCGGCAAGATATTGGCGTCTGCGCCGTGCGCGGAAGCGACCTCGACAAGCGCTTGCTTCAAGCGCGCGAGTGTTTCCCTCGCGCCCGCCGCATCGCTCGTCGAGTTGATCCGCCATCGCAGCTCGTTCAAGGTTTGCCTTGCACAACCGACGCCCTTGCCCCGCCGTTCGGCAGCCAGCAGCATCGCATTGGCCTCCGCGATGACAGTTTTCGCCTGGCGCGCGAAGGCAGCCATTTCGGGGCGCCCGGCATGGACAAGGGGACGCGGCTCGAAAAGCGGCGGCGCTTGCGCGCCCAGCGTCTGCGTGGCCGTGAGGATGAGGATGGCGGCCGCGACGAGGCGACCGTCGGTGGGCTTTTTCAATGAGACCCGTCCCTCGTTTGGAGGTCGAAATCAAAGAAGGCCAAGCCCACCCGGCGCGAATCTACTCCACAAATGGAGATTTTGACAAATTCGGGCAATTCTTCGGAGGCGCGCCATCAGGAGACACGCAATTTTTGTCGCGTGCGTCTCTCGCTTCTCAGTTCTTTAGTTCTCGAAACGCTTGCCGACCTTGTCCACGTTCTCCTTGGTGACGAGCTGGGCGCGCGTGTCGAGATTGGCGGCCGAGACGCCGCGATCGATCTGCAGGTAAAGCTGCATCACCGGCCAGAAGCCTTGCAGGAAGGGTTGCTGACCGAGCGAGCCCGTGAGGGCACCGGTCCGGATCGCCTCTTGCTGCTTCGGCCCGAGGTCGAATCCGAAGGCGCAAATCTCGCCATTTTTCTTGAGCTGCGCGATGGCATCGCCGAGCGCCGGCGTGGTGAAGCCGTTCGCGGTGAAGGCGCCGACCACATCCTTGCGGCTTTCGATGAGAGAGGTGATCGAGCCCACGATGTTGTTGGGGTCGACATCGATGCCGATGTTGTTTTGGCCAGCGTCGATCTTGAAATCCTTGAGGCGGCCGGCGGCGTTCAACGCCTTCACGGTCGCCTGGAAGGCCGCGGTGATGCGGTTGTTCACCTCGACATTGCCCAGCGTCGTCGTGTTCGGGAAGATGATGGATCCGCCCTTCACGTTCTTCTTGAGAAGGCAGGCGGCCAGCGCCTCGCCCCCGATCGCCGCGGCGGAAGCATCCTGCCCCGTATGCGAGATCGAAGAGCGATCGAGGAGCTTCGGGTCGTAGGAATTCGTGGTCGCGATCGGAATCCCCTTCTCGGTAAGCTTCTTGACGATGTCGTCATAGGCGCCCGACTGGGGCGTCGTCATGATCACGCCGTCTATCGTCGGATCGTTGATGATCTGGTTCAGAATCTCGATCTCGCGCGGAATGTCGTCGACGGGAGCTTCGGAGCCGAGCATCACGAGATTGATGCCGAAGGCATCGGCCGCGACCTTGGCACCCACATAGGTCGGATCGAAGAAGCCGTTGCCGGCCGTGTGCGTGACGATCGCGAAGGTGAGCTTACCGTCATTCGAATGAAAATTCTTCGTGGCCGGGCTCTCCTTGGCCGCTTCCTGGAAGGAGTATCCGCCGACCGCTTTCGACAAGGCCCCGCTTTGTGCGTGCGCGCCGCCGCAAAGGAGCGACAAGGCTCCCGCCGCGAGCGCGATGTTCGACAGAAGCTTGTGCATCGGCCTTCCTCCCGCGTCTGATGGACTTTCGCTCGGCGAGGCTCGCCGAGGCAGGCTCGCGTGAGGTTAGGG
>Ga0213876_10002240_pt1 | contig 11413 bp, 8 predicted proteins | sample BarmaccomBMRX_R9_FD_160113 | JGI IMG/M metagenome (GOLD analysis project Ga0213876, IMG submission 160113) | Root-associated microbial communities from Barbacenia macrantha in rupestrian grasslands, the National Park of Serra do Cipo, Brazil - RX_R9 | ecosystem: Host-associated > Plants > Roots...
GGCGGGGCCGCCGATGGCCAGCGGCCATTGCGCCGCGAGATCGGCAAGCTGTGCCAGCACGGGCTCGAGGCGACCGGTCACCGAGACGCTGACGGTGATGAGGTCGGGCCGGAGCCGGCTCGCCACGTCGGAGACCATCTCGACCGGCGTCGCCGCGCCGAGGTAGGTGATCTTCCAGCCATGGGAGTGCAGCGCGACGCCGAAGCAGATCAGACCCAGGGTATGCAGCTCGTCCGGACTGCACGCGAGCAGCGCGTGCGGGCCGAGACCACAGTCCCAGCCGCGGGCCAAGGCAAGCAAGCGGGAGTGCAGGAAGTTGCTGGCGAAGTGCTCCTGCGCGACGGTCATGTGTGCGGCGGCCCACCGCTCTCCTACTTCATGAAGGTAAGGCACTACCACGTCCCGGATGACGGCTAGGGGTGCGTACTCGCTGAGCAGCTGCTGCAAGGCCTGCTCGGCGCCGGACTCGTCGAACGCGTCGAGCGCCGCGCTCATCCGTCTGGCCGCCGCCGCGCCGTCGTGTTCCAGAACCTGCCCCGTCGTCCCCGGTCGCAGCGTCAGGCGCGCCGCCCTGGCAAGCTCAGCGGCCTGCGCAGCCGGCACGCCTTCTCCGAGACTCCGCGTCATCAGGCGCACCCGCGCCTCGTCCACCGCTGAGTACAGCCGAATGTTGCTGGTGGTCCGGCGCGGGTTGAGCAGCCTGTAGCGACGCTCCCACACCCGCAGCGTGTCGCTCGACACGCCGACGCGACGGCTCAGCTCGCTGATACGCATCCAGGACGACGTGGCGGGGGCACGAGATCGTTACACCTCAGCTCGGCGTAGGTCGCTTGTAGCTTCCCCGTGGCCAGGCGGCGAAACGACGTACTTGGCGCCGGTCTGGACCCCGGGTAGACTCCTGAGCGATGACTGATATATCAGTCATGTCCGAGGGTGGGGACGCCCCACGCGGCCTGCTCGCCGATCGCGCGTACCGGGCCCTACGCGACCGGCTAGTCACGCTGCGGATCCCTCCCGGGGCGCCGATCGACGAGGACGCGATCGGCCGTGAGCTCCAGATGGGGCGAACGCCGGTCCGGGAGGCGATCAAGCGCCTTGCGCTCGAGAACCTGGTCGCCGTGTTCCCGCGCCGCGGCACGTTCGCCTCGGAGATCAACATCACCGACCTGGCCGACATCTCCGACGTCCGCGCCCAGCTCGAGGGCCACGCCGCCTACCGCGCGGCCGAGCGGATAACTGAAGCGCAGCGCGCCGAGCTGGCCGGCCTGCTGGACGAGCTCGAGCTCAGCCACGGAAATGACGAGATCGAAATGCTGATGGACCTCGATGCCACCGTCCATCGCTTCATCTACCGCTGCGCCGGCAATCCGTTCTTGGAGGAGACCCTCGGGCGGTATCTCAACCTCTCGCTCCGGATTTGGTACCTGGTGATCGATCGGCTCCCCCACCTGTTCGTCCGTGTGCACGAGCACGAGGACGTGCTGCGCGCCATCGACGCGGGCGACGCGCCCCGCGCTCGAGAGATCCTGACCCTGCACATCGGCACCTTCGAGCGCGAGATCCGCTCCGTCCTGTGAGCAACCGCCACGAGTGCGCGTCTGCATGTGGTCAAGGGCGGCGGGTTCGTCATCCTCGCCGGGGGGCTCGGCCGGCTGAATGATGGCGACCGCCTCAGCGAGGACGCGAACACGCGGGTGGCCACCGGCCGGGTCGCGGCTTCAGCCGATGCCACAAAGCGCGACCGCCACAAATACTCAGCAGCCCACGCCCGGCCGGGTTGCCCCGGGAGCCAGGCAGGCGATCTGGATCCGGGGGCCACGGCGCGGTCGAACCGTGAACATGTAGTACTTGCCGATCCAGCCGCGTCGGACAATCCGGACGTTAAGTCGGGCGCCGGCGCGCAGGCGATGGTTTCGGAGGGCCGGCGTGAGGTCGACCCTTCCATGCGTGGGGCAGGTACGGCTCCCCTTCGGTCCGCAGCGCCTGACCTTGGTGACCGGTATCGCGCGTCGGTTGAACGGACAACCGAGCCCGCGACAGCTGAGAAGCACGCTCCCGCCCGGCGGAGCGCCGCTGACTGAGAGGAGGACGACATTCGTGTAGGTCGGTCCGAACTGGAAGCTCCACTGCATGGTCGCGGCGATGGTTCCCAGGACCGGGGACACAACCCTCACCGGCGCGGGCGCTGATGCAGAGCCGACGAAATTGCCGTCGCCGCTGTACTGCGCGGTGATGCTATGCGTGCCAGGTGCCGTGTAGGTGACCCTGCAAGCGGCCTGGCCACTCGTGAGCGTCTGCGCCGCGCACGCGGCTATTGGGTGACCGCCGTCGAGGAACTCGACCGAGCCGGACGGCGTGATCGGCCCCGGGCGGGCCGCCGGCGGGGCGACGGTCGCGATATACGTGGTTGGCGCCCCGGAATTAACCGTGGTCGACGCCCCGACCGAAGTCGACGTCGAATCACGGCTGACGCTGACGCTGGTCCGGGCGGTCGAGCCTGCGACGAGCGAGCCCACATTCGGCGAGAAGGTCGCCGTCAGCTGCTCGGGCGATGTCGATCCGGCGAACGTGGTCTGGCAGATTGCTGTCCCGTTCGTCGACGACACCGATTTCGGCGCACAGCCCGCGAGCGCAGCTCCGTGACCGTCGGCGAACGTGATCGTTCCCGACGGTGGTCCCAGAATGGAAGAGACTGTCGCGATCAGCGTCACGGGCTCGTTCGTCACCGCTGCGGAAGGAAATGACACGACGGACACGCTGCTGCCGCCGACGGTCTGAGTCAGCGCGACAGAGGCGCTGATCCTGGCGGCGATGTCCGTGGCCGAGATCGTGGCCGGGCCGGGCGTGGTCGAGCTTCTGATCAGCGCGCTGTAGGTCCCGTTGCCCGCATTGCTCAGCAGCTGGATCCGCTCGCCGCGATCCGAGGAGGAGAACGTGACGGTGTCGGTCGGAACCCGGTTGCCGTGCGCGTCGGTGAGCGTGGCGGTCGCGGTGGCAAACGAATTGCCGTCGGCGGCGATCAGCGTCGGCTGGAGGGTCAGTGTTATGTGGGTCGCCGGTCCGGGCGCCTGCGTCAGGGTCGCTTGGCCGGACGCGGGATCCGATCTGTCGGTCGCGGTGATCGTCGTGGTACCGGCCGTCGTCGAGGCACTCAAGGTGGCGACGTAGGTGCCTTTCGCCGGCTCCGTGGTTGGCCCGAACTTGATGCCCGGGTCCGCGGCCGAGAACACGACATTCTGCCCCGACACCGGCTTGCCCGCCCTCGTCACGGTGGCGGTCGCCTTGCTTGTCTGGGTCCCGCTCGCGACGATCGTCGCCGGTGACAGTTCGACTTTGACCGTCACCGGGTTCGCTGCCGCCGCGGAGGCTGGCGTCAGCAGCCACAAGTGCGAGGCGCCCGCGGCCAACGCGACGACCCCGAAGAGCACACCCCGCGTCCTATGCCGCAGGCAGCGAGAAACACTCCGCCCCCCGCATTCTGTGATTCCTCGCAACGCCTTCCTTTGGGTCTTGGTGTTTGCTACGCCCCCGGCCGGCGCGAGGCACTAAAGACTACGCAATTCTAGGCAAACCGCAAGATCTCAGACCATTCGAGGTATGATCTGCCGTCTGGCCAGGGTGATCACAAGCGGGGACAGGGTGGCGCCATCTTCAGCAGTCGGTGTGAAGGACCGCGCAGGCAGTCTCACCAGGCAGCCGGGCGGCGTTGCGTTGACCGCAGCACCCGAAAGGGGAACTTCTGGCGACCCCGATCAACGAAGTTCAGCCGCCGATCAGAGCACACGTGCGCGCGGTCTCGCGGCTGTCGCGTTCACTCGGGGCACCGCGCTTCAGGAGCGGGGCGATCTGGCCCAGGCGGCCGCCGCGTACCGTCGAGCGGACGACGGCGGACACAGCGCGGCCGCGTTCAACCTCGGCGTGCTGCTGGAAAAGCAGGGCAAGCTCGCCGACGCCGCGGCGGCCTATCGGCGAGCGGACGCCCGCGGACACGCGGCCGCCGCCTTCAATCTCGGCGTGCTGCTCGAGCACGACGGAGATAGCGCCGCTGCGCTGGATGCCTACCGCCGCGCCGAAGCGCGCGGCGACCGCCGGGCGCCAGATGGCCGCGATGGCGCAGTCGCCGCATTTAACCTCGGCCTGGTCCTTGAAGGCGACGGCGACTGGGCCGGGGCTGCGGCCGCTTACCGTCGAGCGGAAACTCGCGGGCATGCCGCCGCCGCAACCAATCTCGGAATTCTCCTCGAAAGAGAGGGTGATGAATCCGGCGCGATCGCCGCTTACAGTCGCGCCGATGCGCGCGGCGACGCAGCCGGGCCGTTCAACGCCGGCTGCGTGTTCGAGGAGCGCGGCGACCTGGTGCTTGCGGCCGCCGCCTACCGTCGTGCCGACAGGCGGGGACACGCCGCCGCCGCATGCAACCTCGGCACCCTGTGCGAGCGCCAGGGTGAGCGCACCAGCGCCATCGAGGCTTACCGGCGGGCAGATGCCCGCGGCAACGCCACCGGCGCTTTCAATCTCGGTGCGCTGCTCGAAGAGCAGGGCGATCGGGCCGGTGCGGAGGAAGCTTATGCACGAGCACGGGATCGTGGCGATGCCGAGGTGGCGAACCAGGCGCGAGCCGCGTTGGCCGATCTCAGTAATGGCAACAGCGGGGCGGCCGAGAGTCCGGCGGTAATCGAGGGCGGGACGGGAGGCGAGACTCGCGCGGGGCAAACCGGACTCGGTGCGGAGACGATGGCCGGACTCGGTGCGGCGGGGGTTGACGGACTTGGTGCGGAGGGGGTTGCCGGACTCAGTGCGGCGGGGGTTGCCGGCGCTCCCCGGCGCTCAAGGCCAGCCTCCAAGCCAAGACGGCGGCTGTTGGGAGCGGGTATCGCGCTTCTCCTGGCGCTTGGCATCGCGATCGGAGTCGAAACCGCGACTGATACGGGCTCCCGGAGCCATTCGGTCCGCCGGCCGATCGCACCGGTGTCCCAACGCGTGGCTGCCGACGCGAACGGCGTGCCCGCGAACGCGCCGCTCGTGCGGCAGCCCGTGGCAACCGGCCGGCGGACGGCGGGCGGTCGGTCGGCCTCGCCGCGACGGGTCGCCCCAGCAGCAGTTTCGCGACCTCGACCGGTCGCGCACCACGCTGCTCCTGGGGCGCGGGCCGCGATCTCGCGTCATGCGTCCGGTCCGGCGACGTCAGGCACTCCTGCGGGAGCGCCCCGGTCCTCCCCGGTGGGGATCGCCAATCCCGCCGGTGGCTCCCCAGCTGCCGGAGCCGGCGGATATTCCAGCACGCACAATGGCAGCGCAAGTGGATCCGAGGCCGGGGGCGCTAGCCCCGAGCACACTGGTGGTGGATCGCTTGGCGCCGGCCCCGGATCCGGGAGCTCGAGTGGTCGGTCCGGGTCCCCTGGCGGCCAGTCTGGGTCCTCTGGCGGCCGATCTGGGTCCTCGGGCGGCGGATCCGCGCCCTCGGCCGGCGGTTCCGGAACGTCGGGCGGCGGAGCTGGCGGCGCGTCGTCGAGCCAGCCGGGCGGCAGTGGGACCGTCAGCGGCGGCGGTTAGTAATCAACGCGGGCGAAGACAGCCCGGACCCCACCCGGTCAGCCGGTGAGCAGCTTCGTCAAGGCTGCATCGCCGGTGATTAAAGCTCCCTTATGCTCCTCATCACTCCGGAAAGCTGGATCTAATTTGTTATAGTTGCCGGGCGGTCGGGCAACAACGGGTCAGATGTGAGCCGCGGCGGTGAACGAGTCGCGGTGAGCGGGGTGTGGTGACGTGAATGAGCTGTGAGCTGGGATGCCTGGACGGCAATGGGCTCGGCGTATCGCGGAAGAGCGTGCGATCGTCGGAAAGCGGGGGCGTTGGCCATGCGCCACCGCGCGAACCCACGGCGCTGCCCGGATCGAAAGGCCGCGCTGGATGATGCCGGCCCGCGTTCCGCAGCGCATAAGAAAGGGGCTCGGCGGTGCGGTGCCGCTGGAACGGGCCGAGCTGCCTGACGACGCTCTCGCCCGTCACCCCGATCCGCTTCCCCCCACGGGCCGGATCGTGGATTACTGGCTCGAGGGACCTGGCCGGACGATCCTCTACGTCTCGCTGGACTTCGCCCTGGCCTCCCTGGCTGTCCTGCTGGCGCAGCGCGGCGTCGGCGGCCAGTTGGCGCCAGTGAAGGCACCTGCGGTCGTGGTGGCCCTGCCCGTGCTGACCGTGGCGCTGCTGGCGCTGCGGGGCGCCTATCGAAGGCGGCTGCGAATCCTCGCTCTCGATTGGCTTCCGGGCATCCCGAGCGCGATCACCATCGCCACCATGGCTGTCGCAATGCTGGACCTGCTGATTCTCGGACGCGTGACGCACCCAGGCCTGTGGGTGCGGATCTGGCTGCTGGCGGGATCGCTGGTCTTCAGCGGCCGGCTCGTGCTGGCCTTTGTCCAGCGCCGGTTAAGGTCACGGCGTGTATCACCTCGACCCGTCTTGATCCTCGGTGCCGGAGCGGTCGGGCGTCTCGTGGCCCGGCGTCTGAAGGCTTCTCCGGAGTACGGCATGTCTCCCGTGGGCTTCATCGACGACGACCCTCCGATGACGGACGAGGGGTACGAGGAGGGGGTGCCGGTTCTGGGCACGCCCGACACGATCGAGGATGTTCTGTCGAGCACGGCGGCACGCGGCCTCATAGTTAGCTTCTGCCGGTGTCCCGACGTCCGGCTAAGCCAGCTCATACGTACTTGCCAAGAACGCGGTGTTGAGGTCTCGGTCGTTCCTCGGATGTTCGAGACGATCAACAACCGCCTCCACTATGAGGCCCTCGGCGGGCTTCCGCTCCTTTGCTTTGACGCCGTCGATCAACGGGCGTGGCAGTTCGCGGTCAAGCACGCGTTCGACCGGTTGTTGGCGGCGTCGCTGCTTGTCGTACTGGCCCCCCTGCTCGCAGCGGTCGCGCTCGCTGTGCGCCTAACCTCGCGCGGGCCGATCCTGTTCCGCCAGAGACGCGTCGGGCGTGACGGCAACACGTTCGACCTCTACAAGTTCCGCTCGATGCAGTGGCAGGGGCGGATAACGAACTCGCACGGCGAGGACTTCGTGGCTTCGCGTCTCGTCGAGCGCGACGTCGGCCCCGGGGGGGTGGATGGGCAGAATCGCCTGACCAGCATCGGTGGGGTGTTGCGCAAGCTGTCACTCGATGAGCTGCCGCAACTCATCAACGTGCTGAAGGGAGACATGAGCACTGTCGGGCCGCGTCCGGAGCGCCCGGAATTCGTAGAGTTGTTCGGGCGCGAGATCCCGCGTTACCACGAGCGCCACCGCGTGAAGTCAGGAATCACCGGGTGGGCCCAGGTGCACGGCCTCAGAGGACCGACTTCGCTTCGGGATCGGATCGAGTGGGACAACTACTACGTGGCCAACTGGTCACTGGGACTTGACCTCAAGATCCTGGTGCTGACGGTTATCGCGCTGTTTCACGGCGGATAGTGATCTCCGCGTCGGTCCAGAGTGACCTTGCTCCTCGTCTTCAGGAGCGTTTCCGACGTGTGGCGGTCGTCCACGAGTGGTTGACCATCCCGGGCGGCTCTGAGAAGGTACTGCTGGCGCTGCTCGAACTGTTTCCACAGGCGGAGCTCTTCACGACGGTGTTCGACCCGGAGCCGTGGCCGTCGGCGATCACCGGCCGAAGCGTCACGAGCTCCTTTCTCAATCGCCTGCCGATGGCACGGACGATGTATCCAAAGCTGTTGCCGCTGATGGACCGTGCGGTGCGGTCGTTCGATCTCCGCGACTTTGACCTGATTATTTCCAGCAACCATGCGTGCGCCAAGAACGTCCGCAAACCGCCCGGCATCGCACACGTGTGCTATTGCCACACGCCGATGCGCTACGCATGGGATCCGGACTACCTGGCTGGCGAGAAGCTGGGCATCGCGGGCAGACTCGCGTTCGAGGCCCTTGCGCCTCACCTTCGGCGCCGTGATCGCGCGGCCGCGCAGCCAGGGAACGGGCCCGACGTGGTCATCGCGAACTCGACCTTCGTCGCGGAGCGAATCCGGCGTTTCTGGGGCCGTGAAGCATTGGTGATCCACCCCCCCGTGGACACAGTGCGGCTTCAACGCGTTGTCCACGATCCACAGGAGTACTACCTGTTCCTCGGTCGCCTAGTGCCCTACAAGCGGGCGGAGCTCGCGGTCGCCGCCTGTAAGAAGCTGAACCGCCCGGTCAAGGTCGTCGGCTCGGGCCGCGCGATGCGATCGGTGCAAGCCGCCGCAGGGCCCGGCGCCGAGTTCCTCGGGCATGTCCCGGACGACGAGCTGCCAGAACTGCTTTCGGGCGCGCGGGCGCTGCTCTTCCCGGGACAGGAGGATTTTGGGATCGTGCCGGTCGAGGCCCAGGCGGCTGGGCTGCCGGTGATCGCCTACGGTTTCGGCGGTGTCCGGGATTCCGTCGTGGATGGAGTCACCGGCGTGCTGTTCGAGGACGCGACGGTGGCCGGCCTGAGCTCGGCGATCGAGCGTTTCGAGGGAATGACCCTGAAGGCCGACGACCTGCGCGAGCAGGCCGCCCGCTTTGCGCCCGAGAACTTCGCCCGGCAGTTCGCGGCCGTGCTCGAACAGCTCAGTTGATCGCGGCCGCCCGGCCCGACTGCGCGGCGCCGTCCACTTCGAGCACTTCGAACACCGCCGTCACTACGGTTTCCACGTCCGCTTCGGTCATCACGGGAGAGAGCGGTAACACGCAATGGCGCTGGGCAAGCTCTGTGGAGCGCGCGGCGCCGACTCGGTTGCCGGTCTGGTAAGCACTCAGCTCAGAAATGGCCGGGTACGCTGTGGTCTGAATGCCGACCGCAGCGAGCCCCAAGCGCAGCCGGTCACACGTCCGACGGTCGGGCAACAGGATCGGGAAGGCAAAGTGCGAGGAGCACGCCACATCGCGATCGCTCCACGGAATGGTGATCGCAGGATGCGCCGCGAGCGCTGCCCGGTACTGGCGGACCCGCGCTCGCCGGCTAGCCGTGTCTTCGTCGAGGCGGGGCATCCGGCTCAACCCCAGGGCGGCGTGGGGCTCATCCATCCTGAAGTTGAAGCCTATGTCCACCACGTCATAGGACTCGGCGTAGCCCAGGTGGCGATCCCAGGTTACAGATGTCATCCCGTGTGAGCGCAGCAGCCGGATCCTGGCCGCGAGATCCGGGTTGTCGGTCACCACCATGCCGCCCTCCCCGACTGACAGTTGCTTCTTGGAAAAGAAGGAGTAACAGCCAAGCTCGCCCACGGTGCCGGCCATGGCGCCCGAGCGGGTGCGAGCGCCGAGGCCCTGGGCGGTGTCTTCAATCAGATGTAGCTGGTGTTCGTTGCACAGCGCGCGCAGCGCCTCGACCTCAGCGGCGTAGCCCATGAAGTGAACCGCGATCACCGCCCGCGTTCGCTCGGTGATCAGCGACCGCACGTCGTCCGGATCGAGGTTGAGATCGGTCGGGCCCAGGCTGTCGCACAGGACCACCGTTGCGCCGCAGTACCGCGCCGCAGCCGCTGAGGCGACGAAGGTTAGGTTGGGCACGATCACCTCGTCTCCCGGAGTCACGCCCGCAGCGATGGCGGCCAGATGAAGCGCCGCGGTGCCGCTCGATACCGCGACGGCGTGTGCAGCGCCGACGTACTCGGCGAACCCGCGCTCGAATGCCTGCACGTTGGGTCCCATCGTCAACCACCCGCTGCGTAGGCACCTGAGCACCGCTTCGACATCGTCGTCGGTGATCCGGACATCGGTGAGCGGGACCGACCAGTTCACGGTGACAACTCCTGGGCGAGCGCAGCGAGCACTCGGTCCTGCTGCACGGTCGTCATGTGCGCGAACAACGGAATCGTGACTTCACGAGAGCTCGCGGCTTCCGTTCTAGGCAGCGACACTCCCGGAAATCGCTCGCGGTAGACGCTGAAACGGTGAACCGGTGGATAGAGGATGCTCGTCTGAATGCCGTGCTCCTGTCGGAGACGCCGGCGAATCTCGTCGCGCCGAGCGGGATCACCGAGGAGGATCGGCATCACGTAGCAAGATGAGGTGTCCACCTGCTCGTCGCGGAACGGCACGCACACGTCCGTAAACGACCGCAGCTCGCGGCGGTAGCGGCGGGTCAGCTGACGGCGGCGGTCAATCTCCTCCTCGAGGCGATGCAGCCGTGACAGGGCAAGCGCGCTGCGGGGCTCGTCGATCCGATAGTTGTAACCGAGCGCCGGAACGTCGTACGCGCCCTGCGCTCCGTTGTGCTTCTCCCAGCTCGTAAGCGTCATCGCGTGCGTGCGAAGCCGCCGGGCGAGCGTCGCCACGCGCTCGTCGTCGCTGACCAGCAGGCCGCCTTCACCTGCCGAGAGCACCTTGTTCGAAAATAGGCTGAAGGCCCCCGCCAGGCCAAAGGTCCCCAGCTTGCGACCGTGCAGCGTCGCGCTGGGCGAGTGCGCGGCGTCTTCGATCAGCGTCAGCTCGCGCTCTGCGCATAGGGCGGCGAGACGATCCACTGGCGCCGCATATCCGGCAAAGTGCACCGCGACCACGGCCTTCGTGCGCGGGGTGATGAGCCGTTCTACTTCGGCAGGATCGATCGAGAGGTCGTGGTCGCCGATGACGTCGGCGAACACCGGCGTACCCCCGCAATACAACACGGCAGCGGCTGTGGCCGTGAACGTGTAAGACGGCACGATCACCTCGTCGCCGGGACCAATCCCGGCCGCCGCGTAAGCGAGGTGAAGCGCGGCCGTGCAGCTTGAGACCGCGACTGCGTGCCTAGTTCCCAGTTGCGCAGCGAACAGCTCCTCGAACGCTTCTGTACGCGGGCCCATGGAGAGCCAGCCGGATCGCAGTGTGTCCGCGACCGCATCCAGATCCGGCTGCTCGAGTCGGAGGTCAAACAGCGGCACGAGCTGCTTCAGCGAGTCGAGCGGCGATTCCGCTTGGGCCGGCGCGGGAGCGGCGGGAACGGCAGGCGCCGCGGGAACGGCAGGCGCCGCGGCGACGGCCCGCGGCTCACCGGACATTGCGATAAACGGGATCGAAGGGATCGGGGAAGTCGCCCGCGTTCAGCCGGTCGATCAGTTCGGCGATGCCGTCGGGCACGGTCATCAGCGTCTCGAAGCCCAGTGTCTTGCGGATCTTGTCGAAGCTGACCTTGTAGTCGCGCGGATCTTCGTCGCGGTGTACGTAACTCACGCGCCCGGATGGGATCCGACGCCTGATCTCCTCCACCAGATCGAGCTTGCGGTAGTTCTCACCCGAACGCCCGACGTTGAACACATCGCCGCCCACCCGCTCGGGCGAAGCATCGAGGACCACGCGGATCGCACGCGCCGCGTCGCGCACGTGGACGTAGGGTCGCCAGAATTGCTCGCCGAACACCTCCAGGTCGCGGTCGGCCCAGAGATCGCGGGTGAACTCGTTGACCGTC
>Ga0213876_10002241_pt1 | contig 11412 bp, 7 predicted proteins | sample BarmaccomBMRX_R9_FD_160113 | JGI IMG/M metagenome (GOLD analysis project Ga0213876, IMG submission 160113) | Root-associated microbial communities from Barbacenia macrantha in rupestrian grasslands, the National Park of Serra do Cipo, Brazil - RX_R9 | ecosystem: Host-associated > Plants > Roots...
GTCGGGGGCGATCGCCACGCCCACCGGCTCGTCTAGGCCCGACGCCAGCACCTCGACCGAACCGGACCTGATCGCCAATACCCTGCCCGTGCCGAGTTCGGCGACCACTACCGCGCCGTCCGGAGCGACCGCCACGCCGTAGAGTTGGTCGAAACCCTGTGCCAGCACCTCGCTTTCGGCATCGGCCGGTCGGTAGCGCGCAACCTCACCGTTTGAGGTGGTGACGACGAACTCGCCCGGCCCGACGGGTGTGACACCGCGCAGAAAGCCCGGATACCCAGGGGAGAAAAGCATTCCGGCGGTCGTCAGGGTGCCGTCGTCACACAACGTGTAGAAGTACGTTCCGTCCGCGATGTACAGGCGACCGTCAGCGCCCACGGCCAGATCCAGCGGCCAGTTCAACCCGCCCGCCAGCACCGTCCGGTTCTCGCCGCCGCCGAGGATTTCGGTGATCTCGCCGGCGAAGTTCGAGACGAACAACCGCTCACCCACGAAGGTCAGGTTGTCCAGCCCGGGATTCAGCGTCGCCAACACGGTGCGCTCCCCACTGCGTGGATCGATACGCAGCACCTGACCGCTGTGCGCCTGGGTCGACACGAGGTGGCCGTGCGAGTCGAACTTCACCGCGTCGGGGACGCCCAGATCAGCGGCCACCCGCTCGGGGGCACCGCCGTCGGGGTCGATACGCCAGATCTCGTTGGCCCCCATCACCGGGAAATACAGCAAACCGTCAGGGCCGACTTCCATGGCGTTGGGCAAAGGCACGTTCTCGGCCAATACCCGCGGGGCACCCCCGGCCAGGTCCAGTTCCAGCAGGCGTCCGCCGTCGCGGCATTCGCCGATGAATAAGCGGCCCTGGTGAAAGGTGATGCCATTGGCCGACGGGATATCGTCGCGAAGCACCCGGGTGCGGCCCGCGGTATCACGCACGCTGACCCGGCCGTCCATCACCTCGGTGGCGTAGAGGTTGCCAGCTGCGTCGAAGGCCACGTCGTCGGGCGCGATGATCTCGCCGCCCTTCGCGCTGATGGTGTCCAGTTGGCCGGAGTCGAGGTCAAGCGCGCTGATCTGGCTGCCGGTCACCTGTGCGATGTAGACCCGGCCGTCCGGTCCCGTCCGCAGACCGTTGGCACCGAAGAGCCGACTCGGCGGCACGAGCCGCGTCAAGGTCCAGTCCTGGTCGACGCTGGGCGCCAGCCCGGCGGGGTGGCGACCCTGCTGCTGGGAGAATCCGGCGATCACCGCTGGACGATAGCAATGACTCTCTGGTCCAGACAATAGCTACGACGAAAACTTGGAACCGTGCTTGACGTGCTGGGCTAGGTGAGAGAATCATGCTCTCTGATGAGTGCACATCATTATCTTGTCCGGACAATTCAGTGACTGACGATCTGCTGAGGCTGGACGGGCGCGTCGTCGTGGTCGCCGGGGCCGCGGGCGGTGGCATCGGCACCACCCTTGCCCGTATGGTCGCGCGGGCCGGGGCGGCCGTAGTCGCGGTGAGCCGGTGTCGGGACAATCTCGACCGGCACATCGGTCCGCTGGTGGCCGAGGGTCTGTCGGTCGTGCCGGTAGCGGCCGACGTATCCACCGACGACGGCGTCCTGGCCACGATGGAGGCAGTGCGTGAGGCTCAGGGCGAGCTGCACGGCCTGGTCAACGTCGCCGGCGGCGCCGACCCGTCATCCTGGATGCCATCGACGCGAGTGACGCGCGGAGACTGGCAGGAACTGTTCACCCGCAACCTCGAGACGATGTTCTTCATGAGCCAGGCGGTGGCCGAGGAATTAAGGAGCAGCAACCGGCCGGGTTCGATCGTGTCGATCTCGTCGATCAGCGGGATGAACACCGCTCCGTTCCACATCGCCTACGGCACAGCCAAAGCCGCGATCGTGGCGGTCACCCGCACGATGGCGGTCGAACTGGCGCAAGCGAATATCCGCGTCAACGCGGTGGCGCCCGGGGTCACCGAGACGCCCGCATCGCGCACCTACACCGAGGACGACCCCGAGCGCGACGGTCGGGCGATCGCGATGGGACGGCGCGGCCGTCCGGAGGAGGTCGCGGGCGCCATCCTGTTTCTGCTCTCGGACCTGTCGAGTTACATCACCGGCCAGACGCTGCTGGTCGATGGCGGCGTGAACCTGCGATGGACGCACCTGGGCGGCGACAACACCTCGTTGTTCCTCAAGGACGACGGGTTTCGTGCTGCCATAAAGCGTTGGGAGAGTGAGGTTTCAGATGGAAACTCGTGAAGAACTGACCGCGCCGGTCACAATCGGGGTCGAGGCCTACATCTCCGAGGAGTACGCGCGCGCCGAACGCGACAAGCTGTGGCGGAAGGTCTGGCAGCAGGTCGGTCGGGTCGAAGACCTGCCCAAGGTCGGCAGTTACCTCACCTACGACATCCTCGACGACTCCATCGTGGTGGTGCGCACGGGGGACGACACGTTGCGGGCGCACCACAACGTGTGCATGCACCGCGGCCGTCGTTTGGTCGACGTGCCCGCGGGTGCCAAAAGCGCTTGCGGCCACAAGAAGTCGTTCGTGTGCGGCTTTCACGGCTGGACCTATGACCACGACGGCAACTGCATCCACATACCGGAACAGCAGGACTGGCAGGGCGCGCTGACGCCCGAGAACACGCACCTGTCGACGGTCAACGTCGACACCTGGGGCGGCTGGATCTGGATCAACATGGATCCCGCGGCCGAGCCGTTGCGCGACTACCTCGAGCCCGCCGCCACAATGCTCGATCCCTTCGGCCTGCAGGACATGCGCTGCAAATGGCGCCGGTGGCTGCATTTCGACTGCAACTGGAAGGTCGCCATGGAGGCCTTCAACGAGACGTACCACGTCGCGACCACCCACCCACAGTTCAACAAGTTCGGCAACTTCCGCGGCTGGGCTGCCGCGCACGGAAAGCACAGCAACATCGGCTACGACGCGCCGAAGGACTTGGAGGAAACCCGATCCAAGATCCGCCTCGGCTCGGGTGCGGACCCACGCGTCTCGACGGCCGAGATGCAGATCTACACGCTGGAGGAAACCAACGCCACGACCACGAAAACCCTTGTGGAGGCGGCGCGCCGACTAGTCGACGAGCTACCCCAGGACGCGCCCGCCAACGAGGTGCTCGAACACTGGCTTACCTCCGCGCGTCGCGACGACGCCGAGCGGGGAGTGATCTGGCCGACTATCGACCCCGAACATCTGGCCAAGAGCGGCACCGCATGGCAGATATTTCCCAACTTCCAGATCGGCCAAGGCCTGACGACCGCGCTGTGCTATAGCGCCCGGCCTGACGGCTACAACCCCGACAAGTGCATCTTCGAGGCATCCTGCTACGAGCTGTACCCGGAAGGCCAAGAGCCGCACACGGAATGGGAGTATCTGGCACCTGGCGATCCGAGCTGGCGCAGCGTGCTGCCGCAGGACTTCTCCAACATGGCCGCCGTGCAGCAAGGCATGAAATCCATGGGGTTCCGCGGTCCGAAGCCTAACCCCTACATGGAACGCAGCACTGCCAACCTGCACCGCAACCTCGCCGAACACATGGGCACGGGGGCACCCAAAGAACTCAGCACCGAAATAGAAAGAGTGAGGGAACGATGAAAGTCAACCTTGGGTTCGGATCGCACAACTCTCACGACTGGGACCGCGTGCTGGCCGAGGATTTCAGCCGCCCGCCCGCGACCGCCGATGCCGACTGCGTCCAGGCCACGCTCGCGATCGCAGATCTGGCCGAGCCGCTCGGGTTCGACGGCATCTGGATGCCGGAGCACTGCGGCACACCATATGGTATGACCCCCAACCCGATTCAGGCGTTGAGCTACTTCGCCGGACGCACCGAACGCGTCGGACTTGGCACATTCGTCGTCGTCGCACCGTGGTGGCACCCGGTCCGCCTGGCGCATCAGATCGCCTATCTCGACATCCTTTCCAACGGGCGGTACACGACGATCGGCATCGGGCGCGGAGTCTCGAAGGGTGAGTTCGACGCCGTCGGGGTGCCCCGCGAGGAAAGCAGGCAACGATTCAACGAGACCCTCGACATCTTGGAGTTGGCGCTCTCCGGGCAGAGGTTCTCCTACGAAGGGGAGATCTTCACGGTCCCGGAGATGTCACTTCGCCCCGAACCCCTTAGCCAGGACCTGTTCTCGCGCATTTATAGTTCCTCGTCAACCGCCGAGTCACTGGAGATCCTGGCCCGCCGCGGCATGGTTCCGCTCTTTGTCGGGAACAAGCCGATCGAAGACGCCGGGCGAGAAGTCCAACAGGTCAACACGTTCCGCAAGGAAGAAGGCCTGCCGCCCTGCCAGCCGAAGAACGTGATGTTCATGTATTGCACGACCGACGACCCCGCCAGATCCGAAGAATGGATATGGACCGCTAACCGCGACGTCACCGTCCACTACGGATTCGCCGACGCTTCGAACTTCAAGGGTGTCAAAGGGTATGAAGCCTACGCGGCCAGGGAAGCCTCCGCGACCGCCGTTCTCGCCTCAGAGGTGACCGGCCCCAGCGCCGGATCGGCCAAGGGCGCGCCCAAGACGCCGGGGTACCACGCCTCCAACCTGCTGATCGGAACACCTGAGGACATCTTCAACCGGATCGTCGCCGCGCAAGATGCCTGCTCGTTCTGCGAGCTGACCATCGTTCCCCAGTTCGGCACGATGCCCTACGACGACGCGATGGCAAGCACCGAGTTGTTCGCCAAAGAGGTGCTGCCCGCCGTGCACAAGATGGAGGCGCCGCTGCATCCCGCGGCGCTGCCGGAAGACGCTTTGGCATGACCGGCATCCCGGAGTGCGCACCGACCGAGACCCCGGACGACATCGACCTGTCGGCGCTGCGTGAGAAGTACCGTCGTGAGCGCGAAAAGCGGTTGCGGCCCGAAGGATCACAACAATACATCGAACTCACCGACGACTTCGCGGGCTACTACGAAACCGACCCGCATTCGCCGCCGCTGGTCCGTGACCCGATATCGGCGGACATCGATGTGGCCGTGCTCGGCGGCGGCTTCGGGGGTCTACTCTCGGCCGCATACCTGAAGAAGGCCGGTGTCGATGACGTGCGGCTCATCGAGCTGGGCGGCGACTTCGGCGGAGTCTGGTACTGGAACCGCTACCCCGGGCTGCAGTGCGACAACGAATCCTACTGCTACATACCGTTACTAGAAGAGCTGAACTTCATCCCGTCGAAGAAGTTCGCCGATGGCACCGAGATCTACGAACATTGCCGGCGCATCGGAAAACACTTCGGCCTCTACGACTCCGCGATCTTCTCCACCCGGGTCCGCGCGCTGCACTGGGACGAGGAGATCAAACGTTGGCGGGTGGGCACCGACCGCGACGACGACATCCGGGCCCGTTTCGTGGTCATGGCGTCGGGTCCGTTCCACCGGCCGAAGCTGCCCGGCATTCCTGGGATCAAGAATTTCCGGGGGCACAGCTTCCACTCGTCGCGGTGGGACTACGAGTACACCGGCGGGGACAGCAGCGGCGGACTGGAGAAGTTACGCGACAAACGCGTCGGGGTGGTGGGCACCGGGGCGACCGCCGTCCAGATCGTGCCATTCCTGGGCCGGGATGCCAAGCACCTCTATGTCTTTCAGCGCACACCGTCGTCGGTCGGTCCGCGCAACAACACCCCGACCGACCCTGAATGGGTGAAGTCGCTCAAGCCGGGCTGGCAAAAGGAGCGGCAGCGCAACTTCCACGCCTGGACCTTCGAGGGGATGGCGCTGGGCCAGCCGGATTACGTGTGTGACTTCTGGACCGAACTCGGCCGCAACACTGCCGCACGGGTTCTCGCGCTGGACGATCCCGCCTCGATGACCCCGGAGCAGTTCATGGCCATCCGCGAGGAGGAAGACTACAAGGTGATGGAGCGGTTGCGGCGCCGCGTCGACGGCATCGTCGACGACACCGAGACGGCCGAGGCACTCAAGCCCTACTACCGGTTCCTCTGCAAAAGGCCATGCACCAACGACGACTACCTGCAGACCTTCAACCGCCCCAACGTCACGTTGGTCGACGTGTCGGGGACTAAGGGGGTCGAGCGGGCGACCGAAAAGGGTCTGGTCGCCAATGGCGTTGAATACGAACTCGATTGCCTCATCTACGCCAGCGGGTTCGAGATCACGACGGAGATCAGCCGCCGGTATTCCATCGACGCGATCGAAGGCCGCGGCGGCCTGTCGCTCTACGACCACTGGCGCGAGGGCTACAAGACGCTGCACGGCTTTACCAGCCGCGGATTTCCCAACCAGTTCTTCACCGGGTTCACGCAGGTCGGTATCTCGGCGAACATCGCGGCCAACTACGAGTTGCAGGGCGAGCACATCGCCTACGTCATCTCCGAAGCGCTGGCTCGCGGTGTCCAAACCGTCGAGCCCAGCCAGGAGGCGCAGGACCAGTGGTGCAGGACCATCCGGGAGACCGCGATCGACAATACCGCGTTCGACTTGGAGTGCACACCAGGCTATTACAACAACGAGGGCGGCGGCCCCGGAAAGGGAGCGGGCGAGGGCATCCGGTCGCACCTCGGCGAGCCGTACGGGCCCGGCTTCTACGCCTTCGGTGACCTGTTGTCCGCGTGGCGGAACAAGGGTGATCTGGACGGCCTCGTGTTGGGATCATGATGGCAGAGCTCAGGTTTGATAACCGCGTTGCCGTGATCACCGGTGCGGGTAGGGGTTTGGGCCGGGCGTACGCGCTGCTGTTGGCATCCAGGGGTGCCAAGGTCGTGGTCAACGACACGGGTGGCGCAGTGTCCGGCGAGGGCACCGACTCCACGCCTGCGGACCAGGTGGTAGCCGAGATCGCCGCGGCGAGCGGTGAAGCCGTCGCATCGACGGACTCGGTGGCTACCGCGGCGGGCGGACAGGCGATCATCGGGGCCGCGCTGGATCAATACGGCCGTATTGACATCCTCGTGCACAATGCCGGCAACGTGCGGTACGGGTCCCTAAAGGAGATGAGCTATGAGGACTTTGACGCCGTCGTCGATGTGCATCTGCGCGGTGCCTTCCACGTGGTGCGGCCGGCGTTCCCGCTGATGTGCGACGCGCGCTACGGCCGCATTGTGTTGACCTCGTCGATCGGCGGTCTGTACGGCAATCACCGGGTGGCGAACTACGCCGCGGCCAAGGCGGGCGTGATCGGCCTGGCCAACGTCGTCGCTCTGGAAGGCGCCGCCGACGGCGTGCTGTGCAACGTCGTCGTCCCCTCGGCCGTGACAAGAATGGCTGATGGCCTCGATATTTCACAGTATCCGCCGATGGGCGCCGAGCTGGTGGCGCCGTTGGTGGGCTGGCTGGCGCACGAATCCTGCCCGCTCACCGGCGAAATGCTGATCGCCATCGCGGGCCGGGTGGCCAGGGCCGTGGTCACCGAAAGCCGTGGCGTGTACCGACCGTCGTGGTCGATCGAGCAGGTGGCCGACGAGATCGACGCCATCCGTGACCTGGCCGCACCGCTGGTGTTTCCCAGCGTGCCCGACGGGCATGCCGATCACATCCGGTATAGCTTCCAGAGGGCTGCCCAGCATGCCTGACAGCCCTGGAAACGGCCCCCTGTCAGGGGTGCGCGTCGTCGACCTCACCGCGATGGTGATGGGGCCCTATTGCACTCAGATCATGGCCGACATGGGCGCCGACGTCATCAAGGTGGAACCGCCGCAGGGCGATGACACCCGTTATGTCTCGGTTGGGCCGACGCGCGGCATGAGCGGCGTCTTCGTCAACGTCAACCGGGGTAAGCGGGGTGTGGCCCTCGATCTGAAATCCGACTCTGGAAAGACGGCGCTGCGCGCGCTCGTCGAGCACGCCGACGTCTTCATCCACTCGATGCGGTCCAAGGCGATCGGCCGGCTCGGATTCGGCTACGCCGACGTCGCGGCAATCAACCCGACCATCGTGTACACCAACTGTTACGGGTACGGACGCCGCGGGCCCAACGCGGACCTGCCCGCCTATGACGACACCATCCAGGCGGCCTGCGGATTGCCGTCGGTTCAGGAGCAGCTGACGGGCGAGGCGAACTATGTCGGAACGATCTTGGCCGACAAGGTCGCCGGGCTGACGGCGCTCTACGCGACCATGATGGCCCTGTTTCACCGCGAGCGCACCGGCGAAGGGCAGGAGGTGGAGATCGGCATGTTCGAGGCAGTGGCTTCGTTCATGTTGGTCGAACACGCCAATGGCGCCATGTTCGACCCACCCCTCGGCCCGGCGATCTACCCGCGCACGGTGGCCCCCAACCGGCGGCCCTATCGCACCAGTGACGGCTACATCGCAGCGCTGATCTACAACGACAAGCATTGGGCCGCATTCATGAACGCTGTGCGCCCGGCCTGGGCCAGCGACGCGTATGCCACCCTCGAGCAGCGAGCGTGCCAGATCGACGCCGTGTATTCGCTGCTGGCCGAAACGATGCAACAGCGGACGACCGCGGAGTGGCTCGAACTGTTCCGTGAGCTGCAGATCCCCGCCGCGGCGTTGTCCAGCCCCGCCTCGCTGTTCGACGATCAGCACCTGAATGCCGTCGGCTTTTTCGAAACCGTGGACACTCCACACGGCCGGGTCCGCTTTCCGGGTGTGCCGGCCTGGTTTTCGCGAACACCAGGTCGAATCGCCGGGCCGGCACCGGAACTGGGCGCCGATACCGATGATGTGCTCGAACAGCTCGGGCTTACGGGCGCAGATATGCAACCGCGCAGCCAGGTCTAGAACTCTCCCACCCACGGTAGAGTTCCGCTAAAGATCACGGCTTGAGCGAAGTGACTCGCAACCTCTAGGGGTCTAGAGAGCGAGAGCCGAGGCTCGTTGGATCATGGCGCGGCCCATACTATAAAGCCTTCTAACCCCCGCCGGTCGCGATCCTCTACTGACAAGTTTCGATGCCTCGGTGCATCCACGCGGTAGAACTGGGCGGAGTTTGACTGCTTGGGTCGCGACTGTTGCGCCGCAATCTCCTTCGCTTGAGTGCCACCTGCCTGGACAATCGCGAGACGTTGTCCGATTAGTGACGCCGCCAGGCCTGAAACCCAAAACCTGCCTGCGTGTCTCCGGGGGATCCGGCCACACCCCTCTTAAGCTGGCGGGGATCAAGAGGAGGGGACCGACGTATCGGCATCAACTACGGCGCCGGACGACAACGTGGTCAGGGCGCGCTAACCACTGAGCCGGGCGGGAGTCACCCCGCACCGGCACGTTCTGCACCGCGGCGCCGGTGGGTTGCCCCGGTCCGCCGGATAGGTCGGCTGGCGGCCTGGGATCGGCCCGAGAAGCACGGTGCCTTTCAAGGCATTCCCGCGTTGGACGGGCTTCGCGCGATCGCGGTTGCGCTGGTGCTTGTCGGGCACGGCGGCATTCCCGGGGTGGGCGGCGGATTCATCGGCGTCGACATTTTCTTTGTGCTCAGCGGATTCCTGATCACCTCGCTGCTGCTCGACGAGCTGGGCCGCACCGGTCGTATCGGGCTGACCGGCTTCTGGATCCGGCGCGCGCGACGACTGTTGCCGGCGCTGGTGCTGATGGTGCTCACCGTGACCGCGGCACGCGAACTGCTGCCCTATCAAGCGCTTAACGGGTTACGCAGCGACGCGATCGCCGCGTTCCTGTGGATGGCCAACTGGCGGTTCGTGGCTCAGAAGACCGACTACTTCACCCAGGGTGCGCCGCCCTCGCCCTTGCAGCACACCTGGTCGCTCGGGGTAGAGGAGCAGTATTACTTCGTCTGGCCGCTCCTGCTGATCGTGGTGACTCTGTTGCTTGCGGCGCGGGCCAGACGCTTTTTCGCCAAAACCACCGTGGGTCACGTTCGGTTCGCCACGTTCGTGATCGCGACCCTGGGCGCCGTCGCTTCCGCCGCGGCCGCCATCGTGTTCACTTCGGACGCCACCCGCGACCGGATCTACTTCGGCACCGATACCCGTGCGCAGGCGTTGCTCATCGGAGCAGCGGCATCGGCTCTGCTGGTTCGGGATTGGCAATCGCTGAACCGTGGGTGGTGCCTGATCCGGACGCGGTGGGGACGGCGGGTCGCCCGCCTGTTGCCGCTCGTCGGGTTGGCGGGGTTGGGCGCACTGGCTCACTACGCGACGGGAAGTGCCAGCGAATTCCGCCATGGTCTGTTGATCACGGTGGCGACCGCGGCCGTTCTCGTCGTCGCCCCGGTAGCGCTGGAGCAGCGCGGGGCGGTGGCCCGGGTACTGGCCTGGCGACCGTTGGTGTGGCTGGGCACGATTTCCTATGGCGTCTACCTGTGGCACTGGCCAATCTTTTTGGGGCTCAACGGCGAACACACGGGCTGGACCGGACTCCCGCTGTTCGGCGCGCGGTGTGCCGCCACGCTGGCGGCGGCGGGCGTGTCGTTCTGGTTGATGGAGCAACCGATTCGGCGCTGGCGGCCGGCACGAGTGCCGCTGTTGCCGTTGGCGGCGGCGACGGTGGCTAGTGCCGCCGCGGCGACAATCCTGGTGGTTCCGGGGGGAACGGGTCCCGTCCTGCGCGAAGTTGGTCTGCCGCCAGGGGTCTCGGCGGTGGCGGCCGTCTCGCCGTCGCCCCCCGCTCCGCTTCGCCCTGGTCAATCACGAGACCCCAACCGGCCCTTCACCATTTCGGTGTTCGGCGATTCGATCGGCTGGACGATGATGCATTTCCTGCCGCCGACACCCGGATTCGCGTTCGTCGACCACACGGTGATCGGCTGCAGTCTGGTGCGTGGCACGCCATACAGCTATATCGGCCAGACGCTGGAGCAAAGGCAGGAATGCGACGGTTGGCCGATCAGATGGTCGACGCAGATGAGCCAGGACCAGCCGGACGTCGCGCTGCTGATCATCGGCCGCTGGGAAACGGTGGACCGCGTCAACGAGGGCCGGTGGACCCACATCGGCGATCCGACCTTCGACGCGTACCTCAACGGCGAGCTACAGCGGGCCCTTGATATCGCGGGCTCCACCGGCGTGCGGGTGGTAGTGGCGACCGTGCCCTACAGTCACGGCGGTGAAAGACCGGACGGCCGCCTGTATCCCGAGGACCAGCCGGACCGGGTGAATCAGTGGAACACCATGTTGCGCAACACGGTTAGCCAGCGCCCTAACGTGTCGATCCTCGACCTAAACAAAAAGCTCTGCCCAGATGGCGTTTACGCCGCCAAGGTTGACGGCATCAAGGTGCGCAGCGACGGCGTCCACCTCACCCCGGAAGGTGTGAAGTGGCTGATACCGTGGCTCGAGGATTCGGTGCGCAGTCGTTAATCTACTGTGCGACAGCTAATTTCCATGCTATCGCTATCCCGAACCAGAAAATTGAAGCTCACGTACCCGTTGCCTGGATCACGCACGTAGTCCAGGTAAGGCGCCATGTCCGGCGCGCTGGCGTTGTCGGCGACCACGCGC
>Ga0213876_10002242_pt1 | contig 11408 bp, 11 predicted proteins | sample BarmaccomBMRX_R9_FD_160113 | JGI IMG/M metagenome (GOLD analysis project Ga0213876, IMG submission 160113) | Root-associated microbial communities from Barbacenia macrantha in rupestrian grasslands, the National Park of Serra do Cipo, Brazil - RX_R9 | ecosystem: Host-associated > Plants > Roots...
CCGAGGTCGCCCCTACTTCGCCGACCGCTTGAGCGCCACCAGCGCCTCGTCCAGCACCGCCCGCTCGCCGGCGATGGCGACCTGGCCGCCGTCGCGGCCCACCGGCGCGCCGCGCCAGTCGGTGACGAGGCCGCCCGCCCCTTCGATCACCGGGATCGCGGCCTCGATGTCCCAGCTCTTCAGCCCCGCCTCGACCACCAGGTCGATGGCGCCGGCGGCCACCATGGCGTAGGCGTAGGCGTCGCAACCCAAGCGCACCAGCCGCGCCGCCGCCCGCAGCTGGCGCCAGGCGCCGAGCTCGGCCCCGTCGAAGCAGCCCTCCGGATCGGTGGTGGCGATCACCGCCGCCGTCAGGGTTCCTCCCTGGCGCACCCGCAGCGGCGCTTCGCCGGCCGGGCTGATCAGCCGCGCGCCGGCCTTGGTTCCGATGAAGATCTCGCCCAGCACCGGCTGACCGATCGAGCCCAGCACCGGCCGGTTCTGGAACCTGAGCCCGATCAGGGTGGTCCAGAGCGGCAGGCCGGCCACGAACGAGCGGGTGCCGTCGATGGGGTCGAGCACCCAGACGAACTCCGCGTCCGGGCGATCCTGGCCGAATTCCTCGCCGATCACCCCGTGGTCAGGATAGCGCGCGCCGATTAGCTGGCGGATCGCCGCCTCGGCGCCCCGGTCGGCCTCGGTCACCGGATCGAACGCCCGTCCGGCGCCCGCCTTGTCATCGAGTCCATGGTCGCCCCGAAACAGCGGCAGGATCGCCGCCGCCGAGGCGCGGTTCAGCTCGATCAGGAAGGCGTCGAGCTCGGCGAGGCGTCCGGCGGAGAGCATCGGCGGCGGCATAGCGCAGAGCCGGGCGAAGCAGAAGCGCCGCGGCGAGCGGATCCGCGCCCGCGAGACCTAACTGGATGGCAATTCGACGTGGAATATCGCGCCGCCGTCCTCGGCCTGGGAAGCCCAGAGCCGTCCTCCGTGGGCCTCGACGAAGTTTCTTGAAAGCGACAGGCCGAGGCCTGTCCCCGACGGCTTGGTCGTGAAGAACGGCTCGAAGATCTGCGTCGCCCGCTCCGGCGCGATACCCAGGCCCGAGTCGCTGATTTCGACCTGCACGGTCTGGCGATCCGGCGTCACGGAACGGATGACGATGCGTCGCGCCCGCCCATCGGTGGCGGCGAGAGATTCGATGGCGTTCAAGAGCAGGTTGACGAACACCTGCTGGATCTGGATCCGATTGGCCAGGATCGGCGGCAGCGGCTGGGTGAGCGCGAGGCGGAGCGAGACCCTCTCCGCGGCCATCTCCCTCTCCAGCAGCGAAGCGCTGTCGCGCACGAGATCGTTGATGTCGAATTTCGACACGGACTCCGCGCGCTTGCTGAAGGTGGCCCGGACGCTCCTGGCCACGGCGAAGGCGCGTCTGGTGGCGTCGAGCGTGTCGCGGATCGACTTGATCGCCCTCTCGGGGTCGGGCCGCGGGTGGGCGAGCGAGTTCAGCGCGGCGTTGGCGGAGAGGGAGACGGCGGCAAGCGGCTGTCCGATCTCGTGCGAGATCGCCGCCGCCACGCCGTCGATCGAGATCAGCTGGGCGCTTCGTTCCCGACGCCGCGCCTCCGTCGACAGCGCCAGGCGCACATAGAGCCGGTTGGCCTCGGCGATCAGGGCGAGAAGCACCACCAGGTGCGAGAGCAGCATCACGAGAAACAACGCGTACCAGCCCAAGCTGAAGCGGCCATGGAGCGGCAGGTTCAGCAGCGACTGGATCAGCGCCGCCGCGAGCGAGACCCCGAGCCAGGTGTCCAGAACCGAAGCTCGCCGCGACAGCAACATGCCGAGGGCGATGGCCACCAACGCGATGTTCAAGATGTTGAAAACGAAGAGGTGCGCGTAGATCGCATCGCTGCGATTGGCGAAGATCGGCGGAAGCAGGTCGTGTCCGACGGTCGCGAAGAGCGTCAGCGCAAGGGCGAGCGCTGCGGCAGACGATATGCACAGGAGCGCCGGAGCGGGCCGCTGCGCCTTGCGAGGCGCCCGATCCGTTTGCTTGAGCCAGACGTAGAGAATGACGGAAAGAGGATCCGCCCCCCGGCGGAAGGCCATCAGCCACGCCGTGGTGTTGGCGCCGGCGCCCAGCAGTCCGCCACGCGAGAAGGCGCCCGGAAAGGTGAGCGCGAACGGTATTAGAAACAGGGCGGTCAGGACATAGCCGGACGCCAGAATGGTCAGGGCTAGCGACCTGAAGACGGCCGCCTGAGCGTAGAGGAGCGCGGCGATGAGCAGTTCCCCCACCAGCATCATCGCGCAAACGGTGGGGATGAAGGCCGAAACCTCGCCCAGGGGAAGGTTGCTCGCCGGGAGCACGACGAGGAGGATCAGCAGTAATCCGCCCACGACGGCTACGGCCAATCGGTCTTCCCGACCGCCCGGTGGGGTGTCGAACAGCCCAAGATGCTCGTGCGACATGGTCCCTCGCACCGCCCTTGCCCTTCGGGCATGCTAATCCATTGGCAATTCTCAAATCCAGGACCCGCTTCGCTTCCGACTCGGCATCCAGCCGGTTCGTGCGACGACCCCTGCGGGTCGATCCTCGCCGCCCTGCGTCCGACGCAAGGCGGACCTTGGCGGTCCGTGCGGAAGTCAGCGAGCCGGCCCGGCGCTCGTCGGAGCGGGTGCGATCTCGGCCGGCGCGGCCTTCGCGTCCGGGGCGCCGGGGATCGGCGGGGCGCCGGACGGCAGGGGCGCGGCCGGGTCGCGGATGAAGGCGGCGATATCCTTCCAGACGAGGGGGCCTTGCTTGTCGCGCATCAGCAGGTGCCAGCCGTCGGCGTAGAACGCCGTTCGGGCGCCGGGGCGCAGGCGATCGGCGGCCTGGAGGTGCGGGCGACGGGGGATGATCTGGTCGTGGGCCCCCATCAGGTAGAGCACCTTCCCTCTCAGCCGCCTGGTCTCGGCCCAGCCCTTCTGCATCGTGCCCACGAGGCCATAGAGGGTGTCGAACCGCGAGCCCCAGATCATCAGCGGGTCCTTCCCCATGGCGATCAGCTCGTCGATGTTGTCGCTTGCCGAGAGGTGACGGGTGACGAACCTCGGCGGCGTGATCACCTGGGGGCCGGCGACGTGGGCCGTCAGCCAGAGCGAGACGCGGTAGGCGAGCGGCTCGCTCGACCATCCCCACACCGCCGGCGAGAGCAGGATCAGCCGGTCGGCCGGCGGCGGGTGGTCGGAGGCGAAGGTCTCGATCACCACCGCCCCGCCCATGCTCTCGCCCGCCACCGCCACCAGCGCGTGCGGAAAGCGCGCGTGGACGAGGGCGATGAAGGTGCGCAGGTCCTCGGTCATCAGCTTGTCGCCGCCATAGACGCCGCGGTCCGGCGAGCGGCCGAACCCCCGCTGGTCGTAGGCCCAGGTGGCGATCCCCTGGCGCGCCCAGTAGGGGGCGGCGAGGTGGAAGGCGTTGGCGTAGTCGTTGAAGCCGTGCACACCGACCACCACCGCCCAGGGCTCGCCCGCCGCCGGATCCCAGTGGGTGATGCCCAGCCGCGCGCCGTCGAAGCTTACGAAGGCGTGCTCCTCCAGCCGCGGCCCCTCGAAGCCCGCGGCCGGGGTGAGGGCGTGCTGGACCATCGGCGCGCAGGCGCCGAGGGCGAGGACGAGGAGGATGGCGGCGAGGCGGCCAAGGCCCCTCATGCGCCGACCATCTCGGCGATGCGTTCTCTGAGGTAGGGCGCCACCTCGGCCTCGAACCAGGGGTGGCGCTTCAGCCAGGCGACGTTGCGCCAGGAGGGATGCGGCAGCGGCAGGAAGGCCGGCAGGTGCTCGCGCCAGCGCCGGACCGTCTCGGTCATCGAGCCTCCGGCCCGCGCCCCCAGCGCCCAGGCCTGGGCGTGCCGGCCCACCAGCAGGGTCAGCTCGACCTTGGGCAACTCCGCCAGCAGCCGCGAGCGCCAGAGGGCGGCGCAGCGGGCCGGCGGCGGGTAGTCGCCGCCGCCGGGATCGGTCCCCGGATAGCAGAAGGCCATCGCCGCCACCCCGATGGCCGGATGACCGTAGAAGGTGGCGCGGTCGATGCCCATCCAGGCGCGTAGGCGCTCGCCCGACGGATCGTCGAACGGCAGGCCGCTCTCGTGCACCCGCCGGCCGGGCGCCTGGCCGCAGATGAGCAGCCGGGTCTCGCCCGTCACCCGCACCACCGGCCGCGGCTCGTGCGTCAGTTCGCTCGCGCAGGCGCGGCAGGCGCGGATCTCGGCGAGCAGGGCGTCGAGCGGCATGGGCCACGCCATACTAGGCAAGCCCGGCGCGGCAGGGGAGCCTTCTTGAGGCCGCTGTTGCCATTCGCGCTGCATGGGCCGAAAATTTGCAGCCGGCGTTTGCCCCCGCGCCGGAAAGGGACGACCGCGTGTCCATCTGCGATTTCCTGCTTTCCGCCGACGTCTGCGTCGCTTCCGCCCAGACGGCGCTCGAGCGGCTGCAGGCGGCGCTGGACTTCCCCTCGCCGGTCCCCGGCGCCTACGCCCGCTACGACGAGGGCGGCTGGGACGTGATCTTCGCCCTGGTGAACAAGCCGTTGGCGGCCGCCCCCACGCGCCTGGAGATCATCGCGCCGCTCGACCCGCCCGACGCCCGCGCGCCCAGGGCCGGGCGCCGGATCTACGACGCCCAGGCGCCGAGGCTCTGGCGCACCCACGCGACGGTGGTGGCGACCCCGGACCTGCCGGCGCTCGTCGAGCGCGTGCGCGCCGCCGGCGCCCGCCACTGGCTGCAGCCGGCCGGCAAGGAGGTCGGCTTCGACCGGCTGTGGATCGGAACGGCGCAGGGCGACACGGCCGACTACGACGGCGCCGTCGACTCCGGCCTGCGCCTTGAGTTCGTTCCTTCGAGCGCGGCGGCCCTGCCGCCAGAGGCGTTCCGCCGGCCCGCAGATAGGCCACAGCGGGGCGATGCAGGTCTGCGCCGCATCCGCTACCGGTCCTTCCTGGTGGACGACCTTTCGCAGACGCTGCGGCGGCTCGAGGCCGTGCTCGGCTGGACCCCGGATGGGCCCGTGCGCGAGGAGCCGTCGCGCGGCTATCGCTACGCCGAGATGAGCCTCAACCACAGCCACGGCGCCGCGCTGAGGGTCGCCGAGACCTTCGATCCGGACCTCCCCGTCGGTCGCGACTACGTCACCCAGGGCCCCGGGGCCTACGCCATCACCATCGGCGCCTTCGATCTGCAGGCGATGGCCGCCGCGCTCACCGAGCGGGGCGCTCCCTTCCACTGGGTGCCGGCGGGCCGCTACGAGCCGGAGGCGATCGTGCTCGACGTCTCGCTGGGAGCGCCGATCCTCCTCGTCCCCGACCAGCCGCTCCGGTAGGCGCTCAGGTCTTCAGCCGGTAGCCGCTGGCGAACATCCCCCAGCAGCCCCACCAGAGCGCCGCCGCGATCGCCGCCGTCACCGCGACCCCGATCGCCAGCGAGCCGTCGGCGTGGCCGGTGAAGCCGTAGCGGAATCCGGCGATCAGGTAGAAGAAGGGATTGAATTGCGATGCGGTCCGGAACGGCTCCGGCAGCCGGGCCACCATGTAGAAGGTGCCCGACAGGAAGGTCATCGGGGTGACGATGAAGTTGGTCACCGCCGCGATGTGGTCGAACTTCACCGAGGTGATGGCGGCCATGACGCCCAAGAGGCCCATGATCAGCGAGCCGGCGAGGGCGAAATAGGCGACCGCCCAGGGATGCGGGAACCCGAGCCCCGCGAACGGGAAGACCGCCGCAGCCGAGATCGTCCCCACCAGGAGGCCCCGCACCACCGCGCCGAAAGCGAACCCCGCCACCAGCTCGCCGGGCGAGAGGGGCGGCGTCAGGAAGTCGCCGATCAGCCCGTTCATCTTCGCCTGCAGGAGCGACGAGGAGGAGTTCGAAAAGGCGTTTGTGAGGATCTGCATCATGACCAGGCCGGGCGCCAGGAAGGCCCCGTAGGTTACGCCCCCCACCTGCGGCCGTATGCCGCCCACGGCCACCACGAACACCATCATATAAAGCAGGGCAGTAACCACGGGGGCGGCCAGAGTTTGGAACCCCACCTTCCAGAAGCGGCGCACCTCCCGCAGGCACAGCGCCCAGAGCCCGTCCCAATTCACCCCTCGGTAGACGCGGGGTTCCGGTGGGAGGACGGCGGGCAGAGCGGGCGTGTCGCGCATGGGGCTGATGTGCCCCTGCCTTCCCTCCAGCGCAAGCAGGCCCCTTTCGCAATCAACATCTAGTTTCTGTGGACAGTTGCTACGGCGCCTATTGTGGTCCTTAACGATGCGTTTACGATATCTAGTAGGTCGTCGCCGAGGTGGCGGCGCCGGGGCACAATATATTGCGTCGCCCTCCTGTGGGGACAGGCCGGGGCCGCAATGTCGGAGGCGGGGCGATGGGCTGGACCGACGAACGGGTCGAGATTCTGAAGAAGCTGTGGCTGGACGGCCTCTCGGCCAGCCAGATCGCCAAGCAGCTGGGCGGCGTCACCCGCAACGCGGTGATCGGCAAGGTCCACCGGCTCGGGCTCTCCGGCAGGGCCGCGCCCTCCCATCCCAGCCGCCCGGCCTTCAAGGCGCCCCGCGCGCCCAGGCCGATCACCCACGCCCCCCCACGCCCGCGCTCGGTCGAGCCGCGCATCCACGCCGCTCCCGCGCCGAGGCCGGCTCCCTTCGTGGAGTTGCCGGGCACGGCCACGGTGCTGACCCTCGGCGCGCACATGTGCAAGTGGCCGATCGGCGATCCGGCCACCGACGAGTTCACCTTTTGCGGCCGCCGGGCGGCGAACGAGGGGCCCTACTGCATCGACCACGCCCGGGTGGCCTACCAGCCGCCGCAGGCCCGCAAGAAGACCACCGCCGCCGAGCTCGCCCGGTCCCTGCGCCGCTATATCTGAGGCCGCCCCTACCCATCCCTCCCCACGTGGGGAGGGAAGGACGCGGCGCAGCCTCGGCCAGGGTGGGGGTGTCCGGAGCCATTGTGGCGCTTGGGGATCGGCCGGGGCGCATGGCCCCGGACATCCCCACCCGGCGTCGCTGCGCTCGGCCACCCTCCCCATGATGGGGAGGGAGGCTTAAGTTGGACGGCATGACCGATCTGGCGACCCAAGCCTCCGAAGACGGAAACCTTCAGGCCTACACCGTCTCCGAGCTCGCCTTCGCGCTGAAGCGGACGATCGAGGACGCCTACGGCTTCGTGCGGCTGCGCGGCGAGCTCTCCAAGGTCACCTTCCACTCCAACGGCCACGTCTACCTCGACCTCAAGGACGAGCGCGCCTCGATCTCCGGAGTGATCTGGAAGACCCAGGTCCGGGGCCTGGCGGTCCGCCCGCAGACCGGCATGGAGGTGATCGTCACCGGCCGCATCACCACCTATCCCGGCCGCTCCCAGTACCAGATCATCATCGAGACTCTGGCCCCGGCCGGGGTCGGCGCCCTCCTCGCCCAGCTCGAGCGGCTGAAGGCCAGGCTCGCCGAGGAGGGCCTGTTCGAGGCCGCCCGCAAGCGGCCGATCCCGGCCATGCCGGCGGTGGTGGGGGTGATCACCAGCCCCACCGGGGCGGTGATCCGCGACATCCTGCACCGGATCCGCGAGCGCTGGCCCTGCCGGGTCATCGTCTGGCCGGCGCTGATGCAGGGCGACCAGGCCGCCGGGCAGGTCTGCGCCGCCATCGAGGGGTTCTGCGCCCTCCCCGCCGTCGGCCCGGTTCCGCGTCCCGACGTGCTGATCGTCGCCCGCGGCGGCGGCTCGGTGGAGGACCTCTGGCCGTTCAATGACGATGCGCTGGCCAGGACCGCGGCGGCCTGCGCCATCCCGCTCATCGCCGCCATCGGCCACGAGACCGACACCACCCTCATCGACTTCGTGGCCGACCGCCGGGCTCCGACGCCTACCGCGGCGGCCGAGATGGCCACCCCGGTCCTGGCCGAGCTCGCGGCGGCGCTTTCCGACTACGAGCGGCGCCTGACGATGTGCGGCGCGCGCGCGGTGGAGCACCGCCGCACCCGCCTTGCCGCCGCCGCCCGCGGCCTGCCCCGCCCGCAGGACCTCCTGGGTCTGGCGGGCCAGCGTCTGGACATCGCCTCCGGGCGCCTGGGCGCAGCCCTGCACCGCAACGTCGCCGCCCACGCCCGCGACCTCGCGGGCCCGGCCGCGGCCCTCAAGCCCGGCCTGCTGCGCCGGCCTCTGGAGCTGAAAGGCGCGCGGCTGGCCGAGATCAGCGGGCGCCTCACGCCGTTGATCGAGCGGCGGCTGAAAGGCGAGCGGGACCGGCTGGCCGGGCTGGAGAAGGTCCGCCAGTCGCTGGATCCCCGCGGCCCCCTGCAGCGCGGCTACGCCTTCGTCCACCGGGCTGGCGGCCTCATCGCCCGGTCCGCCAAGGCGCTCGGCGCCGGCGAGCAGGTGGAGCTGGAGTTCCACGACGGCAAGCGCGAGGCGGTGATCGACGGCGCGTCCGCCCCGAAGTCGCGCGCCAAGACCCCCGTCCCCTCGACCCAAGGCGATCTCTTCTAATGTTGGTGCGGGCGCGCTACATCGGGGCCTGAGATGAACGCCTACGACAAGGAACTCGGCCAGAGCGGCGACATCGCCCTCGTCCAATACGGCGACGGCGAGATTTCCGTCCTCCGACCCGGCCGCTTCGTCGTCTGCGCGGTCTCAGGCCGCAAGATCCCGCTGGAGGCCCTGCGCTACTGGAACCCCAAGCTCCAGGAAGCCTACGCCGGCCCCGCCGAGGCGCTGGCCCGCTGGCGCGAGCTCAACCCCGAGGGCGGCGGCGCTTAAGGGGATCGGCGGCGGGGGAGCATGCTTAGGTCACAGGCGGCCGCGGCCGAGTCGCAGACCCTGCCGCCGCTGAAGCGTCTGGCCGCCATCGTCGGCGGCTCGGCCGGCAATCTCGTCGAATGGTACGACTGGTTCGCCTACGCGAGCTTCACCATCTACTTCGCCAAGGCGTTCTTCCCGAAGGGCGACCAGACCACCCAGTGGCTGCAAGCCGCCGCCGTCTTCGCCGTAGGCTTTCTCGCCCGGCCGGTGGGCGCCTGGCTGATGGGGATCTACGCCGACCGCGTGGGGCGGCGCGCGGCGCTCAGCCTTTCGGTGGCGATGATGTGCGCCGGCTCGCTGATCGTGGCGCTCGTCCCGGGCTACCGGACGATCGGGGTCTGGGCGCCGGCGACCTTGACGATCGCGCGGCTGATCCAGGGCCTCTCGGTGGGCGGCGAGTACGGGGCGAGCGCCACATACCTCTCCGAGATGGCCGGGCGCGGCCGGCGGGGCTTCTGGTCCTCGTTCCAGTTCGTCACCCTGATCGCCGGCCAGCTCTGCGCCCTCCTGGTGCTGATCGTGCTCCAGCATCTGCTGTCCACGGCGGCGCTGGAAACCTGGGGCTGGCGGATCCCGTTCGTCATCGGGGCTGGCCTGGCGGTGGTGGTGTTCTGGATCCAGCTGGGCCTGGAGGAGACCTCGTCCTTCGCCGCGGCCCGCGAGCGGGACGGCGAACGGTCGAAGACGATGCTGCTCTTCCTCGAGCATCCCAAGGAGACGGCGATCATCTTCGCCCTGACCTCGGCCGGCTCCTTGGCCTTCTACGCCTTCACCACCTACATGCAGAAGTTCCTCACCAACACGGCGCACTTCTCCAAGGCGGAGGCCACCGAAATCACCGCCTGGTCGCTGGTCTGGTACATGCTCTGCCAGCCGGCCTGCGGATGGCTGGGCGACATCCTCGGACGCAGGGGGGTGCTCGCCGCCGGCTTCGGCCTTCTGGGGCTGGCGACCTGGCCGATCCTCACCGCGCTCAGCGCCCAGGCCAGCCCCTTTCTCGCCTTCCTGCTGATCGCCGCGGCCCTCACCATGATCAGCGGCTACACGGCCATGAGCGCGGTGGTGAAAGCCGAGCTCTTCCCCGCCGAGATCCGGGCCCTGGGCGTCGCCCTCCCCTACGCCATGGCCAACGCGGTCTTCGGCGGTACGGCGGAATACGTCGCCCTCTGGTTCAAGCAGGCCGGGATCGAGTCCGGCTTCTACATCTACGTCAGCGCCGGCTGCCTGATCGCCTTCGTGGTCGCCGCCCGCATGCGCGAAACCCAGACGACCAGCCGGATCCTGGAAGACTGACGTCCGGCAGGCGCGCGCCCGGCGTTAGGCCTTGAGTCCCACCCCGATCGGGCAGGAGACCCCCACCCCGCCGACCCCGCAGTAGCCGCCCGGATTCTTGGCCAGGTATTGCTGGTGGTAGTCCTCGGCGAAGTAGAAGGGGCCGGCCTCGCCGATCTCGGTGGTGATCCGCCCCAGGCCCGCCGCGGTCAGCGCCTTCTGGTAGGCTTCGCACGAAGCCTCCGCCGCCGCCTTCTGGGCCTCGTCATAGACGTAGATTCCCGAGCGGTACTGGGTCCCCACGTCATTGCCCTGGCGCATTCCCTGGGTCGGGTCGTGCCCCTCCCAGAAGCTCTTCAGCAGCGCCTCGTAGGCGACCTCGTTGGGATCGAACGCCACCAGCACGCCCTCGGTGTGGCCGGTGCGTCCGCTGCAGACTTCCTCGTAGGTGGGATTGGGGGTGAACCCGGCCACGTACCCCACCGCGGTCACCCAGACGCCGGGAATCTGCCAGAAGATCCGCTCCACCCCCCAAAAGCACCCCATGGCGAACTGGGCGCTCCGGGTTCCCTCGGGATACGGCCCCTTCAGCGGCCGCCCGTTCACGAAGTGGCGCTCGGCGGTGGGGATCGGCTGCGCCCGTCCCGGCAGGGCCGTCTCCCGGCTGGGCTTCTCGAGCGGCTTTCTGAAGAACATGGGCGGTCTCCTTCGGAGGCGACGATAGGCCTTTTGCGTCCCGCATTCACGCTCGCTTGTGGGGCGCGCGTTCATCATATATTGGCCGCCTCCCGCGAAGGTGGGCCCTCGAAGGGGTCCGCCCTGGCGATGGTGAGGTGGCCGAGTGGTTGAAGGCGCACGCCTGGAACGCGTGTATAGGTGAAAGCCTATCGAGGGTTCGAATCCCTCTCTCACCGCCATTTGTTCGAAATTCCTCCATTTGGTCAGTGACTTAGGGTTTCGGTCATTTCCCTACCCACACAGGTTCCCACTCTTGGCAAGCGGCCGACCTAAGCGGATTGTGCCGTCATCTCCTCCCGCTCCACCGCCTGCAGCGTGGTCTTCGTCACGCACCGGCAGACCCGGAAGTCGCCGCCGACCGTCCCGAGGACGTTCCGGTGTGCTGGCGCTGGTAGCGGGCGCACTCCAGCTCAGCCTCGGCGAGGCTCTCGAACGGATGGGCCTTGGCCTGGTCCAGCGTCACCACGAGATGGCCGTGCTTGCGATCCCTATAGACGTAGCGGGGCCGGTCCTGGTCGAATGCGGCGATGATGTAGGTCTCGGTCGTGGTGGGCTTCGGCGGTTTCATAGGCCGCAGATAGGAG
>Ga0213876_10002243_pt1 | contig 11407 bp, 12 predicted proteins | sample BarmaccomBMRX_R9_FD_160113 | JGI IMG/M metagenome (GOLD analysis project Ga0213876, IMG submission 160113) | Root-associated microbial communities from Barbacenia macrantha in rupestrian grasslands, the National Park of Serra do Cipo, Brazil - RX_R9 | ecosystem: Host-associated > Plants > Roots...
CCGATCCGTTCGAGATGCTCATCATGCCCACCAGCCGCTTCCTGACCTCGTACGTCGTGCCGACGGGAGCGGGCGACACACAGATCAACTATCTGAACGTCGTCGCTCCCACCTCGGCCATCAGCAGCGTGAAGATCGACGGCGTCACCGTTCCACCGGCCAGCTTCACGCCGATCGGGACCAGCGGCTACTCCGGCGCGCAACGTCCGGTGTCTCTCGGCGAGCACCGCATCACCGCGTCCGCGCCGATCGGCGCGTGGATGTACGGCTTCGACGGCAGCGAAGGCTACGGCTATCCCGCCGGCGCCCTGGTCACTCCTCTGAACGCGAACCTCTCGATCGTGAAAACCGCCGGCGCACCGATCGTGACCGTCGGCAGCCCAGTGAGCTACACGATCGTCGTGACGAACAACGGGCCGGACGCCGTGACCGGCGCCGCGGTTGCGGACGACTTCGACGCCGCATTGACGAACGTCACCTGGAATTGCATCGCATCCGCGGGCGCGTCGTGCACCGCGAACGGCGTTGGCGATCTGCAGGATCTCGTCACGCTGCCCGCGAACGGAACCGTGACGTACACGATCGCCGCGACCGCCCCCGCTGCGCCGACGGCGATCGGCAACACCGCGACCGTGACCGCCCCCGCGAACGCGAACGACCCGACCCCCGCGGACAACAGCTCCTCGGCCAACATCACGGTGGCCGCCGTCGGAGCCGCCGTTCCCACGATGTCGGAGTGGGCGCTGCTGCTGCTCGCGGCGGCGTTGTGCGCGATCGGGGTGGCGGGGATGGGGCGGGGATAGCTCCTCCGTTTGGGAAAAAAATCCGGCGCGCCAGTCCAATCGATTTGTCCCGGGGAACCCGGGCAACCGAAAGGAAAGAGAGGACGACGCAATGGCACGCACGCAATGGAAATCGGCTCTGGTGGGATTGCTGCTCTTCAGCGGAACGGCGTTCGCGCAGACGCCTGCGCAATCGCAGAAGCCGAACCTCGGGACGACGTGGAGGGTGACGCAGCAGGTCTTCAACGACACGCCCTATCGACTGGTCAAGCTCTCGCAGGTCGTCACCGAAAGAACGGGCTGGATCGGCGCCGAGCCGGAGTCGTTCATCGCGCCGAACGGCAAGAACGTCTACACGATCGAGAACTCCACGCCCGGACACGGCCTCGTGATGCTCGTGACGTATGCCGCAATCGACGAGAAGGTGGGAGGCGCGTTCAAGGGCATGGTGATCGCCGCCTCGGGCATCGACTGCAATGACCGCACCCCCGTCGCCTGCATTCCGACCGCGTTTCATCGCTGGGAAGGCGTCTATTGCGACTCCAACGCCGCCGTGCGCGGAACCTGGGACGACAATGCCGGCGATCCGGAGAATTTCTGGACCGGCATCCATCTCACGACCGCTCCCCGCGGCGCCTGCATTGGAGGCGTTCCGAAACTGCCTTCGAGCCTGAACGCGACGCAGCCGCCCAAGACCAAGGACGGCACCGTCTGGAAAGTCGGGGTCAAGTTCGAAAATCAGACGCCGTACACGCTGCATCTGCGCAACGTCTGGAATTCCGAGGCGACGGTTTTCAGTGGTTGGTCCGGGGTGCAGTATCCACCGGCCGTCTTCAAGCCCGGCGAACAAGCCAGTCTGGCCTGGGGCTACGCGAACCTCGAATTCCTCCACGGCCCCTCGGCGCTGGTGATGTACGACGCGCGCGACGCCGCGAACAAGTACGTGGGCTCGGTGGTCTATGAGGCGGCGGTCGACTGTACCGACATCACCGGGATCGTTTGCACCGGCTACAAGACGTGGTCGAAGGCGACGGGCGCCGCGATTCCCGCCCATCACCTCGAGGGCCGCGCAAAGTCGACCGAGCAATCCTCCGATCTGACCGTACGCGCCGCAGCCATGGGCGGGCCGAAGTAGCCGCCAGCGGAACACGCCATCCACACGGGCCGGCCGTCGTGCCGGCCCACTTCTGATGTTTTGACAAATGACGCATTCATTGTCAACATGTCTCTCATGGCGACACGGCTGAAGAAAGGGGACGAGCCCGCCCGCCGCGCCGCCGTCCTGCGCGCCGCGCGTTGGTGCTTCCTCCACTTCGGCTACGCGAAGACTTCCCTCGAAGACATCGCGAGACGCGCCGATCTCTCCCGCACGCTGCTCTACCGGATGTTCCGCGACAAAGACGACCTCTTCGTCGCCGTCTTCGAAGACTGGCTCGCGGCGCATCACCCGGCCGCGGAAGAGGTGGCGGCGGGGAAGGGGAAGGGGAGCAAGCGCAGGCGGCTTCTCGAAGTCTGCGAGTTGCTGTTGCTCGAGCCGTGGGCCGAAATGGCCGGCGCGCCGATGGCGGCGGAGTTTCACGCCGTCTGCGCGCGCCTCGATCCGGGCGTCGAGCAGCGCCACCGCGACGTCTTCCGCCGAAGCGTCCGCACCATCCTCCAGGAAGACGACGAAGCGACGCAGCTCTTCCTGCTCGCGCTCGCCGGCCTCCAGATCGATCGGCCGTCGCCGCCGGTACTGCGTCGACGCGTCGAATTGCTCATTGAGAAATTCGTCGGGAGGCGAGGATGAACGCGACGGCGAGAACGGCGGGCGCGGCGTATCTGCTCATGTTCCTCGCAGCCGTCGTCGCGCAGCAGACGATCGCGACACATCGCGACCTTTCGTACGCGGCGTACTTGCTCGTCGTCGTTTTCTACGTGGTCGTCACCGCGTTCTTCTATCTCCTGTTCGAGCCGGTGAGCCGCGCCCTCTCGCTGCTCGCGGCCTTCTTCAGCCTCGTCGGCTGCGCGATCCAGGCCGCGATCTGCGCGCTGCTGCGCGTGCCTCCGCAATTCGACGCCGCGGCGTTGAAGCTCTACGCGACCGCGTTCCCTATCCCGCTCGTCTTCTTCGGCATCTACTGCTTCCTCCTCGGTGTCCTCATCCGAAAATCGACCTTCCTACCGAAGCCGCTCGGGATGTTGATGATGATTGCGGGCGTGTGCTGGAGCACTTTTCTCGCGCCGCGGCTGGCGACCGCACTCCAACCGTACATCCTGATGCCCGGCATCCTCGCGGAGCTGTCGCTCACGCTTTGGCTGCTGGCGAGAGGAGTGAAGGAACGATGAGACCCATTCCGATGCTACGCCTGCTGTTCGGCGCGATCTTCGTCTTCATGATCGTGGCGACCGTGCGCACGAGCCTGCGCATTTCGCTTTGGGACGGCGGCGGCGAAGTGCTCCGCGAGCCGTGGAGCCTCATGACGCTCTTCGACGCCTACTTCGGCTTCCTCACGTTCTACGTCTGGGTCGCGTACAAGGAACGCGGCTGGATCGCGCGCATCGTTTGGTTCGTCCTGATCATGGCTCTGGGCAACATCGCGATGTCGTTCTACATGCTGCTCGAGCTGTATCGCGTGCCGGCGGATGCGAACGTCGAAGCGGTGTTGCTGCGTCGGGCATCATAGCTCCAACGTCATCTCTCGCATCGTCTCTCGGAACCCCAGCTTCCGGAACACCGACTGCGCGTCTTCGTTGCGGGCGGCGGTCCAGAGGATCACGCGGGGCGCGCCGCGTTCGCGGAGCCATCCGAGGGCGGCTTCCATCAGCTGCGTCCCGACGCCGTGGCGGCGCGCGGCGTCGGTCACCGCGACGTCGTGGACGAAGCCAGCCGGACCGCGGAGCTCCTTCCACGACAGCGGCTCGAGCGCCACGTAAACGTAGCCGACGATCGTCCCATCCTCCTCGGCCACGAAGACGCGTTCGTCGTGCGACTCGAGGCGGCTCACGAGAAAGCCGGCGTAGCCGCTGCGCGCGCCGGGGCCGGGGGCGAGGAAGCGCTGCGGATCGAAGTCGTAGTGGGTCTGCATCAGCATCGTGCCGAGTTGCCCGAGGGGGTCGGCGTCCCGCGGGTCGGCGGGACGAATGACGATCGTCATCGAGAATCTCCTTGATTTCTGCTTAGGTGTTGTAGTTGACTACAACACATGAGCGCTGAATGGACTTTGCCTCGCTTCTCCAACGCCGCCCTGCGAGCGACGACCGGATTCTGGTACGTCGTGACCGTTCTCGGCCAGTTGCTCTTCGCCTTCACCGTCGCCGTCGCCTACGGCCTCAACGCCGCGCGCGGCGACTACCACGCGTGGAATCGCCTCATGTTCCGAGGCTACGTCGAAGGCGACGGGCCGGGGAACGCAGCCGTCGCGGCGCACCTCGTCTCGGCAGTCATCATGATCCTTGCCGGCGCGTTGCAGCTCGTCCCGCGCGTCCGGGCGCGCTTCCCCAAGTTCCACCGCTGGAGCGGACGCATCTACATCTTCACCGCCCTCTCGCTGAGTGCGGCCGGCGTCTACCTGCATTGGGTCCGAGGCAGCGTCGGCGATCCTCTCGGACGCATTTCCGGCACCTTGAACGCCGTCCTGATCTGGGCCTTCGCGGTCTTCGCGTTGCGCAGCGCGATGAAGCGCGACTTTGCGACGCATCGCCGGTGGGCCATCCGCCTCTTCCTCGTCGTCAGCGCCTCCTACTTCTTCCGCCTCGGCCTCTATCTCTCGATGGCGCTCGCCGGCGGGCCCTGGGGCTTCGATCCGAGCACCTTCAGCGGCCCGTTCCTCACCTTTCTCGGCTTCGCCCAATACCTTTTTCCGCTTGCGGTCGGGGAGCTCTACTTCCTGACGCAGCGCCGCCCGGGCGCGATGCGTCGCCTGGCGATGGCCGGCGGCCTGGTCGTGATCGCGATCGGCTCGATCGTCGGAACGCTCGCCGTATCCGTCTCGATGTGGGTGCCGCGGATCAAGACGGCGTTCGACGGCCGGATCCCCATCTCGCGCACGCTGTCCGAGACGATCGCCGCGAACGGCCTCGATGCCGGCGTCCGGCAGTACCACGCGCTGAAGGCGCAGCCGAAGACCTACAACCTCGACGAAAACCAGCTCAATACCTTGGGCTACGAATTCATCCTGGCGAAGAAGCATGACGAGGCGATCCGCGTGCTGGCCTTGAACACGGAGGCTTATCCGAAGTCGAGCAACTCGTGGGACAGCCTGGCCGAGGCTTATTTGGAGGCGGGGAATCGCGGGATGGCGGTGACGAACTATCGGAAGGCCGTCGCGCTCGACCCGAAGAACCGGAACGCCACGGAGGCTTTGCGCAAGCTTGGCGCGCTGTGAACGCATGAGCCGGCTAGACTGAGCCGATTTTGGAAAGGAGTCGGTTCATGCATCAGGCAGAGGAAACTTACGACGGAGTGGGCGGGCTGCGGATCTTTTTCCGGAGTTGGAAGCCGGAAGAAGCGGCGCGCGGGGTGGTCGTCATCGTCCCCGGATTCAACTCGCACAGCGATTACTACGGATGGGTAGCGGAGCAATTCGTCGCGCACGGGCTGGCCGTTTACGCCGTCGACCTGCGCGGCCGGGGCAAGTCGGATGGCGAACGGTTCTACGTCCAGCACTTCTCCGATTACGTGAGCGACGTCGCGGGCGTGATCGGCATCGCGAAGTCGCGCGAGCCGGGCCTGCCCGTTTTCCTCCTCGGCCACAGCGCGGGCGGCGTCGTGTCTTGCGTCTACACGCTCGAGCATCAGAGCGAGCTCGCGGGATTGATCTGCGAGAGCTTCGCGCATCAGGTGCCGGCGCCCGACTTCGCGCTCGCGGTGTTCAAGGGGATGGCGCACCTCGCGCCGCATGCGCACGTGCTCGCGCTGAAGAACAAAGACTTCTCGCGCGATGCGAACGCCGTTGCGGCGATGGACAACGATCCGCTGATCGCGCACGAGACGCAGCCGACGCAAACGCTCGCGGAGATGGTGCGCGCGGACGAACGGCTGGCGCGCGAGTTCCCGCTCATCACGCTGCCGGTGTTCATCCTGCACGGCACCGAAGACAAGGCGACAAAACCGAGCGGGAGCCAGTTCTTCTACGACACCGCCGGCTCTACGGACAAGACGATCAAGTTGTACGAGGGCCACTTCCACGATCTGCTGGCGGATGTCGGCAAGGAGCAGGTGCTGGCGGACATCCAGAGCTGGATCGACGCGCGCTTGCCGGCTGCCTGAAAACGTAGGGCCGGCTGGAGAGCCGGCCGCATGAAACGGGTCGCGGCGGGCGACGCCCGCCGCATCATTACCTGGCTGGGCCGGCTGGAGAGCCGGCCCTACGTTTTGGATCCTGCCTAGAGCGGCGTTGGGCCGCGTCCCAACAAGTACGCCACGAGGTAGTTGAGGTCCGCCACGTTCACCGTGCCGTTGTTGTCCACATCACCACCTTGCACCGGCGCAGGGCCGCCGGCGTTCAGGTAGTTCGCGAGATAGAACGCGTCGGCGTCATTCGTGACGCCGTCGCCGTTCACGTCGCCCTTCGCGTGCGTGTTCCAGCGGATGCGCGCGAGCGTTCCGTTGCGAGCCACGTAGTGCAGGCTGCCGTCGGGGCTCACGACGAGATCGACCGGCTGGTTGATGCCGGTCGCGAAGTCGTTCGCGTTGTTCGACGTATTCAGGCGATGGATCCAGCCGCCGCACAAGTCATTGAAGAAATACGAATCGGTGTAACTCGTCGGGAACTGCCGTACCTCGGGTGCATAGAACGTCCCGCCCGCGACCGCGCACTCGACCGCGCCGGAATTCGCGTAATAGAAAATCGGCCCGGTGAAGCTCGGGTTGCTCGTTGGCCCCTCGGTCGTCGGCCAGCCGTAATTCGCGCCGGCCGCGCCTTCGTCGATCTCCTCCCACGTCGACTCGCCGACGTCGTCGATGAAGATGCGTCCGGTGAGCGGGTGCACGCCGAACGTGAACGGATTGCGCAAGCCGAGGGCCCAGATCGAGCGGTTCACGCCCGACGCGGTGTTGTAGAACGGGTTGTCGATCGGGATCGAGCCGTCGTTGTTGAGACGATGCACTTTGCCGAGGAGATTGGTGAGGACCTGGGAGTTGCCGCCGTTCGCGTTGTCGCCCACGGACGCATACAACTTGCGGTCGCGCCCGAAGTGCAGCGCGCCGCCGTTGTGATTGGTGGCGTTGAGGTTGTTGAGCTCGAACAGCACGAGCTCGCTGCCCGGCACCGCGACATCGCCGTTCGCGGTGAAGCGGCTGATGCGGTTGTGGATCGCCGGCGTCGGCGTCGTGTAGTAGACGTAGAGGAAGTGATTCGTGAGGAAGTCGGGGTCGAAGGCGATGCCGAGGAGACCTCGTTCGCCGGCGGAGTTGACGGTGAGGGTGACGAACGGCGTTGCGAGGAGCGCATCGTTCTTGATCACGCGCAACGCGCCGCCCTGCTGGCAGACGAAGATGCGGCCATCCGGCGCCATCGCCATCGCGGTCGGATTCGTGAGCGCGGTGGTGAGATTCGTTTCCGTGAAGCCGGAGGGGAGGGTGGCAGCGTGCAGCGTCGCGCAGAAGGCGAGGGTGAGGAGGTAGCGCATGATCGTGACTCTCGCCCCGCGAAGCACGCAAAGCGGTTGCCAGGGCACATTCTTTGCTCGATTCCGCGACCGTTCGGTCGTGATGATGCGCCACCTCTTCTCCGCTCTGCTCCTTCTCTCCGCCGTCGCCGCGAACGCGCAGGACGTGCTCTCGGTCGGAAGCGGCCAGGCAGCGCCGGGCGGGAGTGTCGCGATTCCGGTCTCGGTGCGCGACACGAGCGGGACGCCGGTCGGGTTGGATGCCGGCAGCGGCAATCGCATCCAGAGCATCGCGTTCAAGGTTCTGTTTCCGATCGAGACCGTCGCGTCCGTCACGTTCACGCGCGCCGGCGTCACGTCTGGGCTCACGCCTCTGGTGAGCCTGTCGCCGAGCGGCTCCGGCTTCGTCTCGGCGATCTTCTCGTTTTCGGAATCCACCAGTCCGATCCCCTTCACGCTCAACCAGACCGACCCGATCGGCACGCTGACGGTGAATCTGCAACCGAGCGCCGTGCGCGGCACGACGGCGCTGCTCACGCTCCATCCTGACAGCGCGATGCTCGCGAATCAGGGCGGAACGCTTTCCGAGACGGTGATGAATGGCAATCTCGCGCTCATCAACGGGAGCGTGACGGTCACCAGCACGCTCGGCACGCCGGCGGGCTTCGTGGCGACGGCGAGCGGCACGACGCAGGTCAACGCGAGCTGGGGCGCCGTGAGCGGCGCGGATCATTACGAAGTCTGGCGCAGCTCGCACGGCGGCGCATCCGCGCCGATTGCGACGCCGAGCGGGACCACGTTCAGCGACACGAGCGTCGTGGCCGGAGTCACGTATCTCTATCGCGTGCGCGCCATCGATGCGGGCGGTGCCGCCTCCGCGTTCAGCAACCTCGATCCGGCGACGACGATCGTCTTCACCGACGATCCGCTCGCGAGCGGGACCGCCATCAAGGCGATTCATTTCATCGAGGCGCGTACGGCGGTGAATGCGATGCGGGACGCGGCCGGGCAACTGCCGGTCGCTGCGGACGCGACGATCGCCGTCGGGCTGCCGGTGAAGGCGCAGCACATGACCGATCTGCGCACGATGCTCAACGCGGCGCGCGTCGCCGCCGGCCTCTCCGCGCTCTCGTTCACCGACCCGACGATCACCCAATTCGTGACGCCGGTGAAGGCCGTGCACATTCAGGAAGTGCGCAACGGCGTGAAGTAGCCGTATCCTCGCTCCCGCGTGAGCGCCGAAGTCGTCGCCGTCCCGATTCCCGTTTTGCCCCCGCCGCCTCCGCCGCCCACCCGGCGCGAGCGACTCGCCTTGCGCGTGATGCAGTTCGGCGCGGTCGCGGTCGTGCTCTTCGTCATGACCCGGCACGCGTTCGAGCTCGATCGCTTCTTCGTCCCGAAGGAGCTCGTGTTGCATGCGACCGCGCTCCTCGCCGGCATCCTCGTCGTGCGCCGCATCGATCTCCTCCTCGCCGTGTTCGTGTTGCTCGGTGCCGTCTCCGTGGTCTTCGCGACGAATCGGTGGCTCGGCTTGCGCGCGATGGCGATCGGCGCGTCGGGCGTGTTGTTGATGATGGCCGCGCGTCGCTTGCGCGAAGTGGGACTCGCGCCTCCGCTGCTGCGTACGCTCGGATTCGCGGTCGTGCTGATCGCGATCACGTCGCTCATCCAGGCGTACGGCGTCGACACCGACTTTTTCTCCGAGAACCGCGCGCCGGGCGGCACGCTCGGCAACCGCAACTTCGTCGCGCACGCGGCAGCGTTCGGCTTCCCGCTCGTGTTGCTCGCGGCGATGCGCAGGAAGCGCTGGAGCATCGGCGTCGCGCTCGTCATCGCGACGCTCGTCCTGACGCGTTCCCGTGCCGCATGGCTCGCATTCCTCGCCGTGCTCTTCGTGTTGCTCGTCGCGATGTTCTTCGCGCCGGCGTTGCGCGCGCAATGGCGACGCCTGCTTTTGATTTTCGCCGTCGTTGCTGCCGGTGTCGGCCTCGCGCTGCTCCTGCCGAACGATCTGCATTGGAACAGCGACAACCCGTACGCCGAGTCGCTGCAGCACGTCGCCGACTATTCGGAAGGGAGCGGCCACGGGCGGCTCGTGCAATACGAGCACTCGCTCGAAGTCGCGTTGCGCCATCCGCTGTTCGGCGTCGGGCCGGGAAACTGGCCGGTCGCGTATCTCGAAGGCGCGCATCGCAACGATCCGTCGCGCAGCGACACCGATGCGGGCATGACGACGAATCCCTGGCCGAGCAGCGACTGGATCGCGTTCACCGCCGAACGCGGTTTCTGCGCGGTGATCCTTCTCGCTCTCGCTTTTCTGCGGCTCGCGATCAACGCATGGCGCGGCCTGCGCACGGAAAGCGGCGTCGAGGCGGCGATGCTGCTCGCGCTCCTCGCCGGCACGGCCATCACCGGCCTGCTCGACGCCGTCCTTCTGCTCGGACTGCCCACGCTCCTCGTCTTCACCGCGCTCGGCGCCCTCTCCGAATCGACGGCGCTCCATGCGCCGCGCCACGTCGTGCTCGCGTTGCTCGCGATCTCCGCGATCGGGATCTGGCGCAGCGCATCGCAATGGACTGCGATGGAGATCTACGCGACGACGAGCAACCGCGCGTCGCTCGAGAACGCGTCGCGCATCGATCCCGGCAACTATCGACTGCAACTGCGTCTGGCGCGGATGGGCGGCCGCAACCGCTGCGAGCACGCCCGCACCGCGCACGCGCTCTTCCCCCTCGCCACCGAGGCAGCGAATCTGGCTCGGCGGTGCAAATGAGCCGGCACGGCCGGCTGCGTTTGTTGGCCCAGCCTGTACGATGATTGTCCGTTCTTTGGAGCCTGTGGAGAGGACTATGAAATCTGTGGATGGCCGCAAATGAAAGTGTTGATCTTCGGTGCGACCGGCTCCGCCGGCGGCAGCGTCGTGCGCGCGTGCCTCGCATCGCCGTACGTCGAGGAAGTGCGCGTCGTCGTCCGCCGTCCGCTGCCGCTCGAAGACGCGAAGCTGCGGACGTTCGTCCACTCCGACTTTCTCGATTACTCCGCGATCGCCGCCGCCTTCCAAAACATCGACGCGATCTTTTGGTGCCTCGGCATCTCCGTCCGCCAGGTCTCGAACGACGACTACTACCGCATCACGCACGACTTCGCGATCGCCGCCGCGCGCACGATGCAGCAGGAGAGTCCGAAGGCAGCGTTCGTGTTCATCAGCGGGATGAGCACGAAGCTCGACAGCCGCATGATGTGGGCGCGCGTGAAGGCGCAGACGGAACAGGAGCTGATGCAGCTCGTCGGCGCGGTCTGCATCCGCCCCGCGGCGATCGACGGCGTGCCGTCTGCGAGCGAGCCGGAGCTGGCGAAGATCCTGCGGCCGCTGTTCCGCGTCCTCCGCGGCATCCGCAGCATCTACATCAAGGGAGAAGACCTCGGCCTGGCCATGATCGAGATCGTGCGCGAGGGGATGCGCAACCGGATTCTGGAGAATACGGCGCTGCGCGATTTGGCGGACCGGCTACGGTGAGCGGGCGTCTCGCCCGCGAGCAACGGCACGTCTCGTGCCGTTGCCACGTGTCGAACAAGGCTGGGGCCGCCGGGCGAGACGCCCGTCGGCTCGCGGGCGAGACGCCCGCTCACCTCGACTTTGAAAGCACCTTCCCGATGAACGCCGCCATCCTCGACAACACCTTCTCCTGTTGATCGCGGTGCGGCGCGTGGCCGCAGTCCTCGACCAGCATCGTCTCCACCGTGCCGCGCACTTGCTTGCGGATCGCGTCGACCTGCGCCCACGTGCCGTATTCGTCGTCCTCGCCCTGAATCAGCAGCAGCGGGACGTCCACCTTCGGCAGCAACTCCTCGATGTTCCAGCGGCGGAAGTCGGGATGGAGCCACACGTCGTTCCAGCCGCGGAACGCTGCGTCGACGTTCTTGTGATGGTGCTCCAGACGCTCGCGCAGGTCGCTGGTCTCGTACTGCACCTTCATCGCGAAGATCGAGTCGAGGCCGACCGGCTCGGCGAACACGTGCGGCGCCTCGAGGAT
>Ga0213876_10002244_pt1 | contig 11405 bp, 14 predicted proteins | sample BarmaccomBMRX_R9_FD_160113 | JGI IMG/M metagenome (GOLD analysis project Ga0213876, IMG submission 160113) | Root-associated microbial communities from Barbacenia macrantha in rupestrian grasslands, the National Park of Serra do Cipo, Brazil - RX_R9 | ecosystem: Host-associated > Plants > Roots...
AAGATTTCTGTCATTATATTGAGGCCGGCAATAGTCCGGCGAGCAGCAAGTTCCAATTGAGAACGTTTTTTGGTCGCCGATCTAACGAAACTGTCCAAACTGCTTTTCTTTGTCTCTTGAGGTTTGTCGCTGAACTCAAATAACAGGAGCTTCGACGCCGCGTTGAGATCTTGGCCGCGTTGCATGGTAAAGGACACTAGCTCTACAAAGAACTCGTGCTTTGCGAGCTGGCGAATTACCGCCGGCGCGGGGCCCGCCATAGCATTTCTGATTTCTGCACCCGTAAGGGGTTTGCTTCGATTTAGGCGCACAAACAGTTCGTTGATAAGCGCCTCGCTGTTAGTGATCACGCTCATTACGGATAGATTGTAATTATCGAATGTCTCTGCAATTTCCGCGTGGTTCCGAGCAAGATCACGGTATCCCAACCCCCCAAGTTTGAGACCCGGATTTTCCAGCAACAAGAAATCGGGATTAAGAGTGATTTCTCCCGCAAAGAAATCGAAAATTGCCTCGAACCGTTGTTTGCCATCGATAATCGCGTAAGGAAGTCGCTTGCGGTTGAGCTTAGAGTCTACATACGTGAAGTCCGCGACATACAATTTCGGAACATCAAATCCATTTAGGATTGAGTCGATAAGATACCCCTTATCAGTCTTGGACCACAACCGCCCTCTGCGTTGGTACGGCGGGTCCATGTCGATTTTGTCTTTGCGGGTCTTCCACCAAGAAAGCGTTCTAGCCTCGCCGGGTGTCACTTTGAGGTTCGATTTGGACTTACTCATCGCACCTTAAATCCGAAGTGCCTTTTTGTTTCACGAGCCAAACCCTCTAGGTCTGGAAACACTACTGACTCGGTTATGCCTTGGTTAAGAAGGGCGGTGCGCATGCGCGAAATACGCGATGGGTGAATCGCAATGCCGCTCAACGCCTTCAGGGGAAATGTTCCATTTTTGACTAGCGATTGCATGGAGTCGCCACTGGTTCCAAAAATTGTGAATACGCCTTGTTGAGCAGCAATGCGAGGACTGTTGTACGCTCCATACAAGCAAACTGGGAAGTCTGCGACGACGCCGGGCAAATCCGCCGGTGCGTAACCTTTAAGACCAGCATCACCGGGGGCAAGTGGTCCACCTTGATATGAGAGATGTTGAAGCGACCGCTCGTTCCACAGGTGCGGATTCAGGACCCAAATGATTGCAGTCTTAGGTTTGCCTGATCGCCCGCCGATTGAGGACGACATCAGCGCAAAATGTAGAGCGACTAGCGAGTTTTCTGTCCAGTCTAAAAGGCGAGTTGGTACGCCGTAGTGCTGCATGAAGAACAGCGCTTCCCAATCATCCGACAGGTTGCGCGAATGGTAAGGAAGGCTCCGTTGACGAAACCGGGTCATGAGTTGCCGCTCAAGAAGCTGTAGTTCTAGGGGCTTCTTACTCGTCGGATGCCGATAGAGTGAGGGCTCCAGTGCGTGAGCGATGTTGCCACTTCCTCGAAACCAAAGCGCGTGCCCGGCGCGGCGCTGTAGGTCCTGAACGGTCTGCATGTAGTTGGGCAGACTAGTCGGTCGAAAGATTATTATTCGCGCCATTGGCAACCAGCGCTGATTCGCTCCAAATAATCTTACTGCCTATGATACAGAATTGTTATGGTAGTGTTTTCCGGCTTAGAATCTGTCGCGGCGAAAACTTGCGCTATCTCATCAAAGCCCATGTGCCGGATGTGCGGGCGAAGGTGTTCGTCTTCACCGCGCAGAAGACGATGTATGGCGGCAAGAACATCGCGCCGGGCGACACCGTGTTCGTCTTCGCCAGCGAGAATGTAGGCGGCTAGGTCACCTTGTCCGTTAATCTGGCAAGGCGCGGAAAGGATCGTGAGTGGGGGTGCCAAAAACGGAGAAGTGTTTCAGGTTCCGGGTCAGCACCGTCAACCCGTTCGCCTGCGCGATGGCCGCAATGGCGATATCGGGAAAGCCCGGCGACTGGCCTTTGCTTCGCGCCATGTCTGACAGGCCACCGGCAATCCGCGCCGCTGCCACGTCGAAGGGAAGCACCCGCTCGCTGTAGAGGTGCAGCAGCACCTCCAGCCACTGCGACAGCAGCTGGGCTTTGCGGCTGGCACCTTGCCGCCGCGCTTTCGCAATGCCGTCCTCGATTTCGGCAACCGTGATGGCGGAGAGATAGAGCTGCTCGGAATTCCGATGCATCCAGTCGAGCAGGGCCGGATTGCTCCGCCTCGCCGGCGCGCTCGCGGAGATCACGTCGGTATCGAACAGGTACATGCTAGAGTTTCGCGCTGCGCAGGCCTTTCCGGTTGCGCGCGGGAATGTCGGATGGCTCGACCGGCGCCGCCATCAGCAGCTGACCCAAAGAGGGTACCGACGAAAGCTTCTTCCACTGCTCGTAGCCGAGCACCACGGCATCGCGCCTGCCGTGGCGCGTAATGACAGAAGGCTTTCCCTCCACGGCATCGTCCACCACCGCCGAAAGGCGCTCCTTCGCCTCGCGAAGCTGGATGTTGCGCATGACGAGCCTCCGTGACTACAATAGTCACATTACTCTAGAGAGCCTCCGCAAAACAAGTGCCAACCTACGTCATCAAAGCTCCTGGCCAGGATGTGCGGGCGAGGGTGTTCGTCTTCACCGCGCAGAAGACGATGGTTGGCGGCAAGCAGATCGCGGCCGGCAACATCGTGTTCGTTTGCTAGCGAGAATGCGGACGGCCAGGGGGGTCAGGCCGCGATTAGTTCCACGCCGGGCAATTTCGCGGCACGGGCATCGAAGGTGAGCATCGCGGCGCAGCCCATGCGGCGATACTGCGCCAGCATCAGGCATTCCGCGAAATCCGCCTTGCTGTGTTCGTACGAAAAAACCGCTTCCTCCACCGCCTCTTCGCTTTCGAAGAGAAGGTCGCGCGCCTCAAGCAGCTGCTTGAACACGGCGAGGAGGGCGTGCTTGCCCAGTTTGGCCCGGGAGCGCAGCACCCATTCGGTCTCCGCCAGTGTGACCAGCGAGATGACAGCGGGCTCGCCTGTGGCCAGCGCCTGTTCAATCGCCGCACGCGCGGCCGCCGCCTGCCGGCGATCGTCGCGCAGCAGAAAGCGGATCAATACGTTGGTGTCGAGGCCGCGCATCGCTCAACGCTTCAACTTCGCCAAGGGTAGAGGCCGGCGGCCCGGCCGATGCAACGCGCCATAAAGGCTGGTGAGCCCGCGCTTCTTGGCCCGCATGATGACGGTGCCATCGGGCAGCAGAGTGTAGTGAATCTCGTCTTTGGGCCGCAGCCCCAATCCGTCCCGGATTTGCTTCGGTATCGTGGTTTGTCCCTTGCTCGTGAGCGTTCCAGTCGCCATCCATCCTCCTTACATCCTTACTGTTTATCATATTGAAAGGAGACTTGTCTGGCAATAGCGGGCTTGCGCGATGCCGCCGCAGTGCCACATGAATGCGCTCGCCAGATCGAAAGACCGACATGCCCTACGTCATCAAAGCTCATGTGCCGGATGTGCGGGCGAAGGTGTTCGTCTTCATCGCGCAGAAGACGATGTATGGCGGCAAGCACATCGCGCCGGGCGACACCGTGTTCGTCTTCGCCAGCGAGAACACGGGCGGGCCGGGGCTGATCGCGCGCGGTCGCGTCACGTCGGCGGAAGCGACGCCAAAAAAACGTGGCGTGGAACGGCAGACGCCGCGGGTGAGCATCACCGTGCAGCGCACAGCGCTCGCTAAACGCGCGCTGGGGCGGAGCGAACTCAAGCCCTTCACCGACTGGAAGGACGGCCGGCCGGAAACCGAGCTCAATTTCAAATTCTACCGCCAGGCCACCGACAAGATCGCCGGCATCTCCGACGACGCTGCCGCGTTCCTCGCCACATTCTTCTGACGCCTGCTTATCCTCCCCCGCTCGCGGGGGAGGTGCCGAGCCGCTGTTGCGGGCGAGGCGGAAGGGGGACTTGTTCTACGCCGCCCCCTACCGTCTCGCATTTCGCTTCGCTCATGGGATCCACCTCCCCCGCCAGCGGGGGAGGATATTCTGCTAATTGGAAGCGACCGGCGGCTTTTTCTTCCCCATCCCCAGAAGCGGGCGCCAGACTTTGGCGGCGATTTCCTCCGTGTGGCCGGGCTCCAGCTGGCCGAGATGGAACGGCCCGAACTGTGTCCGGATCAGGCGGGCGACCTTGCAGCCCAGCGACTCCATCAGCCGCTTCACCTCGCGGTTCTTGCCCTCCTTGAGGCGCACGCTGGCCCAGGCGTAGTGCCCTTTGGAGCGCTCCAGGTCGGCGATCACCGGGCCATATCGGACGCCGTCCAAGGTGGTGCCCAGCGCCAGCCTGTCGAGGTCGGCCTGGGTGATGCGGCCGAACAGGCGGACGCGGTATTTCCGCTCCCAGCCGGCGGCCGGCAGCTCGAGGCTGCGGGCGAAGGCGCCGTCATTGGTCAGCAGCAGCAGCCCTTCCGAGTTGATATCCAGGCGGCCGACCGAGACTACCCGCGGCAGCCGCGACGGCAGCTTCTCGAACACGGTAGGGCGGCCCTGCGGGTCGCGGTGGGTGGTCACCAGCCCTGTCGGCTTGTGGTAGCGCCACAGCCGCGTGGGTTCGGCATTCTTGATCGGCCGGCCGTCGATGGCGATGGCCTGGTCTTCGCGCGCGCGGGTGCCCTGCTGGCTGACGGCCTCGCCGTCGAGCGTCACCCGGCCGTCGGCGATCAGCTTCTCGGCGTCGCGCCGGGAGCAGATGCCCACCCGGGCGATGATCTTGGCGATGCGTTCGCCCGCTTCGCTGCTATCGTCGGCCAAGGAGGCGCCCGCGAGATGGATGACGAAGGCTGGATAGCACAGGCGCTGCACGAGGCCGAGGCGGCGGCCAAGCGCGGGGAAGTACCCGTGGGCGCGGTGCTGGTGGGCGCAGACGGCGAATTCCTGTCGGCCGACGGCAACCGCATTGTCGAGAAACGCGATCCCACCGCGCATGCCGAGATGCTGGTGATCCGCAACGGCGCGCGGATCATGGACAACGAGCGGCTGGTCGGCACCACGCTCTATGTGACGCTGGAACCGTGCGCGATGTGCGTCGGCGCGATTGCGCTGGCGCGGATCGCGCGGCTGGTGTTCGCGGCCGAGGATTCAAAGGGCGGCGCGGTGCTGCATGGCCCGCGCTTTTTCGAGCAGCCTACCTGCAATCATCGGCCGCAAGTTTCGCGCGCCGGCGATGCGAATGGGGCTGGTGACCTCTTGCGCAAATTCTTTCAGGCGCGCCGGGGTGGAGCAGTCTGATTTTTCCGCCGCCGTCGCGCGGCCAATCGGTTGAGCGCTTCGACAATGCCCGAGAAGGCGATCGCGAAGTATAGGTAACCCCGCGGGATGTGCACGTGCATGGCATCCGCCACCAACGACATGCCGATCAGCAACAGGAAACTCAGCGCCAGCATTTTCACGGTGGGGTTGCGATGCACGAACTCGGAAACGGGGCCCGACGCCGCCAGCATCACGATCATCGCCAGCACTACTGCGGCGATCATCACCGTCAGATGCTCCGCCATGCCCACCGCGGTCACCACGGAGTCGATGGAGAAGACGAGATCGAACAGCGCGATCTGCACGATGACGCCGGCAAACGAGGCATGTCCCCCTTGCCGGTGTTCGTCCTCTTCGCCCTCCACCATGCCGTGGATTTCGCGCGTGCCCTTGGTGAGCAGAAACAGGCCGCCAGCCGCAAACACGATGTCGCGCCACGAAAATGCTTCGCCCCACAAGGTGACGACCGGCCGGGACAATCCGATAATCGCCGCGATGCTGGTGAGCAGCGCAATGCGCATGATGAGCGCCAGCGAAAGGCCGATGCGCCGCGCCGCGGGCCGGCTCTCCGGCGCCAGGCGATGCGAAGCAATCGACAGGAACACGATGTTGTCGATCCCCAGCACGATCTCGAGCACGGTCAGCGTGGCGAGGCTCGCCCAGGCGTGCGGATCGGAGAGGAGGTTGAGCGCGCTCATTCAGAACCAGGGTTGGGACAGATCGGGAAAGAGAAACAATATGGTTTCGCGCGACGCCAGCAAGCCGATCGCCGCGCCAAAGAACACATCGCTCAAATAATGCGCGTTCAGCACTGCACGGGTCAGCGCGAGATAGAGCGCCAGCACGAGCCAAAGCGGCGCCATAGTAGGAAAGACTCCGCATAGAACCACGGCGACGCAGAAGATGGTCATGGCGTGGCCTGACGGAAACGAATCGTGCTGCCAGTCGTAGTGAAACAGCCGGAAGCCATAGATCTGGTGCTCGATCTCGTCGCGCGGCCGCCTGCGCCCGACCACCAGCTTGATGCTGTGCAGCACGCCGCTGGCCACCGCGAGGCAAGCGAGAAATCCCAACGAGGCGCGGAAAACGCGCACCAACAGGGAAATGTCGCCCCATATCTTCCGCGCGCACCACGACAGCGCAATCAACGTGATCGAAAGGATAAGCCAGCGCGCACCCTTGGCATAGTCGGTGGTCATGCGGATGTGGTGGAACAGGCGCGAGGATATCCGGTCGTGAAAGAGGTGCGTGGCGCGCCGGTCAACAGCGAACGCGGCAAATCCCAACGCCAACAGCAAAAGCCCCGCCCAAAGCAGCATGGGGGTGTGATTGCCGGGTCCGCCTGCGGCTGTCAAACAGCAGCGCGCCGGTTTAGACTCCTTCCGCATCACCAAGGGGTTGGAATGAATTTCGATTATTCACCGCGCCAGCGCGAATGGATGAAGCGTATCGACGACTTCATGCGGGCGCATGTGTACCCGGCCGAAGCCGTTCATCACGAGCAGCTGAATGCGGCGCGCGAAAGCGCCAACCCCTTCATCGTCGTTCCGGTCGTGGAGGAGCTGAAGGCGAAAGCAAAGGCGCGGGGGCTGTGGAACCTGTTCCTGCCGAATGGCTCGCACGGCGCCGGGCTTTCCAATCTCGAATATGCGCCGCTGGCCGAGATCATGGGGCGGGTGCACTTTGCCTCGGAGGTGTTCAACTGCTCGCCACCGGACACCGGCAACATGGAGGTGCTGGAGCGTTACGGCACGCCGGCGCAGCAGGACAAATGGCTGACGCCGTTGCTGGACGGCAAAATCCGCTCCGCCTTTCTGATGAGCGAACCGGACGTTGCCTCGTCCGACGCCACCAACATTGCCACGCGCATCGAACGGCGCGGCGATAGTTACATTATCAACGGCCGCAAATGGTGGTCCACCGGCACCGGCGATCCGCGCTGCAAGATCCTCATTGTGATGGGCAAGACCGATCCGGATGCCGAGAAGCACAAGCAGCAGTCGCAAATTCTTGTGCCGATGGACACACCGGGTGTCACGGTAAAACGGATGCTGCCCGTGTTCGGTTTCGACGACGCGCCGCGCGGCCACGGCGAAGTGGTGTTCGAGAATGTGGAGGTACCGGCGGAGAACATCCTGCTCGGCGAAGGCCGCGGCTTCGAGATCGCACAGGGGCGGCTCGGCCCGGGGCGCATCCATCACTGCATGCGCGCCATCGGCGTGGCGGAGCGCGCGCTGGAGCTGATGTGCCAGCGGCTGCTCTCGCGCACCGCCTTCGGCAAAAAAATCGCGCAGCAATCGGTGTGGGAGCAGCGCGTGGCCGAAGCGCGCACCGAGATCGACATGTGCCGCCTGCTCACGCTCAAGGCCGCCGACATGATGGACAAGGCGGGCAACAAGGCGGCGCGCGCCGAGATCGCCATGATCAAGGTGGCGGCGCCGCGCATGGCGCTGAAGGTGATCGACGATGCCATTCAGGCCTGGGGCGGCGGCGGCGTCACCACCGATTCCGGCCTGGCGCGCATGTACGCGAGCATGCGCACCTTGCGGCTGGCCGATGGCCCCGACGAAGTGCACAACCGCACCATCGCGAAGGCGGAGTTTGGGAAGTACGATAAGCGCGACAAGTGACGTTTCGGCGGCAGTGCAGGGGAGGGGAGTGATGGTGGGTGCGAAATGGACGGCCGTTGCAGCAGCCTTGTTGGTTTCACCCGCGGCGAACGCCGACGTGTCAATCTCCAACAAGCCGACACAGAACATGAGTTGCGACAGCGGTGTGTGCATGGCAACCGCCCCAAATGCAATTCTGAACGTTTTTGAGCTTCAGAACATGCTCGCCGGGGGTGACGTAGCGGTGAAGACGGGAAGTATCGCTAAAGATATCGACATTCATCAACCGCTAACCTGGACCAGCACAAATCGCCTAACTCTAGATGCGCTTCGATCTGTCGCCATCGACAAGCCCGTCACGGTCTCCGGGCCTGGTGCGCTCAGCATTGCCACCAATGACGGTGGCTCGGAAGGCGACGTTCTGTTTGAAAAGAATGGACGTATCAGCTTCGCGGATGTGGGCAGCAGTCTCATTATGAATGGGCAGAGCTACGAACTCGTGAACGATATAGCAACTTTGGCGACAAAGATCGCTAGCAATCCCTCCGGCTTTTACGCGCTGGCGAACAGCTACGATTCGAAGCCAAATGTCTTTCAGACTGTCCCAATCCCGACCGACTTCGCTGGCACTTTCGAGGGACTCGGTCAGAGAATCTTGCATCTGAAGATCAAGAACCCAAAAGGTGATCGCCAAGGTTTTTTTGGCTACGTCCTTCCTTCTGGGATTGTGCGGGATGTTGCATTCACGCATGCCAAGGTTTCATCGCAGGAAGCTAGGAGCGTCGGCATCCTGGCTGGGCGGAACGATGGAAATATATCGCACGTGGTAACGGCTGGAACTCTGACAGCAGTGAGTGCTGAGGTCGGCGGTCTTGTCGGTACAAACTACGGCACCATCGCTAACAGCGCATCTGCAGTTGATGTTACAGCCACCGGCGCGTCGACCACTGGGGGGTTGGTAGGCTCGAGTCTAGGTGAGATCACCCTTTCAAATGCGTCCGGCACCGTATTTGGAGGTGCGGGAGTGGGTGGATTGGCCGGCGGGGCGAGCAATGTGAGCATGTCGTTTTCCACCGGAAACGTCATTGGCGGACCTGGAACGTCTGTTATTGGAGGTTTGGTAGGAGGCGGGAGCAAGCTCTCGCAATCGTATGCGACCGGAACAGTAGTCGCGAATTTGAGCCATGTCGTCGCCGGAGGGTTCGCGGGCGCTGGCCAGGAAATAAGTAACTGCTATGCAACTGGCGCAGTGTCCACAGGCAAAAAAAGTTATATCGGCGGATTGGTTGGTCGAGGTTTTTCGATCAGCACATCGTACGCCGTTGGTGCCCTTGCTGTGGACGATCCGAGAAAGATTGGCGGCTTCATCGGCAAACTTGACCTCCACAAAAGCGCTACCCACAGCTACTGGGATACCGATACCGCGGGAGTTGCAGTGGGCTGCGGCAATCGTCAATGTCCTGGAGTTACGGGATTGTCGACTCAGGAATTTGTTTCTGCTTTGCCTGACGAGTTCGACGGCAATATCTGGGGACAGAGCCCCAACATCAACAATGGCTATCCGTATCTGCTCGCCAACCCGCCGCGGTAGCGCGCCAGCCGTTCGCGGTCAGCGAAAGAAAAAATCTTTTTGCCGCTAATGTAACTCGGCGCTTCAATACTTATGTTTGCGCGCATGAATGCGCTTTTCCCATCGCTGCACGTTTCCGTCGTGGCGCTCGCCCCGGCCAATGATGCACGGCTGCTCCAAATGTGTTCGCGGAGGGCGGGCCGAGATGATAGAGAGACGTGGAGTCATGCGCTTTACAACACGCGAATCTTTGACATCGACTGCTCGCCCGCGCGCGAAGCACAACATCTGGTGTCCTGCGAAGATGGAGGGGGGACACCCCCCTCACCATTTTTCGCCGAACAAAACGAACAATTCAATGCAGGGGAGGGGGTGGCCCCACTTACTACCAAACAAAACGAACAATTCCATTGCTCCCATGCGGGGGTGGAGGGGCAGGGAGGCACGAGAAATAGGCACTGGCTGGCGCGCCGGCGGGTCCAGTATTATGCTGGCCGAAGGTTAGTCCGGATACGGAGGATTTGAGATGAAGCGGCAATTGGGTGCGGCGGTTCTGGCGGCAGCGACACTGGTTTCCGGCGCGGCATGGGCAGCACTTGCGGTCGGCGCCAAGGCACCGGATTTTTCCGCGCAGGCTTCGCTCGGCGGCAAGGAATTCTCCTTCTCCATGGCCGAAGCGCTGAAGAAGGGGCCGGTGGTTCTCTACTTCTATCCGGCGGCCTTCACCTCCGGCTGCACCCAGGAGGCGCATGACTTTGCCAAGGCGACCGACAAATTCGCGGCGTTGAACGCCACCGTGATCGGCGTGAGCGCCGACAGAATCGACAAGCTGGACAAGTTCTCCGTCAGCGAGTGCCGCAGCAAATTCGCCGTCGCCGCCGATCCGGAACAGAAGGTCATCAAGGCGTACGATGCCGTGCTGGCGAAGAAACCGGAATATGCCGACCGGACCTCGTATGTGATCGCGCCGGACGGAACCATCCTGCTGGCCTACACCAATCTCGATCCGGCCGAGCATGTCTCGCGCACGATGGCGGCGGTGAAGGCCTGGAAGGAGACGCACAAGTAGAAAGAACTCGCGGCTTAAACTTGACGCTCTGCCGTCCAGCAGCCACAAGCCCGGCGCCATGATCGAGCTCACCCAGGAATTCGGCTTCGACGCCGCGCACTATCTCGGCGTCGGCGCGAACGAGAACCGCCGCTTGCACGGCCATTCCTTCTATGTGGAGGTGACCTTGCGCGGCGAGCCGGACCCTCGCACCGGCGTGCTGCGCGAGCTGGACGAAATCAAGACGGTGCTGGATGCCTTGCGCGCGGAGTTGGATCACCGGCTCCTGAACGAGCTTGAAGGTCTGGGCACGCCGACCCTGGAAAACCTCGCGCGCTACATCTTCGAGCGGGTGAAACCGCAGCTGCCGGAAGTCGTGCGGGTGAAAATCCGCCGGCCATCCTATGGCCAGAGCTGCGTGTACGAGGCGAGCTGATGGCGAAGGGAAAGCTGCAGCTTGGCCGCGCCGTGCCGTTGCCAAAATCTCCGGACGACGCAACGCTCGATGCCGTGCCCAATCCGCATCGCGACACCGATTACGCCGTGCGCTTCACGGCACCGGAATTCACTTGTCTCTGCCCCATCACCGGCCAGCCGGACTTCGCGCATTTCGTCATCGACTACGTGCCGGCGAAATCCATTCTGGAATCGAAGTCGCTGAAGCTTTTTCTAGCGAGCTTCCGAAACCACGGCGCCTTCCACGAGTATTGCACGGTGGCGATCGGCAAGCGGATGGCTGCTGCCATCAAGCCGAAGTTCCTGCGCATCGCGGGATTCTGGTATCCGCGCGGCGGCATTCCCATCGACGTGTTCTGGCGAACCGGAAGGCTGCCGGGCGGCGTTACGCTTCCTGAGCCAGGCGTCTCGCCCTATCGCGCTCGCGGCT
>Ga0213876_10002245_pt1 | contig 11405 bp, 11 predicted proteins | sample BarmaccomBMRX_R9_FD_160113 | JGI IMG/M metagenome (GOLD analysis project Ga0213876, IMG submission 160113) | Root-associated microbial communities from Barbacenia macrantha in rupestrian grasslands, the National Park of Serra do Cipo, Brazil - RX_R9 | ecosystem: Host-associated > Plants > Roots...
TGCCGGCACTGCCGGGGGCACTGCCGGGGGCACTGCGCCTGGGGCACTGCCGGCGGCACCTTTTGAGCAGCACAAACGCAGATGCGTGCGACAACCGTGCAACCCGGAGGCCTCGGGGAACGCCGCCATGATATCGCGCCGCCACGAACTCGCCGATAGCGGCAACCGCCCGATGCGAGGAGTACGCTCGCGCCCGTCACGCTCGACGCAGGGTTGACATCGGGAGCACGGATGATCGTTCCTGACGGCAGGACCGATCCCGAGAAGCTGGAAGAACTTCTCGGGAACCCGGAAGAAACCCACCTGGACCTCAAAGCCAAGGTGGATCTCGACGACCCCGCGGACCGCCTGAAATTCATCAAGGACGCTGTGACCATGGCCAGCCGCCCGCTCGGCGGCTACATCTTGATCGGCGTCGATGACGACGGAAAACCGTGTATGCCGACCGGAACAATCCCCGACCGGAGCCGGTTCGACGGCTCCCGGTTGGGCACCCTAATCCGCGGATACATCGAGGCGTCGATCTACGTAATCGTCCAGATCCACGACCTCGACGATGGCAACGAGGTCATGCTCGTCTATGTCAAGAACCCCGACGGCCTGCCGATCCCGTTCAGCAAACTCGGGCAATACCCGGGCCCCGATGGGAAGCCCGTCACGGTGTTTCGCCCGGGTGAGATCTTCGTACGCGAGGGCGCGGAAAACGTCCCGATCCGGTATCCGCACTGGCAGGACGTGTTGTCGGCGTTTGCGGAGAAGATTCGCAACGACGCCACCGCGACAGCCCAAGCATTGCTGAACGAGGTCATCGCAGCGAGGCAGACCTCCCCGCCGGGATCAACCGACGTGCCGTTGCTGATGGGCATGGACGAATCAACGTTCGCCGCGGCGATGGTCGCCCTGCTCGAATCCGGCAACGACGTCCGCTTGCGTCAATTCATCCGGTCCCTCGGCGGCACCGCCGGACCCTCCGCCACCGTCGAAGAATTCACCCGGGCACTCGACAAGTGGACCGTGTTCTGCGCGCAGGCCCTGTACTTCGAACGCGGCGATCTGGTCGACGAGGCAATCGAAAAGGTGTGCGGGGCCTACAAAAAGCTGAGCCTCGACGCCGACGCAACCCGCAAACGTCTCGCCGTCGTTGAGCGCATCTACGTCCTCGGCGGTTTGGCCGTGAGACTGGATGCGTGGGAGACCGTCAATTCACTAGTCCTTCAACCTGTCCCGAGCAATGTCCACGAACCCGGGTACATCTACGCGTCGTGGATACGGAATGCGCAGGTCTACGCATCCCGGGAGGAGTTGCGTGACGACGGCCCTGACGAACACGGGCGTCGGCGCGGCGGATTCATCATCTCCGCGGCACGCGAGTTGATGGTCGAACATCCGGCCATGCGGCCCGACCTGACCGACGCACAGTTGCCGACCGAAATCACGCGAGATGACCTCGCGCTCAACACGTTGTGCGAATTCGACCTGGCGTATTGCTTCATAGTGGACGCCATGGGTACAGGGCACGGATCGGCTTATCCGTCATCGGCTGCGTTCGACGAGGACAGGGCGAAGGCCATCGCCCAGCGCATCGTGGCCGACCCGGACGCCAGGCATCGACTATTCCCGAACATTGATGACGCCGTTGTCGCCAAAGCCATCCAAGCAGTCTACGAGGTCGCGGTGCGTGAATCGGCGAACAACTATGGCGGTCGTTGGTGGGATATGCCGCCCAGCGTGGCCGCCTGGGTCAGTCAGCACCTGCCTCGCCCGTAGTCGCCGACGAATGCGCCGATGACCACCGGCGAGTCCTTCACCGATCACCGATGTAGTTGTGGAAGCGTTCGGAGTATGGACGCCGACGACACCTGGACCCACCGGGACCTACCGGTCCTCAGGGCGGCCGTGAAGATCTACGGCAGCGGAACCCGGTCAAATATCCGCGTTAGCGATATTGAGCGGGCTGTAGACCTCGACAGCCAAACGGTCCAGACTGCACTCCGCTTTCTGCACGCGGAACCGTATTTTCAGGAGTACGGAAGTGTCGAAGGCCAAACTGGTTACGCATTCATCGGCGCGCCCACCGGTGATGCGTTGCGCGTTGCTGGCGCGTGGCCCTCGCCTGAGACCTTGCTTGAACGGCTCATCGCGGCGTTCACAGCGGCCAGCGAAGACACGACGCGCGCGGAGTCGGAACGGCGCAAGTTCAAGGAATCGGCGGAATTTATGGCATCGGGCTCGCCCGGTGCGCCGGTCGCCCTACAAATGTTCGGCGGTGCCGACGCGAAGATAATTTCCTGAGAGAAGGTTACCGAGCGTGCAAAACGCAGTCTGGTACCCCTTACTCACCGTCATCGGGATTCCGGTGGGGATTGCGGTGGGGGGATGGATCGTTAGTCATGTCTCCGCCCGTATCAGCCGGACGACCGCGAGAGAAACGGCCCTGTTGGCGGCTGCGCAACGGCGGCGTGACGCGGAGATCTCACACCTCCGCGATGCGCAAGACGACCTATTAGAAGCCGCGACCGCTGTCCAGTCGCTTGTGTGGTACGTCGCTAAGGACACTCGCCTCAGAACGACAATTTCACCGGAAGAATGGCACGAGAATCGCGAATTCATTGAACGCGCCGTCGTGGCCGCGCAGAAACTTCGCGCAATCGCACGCGCGATGCCGACGAACGAAATGCGCGATTCGTACATCGCGGTTGAGCGGTTGATCATGGAAGTGGTCAAGGGCAGCGACGCGGAGGACGCGCAAGATGCCTGGCATCGGGACGTTTCCGGCGCCCAGCCGGATACGATTTCGCGCGGCGTCATTGCTACCGCTGACGAAATCAAACGGCTGTACAACACCTACCCGTCGGAACTTTGACCGTGATCACCACGTTTCAGGCACTTTTAGTCGCTGCGATTGTGATCCTGCCCGGCTCCGTCTACACCCTCGCCCGCGAGAGCCGCGGCGCAAGCTGGGCCTGGCGCAGCACAGACGCTGCCACACTGATCTTTCGCTTCCTGACCGCCTCGGCGTTTTTCCATTTACTCCTCGCACCCGTTGGCTACGCCGCCTATCAGCACGTCGCGGTCAACCATCTCTTAGCGCCAAAGCAACCTTTTCCCTGGACATGGTGGGCCTGGCTGGCTGGCTACATCGTCGTGCCTTACCTATTCGGACTCTGGATGGAAGCCGCTCGCGGCTTGAAACCAAGTCCGCGGCGCGTGCTTGGGCTGCCCAAGAACCTGTTCATCTGGCTGCCGCTTTTTGTCGCAGGCCGCGCAAATGAGCCCCGCGCCTGGGATCGCCTTTTCACGAAGGACCGCACCGGCTACATCATCCTCAGACTGAAAGATAGCGACGAGTGGAAAGCGGGGATCTGGTACAAGCCGTCATACGCCAGCGCCTACGGCGAAGACCAAGATCTGTACATTGCCGAGCAGATCGCAGTGAGTGAAGACGGCGTAGTCGAGAGCGATGCACATGGCAGCCCCGTGTACTTGGGGGTTGGGCTTCTGATCAGCTGGTCGGAACTGGAATACGTAGAATTTGTTGAAGACTGACCGGCGTTAATGATGGGAGCAGCAACGATGGCACAAAACCCTAACCAGGGCACCGGTGGGCGGCGCGTCGAGAAGGCCACCGGCGGCGGTGGCATCGAGAAGAAGGGCGGATATGAGGCCGGGCCGAAACCGCTGAAAGGTGTGCCACCCGTCCCGGCGGGCCTTCGTCAACCTCGCACGACTACGTCGAAAGCGCAGAAGTCCACGCCCAAGCCACAGTCTTAACTGCCCGGAAGCACCGGCCCGTGTCATGGGCAACTGCTCGCCGCGCTGAGTAGGACCTCGGACCAGATAGTCGCATCGCAATCGTGTTAGTCACGCTGATCGCGTTGTGGCGCGCACCGCTTTGGCCGTTTTCGCCCCGTGTTTTTCTATTTTCGCCCGTTTTTTCGCTATATATGGATAGCCCGCGACCGTTCCGGGCGGCGGTGCGCTTTGAAAAAACGGGGTGACCGTGGCGCGGATGTCGTTGTTAGACAACGACTTTAGATGGTGCCCCGGGCGTGAATGTGGTTGCGCGGACTGGGGTTTCACCATCGGACGGCCAGGACGGCGCCGATGTTGGCGGCGTGTTCAAGGCGGCATCCGTGCCAGTGTGCGCGTTCGGCGATGTCGCGGCGCACTTCACGCACCTGGCCGCCGTTGCGCACCTGGACGCGGTCGCGCACCTGGACCCCGTTGCGCGCCTGAATTTGCCCGCAATACAGGCAGCGGCCGTTTTCGATGCAGCGGGCGGTCCCGCAGTTGCGGCATGGCGGCGGCGATGGCGGGGTGGATGCCGCTGCTGCGGCGCGTATTTCGATGCGCCGTAGGTCGGCGTCACGCCGGTCGCGCCGCTCGACGCGCGCCGCTTGCCGTTGCATCGCCACACGCACGTGCAGGGGGGTGGTGGCGCGGTAATGCGTATGCCATCCACGGGGGTCACCCTTCCACCGGAATGCGGCCGAAGCGGCCGTGCCCAACGTATCCGGCGCGTTCGGCTTGGAGCATTTCGTCGCGGTCGAGTGGCACGTCAGCGCGGCGGGCAGCCTCAGGTGTCTAACAAATTCGAATCCTGCCGGGGGCACACTGCCGGGGGCCGGGGGCACTGCCGGGGGGCACTGCCGGGGTCTAAAACTGAACGTCAGTTCCACAGGGGGCACTGCCGGGGGCACTTTGCCCCAGACGCCGCGTTAGCGCTCCCCTTCTGAATCGCGTGATTACCGCGTTGAATTCGCCGGCGACGACATCCACCTCAGCGGTGTGTCTAGTTCAGCACATTTGTCGACGTCGGATCGATAAGCTGGAGTTCGGTGGTTAGCGAGGGTCGCGGTTGCATCGGGTTTCACGAGCCGAAAGTTGGTAGCTGTGCAGACAGGAACGTACGTGCCGGAGCAATTCGCGGGTTTCACCGATGGAGAAGAGCACCAATTCAGGCTTACCGTCGATTTAGGACTTGGCGCGTCACCTGATCGGATTGCTTCATGCATGGACGCCATCCGGGATCTGGTTGATCTCGGAGACCGATGGGCGATCGTTATTGCACGCGAAGCGGCTGCCCGCGCCTTGCTTGCGGAACTGATGGCGGCTAGCGAACCCTCATTAGAGCCCTTGAAGGATGTCTTAGATCCGGCCGACGAAAAGCTAGCTTGGTCTGCTGTAAAGATGATCCACAGATTTGGAAATGTCGAACAATCAGAGCCGCTTTTTCCGCTTCCTCCCATACTAGATAAATACGCTGACGCTGCCCTCCCGGATTTATTGCGACCGTCTATACGTGCAGTAGAGGTGTCGTATCAAAATCCGATCGGATTGTTGTTGCTCGGTGGTGGGATTGTTGTAACAGCCACCGTTCAGGTACTGCAAATAGCACGCGATTGGAACGCGCGTAAGCGAACAGGCAACGCGGCCGCGACAGGCGCGGAGGCCCAAGCTCGCCAAGAAATCGCCAGGGCCGATATCATGGAGTACCTCGCCGCAGAGATTACCGCTGGCCGCCTGAAAGTACCACCGTCGGAGCTAGGGAAACTCCTTACCCCGGCGGACCTGAAAGGGATGTCAGCCCTCGGACCGGAAGTAAAACTAGAGCTGCCGCCTGGACTTTCCCATCTGGTCGGCGCTGACAAGAAATAGAAAGGCCGGAAAGGCGACTACCTCCGCGGGGGACGCAGTATCTTCAGTTCCCAGCGCACGAGGTCGAGAACATCTGGCAAGCTTGGTCAAATCATGGGCTCGGATGACGTCGCGTCCGTCGTCGTCCGTGCCGGGATTAGACGTCGTCACGATTGCCGCCGGTGAGGCTGGGGCCGGATTCTGGGGTGGACTTACGGCCCTAGTGTTGTGGTTCCAGGTCGGGCTCCGTTCCACCACGGCAGCAGCGGACTCGGGCATAAGGTTCTGGGGCAAACGACCGAGCCGCAGCGCTACCACTCTTCCGACCACCGCCAGCTGGCCCAGCCTGCCGCCAGCAATAAGACGAAACGGGAGATTGCTGGTCAGAGCGCGATCACCAAAGCCGAACGCGCTGAGGCGGAATACCGGAAATGGGAAGCCGCCAGAGCAGGGGAACGGAAGATGCAGCAGACCCCGAAGTCGACAACGAATGTGAGGTGTTCAACACCGCCAGCATGTGCAGATGGTGCGAGTGAGCCTAGAGACTTTCGTATGCGAGCAGTGCAACATAAACCTCAAGCGCTGAACCGCAACCGCAAACCGTGGTGAGGCTGGCTGAATCGTCCCGGTGAGTCCGGAGACCTCCAGGTCTCTCGGGAATGAGCGCGCAGTGGTCTCACCGGCACGGCCAATCTAACCTCCTGAACCACGGCCCGTGCTAGCGTAGGTAGCATATCTTGCGTATCCTGCAGACATGGCAGGGATCTTGGTAGTTGAGCGCATGACCGTCGGTAGCCGTGGCACTCGCCGACTCCCGAAGAATCTGCCGTGGGACATCCCCGGACGCGAACAACTCGAGCAGGCGTTGCACAACGCCGGACTCGCCATCATCGCGGTCGAGAAAGTTGAGGAAGCACCCTCACAGGCTGATCCTGGCTCAGATGACAAGGCTCGGTTGCGCGCCGAGTTGGAGGCTTTAGTCAACGAAGCCAACGAATCCGAGCTTGTGCGGCTGGAGGAGGCCGTGACGGTATCGCCGGACGACGGCCTCGATGAGCGCTTCTGGGGACCGGCGCCAGACCCGGTGAGCGCAGCCGAGGCAGTCGTTGCCGACCTCACCGACCAGTTCGCGCAACGACGCGACATCGCCGCCAACAGCTTGAGCAGGGGGGCAGCCGCCGAACTGCTGGGCATTAGCCCACAGAGCGTCACGGACAAACTCGAGTCGCGAAAACTCGTCGGAATCAAGATGGGCCGTGAATGGCGGCTTCCTCGCTGGCAATTCGACCCAGACAACACCACCGGCGTCCTGCCCGACCTTGACGTTCTGCAGGAGGCCTTCCCCGGCGGACCCGTGAGCCTCTCGCGATGGATCTCGCGGCCTCACCCGGAATTTGGGGGGCGAACCCCGCGCGAGGAAGCGATCACCCACGGCAGCCAGTCGGTCATCAGTGTGGCGCGCAACCTGACCGCGGCTGGATGGTAAGAGCGCTCGGACCACCCTCAGACCCCCTTCCCAAAGCGAGACGAGTCTGGAGGTGGAACCCTCCGGCCGCCTCAGCACGCTGGTGGTGGTGCCGTGTCTATCACCGAGGCAAACACGTCCCCGACGGCATCACCTTCCGGCGATACGGGCCAAAAGCGCGATTCGACCACCACCTGCCCGCCGACCCGCCGGTCGTGGACAAGACCGGCCGACGAGTGCTCTACGTCGGTGAGGACTTGGCGACCTCGGCGTGCGAAGTTTTCGGCGAGGCGGGCGTCGCCGCGATCTGCCCTAACTACCGGGTCGCCATCATCGCCCCCACCACCACCCTGGCAATGTTCGACCTTGCGGCCAAAGGCGCAGCCCTGGCGATCGGCGCGCTGCCCGCCCTCGGCGACGGCAACGAAGCCCGTTCGCTAACACAGCAGTGGGCCCGCGCGATCTACAAAGACCAACCCGCGGGCCCCGGGATCACCGGTATTCACTATCGCTCCGGCTACAACAGCGGCGAGTCACTAGCACTATGGGACTGCGATGCCGATGTGGAAGTCGTGCGCGACGGCGGCGGCCATCCACAAGACATCGCGCTCAACGACCCACGAATTCTTCCGCGCCTGCAGGTACTCCTGCGCCGTCGCCAAATCAGCATCACCACAGTGACTTCCAGCGAATGCGGCGAATGCAAGAAAGAAGCACTCGCCCCCTGGCAACACCGCCTCGTACCCTGCGACGCACTCGCCGAAGGACGGGCACCCCCGGCGCCGGCCCACGCCGGGGGCACACGCCGGTCGAACGACTGTCGCTCGGAGGTGGACAAATCGACACATCCCCCGGTCACCTGTGACCCGGGGCCAACCGGATCCCGCAACAGCAGCGCCAACCGCCCCAGATATCTGCACACCCCTATGGTCGGATACGCTGCCCGGTGACTTAAGAAAACGGCGTGCCGTACCCGAGGACCGGTAACCATGCGTAACCAGTTACGGCCCAAGCGGTTTGACAGGCACAAGTACCTCCACCGAGTGGTCCCCGCGTCGATGGCCGGCACGGTGGTCCTATCTCAAAGTGCATGTGCAGGCCAACACCAAAATCATCCTGTGGTGGCTGCTGGCCGCGCACGCCGTGCACTTCGCGGTCATCCCACTCGCCGGGCATCTCAGCGACCGATTTGGCCGACGCCCAATCTATTTCATCGGCGCCGTCAGCGCCGGCACCTGGGGATTCTTTGCCTACCCGATGATGAACAGCGGCCCGCAACGCCGTCATCATGTCGGCGATCGTCATCGGCCTGATATTTCACGGCCTCATGTATGCCGTCCAGCCGTCGGCGATGGCAGAGATGTTCCCCACCCGGATGCGGTATTCGGGAGTCTCGCTCGGCTACCAGGTGACCTCGATCTTCGCCGGCTCGCTGGCGCCGATCATCGCCGTCCGCCTGCTCGACACGTACAAGTCTGCTGTGCCCATCGCGTGGTATTTGGCTGTAACAGCGGCGGTCAGCGCGGTGGCCGCCATCGCCGCCCGCGAGACCAAGGGCCTAGATCTGAGAACCGCCGACATCGCCGGTGCCCGCAACCTGATCGGCTCCGGCCAGCCGGATGGGCCGGAGTTGATCCAGGTCACCTAGCGCGCTACCCAGCGCCGATGGTCACAAGGCGTGCATTTTCGCAGGTAAACTCGCGTCTCTAATCCGAAACCCGGCGCCGGGGACATGTTTGTGCACCGCCGCAGATGGCAATGAACCAATGGAGGTGGGCGCGTCGGCCGGCCTACACGCCCACCCAGGTCCCGTCGGTTCAGCCCGAGAGCCGACGGGACCGCCCGTCTCGGCCCTGCTCGAGGAGTACCGTGCCGCGTATGGACGGCTCGACCGGAGTGTGGATTCTCGGCGGCTATCAGAGCGATTTCGCCCGCAACCTCACCAAGGAGAACCGCGACTTTGCTGCGCTGACCACCGAGGTCGTCGACGGCACGCTGGCCACGGCCCGGATGGGCGCCGCCGAGATCGGAGTCGTCCACGTCGCCAACGCGTTCGGCGAGATGTTCGCCCGCCAGGGCCACCTAGGGGCGATGCCGGCCACGGTGTGCGACGAACTCTGGGACACCCCGGCCTCCCGGCACGAGGCCGCCTGCGCGTCGGGCAGCGTCGCGACCCTGGCGGCGATCGCCGATCTACGCTCCGGCGCCTCCGACGCCGCGCTCGTCGTCGGCATCGAGCTGGAGAAGACCGTGCCCGGCGACACCGCCGCCCAGCACTTGGGCGCCGCCGCCTGGACCGGGTACGAGGGCGCCGACGCGCGCTACCTCTGGCCCTCGATGTTCGCCCAGGTCGCCGACGAATACGACCGGCGCTACGGTCTGGACGACGCACACCTCAAGGCCATCGCCCAGCTCAACTTCGCCAACGCGCGACGCAACCCCAATGCCCAGACCCGCGGTTGGACCGTCCCCGACCCGATCACCGACGACGACGAGACCAACCCGATCACCGAAGGCCGGCTGCGGCGGTTGGACTGCAGCCAGATGACCGACGGCGGCGCCGGACTGGTCCTGGTCAACGACGCGTTCCTGCGCGGCCATCCCGACGCGCGCCCGATCGGGCGCATCGACGGCTGGGGTCATCGCACCGTCGGGCTGGGCCTGCGGCAGAAGCTCGACCGCGCCGTCGACGATCCGTACGTGCTACCGCATGTGCGGACCGCGGTGCTCGACGCGTTGCGCCGCGCGCAGGTGACCCTCGACGACGTGGACGGTTTCGAGGTGCACGACTGCTTCACCCCCAGCGAGTATCTGGCCATCGACCACATCGGCCTGACCGGCCCCGGCGAATCCTGGAAGGCCATCGAAAACGGTGAGATCGAGATCGGCGGGCGGCTGCCCATCAACCCCAGCGGCGGCCTGATCGGCGGCGGCCATCCGGTCGGTGCTTCCGGGGTGCGGATGCTGCTCGACGCGGCCAAACAAGTCAGCGGCGCCGCCGGTGATTACCAGGTTGAGAACGCGCGCACATTCGGCACGCTGAATTTCGGCGGAAGCACCGCCACCACGGTGAGTTTCGTGGTCAGCAAAGGCGTTTAAACATGGATGTCCAGATTGTCGGCAAGTACCTGTCGACGCTGCCCGAAGACGACGACCACCCCTACCGGACCGGCCCGTGGCGCCCGCAAACTACCGAGTGGGACGCCGACGACCTGATTCCCGTGGACGGCGAGGTCCCGCGCGACCTGGACGGCGTCTATCTGCGGAACACAGAAAACCCGTTGCATCCTTCGTTCAAGACGTATCACCCGTTCGACGGCGACGGCATGCTACACGTCGTCGGCTTCCGGGACGGAAAAGCCTTCTACCGCAACCGCTTTATCCAAACCGAAGGTTTCTTGGCGGAGAACGAGGCGGGCGAGCCGCTGTGGCCCGGATTGGCCGAGCCGGTGCAATTCGCCAAGCGCGAGCAGGGCTGGGGAGCACGCACGCTGATGAAGGACGCGTCGAGCACCGACGTCATCGTCCACCGCGGGATCGGCCTGACCAGCTTCTACCAATGCGGCGACCTGTACCGGATTGATCCTTACTCGGCCAACACGCTGGGCAGGGAGAGTTGGAACGGACGCTTTCCGTCGGACTGGGGTGTATCGGCACATCCCAAGGTGGACAACAAGACTGGAGAACTGCTGTTCTTCAACTACAGCAAGCAGGACCCCTACATGCGCTACGGCGTCGTCGACCAGAACAACGATCTGGCGCACTACGTCGACATCCCGCTGCCGGGACCGCGACTCCCCCACGACATGGCGTTCACCGAAAACTACGCCATACTCAACGATTTCCCGCTCTTCTGGGATCCTGCGCTGCTCGAACACAACGTGCACCTGCCGCGTTTCTACCCAGACATGCCGTCCCGGTTCGCGGTGATCCCGCGCCGCGGCACAACCGAGGACATCCGCTGGTTCGAGGCGGACCCGACGTTCGTGCTGCATTTCACCAACGCCTACGAAGACGGTGACGAGATCGTGCTCGACGGCTTCTTCGAGGAGGAACCGCAGCCGCTCGACCGCGCGAGCGGTGGTGAAAACAAGTGGGACAAGCTGTTTCGTTTCCTGGCGTTGGATCGCCTGCAGGCCCGGCTACACCGGTGGCGGTTCAATCTGGTCACCGGCGCGGTAAAAGAGGAGCAACTGTCGGAGTCCATCACCGAGTTCGGAACCATCAACGCCGACTACGCGGCGGCCAACTACCGCTACACCTACGCGGCCACGGGCAAGCCGGGCTGGTTCCTGTTCGACGG
>Ga0213876_10002246_pt1 | contig 11402 bp, 21 predicted proteins | sample BarmaccomBMRX_R9_FD_160113 | JGI IMG/M metagenome (GOLD analysis project Ga0213876, IMG submission 160113) | Root-associated microbial communities from Barbacenia macrantha in rupestrian grasslands, the National Park of Serra do Cipo, Brazil - RX_R9 | ecosystem: Host-associated > Plants > Roots...
GCCGTCGTCGAATGCCTGGTCGTCGAGCAGGAAAGGGGGCTGCAGGCGCGCAGGGTGCTCAGCATCGACCTGAGCTCGGCGGTGGTGCCCGAGCTCGGCCGCGGCACCAGCGGCCCCGCCGACCGCATCGATCCCTCCAGCCTGCTCGACGAGGCCGGGCCGTTCGAGCCAGTGGTCGTCAAATGGTTCAACCGCCTTCGCGGCTACGGCTTCCTGGTCCGCGACGGCGACGACAGCCAGGACATCTTCGTCCATATGGAGACGGTCCGCCGCGGCGGCCTCACCGATCTGATGCCCGACCAGCCGCTGCGCGCCCGCATCGCCAGCGGCCGCAAGGGGCCACTGGCGGTCGAGGTGGAGCCGGCCTGACCTTCTCAATCCCTTCTCCCGTTTGGGGGAGAAGGAGGGGCCCGCCGCGAAGCGGAGGGAGGATGAGGGCCTTCTTTTCCGGACACCCCGTATGCCCTCACCTTCCCATCGCCGCTTTCGCGGCGACGGGCCCCTTCCTCTCCCCTGCAGGGAGAGGAGTTTAGGTGCGCCACAAGGCTTGCGCGGCCCTTCCCATCGGGGCTAGGCGCGGATCATGGGCCTGTTCAAGAATCTCTTCACCTGGTGGGAGGGCGCGTCGCTGACGACCCGGCTGGCCGCCTGGAGCAAGGGCACGAGGGTCGGCGAGGATATGTTCGGCAACGTCTATCTCGAGGCGGGGGGCGGCCGGCGCTGGGTGATCTATGCCGGCCCGAACGACATCAGCCGGGTCCCGCCCGATTGGTATGCCTGGCTGACCCGGCAGATCGACGACGTGCCCGACCGGGCGCTGCCGCCGCCGCCCAAGTTCCTGAAGCCACCGGTGCCGAACCTGACCGGCACGCCGGAAGCCTATCGCCCCTCCGGCGCGCTCGAGCGCGGCGGCCGCCGCCAGGCGGCGAGCGGCGACTATCAGCCGTGGCTGCCCGACTGAGCATGGCTCGGCGCCGCGCGATCCCGATCCTGGCGGCGTCGCTCGCCTTTGTCGCCTGCTCGCCCCAGGGCGCGGTGCAGCAGAACGAGCAGAATGCGGAGGAAATCCCGACCGTCGACATCCCGCAGACGGTGACCCAGGAGCCGGCCGGCACGACGCCGATGCCGCAGCGGCTCGCGGTGCTGCGCCTGCTCAACAAGCGCAACGGCCAGATGCGCGAGTTCTCGCTGCACCCCGGCCAGGGCGTGCGCCTCGGCGACGTCATCATCCGGCTGCGCGCCTGCGAGACGACCGCGCCCTGGGAGGTGCAGCAGCTCACCGGCGCCTTCGTCCAGGTCGACGTGCGCGATCCCGGCACCAGCACGTTCCGGCGGATCTTCTCGGGCTGGCTCTACAAGGAATCGCCGGGCCTCAATGTCGTCGAGCACCCCGTCTACGACGTCTGGCCGATGAGCTGCGCGATGACCCATCCCGGCGGCGGCACGCCCGCGCCGGCGCCGTCGCGGCCGGCGAGCAACCGGTCCAGCGCCTCGAACTCGACCGGTCCGGCGGGGGCGGCGCCCGCTCCGGCGCCCGCGGCGCCGCCGCCAAGCGCCGAATCCAACAGCACCAGATAATCCTTCTGGTCGATCTCGACGGCGCCCATCGACATGAGGTGCGGAGTCATGAACTGGCAGTCGAGCAGGCGGAAGCCGCCGACGATCAGCCGTGCCACCAGCCACGCCAAGGCGACCTTCGAGGCGTCGGGCCGCAGCGAGACCATCGACTCGCCGAAGAAGGCGGCGCCGAGGCGAACCCCGTAGAGGCCGCCGGCCAGCTCGCCGTCCTGCCAGACCTCGATCGAATGGGCGCGGCCGGCCTCGTGCAGGCGGATGTAGCTCGCCTCGATCTCGCCGTTGATCCAGGTCTCCTCCCGGTCGGCGCAGAGCCGCACGATGCGGGCGAAGGCGCGGTCGCGCGTCACCTCGAACCGGTCGGATTTCAGGATCTTGCGCAGCGATCTTGAGATATGGAAGCGATCGAGCGGCAGGATCGCGCGACGCTTCGGCTCGACCCAATAGAGATCGTCGGCGTCGCGGCTGTCCGACATCGGGAACACGCCGATCGAATAGGCTCGCAGCAGCAGATCCGGGTCGAGCGTCTTCATTGGGAGGACATCCGCCTCGCGGCTCGCCTCGTCAACCGCGTTTGAGACGTTGCGCCAGCTTCTTTTCCACACCGGCCCACAAGGCGAACAAGGCCTGCGCCGCGGCCGAGCCGGCGGGCAGGCGGGCGACGCCGCCGGTGGCGGCGCTCATCGCTTCGAACGCGCTCGCCATCGGGATCACCGGCCAGTCGGGATTGGCCTCGAGCGCGGCGCGATGCAGCGATCGGCGCCGGTCGACCATATTGTAGACCGGCAGCACCGGTCCGCGCCGGCCGCCGTTGCGGTCGAGGTGGGCGACGATCTCGGCAAGCGCGCGCTGCGAGAGCGGCGAGGGGATGACCGGCACGATGATCAGATCGGCGGCGCGCAGCACCTGCTCGCTGGTCTCGGTGAGGCCGGGCGGGGCGTCGAGCACGACCCGATCGTAGGCGCGGCCGACATCGTCGATCAGCTTCAGCAGCCTCTTCTTCTTGCCGAGGCCGAACAGGAAGCGGTCGAGGGCGCGCAGCGAGGCGTCGGCGGGCAGGAGGTCGAGCCGCTCGACGTCGGTGTGACGGACCAGCTTCGCCGGGTCGAGATCCTTGGCGAACACCGCCTGCGCCTCGTGTCGCCCGGCTGGGCCGGCGCCGAGCAGGAAGCTCGCCGCGGCCTGCGGATCGACGTCCCAGAGGAGGGTCCGCCGCGCCGACCGCGTCGCCGCCGCCCAGGCGAGGCTCACCGCCAGCGTCGTCTTACCGACGCCGCCCTTCAGGCTGTAGACCGCGATCGACTGCATGGGCCTCCCCTTGCCGGCGAGCGGGCAGCCTACAGGATTTCGCGCACCTTGTCCTGCGGCCGGCAGAGGCGAACGCCGTTGCCGGTCTCGACCAGGGGCCGCTCGATGAGGATCGGATGCTCGGCCATCGCGGCAAGGATCGCATCGTCGCTCGCGCCCTCCAGCAGGCCGAGCTCCCCGGCCAGCTTCTCTTTCGTGCGCAGCCCCTCGCGCGGGCTGATCCCGGCGCGGCCGTAAAGCCGCCTCAGCTCCGCCGCGCCCGGCGGCGTCTTCAGATATTCGATCACCTCCACATCCACGCTCTCTTCGCGCAATATTTCCAAGGTCTTGCGGGAGGTTCCGCACATTGGGTTGTGATAGATAGTCGCCTTCATCGTCCGCTTTCATGGTTGCTGTGCTGATCGAGCCAGCCGCCGTCGGCGAGCCAGTCGGCGAGGCGGTCGGGCCAGTGGATGATCGCCAGCCGGTTCGATTCGTCAAGGTTGAAGGCATGTCCGGCCTCGGCGAACATGTGCAGCTCCGCGGGAACGCCCGCCGCGCGCAGTTGCTCGTAGAGCTGCACCGTCGGCGTCGCGCAGCATTCGTCGCGCGAGCCGGCGGCAAGGAAGGCCGGCGGCGCGCCTGCGACCGCGCGCGCCGGCAGGCCGAGCGGGCCCGGGAAGATCAGGATCTGGAAATCGGGCCTGGCGCTCTCGCGATCGTCCGGACGGGGCGGACCGGGCTCGGGATTGTCGGCGATCAGGGTGACGAGCTCGCCGCCGGCCGAAAAGCCCATCACGCCGATCCGGTGCGGATCGATCCCGTATTGCGCGGCATTGGCGCGGACCAGGCGGACGGCCTGGCGTGCGTCGCCGGCGGCGGTGCCTTCGATCGTGTAGGTCGAGCCCGGCTCCCGGGCGAGCCGGTATTTGAGCGCGAAAACGGTAATCCCCATCCGGTTCAGGGTCCGGGCGAAGTTGAGCGCCTCGGTCGTCCAGACCAGCTGGCGATGGGCGCCGCCCGGGAAGATGATGATCGCGGCGCCATTGGCATGGTGCGGATCGGGCGCGAACCAGGTGAGGCTCGGATTGTGGACGTTGGCGATCCAATAATCCTGCGCTGTCTCCGGCTCGTTCCGCCGCGCCTCCGATCCGGGCGCGCCGTTCGGGTAGAGCGGGATTACCGTCCCGTGCAGTGGCTGATACTGGGCCGCGGCAGGGGTCGCGGCGAGCAGGGCGAAAGCGAGAGCGAGGCGGCGGAGGATCATCGTCCATGTCTCCTGCGGGCAAGGCGCGTGTTAGCGCTATCATGCGGGAGCAGAATTGGCACGGCAAAAGGGTCTGAGACGGCGCGGGCGCACCCTCTCCCGCGAGCGAGGCCTATGCAAAAGTCTTCGTCTGTGATTCTCTGTTTTGAGGATCGTGGGAGCTGAGGCGATGGCGGTGAAGAGGGTTGGCGAGCGTGGTTTTGCCGACGATCTTCTGGGTGCGCGTTTGGGTTCGAACGCGGTGCTCGAGCGGATCGCGGGCTTGATCGACTGGGGGTCGATTGAGGCCTTTCTGGCTGGCTTGCACAGCAGCCGTTACGGCCGTCCGGCCTACCCTCCGTTGGTGTTGTTCAAGGCGCTTTTGCTGCAGCAATGGTATGCGCTGTCGGAGGTCAGGCTGGAGGAAGCGCTGGGGGATCGGCTGAGCTTCCGCCGGTTTTGCGGACTGGCCCTGGAGGATGATGCGCCCGATCAGGTGACGATCGGCCGGTTCCGTAACCTGCTGACCCGCGAGCAGCTCGTGCAGCCGCTGTTCGAGGAGATCGTCCGGCAGATCGATGCGCGGGGGCTGATCCTGCGGCAGGGGACGTTGATCGACGCAAGCCTGGTCGAGGCGGCGGTCAAGCGCCCGAAGCCGCCCAAGGACGAGAGTCCAGAGGCGTCGGCGGCGACGCAAGAGCCGGACGCATCCTTGCGGCCGGCCAGCAAGCTGGTGAAGAGCCCGCTCGATCCGGATGCGGCCTGGGCGAAGAAGGGCGGCAAGCGGACCTTCGGCTACAAGGTCCATGTCGGTGCCGACCAGGGCTCGGCGATCATCCGTCGCGCGCTGCTGACGCCGGCGAACGTCAACGACACGGTGCCGGCCGACGACCTCTATTGCGGCGACGAGAAGGCGGTTTACGCCGATCAGGCCTATTCGACCCATGCGCGTACCGCCAGGCTCAAGGAGGCCGGCATCAGGGATCGCACGATGACAAGGCCCAACAAGCATCATCCGCTGACCGAGCGGCAGAAGACCCGCAACAAGGCGATCGGCAGAAGGCGCGGCCCGGTCGAGCAGGTCTTCGCGCGCCTGAAGGGGACCTACGACTGGGCACGCGTGCGCTATCGAGGGCTCGCCGCCAATCAGGCCCAACTCCTCCTGATCTGCTGCGCCATGAACCTGAAAAGGATGGCGGTGCTGACCAAGCCAGCTTGAACGCCACCGGAGACGACCTCACAGCCCATCAATAAACACCGATAAGCCCACCTCCCGCGCCAAACGCGACCCGGCGGAGCGCCATCTCCAGCGCCAAACCGAAACCCCCCAGCCAAACCCTATTTTTGAATCAGCCTCGCGAGCGGGAGAAGGGGCGCGCCGCCGCGGGTCTCTCCTTTTTTACCCTCTCCCGCTTGCGGGAGAGGGCAGGGTGAGGGTCTTCTTCTTGTTTTTCCTTCAATCACTCCGTGAACATGAACGTGCCCGTCACATTGGCGACCGGATCCTCCGGATCGCCGTCATGGGCGAGGCCGCGGACGAAGGCGACGCTGCGGGTGACGTCGTAGCAGGTGCCGCGGCCGACGATGGCCTGGCCGGGCCGCGCCGGCCGCAGATAGTCGACGCGCAGGTCCAGGGTCGCCTGGTGCCGGAACCGGCCGAGCCGGACCCAGATGGAGAGGCCGCAGGCCATGTCCATCAGGCTGACGATCGGACCGGAAGCGACGATGCCGCTCTCCTCCATCCCGACCAGACGTTCGTCATAAGGCAGGCTCAGCTCCAGCCAATCCTCGCCATGGCAAAGGTAGGAGATGCCGAGGGCGCCGCTGTGGCCCGCCCGGCGGACGTAGGTCATGAACCGCTCGGGATCGAAGCGCTCGGCGCTCTTCGGGTCGGCGCCGCTCACGCGGCCAGCCGCTGCGCGGTCTCGCGGATCAGCGCGATCATGTTGGGGATGCCCTGGGTCCGGTTCGAGCTCAGCTGGCTGCGCAATGCGAAAGGAGCCAGCGCCGCCTCGATGTCGAACTCCGCGATCTCGGTGGCCGGCCGGTCCTGCACCGCGAGCAGGATCAGGGCGACGATGCCCTTGGTGATCGCGGCATTGCTGTCGGCGAGGAAATGCAGCCGCCCGTCTGGCTGCGGCACCGGATAGACCCAGACCGCCGCCGAGCAGCCGCGCACCAGGGTGGCGTCGGTCTTCAGCGCGTCCGGCATCGGCTCGAGCGCGCGGCCGAGATCGATCAGCAGCCGGTAGCGGTCGTCCGGCTCCAGCAATTCGTAATCGGCATAGACGTCGTCGAGGGACTCAAAGGACATGAGACCCCAATACCGTTCGCCCTGAGCTTGTCGAAGGGCTTTCCTTCCTTTGCGGCCGTTAAGAAAAGGGGAGGGCTTCGACAGGCTCAGCCCGAGCGGTTTGGGTTGAACGTTACTCCTCCACCCCGTTGGCGATCGCTTCGAGGCGGCGGACGCGGTCCTTGAGGTCGGCGAGCTCCAGCCGGGCGGCGGCGGGGGAAGGGGCCTCGCCGCGTCCCTTCTGGTTCAGCTCCAGCCGGCGCAGCTCCAGCCAGCCGTCCCAGCCCTTCAATGCGGCGAGGCTGACCATCGCCAGCCCGACCACCCCGGCGGCGAGCAAAGCGACCATCGTGCCCGCATCGCTCATCGCGCGCGCCTATTGGTCGCGCAGCCGGGCGAATTCGCGCTCCAGGCTGCTTTCCTTCTCGACGGTGATCCGCTCGAGCACGTGCAGCCGCTCCTTGAGCTGCTTCACTTCCTCCCGCAGCCGCTCGGCTTCCGCCTTCGCGGCGGCGGCTTCGCCATTGGACGCGCGGTCGCCATATTTGTGCCCGTAGCGGATGCGCGCCTTGAAGATGCTCGCGATCATCACGATCGCGACGATCATCACCACGAATAACTGACTGCCGTGCATGTCCTGTCCCCTGACCCTTATGGTTGTTACGGCTGGTCGCGCAGCCGCTCGATCTCGCGCTCCAGGCTGTTTTCCTTCTCGACGGTGATCCGCTCGAGCACGTGCAGCCGTTCCCGCAGCTGCTTCACCTCGTCGCGGAGCCGGGCGGTCTCGCCGTCGTCCCTGGGGGGCGGCAGATCGCGCTCCCAGGCGCGGTCGCGGCGGCGGTGGCGCCCGATGAAGATGGCGCGAAGCACGCTGCCGATCACGCTCACCAGCACGATGAAGGCGACCATCTCATAAGGGTTCATCGCGTCATTCCTTCGTCGTTGCGGAAAATCCGACCCATTGCGTGCCGCCCTTCCTTCAGCCGACCCGATCGTCGCGCAGGCTCTCGATCTCGCGCGCGAGGCTGTTTTCCTTCTCGACCGTGATCCGCTCGAGCACGGCGAGCCGCTCCTTGAGCAGCTTCACCTCGCCTTCGAGCCGCGCGGTCGTACCATCGTCGGGGAGCTGACGCGGAGCCCGGTGCTTCGCCGTGATCGACCAGCGGATCAGGCTGGTCACCATCACCACCAGCACGATGAACGCGACCATCGAATATTGATTCACGGCAACGCCCCTTTCTTCGCCTCAGTTCACCCGATCGTCGCGCAGCCGCTCGATCTCGTCGGCAAGGTCGATGCCCTTGTCGGTGACGATCCGCTCCAGCACGCGCATCCTTTGCTCCAGGCGCTCGGTGTGGGCGGCATATTGCGCCGCTTTCTCCGCGGTCTGCCGGCTCTGCATCTCGAGCTCGCGCTCGCGCAGCCGGAACCAGGGCTTGATGAAGACGCCGCCGATGATGGCGACCAGGCCGCACATGATCCCAAGGATCGGAATGAGGACGCCGAGATCGCGCATGGCCTAGTTCCTCGTCACGCGCAGGGCTTCGATCTCCTGCGTCAGGCGGTGGCTGTCGTCGGTGACGATCCGCTCGACATTGGCGAGCCGGTCCTTGACCGAGCCCAATTCGGCGCGAAGCTGGGCATTTTCCTGGCTCAGCAGCTTCACCCGCTCCATCGCCTCCTCGCTCTTCTTCGGATAGACCGCCTGGCCCCAGGCGCCGTCGAGCGGATAGCCGTGCTTGATCCGGAGCCAGGTGGTGAACACCCAGCCCAGCGTGCCGATCAGGCCGATCCCCATCGCCATCACGGCGAGCATCGGGCCGTAAGCTTCGAGCACATGTTCCATTCTGAAAGTCTCCCTGTCCTATCTCAGTCCGTCGATCTCGCGCGCGGTCCGGTCGGCCGGATCGACGGCGATCCGCTCCAGCACTGCGATCCGTTCCTCGAGCCGGCCGATCTGGCCCTTGAGGCCGGCATTCTCGCTGGAGAGCAATTCGATCTGCCGGCCGGCTTCGAGCCCGCCGGCCGCGCGTTCCACCTCGCCGCGGGTGCGGATCCAGCTGTGCACCAGCGCAGCCAGCAGCACGATGCCGGTCATCGTGGCTACGAATTGGGCGACTATCTCGTTCATCGTCCGCTCCCTTCCTGCCCGGGCTCAGCGCAAGCTCTCGATCTCGCGGGCGGTGCGCTCGGCCGGATCGGTCGCGATCCGCTCCATCACCGCCATCCGCTCCTGAAGCTGCTTCAGCTGCTGCTTGAGCTCGGCATTCTCGGCGCAGATCGCGTCCATCCGCCGCTTGCTCGGCTTGTCCTCGTCCTCGCTTTCCGGCTCGAAGCCGTGCTTCGCGCGGATCCAGTTGTTGCCGAGCCAGCCGACCGTCGAGATGAAGCTGAGGCCCACCACGAATTCGAACACGCCCATCCTTGTTTCCCCTTGGCTCAGATGTTCAGCGCAGCTGCTCGATCTCGCGCGCCAGGCGGCTGTTCGAGCTGGTCACATAGGTCTCGACGTCGGCGAGCCGGCGGTCGATGTCCCGGAGCCGCGCCCTCACGTCGCGGCTGGCGCGCCGCGGGCTGGCCCGCACGCTCTGCCAGAACTTCTTCTGGTCCGGATCGCGGTCGTAGAGATCGCCCGGCTTCTTGGGCGCCATCCAGGCGATGATCCAGTAAGCGAGCAGCATCATGCCGGAGCCGAGCACCGTCCCGAGCACGAAGCCCAGCCGGATGACGGTGACGTCGACGCCGGTATAATCCGAGATTCCGGCGCAGACCCCGAGCCACTTGGCGTTTCTCTTGTCTAGATAGAATTTGGTGCGCAGCCCGGCCATCAGTTCCTCCTCGTCGGACGATTGCTGGCCCGACCGGTCTCATAGATTCGTTCGCTGCGGTCTTCGAGCGCGGCCTCGACCGGGTCGCTGGTGAGTGCGCGCCAATTCGGATTGTCGGCCTGGACGATCCGCTCGATCGTGCCCATCCGCTCGTCGAGCCGGCGGGCGAGGTCGTGCAGCTCGTCGAGCAGATTCTCGTCCTCGGTGGTGATCGTCGCCTGGCCTTTCCATTTGGTGACGTAGTGGAAGATCAGCCACGGCAGCCCGATGAAGAGCATGCCGACCACGCCGATCGGGATGATGATCTCTGGTCCGTGCATCGGGTCATTCCCCCTTCGGTGCGGCTTCGCCGCCATTGGTGCGCTTGGCCAGCGAGGCCTTCAGCGCTTCCAGCTCGGCATCCACCTTGTCGGCGTTGCGCAGCTCGGAAATCTCCTCCTCGAGCGACTTGGGCGCCTGGCCCAGGCTGAGCGCGTCGGCATGGCCCTCGGCCAGGTCGGCATGGCGCTCGAGCACGTCGAAGCGGGAGAAGGCGTCGTCGACCTTCGGCCCCGAATAGAGCTCGCGCAGCCGGCTGCGGTTCTGCGCGCTTTCCATCCGCGTCATCACCGCATTCTGGCGGGCGCGGGCTTCGCGGAGCTTGTGCTGCAGCTTGGCGATGTCGGCCTCGGACGCGCGCAGCGCATCGTCGAGGATGGCGATCTCTGAATTGAGCTGGTCGGCCATGTCGGCCGCCTTCTGCTTCTCGAACAGGGCCGCCTTGGCGAGGTCCTCGCGGCCCTTGGAGAGCGCGAGCTCGGCCTTCTCGACCCAATTGTCCTGGAGCCGATCGAGCTTGCCGATCTGGCGCTTCATCTCCTTCTGGTCGGCGATCGTGCGGGCCGCGGAGGCGCGGACCTCGACCAGGGTTTCCTCCATCTCGAGGATGATCATGCGGATCATCTTGGCGGGGTCTTCCGCCTTGTCGAGCAGGTCGGTGACGTTGGCGGCAATGATATCGCGCGTCCGCGAGAAGATGCCCATGGGAAAATACTCCTTCGTTGCAACGTGGGGCCGCGCCCGACCGGATTCGCTTCTAGCGCGGGGAGCGGTGATGCGCATCAGCTCCCCGGCCTTCACCTTGATCCGGACCGGCCGCAGGTCAGACATTCGCCGGCGCCTTGAACTGGGCGTCGCCGATCCAGCCGGCCGTCCCCGCATGGGCGGGGTTGGCGGCTGCGGTGATCGAGAGGGTGCACAGGACGAGCGCGCCGGCCAGGGCGGTGGCGACGCGGGCAATGCGATCGTAGCTGGACATGTCCGGTCTCCTAAAACCTGGTCTGCGTTCGTCCCGCCGCCCATCGGCGTGACGCGAAACGTTAAGCAGAGGTTGTGCCAGAACCGGAAAAGCACGGAAATCCGCGGAAAATAGCGGCTTTTCAGCCTTCGCGGGCGGTTAAGACTTGCCAACACGTGGTGAAATGCGCCAACAATCGGCAATGGAGCGCCATACTCAATTGGTCGGTCAATCGACCTCCTTCCTCGACGCGGTCGAGCGGGCCAGCCGCGCCGCGCCGCTCGACCGGCCGGTGCTGGTGATCGGCGAGCGCGGCACCGGCAAGGAATTGATCGCCGAGCGCCTGCACCATCTCTCCTCGCGCTGGGACGGGCCGCTCATCATCATGAACTGCGCGGCCTTGCCCGAGACATTGATCGAGGCGGAATTGTTCGGCCATGAGGCCGGCGCCTTCACCGGCGCGACCAAGGCGCGGCCGGGCCGCTTCGAGGAGGCCAATGGCGGCACCCTCTTTCTCGACGAGCTCGCCACTTTGTCCAGCCCGGCGCAGGACCGGCTGCTGCGCGCGATCGAATATGGCGAGGTGACCCGGATCGGCTCGAGCCGGCCGCTACAGGTGGACGTGCGGATCGTCGCAGCGACCAACGAGCACCTGCCGCGGCTGGTCGAGCAGAGCCGCTTCCGCGCCGACCTGCTCGATCGGCTGAGCTTCGAGGTCGTCACCCTGCCGCCGCTCCGTCACAGGCAGAGCGACATCCCGGTGCTCGCCGAGCATTTCGGCCGCCGCATGGCCGTGGAGATCGAGCTCGACTGGCCGGGCTTCAGCGAGGGCGCGATGGAACGGATCCGCGCCTATGACTGGCCGGGCAACGTCCGCGAGCTGCGCAACGTCGTCGA
>Ga0213876_10002247_pt1 | contig 11400 bp, 9 predicted proteins | sample BarmaccomBMRX_R9_FD_160113 | JGI IMG/M metagenome (GOLD analysis project Ga0213876, IMG submission 160113) | Root-associated microbial communities from Barbacenia macrantha in rupestrian grasslands, the National Park of Serra do Cipo, Brazil - RX_R9 | ecosystem: Host-associated > Plants > Roots...
CGAGAGCCTGCGCGGTTCTGACGGCCTAGGCTCGCGGTGTGAGCATGCGCCCGACTGACTTCCGGATCCCTGGCGCCGTGGACTTGTCCGGCCTGCGCCGTCAGCCGTCGCCGGCCGCGCCCGGGGGCACCCCGGCCGGTGCGCCCCCGCAGGCGCCCAGCAGCGGCGTCATCATCGACGTCGGCGAAGCCAACTTCGAAGCAGAGGTCGCCAACCGGTCGCTGCAGGTGCCGGTCATCCTCGATTTCTGGGCCGACTGGTGTGGGCCGTGCAAGCAGCTCTCGCCGATCCTCGAGTCTCTCGTGATCGAGTACGGCGGCCGACTCGTGCTGGCCAAGCTGGACACCGAAGCTGAGCAGCGGATCGCGGCAGCGTTCCAGATCCAGAGCATCCCCACGGTGATGGCCGTCATCGGCGGCCAGCCGGTCCCGCTGTTCCAGGGCGCGATGCCCGAGTCCCAGGTCCGTCAGGTCTTCGACGAGGTGCTCCGGGTCGCAGCCGCGAATGGTGTCACCGGCCAGGTGTCGGTCGAGCCCGGCGACCCGGCTCCCGAGGACGCTGGTCCTCCCGTGGATCCGGCGTACGCCGAGGCACAGGCTGCCGCTGACCGCGGTGACCTCGACGCGGCCCTTGCGGCGTACCGTTCCATCCTCGAACGGTCCCCAGCCGACCCGGAGGCGAAGGGTGCGGTCGCGCGCTGTGAGCTCCTGATCCGGACCAAGGGCGCCGACGAGCAGGCGGTACGCCGGCGGGCGGCGGAGGACCCGGCCGATCTCGAGGCACAGATCGCGGTTGCGGATCTCGACCTGCTACGGGGAGCCGTCGACGACGCCTTCGCGCGGCTCGTCGATGCGGTCCGGGACAGCGCGGGCGACGACCGCGACCGGGTACGTCAGCACCTGCTGGGCCTGTTCGACGTTCTCGACCCCGAGGATCCGCGGCTGGCCACCGCGCGGCGAGCTCTGGCGAACGCTCTCTTCTAGATCTAGAACAGATCGCCGATCTCGTCGATCACGTCCTCTACACCCTCTTCGACGTCGCCCGCGATGTCCTCGACCTCGCCGATCACATCGCCCGGTATCTCAGCGACGGCCTCGACGGCGTCGCCGACCCCCTCGAGTGCGTCACCCGCGATGTCGAACGCTCCGGCGGCCACATCGCCCACATCGTTGACCAGGCCACCGGCCACGTCACCGACGCCACCGAGCAGGTCGCCGTCACGGAAGTCGTCCGCGGCGTTCCGGAACGCCTCGATGGTGTCCGAGCCGACGTCCTCGATGGTTCCGACGCCATCCGACAGCACGCTCTCGACGCTGGGGGCCACGGCACCGCCGACCAGGCCACCGATCTCGCCGCCGAGCAGGGTGCCGGCTGGGCCGAGCACCGAGCCGATCGTGGCGCCGGCGAGTCCGGCGACCGTGCCGATCGTGGCTGACTCGGCATCACCGAGCAGCGCGTCCGTGTTGCCCTCGACGAGGTCAGTGAGGAAGCCGACGCCGGCGTCGATCTCGGGCAGCCCGAGTGCGTCAGCGCCGACGTCGACCGCCCCGATCAGGACCTCCTCGGCCGCTCCTTCGAAGTCGCCGTCGACCAGCGCCTCGGCCAGCCCGACCGCGGCGCCGATCGGCACCCCGGAGTCCATGAGCTCCTGCGCTACGTCGTTGGCCTCGCCCCAGGCGTCGGCCAGCGGGGTGATGTCGAGCTGATATCCGCCGATCCGTACGTCCTCGGTCGGCGCACTGTCGGCGAAGATTCCAGTGCCGTCGCTGACCGTTGCGGATGCACCGTCGGCGTACGTGGTCGTCATCGATCCGTCGGGGTTGATCGTCGTCACGCCTGCGTCGTCGTACGCGCCTGCCGGGGTGTAGACGGGGTCCCCGCCGTCGACCGAGGACACCGACGAACCGTCGGGGTAGACCGTCGTGCTGATCGTGCCTCCGCCGCCTGCCGCGCCGTCGTCCCCGTAGAACTCCGGCTCGCTGCTCGCCGCGGTGGCACTAGCAGTGCCCGAACCGCCGCCCTCCCCGCCGTCCGGCAGGTGCATCGACGTGTACGGCGTCTCGCCGCTCGCGAAGTCCGACAGCAGCTCAGAATCGGTCTTGATCGCCGCCATGTCGTTGGCGAAATCTACCTTCGCCGCCGCTGCCTCCAAGGGACCGCCGGCCCCACGGTAAGCAGACGCGTCATGGCCCAAGTCCACCACGTGGGTGACCATGTCGCTGGCGACCGCGTGCGTGACGGCGCCCGCAATGCTGCCGTCTGCTATGTCCTGGCCGAAGTGTCCGGCCGCATCCCCGAAGTGCAACGCGTCGTCAGCGATGTCTTGGATCGACGGCAGCTCGAATTCGCCGGTGTCGCTCATCTGATGTCCCTCCCACCCGGATGACTGCAAAGTGTTGCCACCCGATCGGACCACGTCAACGGCTCTGTCGTCTGGCGGACTAACGTTCCGGCATGGCTGAATTCGTCAATCTCGAGGTCGACGCCGCGGTCGGCACCATTCGGCTGGACCGCCCGCCGATGAACGCGTTGAACGCTCAGGTTCAGGAGGAGATCAAGGCTGCAGCGTTGGAGGTCACTCAGCGAGACGACGTCAAGGCGGTCGTGATCTACGGCGGGCCGAAGATCTTCGCCGCCGGCGCCGACATCAAGGAGATGCAGCAGGCGGGTTACGCCGAGATGGCGACCCGAGCGACCGCTCTGCAGGCGTGCTTCCAGGCCGTCGCGCGCATCCCGAAACCAACGGTGGCCGCTGTCACGGGCTACGCACTCGGTGGTGGGTGCGAGCTGGCGCTGTGCGCGGATCGGCGAATCGCGGGGGAGAAGGCTCAGCTCGGCCAGCCCGAGATACTGCTCGGAGTGATCCCGGGCGCGGGCGGCACCCAGCGGCTGCCTCGCCTCGTCGGGCCGTCGGTCGCGAAGGACCTGTGTTTCACCGGCCGATTCGTGCGGGCCGACGAGGCGTTGCGGATCGGGCTGGTCGACGAGGTCGTGCCGGATGAGGAGGTCTACGACCGTGCCCAGGCGTACGCCGCGCAGTTCGCGACCGGCGCTTCCCTCGCGCTCAGGGCCGCCAAGGAGAGCATCGATCGCGGCCTCGAGGTCGACCTCGACACGGCGCTCGCAATCGAGAGCCAGCAGTTCGCGGCACTGTTCGCGACCGAGGACCAGGCGATCGGGATGACATCTTTCGTCGAGAACGGACCGGGCAAGGCCGCGTTCGTCGGACGTTAGCTCGCGGCCCGCAGCGGCCGCATCGCGGCGGCGTACTTCGGGAGCAGCTCGTCGAGCATCATGCCGAGCGCTTCGTCCAGTTCAGGGCTCGACTCGAAGCGGCCGTCGCGCACTCTCTCGCCAACCATCGGTACGGCGACGGCCGTGGTGAGCGGCGTCATGCCCAGGCACGTCAACACGGGCTTGAGCAGCTGCACGGCCCGGGTCCCCGCGGCGACCCCGCCGTATGACGCGAAACCGACCGGCTTGCCGACCCACTCGTGGTGCAGGTAGTCGAGCGCATTCTTCAAGGGCGCTGTGTATCCGTGGTTGTACTCCGGCATCACGAAGATGAACGCTTCGGCGGCGTCGACAAGCTTGCTCCACTGCTTCGTGTGCTCGTGCTCGTAGCGGCGCAGCCGGGGGTGCGCCGGCTCGTCCAGCAGCGGGAGCGCGAGCTCCTTGAGGTCCACGAATGTGACGTCGACGTCGTCCCTGTCGCGGGCTGAGTCCAGGACCCAGTGCGCGATCGGCTCTCCGGCTCGCTCGGGCCTGGTGCTCGCCAGGATGATCATCAGCTTCAGTTGCTGCATGACTGTCCCTTTACCCGGTAGCGAACAGCCGGAATCCGGTTGACCCTGGTAGGTACGGTCGATGGGTGAACGACACGGAGGGTGACTGGATCCCCGATCCGGATCACTCTCCGGAGCCAGAAGGTTTCCGCGCCCGACTCGCGGCCCTGTGGTGGCTGCGTTCCTACGCGACCCCGTGGCGCGGCCAGATCGTCATCATGTTCCTCGCCGCCATGATCGGCGTCGCGGCCAGCACCGTCGTACCTCTCGTCATCGAGGCCATCGTCAACGGTCCGATCAAACGCGGCGACCGCGGTGAGCTCCTCCCGATGTTCCTCGCAGTGTTCGGTCTCGGCGCGGCCGAGGCAGGGCTGATCGCCTACCGGCGATGGATCCAGTCGATCGCGGTCCTCACCATCGAGCGCAACATGCGTGACGACTTCTACGCGCATCTTCAGCAGCTGTCGGTGAGCTTTCACGACAGGTGGGGCACCGGTCAGCTGCTCTCGCGTGCCACGAGCGACCTGTCGACGATCCGACGATTCTTCGGCTTCGGAGCGATCTATCTCGTCATCAACGTCGCGCAGTACGTCGCCGTCATCATCCTGCTGATCGTCACCTACTGGCCGCTCGGCATCCTGGTTGCGGCCGGCACAATTCCAGTGATCGCGCTGTCCAAGCGGTTCGGCGCCGGCTACTCCCTGGTGTCGCGCCGGATGCAGGACCAGCAGGGCGACCTCGCGACCTGGGCCGAGGAGTCGGCCAGCGGCATCCGGGTGACGAAGGCGTTCGGTCGCGGACCCTGGCTGTCCCGTCGCTTCATGGAGCATGCCGACCAGGTCCGCACCTCCCAGCTCGACATGGTGCAGCTCCTCGGCCGGTTTTGGTCGCTGTTGATGCTGATCCCCAACCTGACGATGGCGCTCGTCGTCCTGCTCGGCACGCTCGCGGTCGCGCACGGCGCCATGACGCTCGGCGCCCTCGTCGCCTTCGTGGCGCTGCTCGTCCTCCTGCAGTGGCCCGTGATCGACATCGGGTGGATCCTCGCGATGGCCGAGGAGGCGGCAACCGCGTCGATGCGCCTGATCGAGGTCTTCAACACGGCACCGACGATCACCGACCCGGTCACGCCGATTCCGCTCGTCCGGCCCCGTGGCCGGCTTGCGTTTGAATCGGTCGAGTTCCAGTTCCATGACGCGGACGCGCCGACGCTTCGCGATGTCACGCTGACGATCGAGCCCGGCGAGACGGTCGCGATCGTGGGTGCGACCGGTTCGGGCAAGAGCGTGCTGACCTCGTTGCCGTCACGGTTGCACGACGTCACTGGTGGCCGGATAACGCTCGACGGTGTCGACATCCGCGACCTCGGGCTCACCGAGCTCCGACGGGTCGTATCGACGGCGTTCGAAGACCCGGTGTTGTTCTCGATGAGCGTGCGCGAAAACCTGACCCTCGGCCGACCGGACGCAACCGATGCGGACATCGAAGCGGCGCTGGAGCTCGCGCAGGCCACCTTCGTCCACGAACTGCCATGGGGCCTCGACACTCGGATCGGCGAGCAGGGGCTGTCGCTGTCCGGTGGCCAGCGACAGCGGCTCGCGCTCGCGCGGGCTGTTGTCGCGCGCCCGACCGTGCTCGTCCTTGATGACCCGCTGTCCGCGCTCGACGTGCACACCGAAGCGCTCGTCGAACGATCACTGGCGAACGTTCTGGGTGAGACGACCGGCCTCGTCGTCGTACACCGGCCGTCGACGGTCGCTCTCGCGGACCGGGTTGCGCTGCTCCAGAACGGCACGCTCGCGGCCGTCGGAACCCACTCCGAACTGATGCAGATCCCGGCGTACGCCGAGATCCTGTCGGTCGAGGACCCTTACGAGCGTGCGTCGTGACAACGACGGAGACCACGCCTGAGGTCGACATCGAGCAGTGGCGGGGAGTTGCCGCCGACACCGAGGACGACATCCCGGTCGCGGTGTCAGTCGTGCTCCGCCGACGCACCAGGAACCTGATCGGCTCATTGGTCCGGCCGTACAAACGACAGGCAATCCGCGTCTTGCTGGCGATCGTGGTCGGTACGGCGGCGTCGATGGCGATTCCGGCGCTGGTCGGTATCGGCATCGACTCCGGGATCAGCGATGCCCGTCGCGGCGACCACACCACGATCGCATTGGTCGTGATCGGCATCGTCCTGTGCGCGCTCACCCAGGCCTGGCTCACGCGGGTGTTCATCCTGGGCTCCGGGCGGATCGGACAGGCCGCGGTCCTCGAGCTTCGCCGGCGCGTCTTCACGCACTTCCAAGATCTCAGCCTGTCCTTCCACGAGCGCTACACCTCGGGCCGGATGATCAGCCGGCTGACGTCTGACTTCGACGCGATCAACGCGTTGCTCGAAGCGGGCCTCGACACGTTGGTGACGTCTGTGCTGACGATCATCACCATCACCGTGATCCTGCTCGTCCTGGACTGGCCGCTCGCGCTCGTGTCGCTGGCCTCGTTGATCCCGCTGTTCTTCCTGAGTCGCTGGTACCAGCGACGATCCACCGTCGCCTATCGCAAGACGCGAGACGCGATTGCGCTTGTGATCATTCACTTCACCGAGTCCTTGCGCGGGATCCGCGCCGTGAAGGCTTTTCGGCGCGAGCCGCGCAATGACGAGATCTTCCGTGATCTCGACGAGCGCAACCGTGAGGCGATGACGGAGTCCTTCCAGCTGCTGACCGTGTACTGGCCGGGCATTCGCATGGTCGGCAACGTCACCACGGCTCTCGTTCTGCTCTACGGCGGCGACCGCGTGATCAGCGGGCACATGGGCGTCGGGGTCCTGGCCGCGTTCGTCCTCTACCTCCGGCAGTTCTTCGAGCCGATGGCTGAGGTCAGTCAGTTCTATGACTCGTTCCAAGGTGCCGCGGCCGGTATCGAGAAGCTCGCGGGCGTGCTCGATGAGACGCCGAAGGTCATCATCCCGGCCGTGTCGACCGGAGCGCCGGACGGCTTGTTCCGAGGCGAAGTCCACGTCGAAGACGTGACTTTCGGATACCGCGAGGGTCGCGAGATCGTGCGTGACTTCTCGCTCCACATTCCGGCGGGGCAGACGGTTGCACTGCTCGGCAACACCGGCGCGGGCAAGAGCACGCTCGCGCGCTTGCTGGCGCGCTTCTACGACCCGATCTCCGGAACGGTGAGCATCGACGGCGCCGACCTTCGAAACCTCTCCGAGGTCGATCTGCGCCGGGCGGTCGCGATGGTCACCCAGGAGTCATTCATGTTCACGGGCTCCGTCGCCGAGAACATCGCGTTCGGCCGTCCGGACGCGACGCGCGCCGAGATCGAGGCGGCCGGCCGTGCGGTCGGTGTCGACGCCGTGGTGCAACACCTGCGCAATGGCTACGACGAGAGCGTCGGCAAGAACGGCGGCCGGTTGTCCGCGGGCCAGCGTCAGCTGATCGCGATGGCGCGAGCGCTGCTTGGCGATCCCGCCGTACTCATCCTCGACGAGGCGAGCTCGTCACTCGACGCGCCCACCGAGCGCCTCGTGCAGAACGCGCTCAAGACCGTGCTGGTCGATCGCACAGCGTTGATCATCGCCCACCGGCTGTCGACGGCCGCCATCGCCGACCGGGTCCTCGTCATGGCCGACGGCCGGATCGTCGAGGACGGCACCCCCGCCGACCTGCTCGCCGAGGGCACCGGCGAGTACGCCGCGCTCGCGCAACAGTGGCGCCAGTCCCTCGTGTGACCCGCCGCGCCCCCGATCTTGTTGCCAAACCGTCTCGAATCGTTGGTTTCGTACGTCGCAAATCAACGATTCGAGACGGTTTGGCGATGATGGACGGGTGAGTGAGGAGCCGACGACTCGGATCGAGCGCGGGTCCCATGACGCTGGCGACCAGGTTCCGACCAGGCGGATCGAGTTGCCGGATCGCGGGGAGGAGACGCGCGCACCCGGTACGCCGCCGCCGGCGCCGCGTCGTGGCCTACTGCGGCGGGTGTCGGGATATGCCGCTCGCCGGCTCGAGCACGTCTTCGGCGGGCCGGCTCGGGGGCGGGTCATGCTCGTGCTTGGTGGCGTGCTCGCCCTGTCGAGCGCCGACTCGGCGACCGTCGGCGCCGCCGCCACGCCCCTGCGAGGCGCGCTTCACATCGACAACTCGGACATCGGTCTGCTGGTCGCGGTCAACGCCGTCGTCGCCGCGATCGCGAGCGTTCCGTTCGGCGTCCTCGCGGACCGGATCCGGCGTACGACGACCCTCGGCCTTTCGATCGTGCTGTGGGGCGCCTGCATGATCTGGAGCGCGACCGTCAGCTCCTTCGGCATGCTCCTGCTGACCCGGCTCGCGCTAGGCATCGCAACGGCGTCGGCCGGCCCGGTGGTCGCCTCGATGATCGGCGACTGGTTCGCCAGCGCCGAGCGCGGAAAGGTGTGGAGCTACGTCCTGACCGGCGAGCTGCTCGGCGCCGGCGTCGGATTCGCGGTCACCGGCGACATCGCGGCGCTGTCCTGGCGTGCCTCGTTCGTCATCCTGGCCCTTCCGGCGTTCTACCTCGCCTGGCTGGTGCTCAAGCTGCCCGAGCCGGTCCGCGGCGGTGCCGGCATCATCCCGCCGGGCGCCGACGAGTTCCCGACGAAGGAGACCATCGAGCCGGTCGCCGGAGAGGACGTGGCGGCGGAGGCGGAGCTGGAGGAGACCGACGCGCAACGGGTGTCACGGGAGAAGGGGATCTCGCCCCACACCGGCGGCATCCTGACCGACGATCCGGCGGAGATGGGCCTGCGCGCCGCGACGCGATACGTCATGTCGATCCGCACGAACGTGGCGATGATCGTGTCGAGCGCACTCTGCTACTTCTACCTCGCCGGCATCCAGACCTTCGGCGCCGAGCTCGTCCACCAGCAGTACGGCCTCAATCAGGCTCTCGCAAACGCCCTCATGCTGGCCCTCGGCGCTGGGGCGGTGATCGGTGTCTTGCTGGGCGGCCGGATCGGCGACGCCTTGCTGCGACGGGGAATGCTCAACGGGCGACTGTTGGTCGCGGCGATCTCGGCGGCCATGGCGGCGGGCTGCTTCGTCCCCGCGTTGTTGACGCATCACCCGATGCGCGCGCTGCCCTATCTCGTGCTCGCGTCGTTCGGGCTGTCGGCACAGAACCCGCCGCTCAACGCCGCCCGGCTCGACATCATGCCGGCGGCGCTGTGGGGCCGAGCCGAAGGCGTGCGGACGTTTCTCCGTACGTCGGCGCAAGCGCTCGCGCCGGTCGCGTTCGGGGCGATGTCCGACATCGTGTTCGGCAACCGCCACGGATCGTTGCACTGGACGTTCCTCGTCATGCTCCTGCCACTGGCCCTCGCGTCGCTGTTCCTCTTCCGCGCGATGGCCAGCTACCCCAAGGACGTTGCGACGGCGGCGGCTAGCGCTGCATGAACGCCCTCCGGGTCAGCGTCCCGTCGTACCGTCGATCAGCTCGCGGAGGATGTCGGCATGGCCGGCGTGGCGCGTCGTCTCGCCCGTGACGTGCGCAACCACCCACCTGACGCTGTGGCGGCGGTCGGCTGTGGGGATCGCCATCAGCTGGTCGAAGTCGGTGATCGACCGCAGCAGGTCGTCACTCGCCGCGATCGCATCGCGATAGTCCTGCAACACGGCCGCGGCGGGTCGGTCGGCTGGTACCGCCATGCTGAAGTCGAAGTCGTCCTGGCCGATGCCACCGACGTGGTAGCCGAACCAGTAGCGCTCGGCATCGGTCAGGTGCTGGACCAGTCCGAGTAGCGACGTACCTGTGTCGACCATGACCCGCCGGAGGTCGTCCTCACTCAGGCCGTCTGTCTTCTTGATCACGCACTCGCGGGCGAAGGCGAGAAACGCAAGCGCGGTGTCGATCTCGCCGTCGTCGTTGCGGGGGACCGGTTGCCGCTGTGTCTCCGCCACCTGTCGAAATCTATTCGTCGATGACGAGATCCGTCGTGGCCGTGTGGCGGTCCAGGAATGTGTAGACGTCTGTCGTGTCGACGCCCGGGAAGGTGCCCGGCGGTAGGGCGGCGAGCAGGTGAGTGTGCGCTTTGGCCGATGGCCAGGCTCGCCCACTCCAGCGTTGGAGCTGCTCCTCCGGCGGACGGCGGCAGCAGGCCATCGCGGGACATGTCGACTTCCGTCGCCGATGGGTGTCGGAGTGGCGGAACCACTTCGCGTGCTGGAAGGGCACTCCGACACAGACGGCGAACTCACCACCGGCCCCGGGTTGCACGTGCGCCGTGCAGAAGAAGGTGCCCCCTGGGGTGTCGGTGTACTGCGCATACGTGCCGTACCGCTCGGGCGCGGTGAACACCTGGCGGGAGGAGTACTCGCGGCAGGCCACCTGCCCCTCGATCGCACCGGTCATGTCGGTCGGAAACGCCAGACCGTCGTTCTCGTAGGCCTTGTAGATCGTGCCGCTCGAGTCGGTGCGGCTGAAGTGCACGGGGAGGTCGAGGTCACGGGTGGCGAGGTTGGTGAAGCGGTGCGCCGCCGTCTCGTGCGACACCGCGAAGACATCACGCATGTCCTCGATGTCGATCGCGCGGTCCCGCTTCGCCTCGGTGAGGAACCGGACCGCGGCCGCTTCGGGCACCAGGGTCGCGGCCGCGAAGTAGTTCGCCTCGACACGCTGGCGCAGGAAGTCCGCGAAGTCGGTGGGGTCGGTGTGCCCGAGCGCGAAGTGTCCAAGGGTCTGGAGTACGACGTACCGCGGATCGTGGCCGTGAGGCTGCTGCGGCATGAAGATCCGGCGGTGCTCGAGGTCGGTGACCGACCGGGTCGACTGCGGCAGATCCGTGACGTTGTGCAGCGAGAACCCGAAGTGGGCGGCCAGCTCGCTGATCAGCCGCTGGGGGAGCGCGCCGCCGGTGTAGTTGACTGCCTTCAGCGCCTGGCCGGCGGCCTGCTCGATCTCGGGGAAGTAGTTGTCGACGCTGCGCATGTGCCGGCGGAGCTCCACGTTGGCCTGCCGGGCGGCCTCTGGAGTCGCGGCGAAGCGGGCGTCACGGCGGCGCAGCTCGTCGTGCAGGGCGACAACGTGCTCGAGGACGTCGGTCGGGATCCGCGGACTCGGACGCAGCGCCGGCAGCCCTAGCGACGCGAAGGCGGACTCGCGCTGCGCACGCTCCAAGGCGATCTCGAGCGAGGCCCGCCGGCTCGGTGGCTCAGGCCGGAGCAGATCCTCGACCGAGACCTCGAGCGCCGCGGCGATGCCTTGCAGCAGCGACAGCCGGGGTTCGCGCCGACCGTTCTCGATCATCGACAGGGCCGAACTCGCCGAGCCGACGGCGTCAGCCAGCTGTGCGAGGGTCATGCCGCGGCCGCGACGTAGATGGCGGATCCGCTGGCCGAGCGTCACGATGTCGAGCCGAACCCCCGCTGGCGGTTCCGCCGTCTCGCTCGGGGTCGTCTGACGCACGTTCTTCAGCATAGGTGAAGAATCCCAATTCTTCTCGCTTAGTGCACCGCATTATGGGCACGCCTTGACGCAATGATTGAAACACCAAAGGAAGTTCACTCAATAGTGTCTTCGACAAGACAACAAGAGGAGCGATCCCGTGGCCACCAGCCTCGAGACCCAGCAAGCGCAAGCCGACGCACTCGCG
>Ga0213876_10002248_pt1 | contig 11398 bp, 12 predicted proteins | sample BarmaccomBMRX_R9_FD_160113 | JGI IMG/M metagenome (GOLD analysis project Ga0213876, IMG submission 160113) | Root-associated microbial communities from Barbacenia macrantha in rupestrian grasslands, the National Park of Serra do Cipo, Brazil - RX_R9 | ecosystem: Host-associated > Plants > Roots...
GAACCCGGCCTTGCGCACGAGCAGGAACTCGTTGACCGAGAAATCGGAGGTGAAGACACCTTCGGGATGCCCTTCGCGCCTGAGCCCTTCGAGCCGCGCCAGCGCATGCTGCGGAATGCCGCCGGTTTCGGCCATCAGATTCCTCCCTCCTGGTCCTCGACGTCGCTGTGATAGACACTATGGCGCGCAACCCCCGGTGTGCGCAGCGGCGACAGGCTGTCGCGCATGTCGATCACCGGCGCGATCCCCGGCGCGAACGGCACGCCGGCCTTGGTGTCGATCACGGTGCCGATCACGATGTGGCGGCCGAGATAGGCGGGCGGCGCCTTGTCCTGCTCCCGGCGCAGCAGCTGGCCGAACTGGACATGGGCAAGGACACCGTTGCCCTGCCGTTCGGCGGCGCGGCGCAGATCGGCATGGGCCTCGCGGCGGATGCCCTCCCAGAAATCGGTGAGCTCCATCAGCGGCTGGTTGGTCCAGGAGCGGGCCTGCCGCTGCGTCTGTGCGCCGGGGCCGTCCCAGCCCCAGCCGCCGTTCCACCGCCCGCCGGAGCCGAAGCCGCGATAGCCGAGCCAGTCGTAGCGTGCGCCGACCGCGATCCCGACCGGGACGATGTCCGCCTCGAGCAGCCGCACGAACTCCAGCGCCGGCACGGTCGCAACCACGGGCTCGGGCGAGGGCGGCAGCCGCTCGAGCCGGACCGCGGTGCCGATCAGGGTGAAGTCCATGCTGGTGCCGATCCGGTGGCGGAGCGTGCGCATCCGCACGTCGACCACCGCATTGGCGCCCGCCGCGACCGCCTCGCGCCGGAGCCGGTCGAGCGCCTCGTGCCAGCCCTGGGCATGGCCCTCGGTCCAGCTTCGGCCGTAGGAGAACCAGCAGGTGCCGGAGACGGTCGCGATCGGGCGGATGCCGTGGCTGCGCACGATCAGCAATTCGGCGGGAGTCATCGTCGCCACCCAGGCGCCATTGCCCGCCGCCGCCTGGCTCAGCCGCCCCGAGACGAAGTCGGGCAGCCCGCCGTCCTGCAGCGCGACCTCCCAGGCCGCGCACCGCGCCTCATGGTCGCGCCCTAGATTCTCGGCTTCCAAGTCCGGCGGCATCGCGGCGACTGTGCCGGATGACGTGGCGAGTCGCCAGTGGGTTCAAGCTGCTCAGCGGGCGTGATGTTCACACCTCGGCTAGACGTTGGAGAATCCGTAGCCGTGAGAAACGAGCATCGTCTGCGTCCCGCGAATATGAGGTATTCGCTGCACCACCTCACGTGCATAGCGAAGGAGATTATCCTGCTCCTTGAACGAGACGTTGACCAGGATATCGAACGAGATCGAGCCGTGAATGATGCTCACATTTGTCAACATGACAGGGAGTTGGCCTCCAACACTGTTCGACTTTATCCATTCTCGCGAGCGATCGATAATCTCTTCAACAATGCCCTCCTGTGATGGACTGCGGTCGGGCGGCAAGGTCGGACCGCGAACCGGCAGTCCCGAATCCTTAGTCTTTCGATTCACAAGTTGCGTCCTCAGCCACTCTTCTTCCCGTAAGGTAACTATGTCGACCGACACCGCCACCAAGCCGAGGGCGGGCAACGCCACGCGCTCATCTTCTCCGCGCAGCCAGAGGAACTCTGAAATAGCGGTTTTCGAAGCATCGATCTTGTCGCCGATCAACCTGCCTAGGGTCTTCGCGGCGGCTTTTTCCTCATTTTCAGAAAGCGACTCTCCAGCTCCCTTTCCGAAGCGCTGTCGTAAAGATGGAGACCTCAGAAAGCTCTGGCGGTTATGCAGATTGGGGAATTCGTCTGCGAGGGCATGAATGATGCGCTCAGACGCCTCGCCGCGACGCGTGGAGCTTCCCCCGACCATCACCGACACCTCATCTGCAGAGCGACGTCACCCTCTTAAACTGGCGTTAGGAGACATAAAAGGCCGTCCTGCGTCTTTTTTCTTAGGGGGAAATTGAGTGTCGAATGTCTGTGGGTGACACTCCAGCCAATTCAACTCAGCGGCGTCTGTCTTAAACAGAAGACATATATGTCTATGTAAGCGTCTGGTAGGGACGCAATGGAACAGTGAGCGTCTGGAAACGTGTAAAAACCCCCCATATAGGGATGGCCATTAAGGGATGGGCGCCGTGAGGATTCGTCACCGTTTCTGTTGTGCCTTGGCGACGAAGTACATTCGGATCGTAGAGCCTCTGGGTCGGCTCGATGTCATCACTCAAAATGTGGAGGGCTAGGTGGAACCGCGGCGACCTCACATTGCATTTGCGGCTGCGATTTATGCCATTGGGCACTATGCTGCAACGATATCCCACGCGGTGGAGGAGTTCGGCCTTAGGCCGGTACCAGCGGTCGTGGGAGGCGCCTTGAATCTATTGTTTGGGCTGTCGCTTCTGGCAATCGCGGCTCACGTCGCCCCACCTCTGCTAAGAGCGAACATCCGCTTGGCCAATGGGGCACTGACTGCGCTTGACCGTTCCGCCCGCTTCCTTGATCGGCGTATCGAAGGCCTGCGCAAGACATGTATTTCTATAACCGAGCGGCTGCTCGAGTGGCTGAGATCGCCGGCTTGGGAGGCCGAAGAGAAGAACAGGGCATCTTCGGCACCGAGCCGCGCGAAGCAGAGGCTGCGATAGTGGGCGGGAACTTTCAGGGGTACGCAGCGGCAGAGTGCGTGTCCTAGATCTCATTCGCCGAATCAAGCACTGCCGAGCTATTGGAATCGGCCCGCTGAACCTTCTTAAGATAGCGGGCCACTAGCTAAGGTTCGACTGTCAGCCCCGGTAGGTCTTGCCATTTCGCGATCGGAAAGCCAGCTGAGTTATTCGGCTGGGTGCTGCCGGCTCAGCTCGCCAGGTCCTGCACCCGCGAACCGGGCATCGGCACCGCGATCCCGCGCCGCGACACTTCGATCAGCAGCTCCGTCCGCCGCACCACCTTGAAGATGCGGAACAGCTTGGGGAGGTAGTCCTTGCGGACCGTGCCTTCCTCGATCCCCATGTGACGGGCGATCGATTTGTTGGGCAGGCCCTGGCAGACATAATAAAGCGCTTCGAGCGAGCGGCCGGTGATGCCGAGCGATTCCGGCGACACCGGCGCCGGCGCCACCGGCTGGGCGGGCGAGAAGCCGCCGCGGCCGATCACCGTCGCCGGCAGGAAGACGCCGCCTTCGAACACGGTGTCGAGCGCGCGCCGGAACAGGCCGTCGCTCTCCATGTCCTTGAGGATGTAGCCGCTCGCGCCCTCGTTCAGGCAGGCGAGGACCAGCTCCTTCTCGGCCCGGCCGGAGAGCATGATCGCGCGCGTGTCGCGCTCCCCGGCGCGGAGCCAGCGCAGGAAGTCGAGCCCGGACTTGCCGCCCTTCAGGTCGACGTCGAGGAAGGCGATGTCGATCTTCTCCGCCTCGGTCCGCGCGACCGCCTCGTCATAGCCGGCCGCCTCGACGATGCGCGCATGCGGCTCGCTGATCTGGATGAGCTCGCGCATGCCGGCGCGGACCAGGCCCTGGTCTTCGAGAATGAGAATGGTGAGCGGCGCGTCGGTCATCACGGGTTCCAAAGTTGGGCTCCCTTCTAGCGCAGCCGTGCCCGCCGGGGCCATCCGACACTTGTCGGGCTCGGCGCTCCGACACCAGACGGGGGCCGCTCAGGACATAAGCGGGAATGATTTTTCGTTTCGGACGGTCAATCTTCACACCAGTCGAGCAGCCGGGGGTTGGCGGCACGGCACGAAGAAAAGTTCAGATGGGAGTTTTTGCCATGTCACGCTTTCGCTCAATCGCCCTTGCGGCCTCGGTCCTCGTCGCTGCGGCGGTGCCTGCCACCGCGCCGGCGCAGGATTTCAACGCCAGGCCCAATTACGGCACGGTCGAGCTGCGCACCGGCTTCACGCCCGATCCCCGGGTCGTCTCGCTCCAGTCGGGCGGCGATCTTGATGCCTCGCGGATCGCGTCGAACTGCTCGGGCTTCATCACCAGTGCGCCGGACGTGCGGCTGGTCTACCAGGCGGGCTCGCTGCCATTGATCATCTCGGTCGATTCGAGCGCCGACACCACGCTCATCGTCAACGGCCCCGACGGCCGCTGGTATTGCGACGACGACGGCGGCGTGAACGGCCTCAACCCGGCGATCCGCTTCAACAATCCGGCGTCCGGCCGCTACGAGATCTGGGTCGGCACCTACGGCCGCGCCACGCTGCAGAATGCGCGGCTGAACATCTCCGAGGTGAGCAGCAGGTAAGTGCCTGCGCCGCCGTGCGGGGGTTCGCTGTCCGGCCCCCGCTGCGTTGGCGGCACCATGACCGCTCTCCAGTGCCCGAGGCGGTCATGGCAGGGCGGCTCCCCGCGGAGGGGAAGCCGTGGGGGGCGGGGGAGGAGCCGGCTGCGCTCCTCCCCCATTTTTTTCGTGCGCCGCGCGGCGCGCCGGCGTTGATCGCCGGCATCCCTCGTCCTACCATCGTTTCGCGGTGGGCCGCTCTGGATGCGGGGGTGATCGTGATCGCCATCGGCAGGCGCGTCTACGGTCTCGGGGCGATCGCGCTCGGGATCGTCGAGCTCAGCTTCGGCGGTTTCGCCGAAGCCTGGTTCCCGGTGCCGGCGGCTTTGCCGGCCTACCATCTGCTCCTCTATGCTGGGTCCGGCCTGCTGATCCTCGGCGGGCTCGCGGTCAACCTGCCGCGCGTCGCCGGCCTCGGCGCGGCCCTGCTCGCTTTGCTGTTCGCGGCCGGCCTGCTGGCGCTGCAGCTGCCGAACGCGCTGGCCGATCCGGCGACTTGGGTCGGCTGGCAGGGCGTCGCCGAAAGCCTGGCGATGGCGCTCGGCGGCGTCGTCGCCGCAGCCGCGGCCGGCGGCCCCGGCACCACGCGGGCGGACGGCGTGCTGCGGGCGGCGCGGCGGGCCTTCGGCCTCTGCCTGCTCGTCTTCGGGATCAGCCATTTTGTCTATGCGCGCTTCACCGCGGCCTTGGTCCCGTCCTGGCTGCCGCCGTCGCAGCTCTTCTGGGCCTATGCGACCGGCGCCTGCCAATTCGCCGCCGGCCTCGCCATGCTCTCGGGCATCCAGGCGCGGCTGGCCGCGATCCTGCTCACGATCATGTATGGCCTGTTCGGGCTGCTCGTGCACCTGCCGGCGGTGATCGCGGCGCCGTCGAGCCACATGGCCTGGGCGGAGAATTGCATCAACCTGATCCTCACCGGCGCCGCCTGGTCCCTGGCGGACTCGCTGTCGCGGGCGCGGCGCGGCTGACGGCGCCGCTTCAATCCGGGCGGCCGCTGGGCTAGGCCGGCATCATGCTGGCAGCGATCATCGGCCTCTTCGGCCCCGTTCTCACCGAAGACGAACGCGCCTTCATCCGCGACGCCGATCCGGCCGGCATCGTCCTGTTCGGCCGCAACGTGGAGACCAGGGCGCAGTTGCGCGCGCTGACCGACAGCCTACGCGAGGCGAGCGGCCGCGCCGACCTGCCGATCCTGGTCGACCAGGAAGGCGGCCGCGTGGCGCGGCTGGGCCCACCGGAATGGCCGGCCTTCCCGCCCGCCTGGCGGTTCTCGGCGCTCTACGACAAGGCGCCGATCAGCGCGATCGAGGCTGCCCGCGCCAATAGCGAGGCGCTCGGCCTGCTCCTCGCCGAGGTCGGGATCAACGTCGATTGCGCGCCGGTGCTCGACCTGCGCCACGCGGGCGCCCACGACGTGATCGGCGACCGCGCCTTCGGCGCCGAGCCGCTGCGCGTCGCCGCGCTCGGCCGCGCGATGCTCGACGGGCTGGCGGCGGCGGGCGTCTGCGGCGTGATCAAGCACGCCCCCGGCCACGGCCGCGCCCGCGCCGACAGCCACCACGAGCTGCCGGTCGTCGACGCCTCCGAGGAGGAGCTCGCCGCCGACCTCGCGCCCTTCCAGGCGCTCCACAACGCGCCGATGGCGATGACCGCGCACCTCCTCTACCGCGCCTGGGATGCCGAACGCCCGGCGACGCTCTCGCCCACGATCATCGCGGAGATCATTCGCGGCCGAATCGACTTCGAGGGCCTTTTGATGAGCGACGATCTCGGCATGCAGGCTCTCGCCGGCTCGCTCGCCGAGCGCGCCCGCGGCGCGATCGTAGCGGGCTGCGACGTCGTGCTGCACTGCTCCGGCGTGTTGGCGGAAAGCGTCCAGGCGGCGGAGGCGGCTGGAGCGATCAGCGCGACGGCGGCCGATCGCCTGGCGCGCACCATGGAGTGTGCGAGCGCCAGCTCGACGCAAAGCTACGAGGCACTTGCGGCCAAACGCGATGCATTGCTGGCCTATGCCGGTTGAGTTCGAGTCATGATGAGACTATATTCGGTCCGAATTTGGTCCGGAGATTTTTCATGCGCTATTCGTCGCGGGTCAAGCCGATCAGCTATTTGAAGGCCAATGCGGCCGAGGTGCTCGCCGATCTCGCCGAGCAGCGCGAGCCGTTCGTGATCACCCAAAATGGCGAGGCGAAGGCGGTGCTGCAGGATGTCGCCTCGTTCGAGGAGAATCAGGAAACCCTTGCCCTGTTGAAGCTGCTCGCGCTCGGCAATAAGGACATAGAGGCGGGAAGGACCCGCCCGCTGCGCGAAGTGGTCGAACGGCTCAAGCGCAAGTCGGCGGCGAAGGATTGATGCCCGGACCCGCCTATACAATACGGCTGACTCGCGGCGCGGAACGCGACCTCGAAGCGATCTACGACTATCTAGCTGCCAGCCGCTCGGCGGACGATGCGGCCGCTCTGCTCGATGCGATCCTCGCGAAGGCCGATACGCTGGAGCAATGGCCGAAGCGGGGCGCCGTTCCGGCCGAGCTGTCCGCCCTCGGCATTGAAGAATATCGTCAGATCCTGCATCGGCACTTTCGGATCATCTATCGCATTGTCGAGGACAATGTGTTCGTCGCCGTGATTGCCGATGGCCGCCGCGACATGCGGGCTCTGTTGGAACGGCGGCTGCTGGCAGACCGGGACTGAGCAACTGCGTCACCGCCCGCCGCGGTGATAAATCCCCTCCACCGTCGCGTTCATCCCCGCCGCAGGCCATATTCTCCTCGGGCGGCCGGGCCTCGATCCTCCAGCGGTCGCGGGGGAGCCGGATCAGGGTGAAGGTGCACTCGGCCTCGTCGGCCGACGCCACCGCGCCGCGGTTACCGTTCAGATGGACGGCGCCGGCGGCCGAGGCGCTGTTGATCGTCGGTCCGCGCCAATAGCCGACCGCGCCGAAGGCGTACCAGCCACCGCCCAGATCGGCGACGACCAGCTCCGCGTCGGCATCCTCGTTCGCATAGGATGGGAGGTCGCGCCCGACCTCCTCCGACAGGTCCCAGAGCCGCTCGATCATCGTCTGGCGCAGGCAGGCGCGGCTGTCGCAGCCGTTGCGCGAGGTCAGCCATTCCGCCTGCTCGCGGACCGCGCGGCCGGGCCGCGCATTGCGCCGCCCGCTCGCATAGAAGATTGCGATGCCGCGATCGAGCGCGGCAAGCTCGGCGTCGCCGCAGATCATCCGCTCGACCGCGGTCGACGCCCGCGCGCAGTCGAAGGACGGGCTCGGTGCTGCAGCGCCCTGCGCCGCGACCGGCGAAGCCGCCGCTGCCGCCGTCGATGCGATCAGGATGAAAAGCGCGCGCATGCCGGTCCCCCGGTCGTCGAGGCTGGGCGCCCCCGCCCGCGCCGTCAAGCCGAGGCCTGCGACCCATTGCCGTCGCCCGCGCGAAATGGCAGCTTTGGGGTGGACTCGGGGGGAGGACAATCATGCGCGCTCTGATCATCGTCATGCTCGCCGTCCAGGCGGGAATTTTCCTGGCGACGGCCTGGACCATATTGTTCGCGCGGCCCGCCGCCGGGCGGCCGCGGCCGGTCTGGTCGAGCCTAGCCCTTTCCCTGATCATGGTCGCTGCGATCTCCTGGCAGATCGCCGACCGGCATATGGGCGATGCCGGTGACGAGCTGCTCGCCTATTTCTCGCCTTTGCTGCTCGGCATGGGGATCATGGCCTGCCTGCTGCTGATCCGGCAGCGCCGCGGGCTGGACGCCGAGCCCTGACCGAGACCGCGCCGGCCGCGGCCCGTCGTCGCGGCTGAAAAGAGCTGCGCCGCGGTGGCGCTCGGCCACCCGGCCCGCTGCGACGGTTCACGCGCCGGGCTGCATCAGCTTTGCCATCCAGCTTTGATTCGTCCCGGCGATCACGTCTTCGCAGCTCCGCACGAACATGTCCCAGGACGGTTGGTCCATGCGGCCGGCATGAGCGCGCCATTCGTTGGCCAGGGTCTCCAGACGGCGTGCGGAATTGACATAAGCGAGGATGAGAAAATCGTATCTCTTCTCTGAGATGTAGGCGCCGATCGAGGCGCCGATCGTGGTCAGCACCGCCACCCAGGCGGCAAGGCCGGAATCGGATCCGCCCCAACCGGGGGTCGCGCTCAGGCAGGCGGCGACGGCGCCGATGACGGTCGCCAATCCGCCGCAGCCGATTGCCAGCGCCCGCAGCAGGCCAACCCGCCGCGCATAACGTTGCGCGGTCGGGCGCAAATAGCGGCTCACCTGGCCCATCACGCGCGTCGCGACATAGGCCGCCTGATCCAGGTCCCCGGGAGGGGCCTCGCCGCCCGGCGCGGCGGCAGCCAGTTGCGCTGCCAGGTCCGCCCCCGCTTCCTCGATTTCGGCGGTCTTCGCGTTCAGCAGCGCGGCGCGGTCGTCGGCCGCATAGGGCCCGCACCGCGCCCGGCAGAGATAGAATTCGGCCTTCAGCGCTTCGGACACGCTGCGGCTCAGGGTCCAGGCGCGGGTGGCCGCGCCGGTCAGCCACTGGCTGCCGACATAGGTCGCAACGGCCAGGCAGACCGAGCCGGCGGCCGCGCTGGCGGTGCGGACGGCCTCGTCCCGGGCAAAGGCGGTTGCGGCCAGGGTCTCGAAGACCGCGCCGACGCAGCCGAGCGCGAGGAGCAGTGCCCGCGCCCGCCCGATATTGGCGCCGAGCCGGTCGGCGGCATGCGACCAGGCCATCTTCCGCGCCCAGATCAGGTTGAGGATTTCGTCGTCCAATTGACACTCCCGCGTCCGCGGAAATTCGCCCGACATCGAGAAGGACCAATGAAACCTGGCCGAAATCTCACCCCGATGATGTGACGAATGTCACATCCACACGGAAGACGAGCAGCTACGGTCGATCAATGAGTCGGATCGTCGTCAAGGTCATGGCCTCAATATATGGGAGGAAAACGTGTCGTTCGTAGGGGGAGGATATGAGTTCGACGTCTTCGTCAGCTACTCCCATGGCACGGCCGGCACGGAGCGTGACGTCGGCGGTGCCCCGCACACATTGAGGGACTGGACTCGCAACCTTGCCGATACGCTTGCCGACAACCTCCGCATGGCTTTGAACGTGGAAGGGGATAGCGAGAGGAAATTCACTTATTTTCTCGACGAGCGGGAATTCGATTCGGGCGAGCCGATCTCGCAGACGATACGCGAAGCGGCGGCGAAATCCGCCATCCTGCTCGTTTTCGCGAGCCCTTATTATTTCCGAAGCTCTTACTGCCTCGACGAGGTTCGCGCCTTCTTCGATCAGGCCGGCAAGGACGGCCGAGGGCGGGAGCATTGCGTCATCCGGGAGGTCCAGCCGACGCCGGAGAAAGAATGGCCCGAGCAGCTGCGCGATCCCGAGGGGCGGGTGGTCAACCGGGGCGAGTCCCTTTTCGATCCCGAGACCAATCTTCCGATAGACATCGATTCCTTTCGCGATCTGGGCAAGACGCCGGCCCTTTCCGGGCCGCGCAGCCGCCTCACGATCGCGATCAACAAGAAGCTTCGGGATCTTCGCGACCAGATCAAGGCGCGCGAGGAGCAGGAGGAAATCGAACGGGAACGCAAACGGCAGCAGGAGCAGGCGCTTACCGCATTGCAATGCACCGACCCGAAGGGAGCGGCCAAAGGCATCCCGGACCTCGACCGCAAGAGCGTCTATCTGCAGGCCGAATGCGAGAATGTCGCCGCCTGGTCCCGCATCCGCGATAAGCTCAGCACGCTCGTCCTGGTCAATCCGAGCGAGCTCAAGAACGCCGTTTCTTCGTCCGGCCAGGATGAAGCCGCCCCTTCCCTGCTGACCACCTACGAGGCGAGGCGCCGCAACCTTCTGCGCTTCTGCAACGGCCTCGTGCTGCTGCGGGCGAAGCCGGACGACGATATGGATCTGCAGTTGATGGCGGCACGCTACGATCTGTCGACGCTCAGGCAGGCATTCCGCCAGACCATCCCCTGGGCGATGGTCGACGAGGTCGACGAAGCCGGCGGCGAGCCGGCAGCGCTGAGGAATTTCGAGATCACGCGAATCCCGACCAGCCTACCGGACTGGCCGGAACGCGTCGTCGGCGCCCTTGGCTTCGCGGCGGCCCATGCCTGAGGCCGTCAATCTTGCGCTCGGAAGGGCGAAGATGCCGGATGGGCCCTATCCGGGCCTGCGCCCGTTCGAGCCGCACGAATGGAGCATCTTCTTCGGACGCGAGGTGATGACGACCGAGGTCATCACCCGTCTGGGCCGGCAGAATCTGATCCTCGTTCATGGCGGCTCGGGCTGCGGGAAGTCTTCCTTGGTCCGTGCCGGCGTGCTTCCCGTCCTGCAGAGCGATCACGATCTCAACCGGCGCGACTTCCGCTACAGCGTGATCCGGCCGTCCCAGGGCCCGCTGGACGCGCTGGCGACGGCTTTGCTCGCCCATCTCGGCCCCGCCAATGGCAGGAATTTGGAGGAGAGCTGGCTCGATCGGCTGGCCATCGAGCGGGATCTCGTCGGTACGATCGAGCAAAGGCTTCGGGGCAAGAACGCCACCTTCTGCCTCGTCATCGATCAGTTCGAGGAGATCTTCCGCTGGGCGGAGGAGCGGGATCGGGCCGAAGCGGAGTTCCTCGTCGATTTCATGCGCGCCGCGGCGGCCGGCGATCGCGCCGGCCGCAACTTCTTCGTGCTGGCGACGATGCGCTCCGACTATCTGGGGCAATGCGCGCAGTTCCGGGACTTCGCGCCGGTCGTCAACGATTGCCAGTATCTGCTCGACAATCTCGACGAGTTCGGCGTCCTTCGCGCGATCCAGGAGCCCGCCGAGCGCTTTTCGGGGAGCGTCGATCCCGTGCTCGCCGACCGGCTGCGCTTCATGGCCAAGGACGACGTCGACGCGCTGCCGATCCTCCAGCACACCTTGATGCGCATGTACGACGCGTTGGCGAGCAAGGAGCCGGGCTGGGTGCTCAGCCTGACGGCGCTCGACGGGGTGAGCGGGGAGGCAGGGCCGCTTTCGGAGCATGCCGAGGCCATTTATCAGGAGGTGGCTGCGGGCTCGCCCGTGCGGGACGCCGCGGTCGAATGGATGTTCCGCGCGCTCACCGAGCTCGACGCCGGCGGACGGGCG
>Ga0213876_10002249_pt1 | contig 11397 bp, 11 predicted proteins | sample BarmaccomBMRX_R9_FD_160113 | JGI IMG/M metagenome (GOLD analysis project Ga0213876, IMG submission 160113) | Root-associated microbial communities from Barbacenia macrantha in rupestrian grasslands, the National Park of Serra do Cipo, Brazil - RX_R9 | ecosystem: Host-associated > Plants > Roots...
AATGGTTACAAAAAACCGGGCTTTTTTTGAAACGCATTGATTTTCAGCCATTGCAGCGATATCCCGCCGGTTCCCTATCAGATCGGACCCCGCAAATGGCATACGATTTTTACCCTGGGGGATATGACAAGAACATGGACCATTCTTCTGCTGGGCTGCTGCCTGGCCAATTGCACCCCAAAACCCCCATCGATCGCTGGCGCCTGCTACCAGGGCAGGCTGGTCAAAAAAGGCACCTGCGGCCAGCGGGTGGTAGAATTGTTGGGGAAAGATGATACCCGACTTGAGTTGGCGAAGCAGTGGCGCGACAGTTTATCGGGCCGCGAATACCAGAACGTATTCACGGTTGCCAATTCCTGCGATTTCCCCGCGAATATCCAGCAGGGCGAAACTTTCAGTTTCAGGCTGACGGCTTCCACCGGTGCGTCCTGCGTGCAATGCTATGCGTATACCCCGGTACCCACTGAAAAAAACAATATCCTTATCGGTTGCACGAAACAATAGTATTTATGTTGTCTACTCAGATCATCTGGCTTTTTGTACTGGCGATACCCATCGCCTGTGTGGCCTGGACAGTTACGCACGAAGAGATCTTTAGCGGCATGCGCGCCTATTGTACCAGGCAAAGCAAGGAGAACAGGAGTCCGTTCCTCCGTAAATGTTTTTACATGCTTACCTGCGAGTATTGCTTCAGCCATTATGTAACGATCTTTTTTCTGATCATCACGGGCTATACGCTGCTGTTCAGCGGCTGGCGTGGTTACCTGATCGCCGGTTTTGCGCTGGTATGGATCGCCAATCTTTATATGAGCATCTTTGCCCTGTTGCGGCAGGCGATCAAGGCGGAAAAAACCAAAATTGAGCTCGAGGAAAAAATAATCGACGGGCAGCAGCAGACCGCCGACAAAAACAGGATCAGCCCCGGAAAAAGGAGCCTGCTCAAAAAAACACTGATGGGCGATCACTGGAAAGATATCTAGCTGCTCATATTAACAACGCTTTAGTACATTGTTGGCAACGTTTTTGGTCATTTGTGTTTCTATTCATTTAACCGAAACCGTTGTTATGCAACCAGCCGTAAGCAGTATACAGAAACTGTTGAGACAAAAGCTTAATATCTACCCTGACACCCTCACACTAAAAACAGAACTTAAACGGGATCTTCAACTGGTTGACTGGGAGATGCTTTACCTGCTCAACGCGGTGGAGCAGGCCTGGCAGATCTCCATCCCGCCCGCTGATTCCGATAATATCGTTCAGATCGGGGAATTACTGGCGGTGGTGAAAAAGCAGCGGAGCTCCCAATTGCACTGAATTGTGGGAGTGCTGTTAAACTTAAGGTGAGCAGCCTTGTTTACCGGTTAAAAAACTTTAAGGTGGCTTTGAGGAATCAAAAATTAGCTATCTTTCCGCCTCAAATAACAAAATTACCATTTATGAAAAAGATATTCCTGACGCTGCTGGTTGCCGTGGGTATGACCAGCGTTATTTCTGCACAAACTGCTCCCAGCACTGGTGGTACATCTTCTGTGATCAGCTTTGCTTCTGAAAAGCATGATTTCGGAACCATCCCGCAGGGTACACCTGTAACCTACAACTTTGCCTTTACCAATACGGGGAAAGAGCCGCTGATAATTACCGGTGCTGTGGGCTCATGCGGTTGTACTGTGCCTGAATATACCAAAGAAGCGATTGCTCCAGGCGCCAAAGGAACGATCAAGGTAACTTACAATGCAGCGGCACTCGGAACCATTAACCGTACCGTTACCGTGAATACCAATTCCGCTACTACACCGGTAGTGGTGCTGTCTATCGGCGGCGAGGTAAAAGCTGTTGCAAGCAACGCAGCAAATACCGCGGCTCCTGTACCTGCAAAACCGGCTACCGCCGTTGCTCCGAAAAAGAACTAAACACAATCCTGGTACATAATATTAAGCCCGCCTTGTGCGGGCTTTTTTTGCATTCACCACCGCAGCTCGCAACTAAAGTTCCGGCTTCCGGATGGGCAATTTTGGCAACAGAAAATCATCCCGTTCAGCCCTCCCCGATCCGGCTTTTCGGGCATGTTTTTTTTGCCCATTAGAGGCATCCATTTTCTTACCCCAAAAAACACCAGTTATGCAAAATCAAAGAAATGGTGGGAACAGGAATTCCCCATCCGGAAACAGGTTTTTCAATGACGGTAATAGCCCCGATTACCGGGAGGACAGGTATTCACAGGACTGGAACCAGGACCGCGACGGCCGAGACCGCCAGCGCGATGATTACGACAGGTCCCGCAGGGATGACTGGAACGGCGGCCGCGGAAATCATGACGACTATCAATATGGCCGCGACCGTTATGGAAATGAGGACGACAGAAGGGAGAGCCGCGGGAACGACAACAGACGCGGGTATTCTGATGATTATGAAGACATGATGAATGATAACGACCGTGACCGGCGTTCGTACGGATCGCAGTACAACCAGCAGGGCCGGCCGCAGCAGAATGGGAGCAATGGCCGTGGATACAATGAAATGAACGGCGGCCGCAATGATCAATACGACCGTGACCGTTACAACAGGAATGAGCGCCGCGATAACGATCGCAACGACAACCGCAGCGGCAGACAAGAAGACAACGGCTATAACAGCTTCGACCAGTATGCGGATCGCGGCAATTACAACACTGCACGCGATGGCGGCGGCGGATATGGCTCTACCAGCAACCGCTACGAAGACGGTTCATCCCGCAACAATCAATCGGGCAGGTACGGAAACGATCGGTACGGCGCCTTCAGGAGCCGCAATACCGACTGGCAGGGCGGATCGCAGCAGCGGAGCTCGCGCCAGGGGTTTGGTTCTATGAGCGAGGAACGCCGTCGCTCGCTGAACGAGAGCAATGATCGCTCACGCAATGATCGCTAGCCGATCGATTATTTCACCACTAAAGAAAACAGTATGAAAAAGGACACGAATACCAGGAGTACCCGCACCATCGATTCCCTGCGGGATATGAATGGAAAAAATAAACAGCAGCCCGAGAACAGGCCCGTACTCCTCGAAAAACTGTTCTACGATCTGTTGAAGGATATGTACTGGGCCGAAAAACACCTGGTGCAGACTTTGCCGGATCTGCAGAAGGCCGCTACCACTACAGAACTTGAAGAAGCGTTTGAAGATCACCTGCTGCAGACCCAGAAACATGTACTGCGGCTGGAAAGGATTTTCAAATTACTGGGCTGTGAAGCGCAGACCAAGAAATGTGAAGCCATGTCGGGCCTGACCGAAGAAGCCAAATCACTGATCAAGGAAACCAAAGACGGTACCATGACGCGTGATGCGGCGCTGATCATTGCGGCCCAGAAAGTAGAACATTATGAGATCGCTACCTATGGCAGCCTGGTGCAGCTGGCGAGAACGCTGGATGAAGATGAAGTGGCTTCCATTCTTGAAGAAACACTTTGGGAGGAAGAGGATACCGATCAACACCTCACGCATATCGCTGAAACTTATGTCAACCCCATGTCCGACCAGGAAGGCGATGGTTCCGAAACCATCAACCGGGAAAAAGACGAAGTACAGTTACCGGAATTCGATCACGCAGAGCAGGGTTAGCACGGTTACAATAAAAAAAGAAGGGCCCATCTCGATGGGCCCTTTGTTATTTCTTCTTGCTGCTCTTACATTTTTGACTTGATCGCTTTGATCAGATCGCGGTGGCGGATAAGGGTAGGCAATGTTTTGATCGCAAAATTCTTCAGGTCAGGATCAGTTGCATTTTTGGATGCATCTTCGAACAGGTCAACTGCATCCTTGTGGTCGTCTACCATTTCATTTACATAAGCTTTGTCCGCATCCTTGCCGGTGTTCTTTTTCACCTTGTCGATATCTTCGCGGGTGTCTTTGTTAACATCGCCGGGAAGCGCGATATGCTTCGACTTGGCGATGGCTTTCAGTTCTTCCGCAGCCTTGGTATGATCAGATACCATCATGGCGCCGAAATCCTTGGCATCTTTGCGGGTAACAGCTTCCTGTGCCCATTTTCCCAGCTCTACTTCTTTCATGCCGGCATTAGCCGCTTTTACAGCGAAGTTGACACATTTCTCATCAACAGTCGCTTTCATACTGGCAGAAGTGTCTGGCTGGTTAACCATGGCTTCCCCCTCTTTGTTGGAAATAACGGCACTGCTATCGGCGCCTTTTTTTTCGTTTGCGCCATTACCGCAGGAGCAGAACAGGATGGCGCCGGTGAGTACGAGACAACTCAGCTTTTTCATGTGAATATGTTTTAGGGTGATGAACCACTAAATCGCAAATGTGATGCCACCCGCGGCGCTGAGCGTTACCGCCCCGGAAAATTCCGCCTATAGGCTTCAGTAGAAATATTTCCCCAAATCACCAGCTCAGTGTAGCTACTGCACCCGCAGGCAGCGAACAGGTAAAGCTTGCAGCCGGTGTACTTACTGTGAATGTTCTTTCTGCAGCGCCGGTGTTCTCTACGATCAGCACCAATAGCCCCGCGGGTGTTCTGAATGCAACATTGGGCAACCCTTCAGGCATGTTGGATCCGATACGGTAAGAGCCCGGACGCACCCATTTGGCGGCATGGGCAATGATATAATAGGAAGGATTGCGGGTAATATTGTCATGATCGATCGTAACCGCCCCAAGACAGCTGGTGCAGCCTCCTCTGTCTGTATGTGGATTATACTGGGGATCGGATGCCAGGTTCCATTCGAGCACATTACGGCTCCAGTTGCGGGTGGCGCCGATGATCAGCTGCTCCACGTGCCAGGCGATATCCTTGCTGTAATTGCCCGGCGCGCCCACCCATTGCTCGGTGAAATACAGATTTTTATCAGGATGCGCGTCGTGCACTTTCGACAATGCTTCAATACGGCCGCCATACAGATGAAAAGCAGAACCGTCAATGAATTTTCTGGCGGCAGGGTCATTCAGGATAGAGATCGGGTAATCGGGTTTATCGGCGTTGTGATCATAAATGATGATCCTGGTGTCGATACCCGCTTTTCGGAAAGCGGGGCCAAGATATTCCTTTACGAACAGACCCTGCTCGCTTGCAGGCATCAGCAGGCTTGGATTATTGCCCGGATGCAGCGGTTCATTCTGCACCGTTACCGCATCTATCCGGATACCCTCACGGCGCATGGCCTGTATGTACTTCACAAAGTACCTGGCATATACCCCATAATATTGCGGCAACAGGCTGCCGCCGCGTGCATCTCCATTCGTTTTCATCCACACCGGCGGCGACCAGGGCGAGCCCAGTATCCTGATTGAAGGATTGATGCGCAGGATCATTTTAAGTACCGGGATCAGATCGGCCTTATCAGGGCCCAGATCGAAATGCACCAGCCCGGTATCTGTCTGGCCTGCGGGCAGATCATCATACGAGAATACATGGTCGCTCAGATCGGAAGCGCCTATGCTTACCCGGAGATAACTGGTGCCGATATGATCGCTGTCGGCAGCAAATAACTCCCTGATCAGAGCAGACCTGGCGCCGGCGCTCATCTTCATGATATTCTGTGCACTGCCGCCGGTGAGCGTAAAACCGAAGCCGTCGATGGATTGGTATTGTTCCGACGGATCGATCCTGATATCTGCAGTTGGCGTTGCTCCCTTAACTGCTGCCGGCTGCGGTTTAAAAAAAATATTGTGTGCGGGATCGGTCAGCCATAGCCCGGGCATTTTTTGCTGTGCCGTCAATACATTCAACGGCAGACAAAATGCATAAAGGACAAGCAGGCGATAATGGTTCTGCATTTTACTCAATCATTAATGTGCTGATAGAATGCGGCAGGCTTTCCACCGATGCCACCTGACCTCTGATCCATAACAGGTAAGACACTTTACTATTCCCCCTGTTCATCACCACCACCGCGATCCTGCCGTCGGGATTCCTGAAAGCCGTGGTCTGCAACTGCGCCCGGTTCGATGTGGCGCCGATGCGCTTCGCTCCCCCCTTAATGAATTTTGAAAAATGCCCGATATAATAATAAGCATTCGTATAAATGAGCTTGCCGGTCCGGGTATCTGCATGCACGGGCGCAAAACAGAAATTGCCCACATGATTAGGCCCGCCTTTTTCATCGAGCAATACATTCCAATCGGTCCAGGCCACCGTGCCGCTGTTGAAATCGTTGATCATCGAATGACCATATTTTTCGCCGAGCGACCAGTTGTATACGCTGTCGAGATCGAATTTTTCCTGACAGCCTTCCGTGAAGATCAGGTTTTTGTCAGGGAACGCGCGCGAAACCGTTCTCACATTATCGAACTGCATATCGCCGCCGGTCCAGGTTTCATACCAATGGAATCCTACGCCCCATACATAGCTGGCCGCTTTCGCATCGTTGAGGATCACGCTGGCGCGCTGGTAGATCAGGTCGCGGTTATGATCCCAGGCGATCAGTTTCCTGTTGCCGAGCCCCTGTTTCTGCAAAGTGGGGCCGAGATAATCTTTGATAAAATCCCTTTCATCTTCCGCCGAATAGATACAGGACTCCCAGCGCTGTTTCGCCATCGGCTCATTTTGCACGCTCAATCCCCAGACAGGTATTCCCCTGGCTTCATAGGTTTTGATGAACTTGATATAATAGTCCGCCCAGGTCTGGCGGTATTCCGGTTTCAGTTTACCGCCCTGTATAAGGCTGTTGTTGTCTTTCATCCAGGCGGGCGGGCTCCAGGGGCTCACAAAAAGCCTTAATGAACCTCCTGCGGCGGCAATGGCTTTACGGATAAAGGGGATCCGGTATTTTTCGTCGTGCGCAACATTGAAACTCGAAAGGGACTTATCATTGTCGCTGACATATGTATAACTATCACTCGAAAAATCGCAACTATGGATATTGGTGCGGGCCAAGGTATAACCGATCCCTTTCTGCGGATCGAAATACGCGGTCAGCAATTCCTGCTGTTGTGCTGCCGGCAGTTTGGCAAAAGTTTCTGCGGAAGCATCGGTAAGCGCTCCGCCAATGCCCATGAAAGATTGGAATGTATTCGCAGGGTCGATAAATATGCAGGGCTCATACTCGAATGGCTGTGCATATGGTCTGAAACTCAGCCTGCCGGTTTCCGAGATGCGCAGATTGGATTTGTCTGCGCTGGTATACACGGTTACTTTAGATGGCATCCGCATAGTCTGTGCAAACGACGCACAGCCTGCAGTCAGCAGCAGCACAGTCAGGATATTTTTTCTCATACGATGGTTGATTGATGAACCAGTCGTAAGATAATAAAATCGTACGGCGGCACAAAGCCTCACCAGATATTCACCCGCAGGCTGTCGGCCCGGTACATTTTACTTCCTGGCTTCACACCGAACGCCTCGTAGAACTCGGGGATATTCACCATCGGGCCATTCACTCTTTCCCGTTCGGGGGCATGTACATCGGTCTTTAACTGGCTGGCCAGCGATTCCTTGCGTGTCTGGTACATCCATCCGTAAGCGTAGCCGATAAAGAAACGCTGCAAAGGCATCAATCCTCCTATCTTTTCATTCTTTTTATAGGCTTCTGTTTTCTTGAAAGCGTCCAGGCCCAGCAGCAATCCGCCAAGATCGGCGATATTCTCACCCTGGGTTGCGTCTCCATTCACATGCAGGGTATCTACCGGCATAAATTCGTTGAACTCGCGAATGATATTGGCAGCGCGTTTACTGAATTGTTTCGCATCGGCATCCGTCCACCAGTTCTTCAGGTTGCCCGCATCGTCGTACTGGCGTCCCTGGTCATCGAAGCCGTGCGTGATCTCATGCCCGATCGTAGATGCGCCCGCATACCCGTACACGAATGCATCGTCCAGGTCTTCGTCCTTCATGCCCGGTACGGCGAAAATACCCGCGGGCAGAACGATCTCGTTATTGCTGGGATTGTAGTAGGCGTTATAGGTTTGAGGCGACATCTCCCACTCTGTCCTGTCAACGGGCTTATGCAGTTTGTCAACATTTACTTTGAACCACCATTCCCTGGCCCGCATCATGTTCAGTACAAAAGGCCCGCGATCGATATTGAGACTGCTGAAATCGCGCCATTTATCGGGATACCCCACTTTCTTGGTGATCTTGGATAGCTTGTCGAATGCACGCTGCTTGGTACTGTCAGACATCCAGCCTAACCTTGCGATCCTTTCCTTATAAGCCGCACGGATATTCTCCACCAGATCGCTGTAGCGTTTTTTGGCCTTCGCATCAAAATATTCCTGTACGAATAATTGGCCCAGCGCCTCGCCCATCACAGATTCCTGCGCATCCAGTACCCGCTTCCAGCGTGGCTTGGGTTCTTTCGATCCCCTGATCGTTTGCGCATAGCGGAAACTGTTCATAAAGCTGGTGCTGTCCAGATAAGCCGCGTTACGCAGCAACAGGTGAAAACGCAGGTAATTCTTCCAGTCGGCCAGCGGAGTGGATTTCAGTTCCGTGCTCAATGCGGCGATGAACTCCGGCTGACCAACGATCACCGAATCCAGTTTTGTGATCCCGACCTTGCCAAAGTAATCCGACCAGGGAAACGAAGGACCAGACTGTGCAAGTGCAGCCACAGACATCTTATTATAATTTTTATAAGGGTCTCGCAGATCGGCGAGCTTGCGGGAAGCTTTTGCGAGCCTGGTTTCCAGTTGCATTACTTTGGCGGTATTCTGTTTCGCCGCTGCCGCATCATCTCCCAGCTGGATAAAACTGGTTTCCATATAGTGCTGGTAGGCATTGCGTACGTTCACCGATTTTTCGTCCGTATTGAAATAGTAATCGCGGTTGGGCATCCCCAGTCCGCCCTGGTTGATAAAATAAGCGTTGGCGGCACTGTTCTTATCGTCCTGCCCTACATGGTCGCTGAACAGCACGGAACCTTCCGCGCGATGGATACCGGCTACCGCATCCACCAGTTGCGACATGTTCTGGATATCCTGTATCGATCTTAGATAAGGCTGCAGCGGAGCCAGTCCTTGTTTATCGGCGCCCGCCGAGTCCATACCGCTGGCCCAGAAATCGCCCACTTTCTGATCGATCGAACCTTTTTTGGTATTGGCAGCAGCGGCTTTTTCGTTGATGGACCTCAGGCGCTGGTAAATATCCTGCTGTACCAATTGGCCCACCCCCCAGCTGCTTTCCGAAGCGGGTATCGCATTATTTCTGATCCAGCCCCCATTGGCATACTGAAAAAAGTCAGTGGCCGGATCGACCGTCGTATCCAGGTTCCTGGCCAGAAAGTCTTCGGTGTTTTTTTCTTTATTGGGAGAACAGGCTGCGAGGGCTGCAATAGCGATCAGTGCAAGCCAGGAGTTTCTTGACATAGCAGTTTTTTTGTTGATATAGGATACAAGTTAAGTCAACCTGCAAAAACATTTTCCACGTTTATCCTTTTTTTAGACCGGTGGCGGTATTTTTGCCTCAAGTAACGGCCCATGTCATTATTCATCGCTTCACTTAATTCAGGCAGCAACGGTAACTGCTATTATATCGGCACCGGGGAAGAAGCTATCCTTGTTGATGCGGGTATTTCCTGCCGCGAAACAGAAAAGCGCATGAAACGGCTTGGATTGCCGATGAGCAATGTAAAAGCGGTATTCATTTCACATGAACACGGCGATCATATTGCAGGTATTGAAGTGCTGGCGAGAAAACATTCGCTTCCGGTGTACATCACTACTCGTACGAGGCCGCATGTAAAGCTTAACACCGCCTTGCATAGTTTTGAATCGCATGTGCCGGTGCAACTGGGAAAGCTCAGCATTACCGCATTCCCGAAATACCATGACGCCGTGGACCCCTATAGCTTTGTGGTAGAATGCGATTCGGTGCGGGTTGGTGTGTTTACCGATATCGGCATTGCCTGCGAGCAGGTGATCAGGTATTTCAAACAATGCCATGCAGTTTTCCTCGAAGCCAATTACGATGAAGAAATGCTGGACAAAGGGGGTTATCCCTATCACCTGAAAAAAAGGATCCGCGGCGGTGAAGGCCATCTATCCAATACACAGGCCCTGGAATTATTCAAGACCCACCGGCCGCCATTTATGACGCACCTGGTGCTATCACATCTCTCGCGCAATAATAATGATCCGGCGCTGGTGCAGTCTCTATTCGATCAGCATGCAGGCAATACCACTATCGTAGTGGCTTCCAGGTACAAAGAAACCGCGGTATACGCGGTTTCCGATAAAGGTGCGGTCAATATGCCCGTTGCCATCCCGGTTTCTCTCATGAAAAAAAGACCGGTAAAGGATCAGCGTTCGCAACTCTCGCTGTTCGGTTAGAACAGGAACAGCCTGTTACCCCCTACTTTGCTCTTAGATGCGCCGATCGCACGGATATTATATGTGAACGTGGCCATAAAATACCGGCCCAGTACATTTGTCTGCGACGTGGTTACCATATTCCTGGTGGCCCACATGTTGATGCCGTTGTTGCGGCCCAACAGGTCCATCATGCTCAGTTTCAACACGCCTTTCTCATCTTTCAGCATTGTGAAATTAACAGCAGCGTTCCAGCGGAACAGGTCCTTAGGTAATCCATTGGGGATATTTCCATTATAACTGTAGTCAAGGTTCGTTTCCCAGATCACATGTTTTGGAACGCGGACGATGAGCTCCGTGCCGGCCCGATGCGTCAGCACTTCCAGTTTGCGGAACGACGCACTGGAGTAACTCGTAAAATTATAGCCGATACTGTAGTTATTGTTCCATTCGAATTTATCGTTGAAATTGAAATTGAGTCCGGCCCACTGGTTCAGGTTAACCGTGCTTTGCCAGCTGGTTTCTCCATTGTACAATAATTTGCTGCGGTTAAACCCATACCAGGCGCCGAAGTTCCAGGAGATGATCAGTTTGGGATTGTTCTTATACTGGCGGTTAACATTATAGTTGATCCCGAAATTGCTGCTGCCATCCGCATTCACCGGTACATTGGTTTGGATGCCTTTCTGATCGATGGTCACGTTCTGGATCACATCATTGCGCACAAAACCGCCGTTTGCATTCAAGTTGATGTTCAGGCTTTTCTTGGTATTGTTGATATAATAGTAGACGGAAAAATTATGGCGCTCGGAAGGCAGGAGATCAGGGTTGCCTTTGCTGATGACATAGGGGTTACTGTTATCCGCCACAGGTATCAGGTAAGTGTACGCGGGCAGGCTTATATCTTCCGAATAATTGAAATTAAATTGCTTATACACCAACGCAAACGTAGGCAGGAGGTTCTTTTCATTCTGGCGGATGGCCTTGGGTAATGAAGCCAGCACATTATTCACTTCCTGGTACAGTGCACGGATGCCCGGTGTAATGGTCAGGTCCTTGCCCGCTTTGAATTCAAATCCGGCGAGCACATGAAAACGATGGCTTTCCCGGTTAAAATTGCTGCTCAGCTGGGTATTGATCAGATCGTATTTTTTGTTA
>Ga0213876_10002250_pt1 | contig 11395 bp, 4 predicted proteins | sample BarmaccomBMRX_R9_FD_160113 | JGI IMG/M metagenome (GOLD analysis project Ga0213876, IMG submission 160113) | Root-associated microbial communities from Barbacenia macrantha in rupestrian grasslands, the National Park of Serra do Cipo, Brazil - RX_R9 | ecosystem: Host-associated > Plants > Roots...
CGGGCGACCTGGAGCTCTTGCGGCGTGAGATGAAAGGCGGTACTCGGATCGCGCCGGCGCGCTGTCTCGCCGGTCGCCCGCAGCTCGGCACGCGCGCGCTCCGCCCAGGGCTCGGCGCGGAGCGCCTCGAACGCAGTAAGTGCGGCGCGCAGGTGGACACGTGCATCGGTTCGGCGACGCGCTCGGCGCAGATGCTCGCCGTAGGTCAAGTGAAGGCGCGCGAGATCCATCGGTCGGGCGACGGCATGCATCGAGAGTGCGCGTTCGAACTCCTCGGTCGCCGTCTCGCCTTCGCTGAGCAGGGCGCGGCACATGGCGAGCCGCGGCTGTGCTGGTGGCGTTCCGGAGTACGACGCCCAGCCTTCGAACAGCGGCAGCGCACTGGCCGCGATCTCAGGTCTACCGGCACGCACGGCGGCTTCGATCTTGTCGGGCAGCATCCACGCGAGAGTCGGGTCTGGAGCCTCGGTGTCATGCGGTATCAAGGCTTCCAGCCGCTCGAGTGCCTCACCCCAACGGCCCTGTCCAAGCTCCAGCAGAGCCAGCGCGTAGCTGGCCGACGAGGCGCGCAGCGGCGATCCCCGCGCCACCGCGTTGTCGATGACCCAGCCAGCCTGCTCGCGAGCCGTGTGCTCGTCGCCGCGCAGCGCGCCGATGATCGCCAACACGGTCCGCGGAAAGAACTCGAGGTTCACGGCGCCGCTCGACTGCGCGAGGTCTTGCGCCTCGCGGGCGGCGATGAGTGCATCGTCGAACCGCTGGTCAACCGCGCAATGGATGGCGTAGGCGCCAAGAGCGTCGGCGAGCGTGCCGAACTCCCCGCGCGGACGGGCAAGTGTGATGGATCGCTCGAGCAGCTCGCCAAATGCACGGTCGTCGGCGATCCAGATCGCGGCCCAGCTGGCCCACATCGCGTGCACCGGCACGTCGGTGGTAGCCCCGATGGCGACCATCTGTTTCAGGATCGCCAATCCTTCGTCGGTTCTGCCTTCAAGCATCGCAGCGCGACCGCGCATCAGCTCCACGACGAACATCCCTGCGGTGTCATCGGGCGGCAACGGCAGGGCGGTCGCGAGTCGCGCCACCTCGAGAAAGGCCTCGTGGTCGTAGCCTTGCCAGGCGGCGCTGGTCGCGATCATCAGCATCTCGACGGCCTTGCCCGGATCTCGGTCAGCGACGGCGCTTGCCGCACCGACGAGAGTGGCGATGGCTTCGTGCGGCCGGCCACTACGAATAGCGGCGAGACCGCGCACCATCGCGAGCTGCGCGCGGGCTTCGGGCGAGTCGACCAGAGACTCCGCTCGCGAGGCGAGACGAAGCGCCTGCTCATCTCTCCCGACGAGGCTGGTGACCCACGCAGCACTCGTCAGCCGCTTGCCGCGGTCAGCGACATTCTCCGAGAGCTCCGATGCCCGTTCGAGTGCTCGGGCTGCGGCTATGTGTCCGCCGCGACTCTGTGCCCGCGCGGCCGCGTCGTCCAGAGCCGCCACCACCCTCGCGTCGTGACCCACGGCCGACGATGCAAGATGCCAAGCTCGCCGGTCGGCGTACTCTTCTTCACCCTCGAAGGCAGCTGCCAATGCCGCGTGAGCCGCCCGACGATCCGCGGTGGGCGCGGCACCGTAGACGGCGGATCGCACGAGCGGGTGACGGAACTCGATTCTCGTCCCGTGAATGGTGATCAGACCAGCGCGCTCTGCCTCGTCCAGCGCGTAGGGATCGACACCTATTGCAACTCCTGCACGGTGAAGGACCTCTACGTTCTCGGTCTCATCGGCTGATGCCAGCAACAGCATCAACTGCGTAGCGGAGGACAACCGCGCCGCACGGTCGTGAAAAACCGCCTCAAGCTGCCGGGTCAGTGGCAGCGCTTCTGGGAGCGGCTCATCACCCCGCAGTTGCGCCTGGGACAGGGCGGACGGCAGCTCGACGAGTGCAAGGGGATTGCCGCGAGTCTGCTTGAGCAGGAGCGCACGCACGGCCGGTGCCGTCACGCCAGCCGTTCGTTCAAGAAGTTCCGCGGCCGCGGCGTCCCCAAGCGCGTCGACAGTGGTGGTCGGGATGCCGGCAGCGTCGAAGGGCCGCGCAGCGTCCTCTCGCACTCCGAGCAGCATGACGATCCCTTCGGCGTCCAACCGCCGCGCAGCGAATTTGATGGCATCAGCGGACGCCTGGTCCAGCCAGTGCGCATCGTCAACGAGACACAAAACTGGGCGGCGCTCTGCCAGCTCCGACAGCAATGACAGACATGCCGAGTAGACGAGGAAGCGCTCCGGAGCCGGCGTGACGGTGTCGACCAGACCGAGTGCCGACTGCAATGCGGACGCTTGCGCCAGAGGCAACCGATCGATCAATGACAGCGACGGCCGGAGCAATTGGTGCAGGCCTGCGAACGCGAGTTCGGATTCAGACTCCACTCCGCGTGCGTGAAGCACATGCATGTCCGCCGCTCGCTCGCGGGCATCCTCGAGGAGCGCGCTCTTGCCGACGCCAGCTTCCCCCCGGATGACCAGAGCGCCGCTACGCGACTGACGTGCCGCCTCGAGCAGTGCTCCGATCTCCAGCCGCTCGGCATCGCGGCCGTACAGCACTCGGCAAGACTAATTCCTGTGGGCCGAGCCGACGACGGTTTCGGTCGTTTCGCCGATGCGACCGGCGTTCGTTTCCGACACGTTCTCCTCATGAATGCCGCTCGAAGGAGGAGTCGTGAGGAGTAGGCAGGACCGACCGAAGGTCGTCATCGTGGGTGCCGGATTCGGCGGGGTCAGTGCCGCTCGTGCGCTTCGTCGCGCACCCGTGGACGTTCTCGTGATCGACCGCAACAACTATCACGGCTTCTGGCCGTTCCTCTATCAGGTCGCTACCGGGATCCTGGAGACTCAGGAGGTCGCGTATCCAATCCGTTCGTTGCTCTGTCGGCACAAGAATGTCGATTTTCGAATGGCTGAGGTCCGCGGCATCGACCTGGCGGGCCGCGAGGTTCAGACCGACCGCGGCTCGTATTCCTACGACTACTTGATCCTCGCCGGTGGAAGCACCACAAACTTCTTCGGGAACGACAATCTCGCCAGTCACGCGCACGGCCTCAAAGACATCGACGATGCCGACCGTCTGAGGAACCACATCCTGCATCGCTTTGAAGCGGCGGCCGCCGAGCCCGACGACACTCGTCGCAAGGCGCTGATGAGCTTCGTCATCGTTGGCGGCGGACCCACTGGCGTGGAGCTCGCCGGGCAGCTCGCGCTGCTTGCGCAACGCACCCTTCCGCGCGAGTTTCCCAGTCTGGATCTCACGCTCACACGCGTGACGCTGGTCAATGCGGGTTCCAGCATTCTCGAGTCGTTTCCCGATGCTCTGCAGAAGCATGCGCGTCGCCGACTCGACCGATTGGGCGTTGAGCTCAGGCTCAACGAGTCCGTCGAGTCGGTTGACAACGACGTCGTACGTTTCAGCGGCGGCGGTTCGACAGCGGCGGGGACGGTCGTGTGGGCGGCGGGGGTGCGCGCCGGAGACCTCACGGCGACCCTCGGGGCGCGGCTGGGGAGTGGCGGCCGGATATGTGTCGAACCGGCACTCAATCTCGCCTCCCATAGCGAAGTGTTCGTCGTCGGCGACATGGCCTTTCTCGACGGCCACAACGGCACTGCTCCTTATCCGATGGTCGCTCAGGTCGCGATCCAGCAGGGCCGGCGCGCGGCACAGAACATCCGCGCGCTCGTCCGGGGGCGCCGGCCGCGAGCGTTCCGCTATTTCGACAAGGGACAGATGGCGATCGTGGGTCCACGGTCGGCCATCGTGGACGCGTTCGGGGTGCGGCTTCGCGGCTTGCCGGGCTGGCTGGCCTGGCTCGCGCTGCACGTGGCCTATCTCCGTGGCTTGCGCAACCGCCTCGTCGTCATGCTCGACTGGATCGCCGTTCTCCTGTCACCCACGCGCGGGACCGGAATCATCACCCGCCCGGCTCCGTTGCGTCAGGACGGCGGATGACTACGGCGACCGAGAGCCCGACGCCGGAATGACGTGTTGTGAGAAGCGTTTGGTCAAACCCAAAGGAGGTCAGGCCCACGATCTTCGATCTGGGCCTGACCTGCATTTCTTGGTGGCGTGGTAATCAGTTCGGTACGTGAAGATCTGGTTCAAAGGACACCGACTGCAAGCGCAGCTACTTCTCATCAGCAGATCGTCACAGTGAAGGCACGACGGAATCCGACCTCTTGAAGTCGGCACGAGCGGCATTACTCATAAGGAGACCGACGGTCGTCAGCCCGGCGACCAGCATCCCCTCGGCGAGCTGCCCCGCCGTGCCGGACCCGCCGTGGATCGTGAGCAAGCAACCGCCAACTCCAGCGACGCAGCTGCCGTAAACCACACCGACCAGGCCAGCGCCGTCGTAGCGCAGCCCCAGCTGGGCGGCCACACCGAACGCGACGGAGACGAGCACAAGCCCGGCCACGATGCCGGCGAATCCGAGAACCACCACCGGAGTCGGCACCATGATCATCTCGTCCTTGAAGGCGTGTGACGCGACCACCATCAGCACGACGCCTGGCGTGGCAGTGAGGCCCGCGAGACCGGTGGCGACCATGGTCGCCACCGACGGCTCGCCACCAATCCGGCGACGCCGGTGAGACGGTGGCCCGGCCGCCGGGAACACAGCCCCCAGCACGTAAGGCCCCAGGTCGGCGCGCCATGGAATCGTCATGAGGCATGAATCGACACCCGAGATGTCCGACCTGAGGGCTGCCGGTCTGACGGTCGTCGGTTCAATCTCGATCTGACTGTCAAATCGGTAGTCAACGCGCCCCGGGGACGCAGAAAGCCATCCCTAGCTTTCGCTGCCGATGGCTTCTGACCTGCGGTTTCGCTTAGTGGCGGGGGCAGGATTTGAACCTGCGACCTCTGGGTTATGAGCCCAGCGAGCTACCGAGCTGCTCCACCCCGCGTCGGTCCAGCCACGATAGCCCGGGTCCCGGCAGGCTTCAAAAACGATCAGCCGGGCGGTGAGGTGGTGCTCGTCGTGGGCGGTGTGACGCCAACCGTTGACGTCGCGGTGGGTGTCGGCGTCGCGGTGGCCGCAGGGAATGCGTGGGTCTGGCTGTTGAGCAGCGCCGCGATCCGGTTGAGGTCCCGCTGCACCCGCTTCTGCTGCGCCGCGTACGCCGCGAGGTCGCCCCGCTTCAGCGCCTTGTCCGCTGCACGCTCTGCCGCCTGCGCGTCTGCGATCACCTGACTCAGCGTCTTGGTCGTCGACTTCGGCGGCTTGTTGCCACCGTTCGGCGGTTCGCTCGGGGGCGACGACCCGCCCTTGGCGCCGAAGACCGAGGTGAGTGCGGCCTCAAGCGTCGGCTGGTATCCGACCGATCCGTTGTAATACGTCGCGATCTGACGCAGCTCAGGAAATGCGCCCGTTCCCGCTGACTGCACGTAGATCGGCTCGACGTACACGAAGGTCCCGTCGACCGGGATGGTCAACAGGTTGCCGAGCGTGACCCGAGAGCCACCCTGGCGGAGCAGCGAGAGCTGGGTCGAGACAGCCGTCGTCGACTCGATCGCGTTCTGGACCTGCAGTGGCCCGGCGGTCACCTGGTTGGACGGGACCTCGAGCATCTCGAAGTGCCCGTAGCCCGGTCCAGGTTGTGAGTTGACCGACAGGAACGCCGTCAGGTTGCGGCGATTGAGAGACACCAGAGGAGAGGTGAGCGAGAACGTCGGAGCAGTCGTTCCGCCGTCCGGGGACATCGTGAAGTAGTACGCCGGCTGCTGTACCGCGGGGCGCTTCGTCGCGGTCAGCTTCGAGTCCACCGTTGGGTCGTAGGGCACGTTCCAGAAGCCATTGCCGTTGTAGAACGAGTGCGGGTCGCTCACGTGGTAGTGCGCCAGCAACGTCCGCTGGATGTTGAACAAGTCCTCGGGGTAGCGCAGGTGGTCCGTCAGGCCCGCGGGCATCGCGCTCTGTGGCTGAACCACACCGGGAAACGCCTTCTCCCAGGTCTGCAGCACCGGATCGGGATGCCCGTCCGGGGTCTCCGTGGTCGGCGCCTGGTCCCAGGCATAGATTTCCACCTGGCCGGTGCTCGCGTTGACCGTCGCCTTCACTGAGTTGCGGATGTAGTTGATGTTGCGGTTGTTCTGAGCCGCCACCGACGCGCCACCGGTCAACGAGGTCTTCGTCGTGCTGCCGAGCGACTGCTGCTCGGAGTACGGGAAGCCCGAGGTCGTCGTGTAGCCGTCGACGACCCACAGGATCTGGTCGTTCAGGACAACGGGATAGGAGTCGCCGTCGAGGGTGAGCCATGGCGCGACTTTCTGCACCCGAGCCCGCGGGTCCCGCACGGAGAGCAACCGCGAGTCGGCGTTTACGCCGCTCGAGAGCAGGATGTTCTTGTCCCGGTACTTCCAGGCGAACATCAGCTGATGCCAGAACGAACCAACGGGGATGCCGCCGTTCTGGTCGTACGTGTTGCTCGCCTGGCCGGTGCCGGTGTCCGTCGGGTAGTCCAGCTCACGGTCCTTCGCCGTCGACGGCGCGCCCACGATCGAGTAGAGCGGCGAGTTCTCCCCGAAGTAGATGCGCGGAGCGTTCGGTGACTCGGGCGGGGCCAAAGCAAGCGGCCCGGTCGGCGGCAGATCCTTCTCGATGAAGTCCGGCGATCCCTTGGCGTCTGCGGTATCCGCGCGAGCTGCGACGACGCCGTACCCGTGGGTGTAGATCAGGTGCTGGTTGATCCAGTTCCGCTGATCGGTCTGGAGGCCGGACAGGTCGATGTCTCGGGTGCCGATCACGACATCGGCGAGCTTGCCGTCGATCGAGTACCGGTCGACGTCGAGTGTGCCTGGGAACGAGTAGAACGAGCGCTGCTGCTGGAGCTGGTCGAAAGTCTGCGACACGACATTGGGGTCGAGCACACGGACCTGCGCCGCGCTACGCGTATCTGCGAGCAGTGCTTTACCCGTCGTACCCGCCGGCGCGACGCCCTGATAACCCGCATCGACGGTCACGTTCTTGTCAGAACCGTCGAAGTTGAGCTCATAGGCGTACCGGGTCTCGATGATGTTGCGATTGATGTACGGCGACTCGAGGTCCTGGGCGCTGGGACTGACCTTGAAGTGCTGGACGAGCGCCGGGTATACGCCGCCGATGACGATCGCCGCCAGCACCATGAGTCCGAACGACACGGCAGGCAACGTCCAGTTACGCGTGTAGATGTTCGCGAAGAACAACAGGGCACAGATGATCGCGACAAAAACCAGGATCGTCTTGGCGGGCAAGACTGCATGCACATCGGTGTAGGACGGGCCCGTCACGATGCCGCGGCCCGAGAACGCGAGCCCGTAGCGGTCCAGCCAGTACGCGATTGCCTTCAGCAGCAGCAGGACCCCCAGCAGCACCGAAACGTGGACCCGGCCAGCGGGGGTCCACTTCGGTCCCGGCGTCTGCACCCGCAGCGACCCGTAGAGGTACGACGTCGCAAGCACCGCGATGAGCGAGACGATGACGATCGCGAACAGCGTCCCGAGGACGAAGCGCTGCATCGGATACGTGAACGCGAAGTACGACACGTCCTTGTGGAACTGCGGGTCCGTGTGGTGGAACGACTGCCCGTTGCGCCACAGCAGCCACGTCTCCCAGCGCTGCGAGGCGGACGCGCCGGTGATGATGCCGATCAGCGTGACAACCGCCGCGAGGATCCAGCCACGCGCCGGTTTGATCATGGTGCGGTATCGCTCGAGCTGCTCCTGCTCCGCGGACACCGGACGGAACGGCGGACGAAGCCGATAGGCGATCACCACGTTGCCCGCGACGATGATTGCCATGAGCGCGCCGAACACCAGGAACAGCAGGATCTCGGTGATCAGTCGGCGACTGAACACCGACGAGTAGTCGACGGATCGGAACCACAGCAGGTCGGTGTACTGGTTGACGTAGACGTTGCCGAGGATCAGCAGCAGGATCACCGCGCCGAGGACCGCGATGAGGGTCCGGCCACCCTTGGTGAGCTTCGGCAGCTCAGGCATCGGCGGGCGTCGCGGAACGTTGAACGTCACCACTTGAACCTACCGCCGGGGCTGGGTCCGCCTGCCTGCACGCTTTGCCGGGGTACGACGGGGCGGCGCGCCGCCGGCCACGGCGGGGACGTCGAGCGAGAACTCCGCACCCTTCCCAGGCGAGGACGTGACGTCGAGTCGCAGGCCGAGCTGCTGGGCCACCCGGCTGACGAACCCCAGCCCGAGTCCGAAACCGCCGACCCGGCGGGTCTCCGACCCGTCGGCCTGCGAGAAGTCACCGAGCAGATCCGCGAGCCGTTCGGTGTCGATCCCGTCCCCAGCGTCGCGCACCGCGATACGGACGTCGCCGCCCGGCGTCTCGGCGGCCGTCAGGGTGATCGAGGCACCGGGTGGGGTGTACTTCACCGCGTTGTCGACCAGCTCGCCCAGCGCCTTGGACAGCCAGACCGGATCCACGTCCATCGCTGGCAGCTTGGCGGCGAGCCGGCGCCGCAGGTCGCTCGCCCGCTCGGGATAGAGCGCCCGCCACTGCTCCAGCCGCTCGTCGGCGAAGGACTTCACGGCCACCTCCCGACGCTGCACCGACACGCGCCCGGCCTCGAGCGCCGCCACGTCGACCAGCAGCTCGACCGCCCGGTGCATCCGCGTCGTTCCGGCGAGGATCTCCGCGACGAACTCCTGCACCTTGGCCGTGGGCAGATCCGGTTTCCGGGCGAGTAGCTCCGCGTAGCCGCGGATCGGGGTCAGCGGCGTCCGCAGCTCGTGACTCACGTTGGACAGGAACTCCGTCTTCATTCGCTCGACCTCGCGGTCACGGGTTCGGTCGGAGAGCACGAGAAGCCGACCCGCCTCGTCCACGAGCGGCGCGACCGAGACGCGCACCGGCAAGGCGGCTCCGTCGGCGCGGTGGAGGGTGGCATCGCTGGCCTCACCGTCCCGGATCCGAGCGAGCACCGGCTCGCCGTTCGCTGCGCGGACGTCAACCGCCGCCTCGAGCGGCCGGCCGAGCAGCTCCGGCTCGGTGAGACCGAGCAGCTGTTCGGCCATCGGGTTCGCGGCCGCCACCAGCCCGCTTGCGTCGGTGGTGATCAACCCGTCGGTCATCGATCCGACGACCGCTTCCAGCCGGCCGCGTAGGGCGGCTTCCGCAACCGCCGCCTCGCGCAGGTCGCCGGTCAGGCCGCGCAGTGAGGTCGTCATCGCCCCGAACGCGGTCGACAACGACCCGATCTCGTCGGTGCCGCCGACCCGCACCACGGTGTCGAGGTCGCCGGTGCTGACCCGTCGTGCCGCCGCGGTGAGCCGGCTCACGGGATCCACGATTCGCTGCGCCATCAGGAAAGCGCCGATCGCCACGACGAGCAGCACCGCCAACGCCGTAAGCACCAGCCGCCGCAGAACGCTGCGCTGCGCGGCCAGTGCCGCGCTCGCCGGCTGGCTGATCGCCATCGTGGCGAGCCGCACATTGTCGTTGCCCTCGCCGGAGATCGGCACGAAGGCGACGGTCGGTGAGTTGCCCTGCGCCGGCACGACGGACTGATCCCTCGGCCCGGACCTGTCGACGCCGGCGTCCAACGCTGCGGCGAGCACCTGGCGGCGGTCGGTCGCGGTGAGACTGCTGGCGATCACGTGCCGGCCGGACAGAATCGTCACGTCGTACCCGATCTGGCTGGCCAGGGCATCGAGGTACTTGCTCGTCAGGCCGATTCCGTAGACCGCCGCAAAGCTTGGTCGCACCTGGGCGTTGTTGCTACCGCCTGGTCGGCCGGGCACCGCCGCGACTATCGCGAGTCGAGGCGGCGAGCCGTGCAGCAGCAGCGCACCAGACGCAGCGAGCTGTGGTGAGGCGTCCCGGGCGAGCGCGCCGGACACGATGTCACTGCCGGCGATCTGCAGCAGCGCGGCACGCTGCAGCGCGTGTCGCGACTGGGCGATGCTGCGGATCCCCGCGCCATGACCTCGAACGTCGACCAGCGCGAAGTAGTCCGGGTCCACCGAGAACAGGGTCAGCGCGTTGACGCTGCACGTGCGGGTCGGACAAGCGGCGACCACGTGCGCGTAGATGCCGGCGCGCGTGGCGACCGCCTGCAACGCCTGCTGTTGCACGGTGGCGACGCCGAGCAACCGCTGGGACTGGTCATGCTGCACCTCGCCGGCAACCCCGATGCCGACGACCGCAACTGCTCCGATCGCCATTGCGACGACCCCTGCGACGATCGAGCCGAGCAGCTTGCCGAGCAGGTTGTCGCGGGCGATGAGGACGAGCACGACACCAAACGCTGCGGTCGCGGCAGCGCGTGCGGCCAGGACGGCGAGCGCGGCGTTGGTGTGGGTCCGGGCAGGGTCGGCGAGGGTCGTCGCGACCGCGGTCAGCAACAGGCCAGCTGCCAGCCAGCTCGCCACCAACCGACCGGTTGCGCCGCGGGCGCGCCAGACCGCCGCGAGCGATGCGGCGAGACCCATGACGCCACCGGCGATCGCGATCGAGGGTCGGGCACCGAGCGGCACGACTATCGCGGGCACTCCCAGTGTCGCGCGCGGAGTGAGCGCCCCCGCGCCGAGCCCGATCGCGAGCAGGGCCAGGCCGCCGAGCCGCACCTCGCCGAGGACATCCGAGGACGCCGAGTGCAGCCGCAGTGCGGTGAGCGCGTCCGCGACGGCCATCGCGATCGCCCCGGCCACGACCAGTGCCGTCGTACGGCGGCGAAGCCGCGGGAAGCACGCGGCGCCGGCAACCCCCAGCCACACGGCGACCGACGCCAGCTGCACGACGCCGAGCAGCGCGAACGGGACCGCAGGCGCCATGAACGGCAGCGTAAGCGCCAGCGCGCTAGCAGTGGGGGAAGTCGGTACTTCCGGATTTGATCGCCTGCAACGACGTGACGGCGTCATGCAGCGTCTTGACCGCGACGAGCGTCATCGTTGCGGGCGCCGCCGACTTGGCGTCACCGCACTCTGCCGCCGGAGCGAAGAAAACGGTGGCGTGCGCTGCCGCGGCGGCCGCGATCTTCTGCTGGATCCCGCCGATCTCCCCCACCTTGCCGGTCGAGCTGACCGTTCCGGTGCCGGCGATCGTTCGACCGCCGGTCAGCCCGCCGGGCGTCAGCTTGTCGATGATCCCCAGGGCCAGTGCCGTTCCGGCGCTCGGGCCGCCGATCACCCGCGGGTTGATACCGATGGTGGCGACGACGTGGTTGAACGTCGGCGCGATCCGCGGCGCGAAGCCGACCATCGTCTTACCGGTGTCGCCGGTGACTGTGCGCACCGACAACGTGAGCCGCTTGCCGTCACGCAGGATGACCATCGGCAGTGGACCGGGCGGTGTGGTGGCCTGGATGATCGCCACCAACCGGGTCGCGGTGCGCACCGGCTTTCCGTCGACCGACTC
>Ga0213876_10002251_pt1 | contig 11395 bp, 12 predicted proteins | sample BarmaccomBMRX_R9_FD_160113 | JGI IMG/M metagenome (GOLD analysis project Ga0213876, IMG submission 160113) | Root-associated microbial communities from Barbacenia macrantha in rupestrian grasslands, the National Park of Serra do Cipo, Brazil - RX_R9 | ecosystem: Host-associated > Plants > Roots...
CCCCGCCGCGAGAGCCGGCAACAGAGCGGCAACAGGGCGGGACGACGGCGAACCCACGCCCTCACAGCAGCGGCGGCGGCCCCAGCTCCTCGATCCGGTAGCCGCCCGGCCACGACCGCTGCGGCTTCGTCGTCAGGAATCCCTTGTGGCGGCGCGGCGGGAAGGCGCGGAGCGCGAGCCCGCGCGCCCGCAGCGCGCCCGCGACCAGCGTGCGCATCCCCGGCAGCGGGTGCGGGAACCCGAACGCGGCGCGCATCGGCTCGTCGAGCATGGCGTGGATGCCGGCGCGCACGAGCGGGCGCGTGGGGCGCGGGAACCAGCTCGCGAACAGCTCGCGCGTCGACGTCGCCACGCGGCGGTTCGCGTCGTCGTAGCGGAAGTGCGTGCGCTCGTGGTCGGCGCCCCACTGCTCGAACGCGGCGCGCGTCGGCGGGATGTCGCGGATCGCCATGCGCCGTCCGACCTCGCGCCAGAAGAAGTAGCTCGCATCCTGCTCGTGCGCCGTCATCCGCCGCCACCCGAAGCGGTCGATCCACCGGATCGGCTCCGTGTGGAACGTCGTCAGCACGTACAGGAAGTCGTCGTTCGCGATGTCGTAGTGGCGATGGAAGCGGTTCACGCGGCGCAGCGACTCGCGTCCGCGCTCGCTGTCGTAGCCCCATTCCATGATCTCCGCCATGAGGATCGCCGTGTCGTCGTAGCGGCGCTGCGGGCGGTGCTGGAACTCGCCCGTCGCGTCGAGCAGCCGCGACGTCGTGGGGACGCAGAACGTGCGATAGAGCGCCATCTCCAGCGCGCGCACGAAGTCCCACGGAAACTCGAAGCCGGCCAGGTAGTGCACGATCTGCGCATGATCGCGCTCCGCATCGAGCGCGGCGATCCGGCGGGCGAGGGCGTGGCGGCGCATCGCGGAACCAGAATGGACGAGGGGCGGACGTCGGAGACCCGTTGCGAGAGTCTACGACGCCGCGCCCCGTCCCGGATCCATCGGATCGGGAGTCGGGACTCGGGACTCGGTGATCGGGAACAGCCCGACAACCGAGTCCCGAGTCCCGATCCCCGGCCCCTCAGACCACCAACTCCGCCGTCGTCGGATCGATCATCGTGCGGATCTCCATCACGGCGTCGGCCGGCAGCCCGGCGCGGCGCGCGTGCTCGCGGACCAGCTCCGCGTTCTTCGCGATGTAGACGCACGTGATCTTGTCGTCCGTGACGAAGCTCTGCACCCACTGCACGTCGGTGCCCAGCTCGCCGATCACGGCGCACGAGGTCGCGGAGGCTCCCTGGAACTGCGCCGGCGTGAAGGCGCCGGCCCCGGGGATGTTGCGCTCGATCAGGAACTTCGGCATGTCGGGTCGGGTTGGGCGTTGACGACCTATCGGGATGGGGTCCTGCACGTGCTCACTTCGGCGTGCAGCTCACCACGGGGTTCCAGTCCGCGAACACGCCCGACGGGTTGTCGCGCCACACCCACGCGTGGAGCACCCACAGCCCGAACTGCTGGTTCACGTGGAAGGGGATGCCGAACAGCATCGGCGGGTCGGCCTTCGTCCACGCCGCGACCGGCACGGCGTACTCCACGGCCGAGAGGTGGAAGCCGCCCTGCCGCGTCGGCGCGTAGACGAGGATCTCGGGACGGTTCGCGTCGAGCGTCGTGTCGAAGCGCGCCACGTCGGCGAAGTGGAAGCCCATGCCGCCGAGCTGCGGGTCGGCCATGCAGTCGGTCACCAGGTCCTTCCAGCCCGCCGCCTTCGCGACGGCCAGGTCCTGATAGGGCGTCGTCATCTTCTTCAGCACCTTCAGGTCGTGGTCCACCGTCGGCGACGGCGACGTCGTGGGCGCGTTAGGCGCCTCCATCTCGTGCATCGATGCGCTCGCCGCGCTGGCCGCGCTCGTCGGCGCGGCCTTCGCCGGGGCCTCCGGACTTTCCGCGGCACAGGCGGCGGCCGCGACCAGCATGACGGTGCGCGTCAGGATGAAGCTCTTCGTTCCTCGCATGGATCTCCCTCGGGGTTGCTCGTCGTTGCCCCTGGCTCGCGGCGCCAGGTCGCGGGAATAACGATGACCCGAGGGCAGTAGCGGACATTTCGCGCTCACTTAGCTGCCCATTAGCTTGCCGCCATGGAACCCATTCGCGTCGCAGTGCTCGGCTATGGTCTCGGCGGCAGCACCTTCCACGCCCCCTTCGTCTCGACGACGCCTGGCCTGCGCCTAACGGCCGTCGTCACCGGCGACGCTGGCCGGCGGGCGCAGGTCGAGGCGCGCTATCCCGGCGTCGCGGTGCTCGACTCGCCGGAGCGCGTGTGGGAGCGCGCCGGCGACTTCGACCTCGTGTCGATCTCGACGCCTAACGGCACGCACGCGCCGCTGGCGATGGCCGCGCTCGCGGCCGGCCTGCACGTCGTCGTCGACAAGCCGTTCGCGGCCACGGGCGACGAGGGACGCGCCATGCTGGCCGAGGCGCGCCGCCGGGATCGGCTCGTCATCCCGTTCCACAACCGGCGCTGGGACGGCGACTTCCGCACCGTGCAGCGCCTCATCGGCGAGGGCGCGCTGGGCGACGTGTGGCGCTTCGAGTCGCGCTTCGAGCGGTGGCGCGGCGAGCCGAAGGCGCGCTGGTGCCGCCCCGACACGCGCGAGAACGGCGAGGGGATGCTGCACGACATCGGCACGCACCTCATCGACCAGGCGCTGCACCTGTTCGGCCCCGTGCACACGGTCTACGCGGAGCTCGACGGCCGCTACGCCGGCGTGCAGACCGAGGACGACGCGCTCATCCTGCTCACGCACGCCGGCGGCGTCCGCTCGCGCCTCTGGCCGAGCGCGGTCTCGGCGCAGTCGGGCCCGCGCTTCGCGGTCTACGGCAGCCGCGCGGCGTACATGAAGTTCGGGCTCGATCCGCAGGAGGACACGCTGCGCGCCACGGGGCTGCCGCCGGGTGGCCCCGGCTGGGGCGAGGAGCCCGAAGCGCGGTGGGGCACGTTAGGCATCGGCGCCGAGCGGCGGGTGGTGCGCACCGAGCCGGGCGACTACGGCCGCTTCTACGCCGGCGTGGCCGCCGCGCTCCACGACGGGGCGCCCGTGCCGGTCGCTCCCGAGGACGCGATCGCAGGGCTCGACGTCATCGAGGCGGCCTACCGCTCGGCGGCGGAGGGGCGAGCGGTGACGTTAGGCGGGTGACGGCCGTGGCGACGAACGGGCAGTCCTCCGGGATTTCCATTCTTCGAACCGCAGAGGGGGCAGAGCGCGCAGAGAAGCGACACGAAAACGGTTAGGCAGTCCTCTGCGTCCTCCGCCGTTCCATCACGCCAGCCGACGCCGTCGAACCGTCAGCTGCGCTTCGAGCCGGCTCGGTACCGCCGCCCCGCCCGCGGCTCGCGCATCAGCCGCTCCGCCGCCGGCCCGGCCGTCGCCATCGCCATCCGCGCCGAGCGACCCGCTGCCCGCGCCACCGTGCGTCGGCGGAACAGGTCGGTCGCCACCGACGCCGGCCACAGCGCGGCGCCGAACCCGGCGATGATGAGCAGCGCCCACGCGCCATCGCGCTCCGCCGTGAAGCGTCCCACGCTCGCGCGGTCGGCCGAGTCGACCAGCGTGCGGTACGTCGGCGTGATGCCGAGGGCGTAGCCGGTGAGGCGGGCCACGACCTTCGGCGCGAACGAGAGCCGCTGCCGGAGGGACTCCTCGGCGAGCACGTTCGTGCCGAAGGTGAACCGCACGTGCGTGAACGGCGTCGGCGCGTCGTAGACGTTGTGGAGCGCCTCCGCGACTGCCGGCCCGAACGGGCCCGGATGGAAGCTCTCGAGCTGCACCGGCTGGCCCTCCAGGCGCGCGGCCCGCAGCTCGGTGAGCGACAGCCGCCGCCCCGTCGCGTCGCGCGCGAACAGCCCGAACATCGGGTCGATCATCACCCAGTGGCGCGAGCGGGTGTCCCAGACCTCCGAGACCGTGTGCGCGTCGCTGTGCACCTCGCGCACCGAGAGCCCCACGACGCGCGCGAGCGCGATGAACGCCTCCGAGTGGTCGGAGCAGCACCCCGGGCGCGTCAGCCGGTCGATGAGCCGCGGCTCGGTGCCGCACTCGCGCCGCCGCTCACCGTACGTGGAGATCGTGGCGACGATGGTCTGCGCGCGCGCGACCGGATCTTCGATCCGCTCGAAGGCCGCGAGCCGCTCCCGCCATCCGGGCAGCGAATCCAGCCCGCGCCGGAACTGCCGCTGCGTCTCCACGTCGTCGACCCGGAACCCGGCGGCATCGAGGGTGGCCGGGTCCACGTCGAACCCGGTCGGCGTCACGTACTCGGTGAAGAGCACGGCGCGAGCCCGGACCAGGACGTCGGGTGTCGTGGCCTGCAATGCGAGCACGCCGCCAGCCACCGCGACGAGCAGCGCGCCACATGCGAGCGAGATCCAACCCACCCATCGTGAACCACGTGCCTTGAATGACAATGCAGAAACTGCCGGAGACATCCATCGTGACGGGAACCTCACGGCAGCGACGCGTGAGTCGTTCCCTCGAACACCACATCCAACACCACATCGAGCCCGATCCCCGATCGGCGGTGGACGCACGTGCGTGCCGAACGTTAGGGCGCAGGCCAGGTCGAACCGTAACGGACGTGCGGAGCACCGCGCTACCACGGCGTCGGCGGTCTCGTGCCGCAGCGCACACCTACTACGGCCGCCGCTGCGCGCACGCTGCGTGCCTACGCTGTCGGGTGCTCGTCGGCGATCGGCCTAACGCTTCAGGCCGGCGTGCACGTGGTGCGCGCTCGGCGCGCCGTCAGCGTGCGTCCGCCGGCAGCGGCTGCATCACCAGCCGCGACAGACGCCAGCGGCCGTCGGCGTCGCGCTGCCAGCGGGCCGCGTAGTGCCCGCGATAGACGCCCGGCGCCTTGCCGCGCTCTCCGGCGACCTGGCGATACGTCCCCCACTGCTCGGCGCCGGCGCCGTGCACGGTGAGCGAGTCGGTGGCGACGTCCACCGCCGTCACCTCGACGGCCGCGGCGAGCGGCGCGAGGAAGTCGCGGATGGCCGCCCGCCCGTGCAGCGTCCCGACGCCCGGCAGCACCAGCTCGCCCGCCTCGGCGTACGCGGCGGCGACCGAGTCCGGCGGCGCGCCGCGGAGCAGCATCGCGTAGCGGCGCATCGCCGCCTCGACCGCGGGCGCGCCCTCGGCGCCCGGCGCGCGGTGCGTGCGTCCGCCGCACGCGGCGACGCTCAGCGCGACGACCATGGCGACTGCCGGGGCGGGAACCTCGCACGGCGGGAACTTCATACGGAGGGAACCTCGCAGGGTGGGAACGGAAAGGATGGGGCGGAACGGCGGGCGTGGCGGGAGAATGCCGTGCCGCTCACGCCGTGCCGCTCACGCCGTGCGACGTTCCCTCCGTCGAGGTTCCCGCCATCGAGGTTCCCGCCATCGAGGTTCCCGCCATCGAGGTTCCCGCCATCGAGGTTCCCGCCGCTGACACGCCGGTGCTGCGCGCGGCCGGTGACCCGCGCACGAAGGCGATGTAGTCCGTCGGCAGCGGCGTGCCGCCTCCACCGCGGGCGAGCAGCGCGACCTGGCCGCGGTGGTAGCTGCCGTGCAGCGCGACGTGCGCCAGGATGTCGTCGACGCGGCTGCGGAACGCGTCGCCGGCGCTGTTCCGGTAGGCGACCTCGCGCGCCAGCCCGTCGGCATCGAGGGCGGCGTGCGCGCGGAGCCCCGCCGCGGCCTCGCGGGCGAGCGCGGCGGCGGTGTCGAGGTCGAGCGACGGCCACACCGGGTGATCGGGCGGCCGCCCGTCGAGCCGGGCGAGCCACACGTGCTCGGCGGCCGCGACGTGGGCGTACAGCGCCAGCGCCTGCGCCCGCTCGCCGCTCTGTGCCCGCAGGCTGGCGACGGCGTCGCGCGCCCGGGCATCGGCCCAGGCCAGGTGATCGAAGAGGCGGAGCAGCATGGGACGGCCGGGGCGTGGGAGGAGACGCGCGCTGCGCTCTCAGTCTCGCACGGCCGTCCCCTGCGCCGCCAGGATCTGCCATCGCCCGTCGCGCCACGTGTAGACGTGCAGGAAGCGCGACTGCCCCACGGTCTCGCCGGTGCCGCGGCGGCGGGCCACGAGGCGGCCGCTCAGCATCGCCGCCTCGCCGCCCAGGGCGCGGACCGCGAGCTCGTCGATCGCGAACGCCGTCGTCGGGTCGTCGCGCGCGAAGACGCCGAGCAGCCGCTCCCGGTCGACGGGCACCCCGGCGGCGGTGATGCCGCGGAACTCGTCGGCGTACATGCGACGCAGCGCCACGGTGTCGTGCCGCGCGATGGCCGCGCTCCGCCCCTGCTCGAACTGCAGCAGCGCCCGCTCCACCGGGCCGAGCGGCGTCGTGTCGGGGAGGACGAACGTGGTCTGCGCGACGGCGAGCGCCGGGAGCGCGAGTGCGGCGAGCGCGAGTGCGGCGCGCGCGCTGGCGAAGGCGACGAGGTGGCGCGTCATCGGAGCTCCGGGCGAGAGAGCCGCAACCGTGCATCGCGATGCGCGCCCCGGCCAGGCGTTACGCGTCGTCATGACCGATCGCTGACGATCGACTCGTCGGGTGAACCGGGCCGGACGCTGCGGACTGCCTAACCCCATCCGTCACCGGCTTTCGCCGGGGTGACACACCTGGAGACCTCTGCATCGTCCGCGCTTCGAACGAACGAGGGCCTAACGGTCGATGTGCCTAACGACAGCGCGGTCAGGCGTCGTCGCCGAGCCAGGCGGGCAGGTCGCGCAGCGTCGCGAGGCGGGCGAACTCCTTGCCGGCGAGCGCGTCGTCGGCCACCTGCTCGTGCTGCCACGTCACGTGATACGGGATGTGCACCGCCGCGCCCCCCGCCTCCAGCACCGGCAGCACGTCCGACCGCAGCGAGTTGCCGACCATGACGAACCGCGCCGGCTCGACGCGCTGCCGCGTCATCACCGCGGCGTACGTCCGCGCGTCCTTCTCGGACACGATCTCCACCGCGGCGAACGCCTCGCCCAGTCCGGAGCGCGCCAGCTTCGACTCCTGGTCGAACAGGTCGCCCTTGGTGAGCAGCACGAGCCGGTAGCGCGCGGCGAGCGCGGCGACCGTCTCGGCGACGCCGTCGAGCAGCTCCACGGGTGCGGCGAGCATCTCGCGCCCGAGGTCGATGATGCGCTGCACCTCGGCGCCCGTCACCCGCCCCTCGGTCAGCTCGATGGCCGTCTCGATCATCGAGAGCGTGAACCCCTTCACGCCGTAGCCGAAGTGGCGGAGGTTGCGCGTCTCCGTCTCGTACAGCCGCCGGTCGATCCACTCCACGTCGCGATAGCGCACCAGCAGGTCGCGGAACTGCGTCTGCGTGGCGGTGAAGAGCGTCTCGTTGTGCCAGAGCGTGTCGTCGGCATCGAGCGCGACGACGTCGAATCGGGTCATGCGATCAAGATAGCGCCCGGTTGTCGGGACTCGGGACTCGCGGGGAAGACGTGGCCCGGCGGCCCTCCTCTGTCCGGGTCATGCCGACCCCGGCGAAAGCCGGGGTCGGCATGACGACTGAGTGAGGAGGCTACGAGTCACGAGTCACGACCAACTCCGGCCGCCGTACCTCCCACACCATCGTGTCGCGCGACAGGCCGGGCTCCGGCGAGTCGCCGACCAGCGTCGTCACGTGGACGAAGCCGAGTCGGCGGGGGATGGCGGCGCTCGGCAGGTTGCGCGGATCGCAGCGGATCTCGATGCGGTCGATGCCGCAGGTCGCGAACGCGGCGTCGACGAGCGCGGCGACGGCCTCGGTGACGTAGCCGTGGCCGCTCCGGCCGGCGCGGATCCAGTAGCCGATCTCCAGCGCGTCCGGCCCGCGGCGCGGGTGCAGCCCGACGGCGCCCATCAGCGCCCCGTCGTCGCGCCCCTCCAGCGCATACGCCCAGTCGCGGCCGGCGGCGAAGTCGTCGGCGAAGCGCTGCAGCCGCGCGGCGATCTGCGCCACGTCCTCGTGCGCCTCGGCGGTCGCCCACGGCATCCACCGGCCGAGGTGGCCGAGGTCGTGCTGGACGATGCGCTGCAGCTCGGCGGCGTCGTCGGCGCGCCAGGGGCGGAGGACGACCCGCGCCGTCGCGATGCGCTCGGGGGGCGCGTGCGCCGTCACAGCGACGCGGCCGGGATGACTGGCTCCACGGGCGCGTACATCTCCGCGAACGCCGCTGCGGGGAGCGTGGGGCGCATCCAGACGGCCCGGAGCGCGATCGACAGGCACTCCATCGCCGCGCCCGGGCCGCCGGGCTGCGCGAGCGCCAGCTCGGCGAGCTCGCTGCTGGCCCGCAGGAAGCGCTGCAACGCCGGTGGCGTCGATGGCGAGGCCGGTCGCGGCGTGGGCCGCCGCGTCGGCGCGACGCGCGCGCGGCGGCGGGGCGGACCGAAGATGACGTCCTCGAGGTCGAGCGCCGCGTCGACGGCGAGCTGCACCACCGTGAAGATGTCGCGCGCCAGCGGCATGCTGGCCGCGACCGCGGACTCGCGGCGGGCACGCCGCCACCGCGCCGCGGGGCCGCCCCCCTGCATCCGCTGGCCGATCGCGTCGAGCTCCCCCCACTGGGCCGGCGTGAGCGCGGCGACGCGGGCGAGGAACCGGTCGAGCGCCACGTCGGCCGGATCGAGCGTGGCGACGGGGACCGGGGCGGTGGCGGGCGCGGGGAGGTCGGTCACGGTGGGCTCCGAGGAGTGAGATGGCGGACTTACGGGAGGAAGGAGGAGAGGGATTCTGCGGCTTCCCGCGTCCGGCTTCCCGCGTCCGGCTTCCCGCGTCCGGCTTCCCGGCTCCGGCTTCCCGCCTCGCTTTCCGGCGGGAACCTCGCAGGGAGGGAACCTCGTTCGGCGGGAACTGCGCACGGTGGGAACGACGGGCTGGGAACGGAACGGCGGGGACTGCGGGACGCCCCTCCCCGCCGTTCGGTTCCCTCCCTGCGAGGTTCCCTCCGTGCGAGGTTCCCTCCGTGTGAAGTTCCCGCCGTGTGAAGTTCCCACCCCATACAGTTCCGGCACTGCCGGGAAGGCGACCCGACGTCACGGCGAGACGACGTTCGCCACGCGAGAGCGCGGAACGACGTGAACGTTTTCTCCCGCACTCCCGTTACCTCGCATGCCCCTGGTCCGGCGCCCTCCTTCCTGGCGCCGGCCCCGTCGTCCATTCCAGGAGACCTCTCCATGGCGTCATTCCCCCGCCTCGCCTGCGTGGTGGGGGTGGCCGGCACGGCGTTCAGCGCCGTCCCGCTCGCCGCCCAACTCGCCAGCCAGCGAGTCATCCCCTCCACCTACGCCATCACGAACGCCCGCCTCGTGCCCGTCTCCGGGCCGGCGATCGAGAAGGGCACCATCGTCGTGCGCGATGGGCTCATCGCCGCCCTCGGCGCCGCCGTGAAGGCGCCCGCCGACGCGCGCGTCATCGACGGCACCGGCCTCACCGTCTACCCGGGGCTCATCGACGCGTACAGCAGCGTGGGGCTCGCCGCCGCGGCGCCGGCCGGTGGCGGCGGACGCGGGGGCGGCGGCGCGGGCGGGCTCGCGGCGCTCGTCGCCAACCAGCAGCCGAACGCGGGGGCCGCGCGCAACTCGCTGCATCCGGCCGGGCTCCAGCCGGAGGTCACGGCCGCCGAGCAGCTCCGGGCGGACGCGGAGGCGTTCGCGGGGCCGCAGTCGGCCGGCATCACCACCGCGCTCACCGCGCCGGGGAGCGGCATCTTCCAGGGGCAGAGCGCCCTCGTCAACCTCGGCGCCGGCGACGCCGCGGGGCTCGTCATCAAGTCGCCGGTCACGCAGAACATCGGCTTCGTGCCGCTGCGCACCGGCGGCTATCCCAACTCGCTGTTGGGCGTGTGGTCGTCGCTGCGGCAGATGCTGCTCGACGCGCAGCACTACCGCGACGAGCAGGCGGCCTACGGGCGCAACCCGCGCGGCATGCGGCGCCCCGAGGTCGATCCGTCGATGGAGGCGCTGCAGCCCGTGCTCGCCGGCACGCAGCCGGTGATCATGGCGGCGACGACGAAGCGCGAGATCGAGCGCGCGCTCGACTTCGCGAAGGAGTTCAAGCTGAAGGCGATCATCGCCGGCGGCGGCGAGGCGTACGAGGTGGCCGACCGCCTCAAGGCGGACGGCGTGCCCGTGCTGCTGTCGCTCAACTTCCCGCACCGCACCGCGGCCGCGTCGCCCGACGCCGACCCCGATCCCCTCAGCCTGCTGCGCGAGCGCGTGCAGGCGCCGAAGACGCCGGCCGAGCTGTCGAAGGCGGGCGTGCGCTTCGCCTTCGAGTCCGGCGGCATCACGACGTGGGGCGACTTCCTCGCCAACGCGCAGAAGGCCGTCGAGGCCGGGCTGCCGGCCGACCAGGCGCTCCGCGCGCTCACGTTGGGCTCGGCCGAGATCCTCGGCGTCGCCGACCGCGTCGGCTCGCTGGACGTCGGCAAGATCGCGAACCTCGCCGTCGTGCGCGGCGATCTGTTAGGCAGAGGCGGTCGCGTGACGCAGCTCTTCGTCGACGGCCGGCCGGTGACGATGCGCGCGCCGGCGGCGGGCGCGGGCGACGCCGCGCTGGCGACCGGCGCGTGGACGACCAACGTGTCGCTCGACAACGCGCAGTACGCGGTGACGTTCGCGCTGCGGCAGGCGGGCGAGCAGCTCACCGGGACGCTGCAGGGGGAGATGGGCACCGGCGCGATCAGCGGCGGCTCCATCGGCGCCGACGGCACGTTCCGTTTCACGGCGACCATCACGCTCAAGGAAGGGAGCGAGGAGGCGACGTTCGCCGGCACGCTCGAGGGGAACGCCATCCGCGGCCGCGTGCAGATCGTCGGGCACACGCCGGGCAACTTCACCGGCACGCGCCCCGAGCGCGGCGGCCAGGGCGGCGCGCGCGGCACGCCGAACGGCACCACGCCTAACGGAACGACCGGCGGCGCGCGTACGCCCGAGGAGAACTGACCATGACGAATCGCTTCCTGTTCGCCGCGAGCCTCGCCGGCCTCGCCGCGCTGCCGTTAGGCGCACAGCCCGTCACGAAGGACGGGCCGGCGCCGATGCTCATCAAGAACGCGACGGTGCTCACCGTCACGAAGGGCACGCTGCAGAACGCCGACATCCTGATCCGCAACGGCAAGATCGTGCAGGTCGGGCAGAACATCGCCGCCCCCGCCGGCGCCACGGTCGTCGACGCGACGGGCAAGTACGTCATGCCCGGCATCATCGACCCGCACTCGCACGCCATGAGCGACGCGACCAACGAGGGCTCGCTCTCGGTGACGTCGATGGTGCGCATCGCCGACGTGCTCAACCCCGAGGACGTCGACATCTACCGCGCGCTCGCCGGCGGCGTGACGACGATCAACGTCCTCCACGGCTCGGCCAACACGATCGGCGGGCAGAACGCC
>Ga0213876_10002252_pt1 | contig 11394 bp, 8 predicted proteins | sample BarmaccomBMRX_R9_FD_160113 | JGI IMG/M metagenome (GOLD analysis project Ga0213876, IMG submission 160113) | Root-associated microbial communities from Barbacenia macrantha in rupestrian grasslands, the National Park of Serra do Cipo, Brazil - RX_R9 | ecosystem: Host-associated > Plants > Roots...
CGCTCGCCCGCCTCACGCAGGAGGTGCTCGGCGCCGTGAACCACGGCGACGCGCTGCACGACAACCCGCGCATCCCCCAGGCGCGCGAGCTCGCCCACTACATCCCGTGGAACGCGCGCTGCGCCTGCCACCGGCCGCGCAACGGGCCGAGCCCCGAGCTGTTCTTCGCCTACGTGCTCGGCTCCGACACGCTCGGCGTGGCCGTCAACGAGCATTCCGACCCGCAAGAGGGGTGGGAGGTCGACCGCCCCCTGCCGCGGCCCGTGACCGACGGCCGGCGCATGGGCTACACGGCCGACGAGCGGCGGTGGATCAACGACACGCTGACGCGGCAGATCCGCGCCCCCGGCGACCACAGTCGCTTCCCGATCGTCATCGCGCTGCACGACGCCTCGCCGCGCATCCTCGCCTACACGCTCATGCCGACGACGTGGGGCGACACGCTCGTCTACGGCGCCGAGTACCGGCGCGAGGCGTTCGCCGGCATCCTCGCCGACGTGATGTACGACCGCGGGCTGCTGCCGGCGACGTTCACGCACGGCCGCGCGATGCGCGACGTCATGATGTTGCGCGTGAGCGACGCGCGCGGCGACGCGCTCTTCGCCTCGGAGCCGGTGCGCGCGTGGTCGCTCGACGAGACCGCCGCGCTGCCGCCCGATTTCGGCGCGCTGCAGGTGCGCGCGCAGATCCGCCCCGAGCTGGCAGGGACGCTCGTCATCGGCGGGCTGCCGCGCTCGCGGCTTCCGTTCCTCATCGGCCTGCTCGCCGTGGCGGCGGCGCTGGCCATCGTGTCGTTAGGCCAGATCCGCCGCGCCGAGGAACTGACGCGCATGCGCGCCGACTTCGTCGACAGCGTGTCGCACGAGCTGCGCACGCCGCTCGCTCAGATGCGGCTCTATCTGGAGACGCTGCGACTGGGCCGCTTCACCACGGAGTCGCAGCGCATCTGGTCGCTCGACAACGTGGAGCGCGAGACGACGCGGCTGTCGCACCTCGTCGAGCGCGTGCTGCGCTTCTCGCGCGTGGGCCGCCCGACGCGCAGCGACGAGCCGCGCGCCCTGGTCGACACGAACGCCGAGGTGGCGCGCATCGTCGACGAGTTCCGCCCGCTGGCGGCTGCCCGCCGCGCGCAGCTCGCGCTCGAGGCGGCCACGGTGGCGCCGCTGCCGCTGCAGGCCGCGGCGCTCCGCCATCTGCTGCTCAACCTCCTCGACAACGCGGTGAAGTACGGCCCCGTGGGCCAGACGGTGCGCGTGCGCCTGCATCAGGCCGGACACGAGGTGCGCCTCGAGGTGGCCGACGACGGGCCCGGCGTCGCCGCCGCGGAGCGCGACGCGATCTGGCGGCCGTACCAGCGCGGACGCACGGCGGGGCACACGTCCGGGAGCGGCATCGGGCTCGCGATCGTGCGCGAGGTGGCCGAGCAGCACGGCGGCCGCGCCTGGGTGGACGACGTGCCTAACGCGTCGGGCGCGGCGTTCGTCGTCGCGCTGCCGTCCGGCTGATGGCACGCGTGCTGGTCGTCGAGGACAACCTGCCGCTCGCCGAAGGGATCGCCTACAACCTGCGGCACGAGGGGCACGACGCCCGCATCGCGGAAGACGGCCGCGCGGGGCTCGACGACATCCGCGCGTGGTCGCCCGATCTCGTGATCCTCGACCTCACGCTGCCGCACCTCGACGGCTACCAGGTGCTCGGCGCGGTCCGCAAGGACGGCAACGCGGTGCCGGTCATCATCCTCACCGCGCGCGGCGAGGAGGCCGACAAGGTGCGCGGCTTCCGCCTCGACGCCGACCAGTACGTGACGAAGCCGTTCGGCGTGCTGGAGCTGCTCGAGCGCGTGCAGTCGCTGCTCCGCCGCGCGTCGGCGCGCGCCGGCGCCGCTGCACCGTCGCACACCATCCGCTTCGCCGACGTGACGATCGACACCGCGGCCCGCACCGTCACGCGTGCCGGCGCGCCGTGCACGCTCTCGCCCAAGGCCTACGACCTGCTGCTCGCCCTCGTGAAGCGCAACGGTGCCGTCGTCACGCGGCAGGACCTGCTCGCCGAGGTGTGGGGCTACGGCGCGTTCGTACTCTCGCGTACCGTGGACTCGCACGTCGCCGAGCTGCGGCGCAAGCTCGAGGACGACCCCGCGAACCCGCGGCACGTGGTGACGGTGTGGAAAGTGGGCTACCGGTTCGAGCGCTGAGCCCTCGAACCACCATGCCTAACGGAGCCGGGCGTCGATAGCACTCCACGCACGAAGGATCGGAGAATTCGAGGAATTCCAAGCATTCTCGAAATTCTCCGACCCTTCGTCCGTGGAGTCGCGTCGCGCGTCGCGGTCACGCGTCGTTGAGCACGGCCACCGGATCGCGCCCGACGCCGCGGCTCGCCGACCACCACACCGCGACGACGCCGGCGGCGGTCATCACCAGGCATGCGCCGGCGAGCGTCGCGACGTCGAACGGGCGCACGCCGTAGAGCTGGTGCTCCAGCACGCGCGCCACCCCCGCCGCCGCGCCGATGCCTAACGCGAGGCCGGCCGCGAGCACGCGTCCGCCGTCGCGGAGGAACAGCGCGATGACCGCCGGCCGCGTCGCGCCGATCGCCTGGCGGATCGCCATCTCGCGCCCGCGCTGCTGCGCCGCGTACGCGACGACCCCGTAGATGCCGAGCATCGCGAGCAGCGCCGTGAACGCGGCGAAGCCGGTCAGCATCGACGACATGAAGCGCGCGCTGGCGAGGCGGCGATCGAGCTCGTCGACGCGCCGCACGCCGCGCACGACCGCATGCGGATCGAGCGACGCGACGGCGGCGCGCACGGTCCGCACCACCGACGCCGGCGGCTGCGTCGTGCGCAGATAGAACGCGGCGTAGCGCCCGGGCGCGTCCTGAAAGTACGGCACGTACACGTCGCTCGCGTCGCGGTCGTCGTACGTCTGCCGCACGTCGGCCGCGACGCCGACGACGGTGCGCCACGCCACCGGCCCGGCGCCCGGCTGCTGCGGCTCGAACGCGCGCACGCGCCGGCCGAGCGCGTCGCCGTCGGGCCACAAACGCCGCGCGAGCGTCTCGCTGACGATCGCCACCGGCTCGCTCGCCACGCGGTCGTCGTCGGTGAACGCGCGGCCGCGGCGCAGCGGGATGCCGAGCGCCGCGAAGTAGCCGTCGCCCACCGCCACCGCACCCGACGCCAGCCCGTCGCCCACTCGGCCGTCGCGCTCCACCGTCTGCGTCGGCGCCTCCTCGTACGGCGGCCAACCGGCGAACGCCGGCGTGCCGGCGCCGCGGGCGGCGAGCTCGGTGCCTAACGCGCGGTAGAACCGCTCGAACGCCGCGGCGTCGGGGTACGCGGCGTCGCGGAGCACGAGGCTCACGCGCACGAGCCCCGCGGCGCGGAAGCCGAGGTCCGCCTGCATCATGCCGACGGCGCTGCGAATCATGAGGCCGCAGCCCGCGACGAGGGCGAGCGAGCCCGCGATCTCGAGCGCGATGAGCGTCGATCGCGCGCGGCGCATCACCAGGCCGTCGGTGCCCGCGCGCCCGGCGCCGCGCAGCGTCTCGCCGAGGCGGCGCTGCCACGGCAGCAGCGCGGGGACCGCGGCGAGCGTCAGCGCGATCGCGAGCCCGATCGCGCCGACGACGCCGAGCACCGTCCAGTCGATCGCGACCGCCGCGGTGCCGCGCGGCGCGGGCTTGCCCAGCTCCGTCGCGAGGAGCGGCGCGAGCACGCGCAGCAGCGCCGCGGTGAGCGCGACGGCCGCGGCGAGCGCCGCCGCGCAGAGCATCCCGATCTCCATGAGGTACAGCCGCAGCAGGTCCGCGCGTCCGGCGCCCAACACCACGCGCACGGCGACGTCGCGCTGGCTGCGCATGGCGCGGAGCAGCGTGAGCACGGCGACGTTGACGCACGTGATCGCGAGCACGAGCCCCGCGGCCACTGCGATCGCGACGAGCGTGGGCCGCAGCGCGCCGACGTAGCGCTCGTGCATCGACTCCAGCGTGACGCCCGGCCACGTGGGCGGGATCCACGTCGCGACGCCGCGCGCGGCCTCGGTGAGCCGGCGCTCCGCGGTGCGTGGCGACACGCCGTCGCGAAGGCGGACGACGTACGTCTGCCTCGGCGTCAGCAGCGGCGTCACGACGTCGACGGCGGCGTCGCTGTCGCGCCCGTACCAGAACCCCGGCGCGAGCACGCCGACGACGTGCAGCGTCTCGAAGCGGCCGTCGCGCCCCTCGATCTCGACGCGCACGTCGCGGCCGACGACGTGCGGATCGCCGCCGAAGCGGTCGCGCCACAGCGCGTCGCCGATGAGCGCCGCGCGCGTGCCACCGGTACGGAAGTCGTCCGCGCCTAACGGCCGGCCGATCGCGGTGCGCACGCCGAGCCCGGCGAGGAAGCCTGGCGATACGCGGAGCCCGCGCACCGTCGGCGCGCCGGGATCGTCGCCGAGGTAGTACGACTCGCTCGAGGCGGTCACGGCGTCCTCCACGACGTCGCCGAGCGCACGCCAGTCGATGCGCGCCACGCCGTGCGGCTCGACGGGCCCCGGCGGGGCGTACATCACGTGATACAGCCGCTCGGCGTGCGGATACGGCAGCGACCGGCCGAGGTACGCGTTCACGACCGCGACCGCCGACGCGGTGAGCGCGAGGCCGAGCGCGAGCGACGCGATCGCGGCGACCGTGAAGCCCGGCGTGGCGCGGAGCGCGCGCGCGGCGAGGCGCACGTCGCGCAGGACGTCGTCGGGCAGGGGCCAGCGGCCGTCGCGCAGGTCGTCGCGGTGCCCGTCCGGGATGCCGAACGCGGCGACCGCTCGGCGGCGCGCTTCGTCGGCCGACATGCCGAGGCGCTCGTTCTTCGCCGTCTCCATGTCCAGGTGGAAGCGGAACTCCTCGTACGCGCGCCAGTCGGCGCCGCGGCCGAAGAGCATGGCGCGCAGGCGTGCGGCGATCCCCAGGAGTCGACTCATCGGCGCGTCCTCAGGTAGCGTTCAGCACGACGTCCACGGCGGCGACGAAGCGGCGCCAGCTCGCGAGCTCGTCGCCGAGGGCGCGGCGGCCGGCGGCGGTGAGGCGGTAGTAGCGCGCGCGCCGCCCGTTCTCCGTGGTGCCCCACGCGCTCGCGACCAGGCCGCGGTGCTCGAGCCGCTGCAGCGCGGGATAGAGCGAGCCCTGGTTGACGGCCAGCTCGCCGCCGGAGATCTCCTGGATGCGCTGCCCGATTCCCCAGCCGTGGGTCGACTCGAGGGCGAGCGCCTTGAGCGCCAGCAGATCGATGGCGCCGCGGAGGACGTCGGATTGGGGAGCTGGAGGCATGCGTGTCGGGGATCGGGACTCGGGCCCCGGCTTTCGCCGGGGTGACGGGGATCGGGCATCCCATAACCGAGTCCCGAGTCCCGACAAACCGAAGATCGGAGCGTCTCCTATCGAAAGCAAGAGGAAAGAGCCGGCCGGCCTTCACACATCCTCCACATTCCCGGCACGCGACGATCAACACTCGCGCCCCCGATACCGCCATCCTGTGCTCGCGCCCCGCACCACGCGCGGCGCTCCCACCACAGGAGGGTTCGATGCCGAGGTCCCGCGTGGCGCGCGCCATCCCGCGCCTCATCTCCCTGCTCGTCGCCACCCGCGGGCTGTGCGGGCACCTGATCGGCGCGCAGCCCGCGACCGCCGCCGATCCGCGCGCCGCGCTGCTCGTCACGCCGGCATGGCTCGCCCAGCATCTGCACGACCCCGACCTCGTGCTGCTCCACGTCGGCGACCGCGCCGAGTACGACAAGGGACACATCCCCGGCGCGCGCTACGTCGGCATGCGCGACGTGTCGGTATCGAGCGACGACCACGAGAAGGGACTCATGCTCGAGCTGCCGACCGCCGACACGCTGCGCGCGCGCCTCGAGGCGTTAGGCATCTCGGACCGCTCCCGCATCGTCGTCTACTACGGCAGCGACTGGGTCTCCCCGTCGACGCGCATTGTCTTCACGCTCGACCACGCGGGGCTCGGCGCACGCACGTCGCTGCTCGACGGCGGCATGCCCGCGTGGGCTGCCGCCGGCAACTCCGTCACGGCCGACGCACCGGCGCGCGCCGTCGCCGCAGGGCACCTCGCGCCGCTGCACACGAAGCCCCTCGTCGTCGACGCGGCGTGGGTGAAGGCGCACGCGAACGCGCCCGGCGTGCGCATCGTCGACGGGCGCGCCGCGGTGTTCTACGACGGCGTGGAGGCGGGTGGGCCGCGAAAGGGACATATCCCGGGCGCCCGCAGCGTGCCGTTCACCGAGGTCACCGACGACAAGCTGCGCGTGAAGAGCGCGACCGAGCTCGCGGCGCTCTTCGCGAAGGCCGGCGTCGGGCCGCGCGACACGGTGGTCGCCTACTGCCACATCGGGCAGCAGGGCACCGCGGTGCTGTTCGCGGCGCGCACGTTGGGCCACCCGGTGCTCCTCTACGACGGCTCGTTCCAGGAGTGGGCGCGTCGCACCGACCTGCCGGTCGAGAACCCGGCCGAGGCGAAGAAGTGAGCGCGCGCGCCCCGCGTCCCTACGCGGACCCGTACGTCGCCGGCGTCGGCCTCGGGCTCGTGCTGGTCGCGGCGTACGTGCTCGTCGGCCGCGGCCTCGGGGCGTCGGGCGCGTTCGCCACGGCCGCCGCCGTCGCCGTCGACGCGAGCGGCAGCGCCGCCGCGCGCGGCAACACCTTCTTCGCCGACCACCTCGCCGGCGGCCTCCTCGGCGACTGGCTCGTTGTCGAGCTGCTCGGCGTGGTGCTCGGCGGCTTCGCGTCCGCCGCGCTGGCCGGCCGGCTGCGCGTCGCGGTGGAGCGCGGGCCTAACGCGGCGGCCGGTGCACGCCTGGCGCTCGCGTTGGGCGGCGGCGCGACGATGGGCGCCGGCGCGGTGCTGGCCCGCGGCTGCACGAGCGGCCAGGCGCTCACCGGCGGCGCGCTGCTCAGCGTCGGGAGCTGGACGTTCGTCGCCGGCGCGTTCGGCGCGGCGTACGCGGCGGCGAGGCTCGTTCGGAGGACGTGGACGTGACGGCGCCCTTCCTCGACTCGGGCGCATCCGCGCTCGGCGCCGCGTTGGGCATCGGCGTCGCCTTCGGGTGGTGCCTGGAGCGCGCGGGCCTCGGCAGCGCGCGCAAGCTCGTCGGCCAGTTCTATCTCACCGACCTCACCGTCTTCAAGGTGATGTTCAGCGCGATCGTCACCGCGATGCTCGGCGCGTTCTGGCTGGGCCGACTCGGAATGCTCGACCTGTCGCGCGTGTACGTGCCGGAGACGTACCTGCTGCCGCAGCTCGCCGGCGGCGCGACGTTCGGCGTCGGCTTCGCGCTCGCCGGCCTGTGCCCGGGCACGTCGTGCGTCGCCGCCGCCACGGGACGCATCGACGGAGCGGCCGTCGTCGCCGGCGTCTTCCTCGGGGTGTTGGGCACCGGCGTCGCGCTGCCGCGCCTGCAGTCGATCTACCTCGCCACGCCGCGCGGCGTCGACACCCTGCCGTCGGCGCTCGGCGTCCCTTACGGCGTCGTCGTCCTCGGTGTCGTCGCGCTGGCGCTCGCCGGCTTCGTGGTCGCCGAGCGGATCGAGCGGCTCGGGGATCGGGGCTCGGGACTCGGGGATCGCGAAAGACCCGACGACCGAGTCCCGAGTCCCGACCCCCGGCTCACCGGTGCCCAACGTGGTTAGGCGCCTCCTCGCGGCCGGCGCCGGCGCGCTCGGCGTGCTCGCTGCCGTCGCCGGCCGGCCGTCGCCGCGCGTCGCCGCGCTCGACGTCGCAGGCCTCGCCGGCGAGATCGAGCGCGAGACGGACCACGTCACCGCGCTCGAGCTGGCGGCGTGGATCCGGGACCGCAAGCCCGGCCTGCGCGTGCTCGACGTGCGCACCGACTCGGCGTTCGCGGCCTATCACGTGCCGTCGGCCGAGCACGCGCCGCTGTCGTCGATCGCGTCGATGAAGCCGGCCGACGACGAGACGCTGGTGCTGTACTCGGAGGGCGGCGCGCACGCGGCGCAGGCGTGGGTGCTGCTCCGATCGTTGGGTTTCCGCCGCGTCTACTTCCTGCGCGGCGGGCTGCTCGACTGGATGGAGGACGTGATGAGCCCCGCGCCCGGCGCCCCGCCCGAGGCGGCGGCGCTCAGCCGGTACTTCGGCGGCGTGCCGCGCGTCGGCGCACGGCCCAACGAGTCCGCGACGGCCGATTCCACCGTCGCCCGTGCACGGAGGCGCGGATGCTGACCGACGTGCTGCACCACGCGGCGTCCGCCGTGGACTTCGGCGCGCTCCGCGTCCACGAGTTCGCGCGCCTCGACGCCGACGCGCACGCGTACCTGGACTTCACCGGCAGCGCGCTCTACCCCGACTCGCTGGTCGCGCGCCACGCCGCGATGCTGCGCGGCGCGGTGCTCGGCAACCCGCACTCCGAGAGCCCGGCATCGCTCGCCAGCTCGGCGCTCGTCGCCGAGGCGCGGGCGCGCGTGCTGCGCTTCTTCGACGCCGATCCGTCGGAGTACGCCGTGTGCTTCGCGGCCAACGCCACCGCGGCCATCCACCTCGTCGCGGAGAGCTTCGCGTTCGGCCCGCGCGCGCCGTTCGTGCTGGCGGCGGACGACCACAACTCGGTGAACGGCATCCGCGCCTACGCGGCGCGCGCCGGCGCCGAGGTACGCTACGTCCCGCTCGACGACGAGCTGCGCCTGACCGACGTCGACGCGGTGCTCGACGCGCCGGGCGGGTGCGGGCTGCTCGCCTTCCCTGCCCAGTCGAACTTCTCGGGCGTACGGCATCCGTTAGGCCTCGTGCGCGCGGCGCGAGACCGAGGCTGGTCGGTGCTGCTCGACGCGGCAGCCTACGTGCCGACGAGCCCACTCAGCCTGCGCGACGTGCCGGCGGACTTCGTCGCCGTGTCGTTCTACAAGATGTTCGGCTACCCGACGGGCGTGGGCGCGCTGATCGTGAGGCACGAGGCGCTGGGGCGGCTGCGGCGTCCGTGGTTCGCCGGCGGCACGGTGGACTTCGTGTCGACCTACCACGACGCGCACCTGCTGCGTGCCGGCGTCGAGGGGTTCGAGGACGGCACGGCCAACTTCCTCGCCCTCGGCGCGATCGGCGCGGGGCTCGACTTCCTGGCGTCGGTCGGCATGGAGCGCATCGGGCGGCGTACGTCGGCGCTCGCCGAGCGGCTCGCGAGCGAGCTCGCCGCGCTGCGCCACCGCGGCGGCGCGCCGCTCGTGCGCGTGTACGGGCCGGCCGACGCGCGCGCACGCGGCGCCACGGTCGCGTTCAACGTGCTGGACGCCGCGGGCGCGCCCGTGCCCTACTGCCGCGTGGAGGAGCGGGCGCGTGCGGCGCGCGTGTCGGTGCGCGGCGGCTGCTTCTGCAACCCCGGCGCGGCCGCCGCGGCGTTCGGCTTTCCACACGAGGCGACGGTCCGCTGCCTCGGCGCCGCGCAGACGAGCGGTTGGTCGCTGTCGCGCTTCGCGGACTGCGTCGGCGGCCGCGCGGTCGGCGCGATCCGCGCGTCGTTAGGCATCCCGAGCAACGCCGCCGACGTCGAGCGGCTGCTCGACGTCGTGGGCACGTTCGCGTGACGAGTCAGCCGTCGCGCAGCACCCGCGCGGGGTCGATCCGCGCCGCGCGCACGGCGGGCAGCCAGCCGGCCGCCGCCGCGACGGCGACGAGCACCGCGACGGCGCCCGCCAGCGTCGCCGGATCGCGCGGCGCGAGGCCGTAGAGCAGCGTGCCGACGAGCGTCGACGCCCACCAGCCGCCGAGGGCGCCGAGGGCGACGCCGCCCCCGACGAGCAGCGCGACGCGCGTCAGCACCAGCCGCACGACGCCCGCCGGCGTGGTGCCTAACGCCATGCGGATCCCGAGCTCGACGTGGCGGCGGTGCACGGCGTACGCGGTCACGCCGTAGAGCCCGAGCGCCGCGAGGAGCAGCGCCAGCACGCCGAAGAAGCCCGACAGCGTCGCCACGAGCCGCTCCTGCGCGAGCGCGGCGTCCACGTCGTCGGCGAGCGGGCGGAAGACTAGCGTGAGGTCGGGCTGGACGGCCATCACCGCCGCGCCGACGCTGCGCGCCAGCGCCGCCGGCGATCCGGCCGCCGCGCGCACGACGAGCGACACGCCGCCGGGTGGGCGCCGCATCTGCGCGAGCGGCCAGTACATCGTCGGCGGGCTCGGGTCGCGGAGCGAGCGATACACCGCGTCGTCGACCACGCCGACGATCTCGAGGGGCGGCGCGCTCGCGGCGCTCGCGTCGGCCTCGTGGATCTGACGGCCTAACGGCGACGCGCCGCCGAAGAACTTCGCCGCGAACGCGCGGTTCACGATCACCGTCCGCGGCGCGCCCGGCCGGTCGCGCCCGTCGAAGTCGCGGCCGGCGAGGAGCGGCGTGCCCATCGCCGCGAACCAGCCGTCGCCGACGACGTTCATCGGCACGTTGCGCTCCGCCTCCGGCAGCACGGGCCGGCCGGGGAACGCCATGCGACGGCGCGAGAGGTCGCCACGCATCGGCGTGATCGTTGACAGCGCGGCGCGCGACACGCCGGGCACCGCGCGCGCCGCGTCGAGGATGCGCGCGAACGTCGCCGCGCGCACGTCGGCCGGAATGCCGGCGCCGGGCGCGCCGAGGTGCACGAGCAGCACGCGGTCGCGGTCGAAGCCGAGGTCGCGCGTGGCAAGCGACGCGAACGTGCGCACGAAGAGCCCCGCGCCAACGAGCAGCACGAGCGAGAGCGCGACCTGCGCCATGACGAGCGACCCCGCGAGCCCCACGCGCCGTCCCGACGACGTGCCGCGCCCCTGGTCCCGCATCGCGTCGATCGGCGCGGCGCGCGCGGCGCGCACGGCTGGCCCGACACCGAACAGCAGCGCCGTCCCGACCGCGACCGCGGCCGTGAAGCCGAGCATGCGCCAGTCCACGCCGACGGCGAGGAACACCGGGCTCTTCGTCGTCGAGATGAGCGTCACGATGAAGCGGCTTCCCCACCACGCGAACGCGATGCCTAACGCCGCGCCGACCGCGGACAGCAGCAGGCTCTCCGCGAAGAGCTGCCGCGCCAGCCGACCGGCCGAGGCGCCGAGCGCGGTGCGCACGCTCAGCTCGTGGCGGCGCGCCGTCGCGCGGGCGAGCAGCAGGTTGGCGATGTTGCCGCACGCGATGAGCAGCGTGAGCGCGACGATCGCCATGAGCGCGAGCACCGGACGGCGATACGTCCCGCGCAGCGGCGACCCGCCCGACGCCGCCGGCGCGAGCCGGAACGGCCGTACGAGATGCGTCGCCGCTTCCGACGCGTCGGCCGGGCGCGTCTCGTCGGCGATCGCCGGCTGCTGCGTGTGGAGCATCGCCGTGGCGCGGGCCGCCGTCTGACCGGGCGCGAGGCGCAGCATGACGCGCAGCC
>Ga0213876_10002253_pt1 | contig 11393 bp, 7 predicted proteins | sample BarmaccomBMRX_R9_FD_160113 | JGI IMG/M metagenome (GOLD analysis project Ga0213876, IMG submission 160113) | Root-associated microbial communities from Barbacenia macrantha in rupestrian grasslands, the National Park of Serra do Cipo, Brazil - RX_R9 | ecosystem: Host-associated > Plants > Roots...
AGCCGCGAAAATCGTGCTCGAGAATGACGCGACCGGCGCGCAGACCGAGAAGCATCAGGTGCGCATGATGGGCGAGATCAACAAGCTCACCTCCGGCACCGACGGCACCCTCCAGGAAGCGGACTACACGCGCACCGTGAAAGAGCTTCTCGCGAGCGGCTCGGACCCCGTGATCACCAAAGAGCCGACCGGCGCCTGGACGCATGCGGTCACGGACAAGATGAAGACGCTGAAGTGAGGAGGGAGGAATAGGCTCGTGTCATTCCCGGCCGAGCGCGACGAAGGCGCGCGAGGGGAAGGGAAACCACAACCCCCACCGCTTCCTGGACCCCCTTCCCGAGGCTCGCCTTGCGAGCCTCGCCGGGGGTGACACGATGGTGGGAAAAGGCTCTTGTCATTCCCGGCCGAGCGCGACGAAGGCGAGCGAGGAAAAGGGAAACCACAACCCCCATCGCTTCCTGGACCCCCTTCCCGAGGCTCGCCTTGCGAGCCTCGCCGGGGGTGACACGATGGTGGGAAAAGGCTCTTGTCATTCCCGGCCGAGCGCGACGAAGGCGCGCGAGGGGAAGGGAAACCACAACCCCCACCGCTTCCTGGACCCCCTTCCCGAGGCTCGCCTTGCAGCCTCGCCGGGGGTGACACGATGGTGGGAATAGGCTCGTGTCATTCCCGGCCGAGCGCGACGAAGGCGCGCGAGGGGAAGGGAAACCACAACCCCCACCGCTTCCTGGACCCCCCTTCCCGAGGCTCGCCTTGCGAGCCTCGCCGGGGGTGACACGATGATGGGAAAAGGCTCTTGTCATTCCCGGCCAAGCGCGACGAAGGCGCGCGAGGGGAAGGGAAACCGCAACCCCATCGCTTCCTGGACCCCCTTCCCGAGGCTCGCCTTGCGAGCCTCGTCGGGGGTGACACGACCTGTGAGATCAGAATTTCACGGCGAGTGTGTTCCTCAACTCACCGCATCGACCGGATACGCCTCCCGCTTCGTCGCGAGTGCGCGCTCGAGAAGGTCGAGCCGGTCCTGGCCCCAGAAGACCTCCCCATTCAGCACATAGCAGGGCGAGCCGAAGACGCCGGCGGCGATCGCCTCGGGGGCGCGCGCAGCGTAGACCTTGCCGATCTCTTCCGTCTTCGCGGCAGCAAGCACGTCCTTGGCATCATGCCCGGTGCGCTTCAAGAGCTCGGCGAGCGTCGCCTCTTTCGCGCAATCCTCCTCGCGTATCCAAGAGGCCTCCCAAACGGCGCGCATGAAGCCGGATGGGTCCCCGCCCGCTTCGGTGATTGCGACGACGCAGCGATCGGCGAGCGCCGGATCGAAGGGCCAGTGCTTCGGCTTGAGCTTCAGCGGGATGCCGCGCAGCTCGCGCCAGCGCTGCAGCTCGAGCATGCGGTAGCGCTGGCGGGCCGGCGGACGCTGCGGAAGGGGCAGTCCGCCCGTCGCCTTGAACACCTCGCCAAGCACCACCGGTTTGTAGCTGATGGAAGCGTCATGGGCTTTTGCGAGCGTCATGAACACATCATGGCCGATGAAGGCCCAGGGCGAGACGAGCGTAAACCAATAATCGATCTTGGGCATCGGTCAGGCAGCCTTGTTCGGAATCGCGGTGAAGCGTCCATAGAAGCTTTCACCCTTCGACGCCATGTCTCGCAAAATCGTCGGCGCAGCAAATCGAGGGCCATGCTTCTTCTCGAGCCTGTCGGCGAGCTCGACGAAGCGCTTCGTGCCCATTCCGTCGATGTAGGAGATCGTGCCGCCCGTGAAGGGTGCGAAGCCGAAACCCAGGATCGAGCCGACATCGGCCTCGCGTGGATCGGTGATCACACCCTCTACCATCGTCCGCGCCGCTTCGAGCGCCTGGGTGACGAGGAAGCGTTGCTTGAGCTCGTCCTTGTCGACCGCGTCGGCATCGAGATGCACAGGCTGGACCTCCTTGAGGCCCGGCCAGAGCTTTTTTCGTCCTTGGCCCTTCTCCGGGTAGTCGTAAAATCCCTTGCCGTTCTTGCGTCCGAGGCGTCCATGCGTCTCGACCATCGTGGAGAGAAGCTTTTCCTGCACCGGATCGATTGCCTTCGGATCGACCGCTTTCGTCGCCTTCACGATCTTCCAGGCGAGATCGACCGCCACCTCATCGTTGAGCGAAAGCGGACCCACTGGCATGCCGGCCATCTTGCCGAGATTCTCGATCATGGCCGCGGGCACGCCCTCCATCAGCATGAGGTGGCCTTCGCGAATATAAGCGCCGACGCAGCGATTGGCGTAAAAGCCGCGCGCGTCATTGACCACGATCGGCGTTTTCCTGATGAGGCGCACATAGTCGAGCGCCGTCGCCAAGGCCTTGTCGCCCGTCTTCGTCCCCATGATGACCTCGACGAGCAGCATGCGCTCGACGGGCGAAAAGAAGTGGATGCCTATGAATTCCTGCGGCCGCGCCGCGTCCTTGGCGAGGCCTGAGATGGGCAAGGTCGAGGTGTTCGAAGCAAGAATGCAATCCTTGCCGATAGTGGAGGAGATCTTGCCGATCACCTGCGCCTTCACCTTCGGATCCTCGAAAACGGCCTCGATGATGAGGTCGCAGCCGGCAAGCGCCGCGTAATCCGCGCTCGGCGCGATGCGCTTCAGCAAGGCATCGCGGTCGGCCGTCTTGGCGCGCCCCTTCATCACCTGGTCCGACATGAGCTTGTGCGAATGCGCCTTCCCCTTCTCGGCCTCCTCGATCGTCCGGTCGAGAAGCACCACCTCAAGCCCGGCGAGCGCGCTCACATAGGCAATGCCGGCTCCCATGAAGCCCGCCCCGACCACACCGATCTTCTTCAACGACGTCGGTGGAACTCCTGGCGGGCGTCTCGCGCCCTTGTTCAATTCCCCCATCGAAAGGAAGAGCGTGCGGATCATCGCGGCGGCTTCCTTCGAGCGAAGGATATGCGCGAAGTAGCGGCTCTCGACCTTGAGCGCCAAATCCATCGGAAGCTGCAGCCCCTCGAAGACGGCACTGAGCAAGGCCTTCGCAGCGGGGTAGTTGTCGTTCGTCTCACGCCGGTAGATGGCATTGGCGGGCGGCCAGATCTGCATGCCGGCGGGCGAGAACACCTTGCCCGAGGGAAGACGGAAATTCGGCTGGTCCCAGGGCTGCACGCCCTTGCCCCCGTCGGCGATCCATTTCTTCGCGGCGATCAGCACCTCCTCGCGCTTCGCGAGCGCGTGCACGAGGCCCATTCCCTTTGCGGCCTGGGGGCGGATCTGCTCGCCCTTGAACATCATCTGCAGAGCATCTCCTGTCGGCATGAGGCGCGCGATGCGCTGCGTTCCTCCCGCGCCCGGAAACAAACCGACCTTGATCTCCGGCACACCGACGCGCGTCTTGTCGTCATCCGCCATCACGCGAAAATGGCAGGCAAGCGCGAGCTCGAAGGCGCCGCCGAGGCAGGTGCCATGGATGGCAACGGCGATTGGCTTTCCGCAAGTTTCAAGGCGCCGGTAAAGGAGCGAGAGGGAGCGTGTTTTCTCGAAGAAAAAGATTGCCGCCTCTTCTTCCCCGCTGCTCTTGCGGAGCTTCGAAAATTCCTTGCCGAAATTCTCGAGCATGGAGAGATCGGCGCCTCCCGAGAAACTCTCCTTGCCTGAAGCGATCACGCAGCCCTTTATGGCGCTGTTCGCCGCAACCTCCTCCACGATCCGCAACAGCTCCTCGCCGACTTCGGTCGTGATGACGTTCATCGACCGACCTGGCATGTCCCAGGTCGCGACCGCAATGCCCTGATCATCCGTCTCGAAGCGGAAATTGGTGAGGTTCATGACTGCCTCGATGAGTTGAAAGGATGGATGAGCTATCGGACGCGCACGGCCCGATCAAAGCGAGAGAAGAAGCTCACCTGACCTCGTCGTGTATCTTGCACCCTTCTCATCCTCCACGAAAAGAAGGTCGACGTCCGGATAATGGCAGCGCTCCCTTGCGCCACGCGTCCCCACGACAAGGAAGATGCCGTCTTGGCGCGATCGATTGACGAGATGATGCCCGTTGCCGGACTTCACCGGAAATCCGGCGCAATCGCCTGAGCGCATCACGGTTTCTCCTTCATCCTCGACGAGGACGAGCTCCCCCGAAACCATGATCAGGAATTCGTCCTCCTCCTCGTGCCAATGCCGGAGCGAAGACCAGGCGCCGGGCTCGACTCGAACGAGGTTGGCGCCGAACTGAGTAAGACCTGCCGCGTCGCCGAGCCGCTTCCAATGGCGCCCGAGGCAAGGATCGCCGAGATTCGCGGGATAGAAGCTGCCGCTCACTTCCGCGATCTTCGCGATATCAATCTTCGGCATGATCTTCCTCCTTCGGCCACTCGATCGCGAGCTTCGACGTGTTGCCCTGGGGCTCCATAGAGCGACGCGCTCGACTGACCGCTTACACCCTCTCGATGATCGTCGCCGTGCCCATGCCGGCACCGATGCAAAGCGTGACGAGCGCCGTCTCCTTGCCGGTTCGCTCGAGTTCGTCGAGCACGGTGCCGAGTATCATTGCGCCGGTAGCGCCCAGCGGGTGGCCCATGGCGATGGCGCCACCATTCACGTTGAGCTTCTCAGGATCGATGTCGAAGGCTTGGCTGTAACGCAACACCACCGAGGCGAAAGCTTCGTTGAGCTCGAAAAGATCGATGTTGTCCTTCGACATCTTGGCGCGAGCGAAAAGCTTTTTCGTCACATCGACCGGCCCGGTCAGCATCAATGCCGGATCGGAACCGATGGTGGTGAAAGCCCTGATTTTCGCCCTCGGCTTGAGGCCTGCGGCGACACCGGCCGCTTTTGATCCGATCAGCACGGCGGCCGCGCCGTCGACGATGCCGGACGAATTGCCGGCATGGTGGACATGGTCGATGGTCTCGATCTCGGGATGGGCCGCGACACCGACCGCGTCGAAACCGCCCATCTCGCCCATCATCGCGAAGGACGGCTTGAGAGCCGCGAGCGACTGCATATTGGTTTGCGGTCGCATATGCTCATCCTTCGCAAGAAGCGTGATGCCGTTCATATCCTTCACCGGCACGACGGATTTCGCGAAGCGGCCCTCGTCCCAGGCTTTCGCGGCCCGCTTTTGGCTCTCGACCGCGTAGGCGTCGACGTCGTCACGCGAGAAACCGTATTTCGTCGCGATCAGATCCGCCGAAACGCCTTGAGGCATGAAATAGGATTTGATCGCAATCGCGGGATCGACCGGCCAGGCGCCGCCCGAGGCGCCGATGCCGACACGGCTCATGGACTCGACGCCGCCGCCGACCGTCAACTCGTGCTGCCCGGCCATGATCTGAGCCGCGGCGAAATTCACCGCATCGAGACCCGAGGCGCAGAAGCGGTTGATCTGCACGCCGGGAGCCTTTTCACCATAATCCGCGCACAGCGCGGCGCTGCGCGCAATATTGCCGCCAGCCTCCCCTACGGGGTCGACACAGCCGAGGATGACATCCTCCACGAGCTTGGTGTCGAGGTGGTTGCGCCGTTGGATCTCGCGCAAGGCATGGGTCGCGAGCGCGAGCGAGGTGACCTCATGCAGCGCGCCGTCCGGCTTGCCGCGGCCTCGCGGTGTACGGACATGATCGTAGATGAAGGCCTCGGACATGCGAAACTCCTTTTTTCCGCGACCTCGCGGCTCTGGTGCGAGTGTGATCGCGCGACCCCTGCGGCCCGATACGTGAACGCCGTCGCCGCCTCTTCATTCAGCCTCGTCATGCCGAAAGCGAAAGGGCGGTGCCGAACCCTGATGGCCCGTCGCCGCGCGCTAGAACGCTTCCGCCGCGAGCGCCATCACGCTGTCCGCGCCGGAGGTGATGCGCGCAAGCTGAGCTCCCGTCTCGGGTAGCATGCGTTGCATGAAAAACCTCGCGGTGGCGATCTTTCCTTCCATGCGCGCGGTTTCGCCATCATCACCGGCCGTCAGCTTCGTTTGTGCCGCCTTGACGATCCTCGCCCACATATAGGCGAGTGCGACAAGGCCGAACATGTGCATGTAGTCGGTGGCGCCGGCGCCCGCATGATCGGGCCTTGCAAGCGCGTTCTGCATGAACCACATCGTCGCCTGCTGCAGATGACCGAGCGCCCTCTCGACCGGCTTCACGAAACCCGCAAGGCTCTCGTCGGCACCGCTCTCCTTGATGAAGCTCGTCACCTCGTTGAAGAAGGCGAGCGCGGCGCGTCCGCCGTCCTTGCCGAGCTTTCGTCCCACGAGATCCATCGCCTGAATGCCGTTCGCGCCTTCGTAGAGCATCGCAATGCGCGCGTCGCGGACGAATTGCTCCATCCCCCATTCGGCGATGTAGCCATGGCCGCCGAAAACCTGCTGCGCCTTCACCGTGTTCTCGAAGCCCGTGTCGGTGAGCACCCCTTTCACGATCGGCGTCATCAGGCCGAGATGATCCAACGCGGCTCGGCGATCGGCATCGTTGTCGGAGCGATGCGAGACGTCGGCCTTCATTGCCGTCCAGAGCACGAGAGCGCGCGCCCCTTCGTTGAAGGCGCGCATCGACATCAGCAGGCGCCGGATATCCGGATGCACGATGATGGGATCGGCCGGTTTGGTGGGTTGCTTCGGCCCGCTCAAAGCGCGCCCTTGCAGCCGCTCTTTTGCGTAAGCCGCGGCATTCTGGTAGGCGGCCTCCGATTGCGCCAGCCCTTGCACGCCGACCGCAAGGCGCGCCTCGTTCATCATCACGAACATGGCGTTGAGCCCTCGGTTCGCCTCGCCGACGAGGAAGCCTATCGCGCCGTCATAATTCATCACGCAGGTGGCATTGCCGTGAATCCCCATCTTGTGCTCGATCGAGCCGCAGGACACGCCGTTCGGTTCCCCGAGCGAGCCGTCCTCCTTCACGCGGCGCTTCGGCACAATGAAAAGTGAGATGCCTTTCGTGCCTTGCGGGGCGCCCTCGATGCGCGCGAGCACGAGGTGGATGATGTTCTCGGTGAGATCGTGCTCGCCCGACGAGATGAAAATCTTCGTGCCGGTGATCGCGTAGGACCCGTCTTCATTGGGAGCGGCGCGTGTCTTGATGAGGCCGAGATCCGTCCCGCATTGAGGCTCGGTGAGATTCATCGTCCCGGACCATTCACCGGCGATCATCTTTGGCAAGAACGTGGATTTCTGCTCGTCCGACCCATGGGCGAGAATCGCCGCGATCGCGCCTTGCGTGAGGCCGGGATACATGGAAAGCGCAAGATTGGCCGCCGACAGATATTCACCGAGAACCGAGGTGAGCGTCATCGGCAAGCCTTGGCCCCCATAGGCCGCGGGCGCCGAAAGCCCGATCCAGCCGCCCTGACGGAAAGCGTCGTAAGCCGGCTTGAAGCCTTTCGGCGTCGTCACCCGGCCATCCTGATGTCGCGTGCAGCCTTCGAGATCGCCGATCCGGTTGAGGGGCTGGAAAACCTCCTCGGCAAGCTTGGCCGCCTCGCCGAGAATGGCTTCCACGACATCGAGGGGCGCCTCCGCGAAACCCGCAAGGTTGCCGAGCCGCTCGTAACCGAGAACGTCACGCAGAAGGAAAAGCGTGTCCTCGATTGGAGCTTTATAGCCGGGCATCCCGCCTCTCCCGCAGCCGCCGATTCATTCCGAGATAGTTTATATATGAACCATTTTCAATCCCGCGCGGATCGACTGAGCCGCGCAGTTATTTCCTAGCCACCCGGCGACAAAATTAACAAGTCTCAACGCAAATTAACGCGCTGTTTACCATGGATGGAGAAATTCCCGCTTGGAACCGCAGCTGCGCCGGACGTCGATATTTGCGTGACGCGTTCTCTACATGAGGTGGGCAGCGCGAATTGGGAAGGGTTCGAGCCGTGGTGAGCCGCTACACCAGAAGCCGCCAGGCACGCTCGCACGACGATCCACGCGACGTCGACGCCGAGCATGATGCAGATCTCGGCGAAGATCTCGACGCCCAGGCGCTTATCGCCGCAGCGGTAGCGGAAGCAAAACGCTACGTGCGGCGCAATGAATTGCGGACGAATTCGGCGCTCGACGCGATTTCCGATTGGATCGAGAAGAGCGAGATGCGGCATGCCGACGAATCGAAGCGGCTTGCCTCCTCGCAAGAGCGCGTGGCCGGCGCCATGCGTGATGCGCTCGACCTGATGACGAAGCGATTGAACCATATCGAGAGGCTCGTGGCCGAAGCGCCAGCAAAAGCCTTCGAGCCGATTCGCCACGCGCTTGGCCGTCTCGACGACCGCGTCAGCTTCATGGAGAGCGAGCACAGCGACGACGATCGCAGTTCCAAAGAATTCGCCGCTCTGATGGAGAGCTTGGGCAAGCGGGTGGCGGGAGTCGTCGAAAAGATCGACGAGCTCGCCGATGCTCGCGACCGCGACAATCCGACCGTGCGCGGGGAGCGGATCGCCGGGATCGAGTCGAAGCTCGGTTCGATCCTCCAGCAATTGTCGCGGCCGCCGAAAACCGATGAAAGCAGCGCTCCGGCAACTTCGCACGCCGATGAGCCCTCATCCGCTCCGATGCCGCGTCCGCCCGCTCCTCCCGCTGCCGCTCCTCGTCTAGGCGTCATGTTGCGCAGCGTTACGAGTTCAGGAAAGCTCGATGCGGCGGTCGAGGATATCCGGCGACGGCAAGAGGAGCTTGGCGGAAATCCGGGTCAAAGAACCGGACGCGCTTCCGGAACCGCGCAGGCGAGCGCCGGCCTTGCCGAGCTTCGCAGCGAGCTCGGCGCGCTCGGAGTGCAATTGCAGCGGCTCGAGAGCGGACGGGTCGACCCGCAAATGCTGAGCGAGCTTCTCGACACGACGCGTGAGGTGCGCCGCCTTCTCGCGGATCCCGCCATGCCACAATTGGTTCGATCTATCCAAGAAAGCGTCGGCGAGCTCACCCAGCGAATCGATGATCTGTCGACGAAGCTCGTGGATCGAGAAGAAGTCGCTTCCCTCGTGAACGCGATCTCCGAGATCAACGGCAAGCTCTCGCAACCTCCTTCCGATGCCGTCGAGCGCCGCATCGATGCGCTGTCGGCAAAGATCGACGAAGTGATGCGCGAACCGCTTGCCCTCGTGGGTCAGCATCTCGCCGATCTTTCATCGCGGCTTCCCGCGGCGGGAGAGGCCGGCGCATCCCATGAAGCGATCGTGGAAATTCGCAAGCGGCTCGAGCAGCTCGCGGCGAAGGCCGAAGCACCCGCGCCCCGAGAGGTCTCGCCCGCGCAGATGAGCGTTCTCGCCGAAATCAAAGAACGGCTCGATCGCGTCTCGACGAAGCTCGATCAGGCGCCGCGCGGCCTGGAGAGCGCGACGCTCAACGACCTTCGCGGGCGTCTCGAAGAGCTTGCACAATCGGTGGAGCGATCAGCGGCGAAGACGCCGGAGACGCTCGATCGCTTGTTGCGCCAGATCACCGCCAGCCTGCAAAGCGCGAGGCCGAGCGATTCCGCACCAGGTGCGGTCCAGGTGCTCGAGCATCAAATCGCTGCATTGGCCGAGCGCCTCGGGGATCCGCAATCGGCGAACGCGATCCACGCTCTCGAGCACAGCATGGCGAGGCTCGCCGACGATCTCGCTGAAACGCGGAACGTGGCCATGAAGGCTGCCGAAACGGCAGCCTCCGACGCCGCGGCCCAGGCAACTTCCGCCATGCGCCAGCAACGCAGCCCAGGTGACCGGGAACTGCAGGCGACGCTCGTCGACATGAATGCCACGCTCGAGCGGATCATGGACCGCTTATCCGATCTCGAAGGACATGCGCCATCCACGGTCTCTGAACCGCGCATGCCCTCCGTTTCGACGATGCCGGTCGGAACGGCGCCTCTTTGGGCCGACGCCGGCGTGTCGAATCTCGGCTCGCACGAAGAGCCCATCTTGCCCAATCACGAAGGCGCCCCGGGGGCGCAAGCGGGTGAGGACGTCGCCCTTGAAGCCGCCGCCCTGGAGGCGGCGCGCAATGCTGCCGAACGCGCGGCGCAGCAGGGCAGCGCAACGGCTGCCGCCCAGGCCGAGCCGACGCCTGGCGACGAGCCTTTGGAGCCGGGATCGGGGAGGCCGGCGCCCACGAGCGCCGCCGCAGCTCCAGCCAATCGCCCGATCGGCGAACTCATTCTCGGCCCCGCCGGTGGCGACCACGCATCGCCGCTCGGCGACGCGGGTGGCTCCAAGGGGGGCGCCTTGGGGGGCGCCAAGGGGGGTGCCTCGAGCGCTCAAGCGCTGATCGCGGCAGCAAGGCGCGCCGCGGCGCAAAGTGCCGCCGGTGAGAACGCCGCCCCCAATACGACCGGACGTGGCGGCACCAAGAGCGCCTTGTCCTCATTGACGTTCGGTTCCAACCTCAAGCGCAAACCCATCCTTCTCGCCTTGATCGGCCTCATCGCCGCGTTCGGCGCGGTCGGCGCCGGGCGGCTCCTCTTCGGCAATTGGACATTCAGCCTCGATGGATTGGAGCCCTCCTTCTTGCATCCCGCTCCGCAACACGATCATTCATCGAACCTCTCCCCACAGGCTTCATCGGCGTTTGCCAAAGTAAAAAAAGCGCTGGCGGCGCATGCAGTCAAAGAAGACCTGTCGCTTCCAGCCAATGACGTGACCGGCAGCATCGCTCCCGCCTCTCCGGTCCCGCCTGCGTCCACGGCATCTGCCCCTTCTTCGTCCGCTCCTCTTGCCGCCACAGCGGCCGCGAAGCCCACCGAGCCTGGAGCGACGACGGCAATGCAATCGCCGGCTCCGACGAGCGAAGGCGACTGGCTGACCAAACTGAAGGTTGCAGCCAATTCCGATGATCCGGTGGCGGAATATGAGCTGGCCTCGCGCCTCTATGATGGGAACGGGATGGCGCGCGATCCGCAGGCAGCCGCCAAGCTTTTTCAACGTGCCGCCGATCAAGGCCTCGCGCCGGCGCAATATCGGCTCGCCAACATGTATGAGACAGGGGTCGGCATGCCGAAGGATCTCGCCAGCGCGAAAGCCTGGTCCGAGAAGGCCGCCGATCGCGGCAACGTCAAAGCGATGCATAATGTCGGCGTGTTCTTGGCACAGGGTGTCCAAGGCAAGCCGGACTACGCGACCGCCGTCACCTGGTTCCGAAAAGCGGCCGAGCGCAACGTGCGCGACAGTCAATTCAATCTTGGCATCCTCATGGCGCGCGGGCTCGGCACGCCGCGAGACTTCAAAGGGTCGTATGTCTGGTTCGCTCTCGCGGCACGTGACGGCGATGCGGATAGCGCAGCGAAACGCGACGAGGTCGCACAGCGCCTTACCAATGCCGAGCTCGACCAGGCGAAAGCGAGCGTCGCCAATTTCAAGCCTCTCGAAGCCGATCACGCCGCCAACGAAGTCGACGTGAAGGACATCAAATGGGATCGCATCAAGCCGGCCTCTGGCGAGGCGGATGCGGGCAAGACGAACAAGCTCTGATCACACT
>Ga0213876_10002254_pt1 | contig 11393 bp, 11 predicted proteins | sample BarmaccomBMRX_R9_FD_160113 | JGI IMG/M metagenome (GOLD analysis project Ga0213876, IMG submission 160113) | Root-associated microbial communities from Barbacenia macrantha in rupestrian grasslands, the National Park of Serra do Cipo, Brazil - RX_R9 | ecosystem: Host-associated > Plants > Roots...
GTCTGGATCCAGCCACCGAACTCCTCGGCGTTGCTCACCGTCGCCGACAGACTCACCACCCGCACCTCGTCGGGCAGATGCAGGATGACTTCCTCCCACACCGGACCCCGCATCCGGTCGGCCAGGAAATGCACCTCGTCCATCACTACATAGGAAAGTCCTTGCAGCGCAGGCGAATCAGCGTAGAGCATGTTCCGCAGCACCTCGGTGGTCATCACCACCACGGATGCGTCGGCGTTGACGGAAAGGTCACCGGTCAGCAGCCCGATCTTGCCTTTGCCATATCGCGTCGCGAGGTCGGTGTGCTTCTGGTTGCTCAGTGCCTTCAGCGGTGTGGTGTAGAAGCACTTGCCGCCGGCGGCTAGCGCCAGGTGCACGGCGAATTCGCCGACGACGGTCTTGCCGGCGCCAGTGGGGGCGCACACCAGCACGCCGTGACCACGTTCCAGCGCCACGCAGGCCCGCTGCTGAAAATCGTCGAGCTTGAAGGGCAGTTCGGCGGTGAAGCGGGCCAGCTCGGTCACGCCGCGGCCGCTTTGTTGCGCGAGGGTGCGCAGATGTACGCCCAAGCCCGGCGTGTCGCGTACAAACGCGCACCGTCGCGGGGGGGCCGGCGGCGGCAGCGGCGGCTAGGTGACGTCGTCATGGGACCCGGCGGTGACCGACGGCTCGGGTGTCGGGAAAGGTATCGGCGAGGGCGGCTCGATGACCGCGGCTTCGTCGTCGGGAATCGCTGTGGCTTCTCGGGTGGCTTCGCGCTTGGCTTTTCGCTTGTCGTGGAACCGCGCAATCTGGATGGCGAACTCGAGCAGCACTGTCAGCGCCATCCCGAGCGCGGTCATCGAAAATGGGTCCGATCCCGGCGTGAACACGGCCGCGAAGACGAACATCCCGAAGATCAAGCCTCGCCGCCACGCCTTCAGCCGCTGATAGGTCAGCAGGCCGACCATGTTCAGCATGACGATCAGCAACGGAAACTCGAAGCTGACCCCGAAAACCACCAGCAGATTGATCAGGAAGCCGAAGTACCGGTCGCCCGACAGCGCCGTCACCTGCACGTCGCTGCCGACGGTCAACAGGAAGCCGAGCGCCTTGGACAAGACGAAGTACGCCAGCACGGAGCCGCCGACGAACAACAGCGCCGCTGGGATCACAAACGCCACCGCGAAGCGGCGCTCTTTCTTATACAGCCCGGGCGTGATGAACGCCCATAGCTCGTAGAACCACACCGGGCAGGCCAGCACGATCCCGGCCGTCAACCCCACCTTCAGGCGCAGCATGAACTGGTCAAACGGCGCGGTGGCCAGCAACCTGCACTGCCCGTTGGCGCTGATCTCCGCACGCGCGGACTGCGGCAGGGAACAGTAGGGATGCCGCAGCCATTCGCCGAGGCTCTCCAACCCGAAGATCGAATGCGAGTACCAGTAGAAGCCGAAGCTCGTGGTGATCACGATCGCGGCGAGGGCGATGAGCAGTCGAGTGCGCAGCTCGGTCAGGTGGTCGACAAGCGACATCGTCGCGTCGGGATTGGCTCGGCTGCGCCGCTGGCGGGGGTTGAGTTTTTTGAACAGACCGGCTGCGCGCCCTGAAGCCTTAGAACCGTTCACGACGCTCGGTCAATGAGGCCCGGGAACCCGACGGTAGCGCCGGGCTAGGCCGGCCGTGCCTCGGTGTGACCCTGCTCGCTGGCCGGTGCAGGGTCGACCCGCTTGGACTCCACCGGAGTGGCGGCCGGGGCCGGGGTCTGGACGGCGTCGGACTTGTTATCCGTCTGCATCTCACGGATCTCAGACTTGAAGATGCGCATCGACTTGCCCAGCGAGCGCGCCGCGTCGGGAAGCCGCTTTGCGCCGAACAGCACGATCACGACGACGGCGAGGATCGCCCAGTGCCACGGTTGAAGACTGCCCACTTTGATTACCTCCAGACGTTGACCCGATGCTACCGCAGCACAGCGCCGGCGTCGGGGTGCCTGCGCCGCGCCATGGTCACGCTTCGGTGACTAATGCCTGCTCGCGGCTTGTTCGGCGGACTCGTACGCCGCCAAGCCCTTCAATGCCGCATCCCGCACCCGGCGCGCGAGCGACTCCGGTTCGAGCACCTGCACCGCCGACCCGAAACCCAGCACCAACCGTGTCATCCATTCGGCGGAGGCATACGTCATGACCGCCTCACAGGAGCCGTCGGGCAGCTGGCGCAACTCCCGCATCGGGTAGTACTCGAACATCCACGACGCCGACGGCGCCACCCGCAGGGTGGCCGACGGTAGCGACGGGTCGCCGTCGAACAGTGACGTGTCCGGGGGGGCCTGCAGCACCGGCTCGGGCGGGGCAGCGCGTTCGGGTAGCACGCTGGCGTCCACGATCCGGTCGAAGCGGAACAGCCGGACCCCTTCGGCCTCGCGTGACCACGCCTCCAGATAGCTGTGACCGCCGATCAACAGCACTCGGATGGGGTCGACGACCCGGGTGGTCAGCGTGTCGTGCGAGGCGGCGTAGTAGTCGATGCTCAGCGCGCGGTTGTCCTGCACCGCGGTGCGCACCGCGGCTGCCGCGCGGCTCTCGATGGGTGCGGGCTCGGCGATCGCAGTCACAGAGTTGTCGTGTCCGACGGCACCGGCCGCGGCTGCGATTTTGGCGATGGCGCTGCGTGCGGCCAGCGGGTCGACGACGCCCGGAATGTCGCCGAGTGCCCGCAACGCCACCAGCAGGCCGGTGGCCTCCGGCGAGGTCAGCTTGAGCGGGCGGTCGATGCCCGCCGAGAACGTCACCTCGATGGTGTCGCCGGAGAACTCGAAGTCGATGAGGTCACCGGGGTAATAGCCGGGCAGGCCGCACATCCACAGCTGGTTCAGGTCGGCCTCCAGCTGTTTGGCGGACACGCCGAGGTCAGCGGCCGCCTCGGCGCGCGTGATCCGCGGGTTGGCCTGGAAGTAGGGCACCATGTTGAGCAGCCGCACCAGCCGCGTGGACAGCTGAGTCACGCCATGCCCGCTTGAGCGTGCAACCGGGCGAGCACATCGACGCGCAGCGCCTGCGGCGCCAACACGATGGCATCGGCCCCGTAGCCGGTGACGTCACGCGCCAGCTGATCGGACGATCCCACCTCTAGTTCAATCACGTCGCCGTCGCGATCGCCCAATTTCCGTGGACCGACGGTCTTCCCCGCGCGGCGCAGCGCGGTGGCACGTCCGTCGGCGACCCAGACCGTGGCGTGGGTGCCGGTGGGTGTCTCCCCGACCGTCTGGGCCACGATCTTGCGCAGGTCGACGTATTCGGGCACCGTGACCGCGCCGGCCGGGCCGATCGGCCTGACGTCGGCACCGATCCGGGAAAGCCGGAAAGTGCGGGTGTCGTCGCGGTCGCGGTCGTGGCCTACCAGATACCAGCGCCCCTTCTCGGTCACCACCCCCCACGGCTCGACGGTGCGGGTGGTGTACGGCTCGGTGCGCGACGACCGGTGCGGAAACTGCACGGCCTGCCGAGAGTCGATGGCGGACAACAGAATTCCCAGGACGTCTTCGGAACCGCGCAGTCCCGGCAGGCCGGCCGGGGAGGCGATGGCCACCGGCGCCTCGGGATCGACGTCCACACCGGCGGCCCGCAGCTTGAGCAGGGCACCCTGGGTCGCGGTGATCAACTCCGGCGACTCCCACAGTTGGGTGGCGACCGCCACCGCCGCCGCCTCGTCCGCGGTGAGCTCGACGGGCGGCAGCGAGTACGCCTCCCGGTTGATTCGGTAGCCCTCGGTGGGGTCCAGCGCCGACACCTTGCCGACCTCCAACGGAATGCCGAGGTCGCGCAGCTCGTTCTTGTCGCGTTCGAACATCCGGGAGAACGCCTCCGCGCTGGGACTTTCCACATAGCCCGCCACGCTGGTCCTGATCTTTTCCGCCGTGATGTATCCGCGGGTGGACAGCAGTGCGATGACGAGATTTACCAGTCGTTCGACTTTCGAGGTCGCCATAAGCTCCGAGTTACATGCTCGCGATCAGCCGTTTGACCCGCTCGTCGACCGCGCGGAACGGGTCTTTGCACAGCACGGTCCGCTGCGCCTGGTCATTGAGTTTGAGGTGTACCCAGTCGACTGTGAAGTCACGCCCGGCGGCTTGGGCGGCGCTGATGAACTCGCCGCGCAGCCGGGCGCGGGTGGTCTGCGGCGGGTGGTCGACGGCCTCGGCGATCTCTTCGTCGGTGGTGACCCGCGCCGCCAGCCCCTTGCGCTGCAGCAGATCGAAGACACCCCGCCCGCGCTTGATGTCGTGGTAAGCCAGGTCCAGCTGCGCGATCTTAGGGTCGGACAGCTCCATGTCGTAGCGGTCCTGGTAGCGCTGGAATAGCTTGCGCTTGATCACCCAGTCGATCTCGGTGTCCACCTTGGCGAAGTCCTGGCTTTCCACGGCGTCGAGCTGCCGGCCCCACAGGTCGACGACCTGCTCGATCTGCGCGTTGGGCTCGCGGGTCTGCAGGTGTTCGACGGCGCGGCTGTAGTACTCCCGCTGGATGTCCAGCGCGCTGGCCTGACGCCCTCCGGCCAGCCGCACCGGACGACGGCCGGTGACGTCGTGGCTGACCTCACGGATAGCGCGGATGGGGTTGTCCAGGGAGAAGTCGCGAAAGGCCACGCCGGCCTCGATCATCTCCAGCACCAGTGCCGCGGTGCCGACCTTGAGCATGGTGGTCGTCTCGCACATGTTGGAGTCGCCGACGATGACGTGCAGGCGACGGTACTTCTCGGCGTCGGCGTGCGGCTCGTCGCGGGTATTGATGATCGGGCGGCTGCGGGTGGTGGCCGAGGAGACGCCCTCCCAGATGTGCTCGGCACGCTGCGACAAGCAGAACGTGGCGGCCTTGGGCGTCTGCAGTACCTTGCCGGCCCCGCAGATCAGCTGGCGGGTGACCAAGAACGGCAGCAGCACATCGGAAATCCGGGAGAATTCACCGGCCCGCACAATCAGATAGTTCTCGTGACAGCCATATGAGTTGCCCGCCGAGTCGGTGTTGTTTTTGAACAGATAGATATCGCCGCCGATGCCCTCGTCGGCGAGGCGCTGCTCGGCGTCTACGAGCAGGTCTTCGAGAACCCACTCGCCGGCCCGGTCATGGGTGACCAGCTGTACCAGGCTGTCGCATTCGGCGGTGGCGTACTCCGGGTGGCTACCCACGTCGAGGTACAGGCGCGCGCCGTTGCGCAAGAACACATTAGAGCTGCGCCCCCACGACACCACCCGGCGGAACAGGTAGCGGGCCACCTCGTCCGGACTGAGCCTTCGGTGACCATGGAAGGTGCAGGTGACACCGAACTCGGTCTCGATGCCCATGATTCGCCGCTGCACGTAATCGAGGGTACTTGTTGTGTCACCTCGAATGTGGGCAAGCCGCGCGCTTGGACGTGTAACGGAAACGATCGTGGCTCAACTGTGCCCACGATCGAACGCTCGCCAGCACGGCGCGTGATCTGTCGATCGTCAGGGAGCTGGCAGTTGCCGTTTCATGGCGGGACAGATTGCTGTCTGCGATAATTTGCCGGCCGGATCGCGCGTTGGTGAGGGAGGCCGGCGGTGGATGAGGTGGTGTTCGGCCGATACCGGCTGCTAGAGGTCATCGGCCAGGGCGGAATGGGCACCGTGTACCGGGCTCACGACAGCGTCATCGGACGCGACGTCGCCGTCAAAATCCTGTCCCCCCGACCTGGCAACCGAACCCGGCTACCAGGAACGCTTCCGACGCGAAGCCCACGCCGCCGCCCGCCTGGCCGAACCCCACATCATCCCCATCTACGACACCGGTGACATCAACGGCCAGCTCGACCTGGTCATGCCGGTCATCGACGGCGTGGACCTGAGCACCCTGCTTGAGCGCCAGGGACCGTTGCCCGCAGCACGCGCTGTCGGCATCGTCGACCAACTGGGTGCAGCCCTGGACACCGCCCATGCCGCGGGCCTGGTGCACCGCGACGTCAAACCGTCCAACACATTGCTCACCGGCGAGGACTTCGCCTACCTCATCGACTTCGGCATCGCCCACGACGCCTCGGCCACCAAACTGACCCGCACCGCCAAAATACCCCACTAGGACGAGCGGACCGGTGCTCGGTGGGCCTCAGTCGCGGCGCGCCGCTTGCTTGACGAGCCGGACGCGCGAAGTGACCGCGAGCTTGGTGCTGACGTAGCTGAGCTGCTTGTGCGGACTTACTCCGACGCTTCGCCCTTACCATCCGACGAATCGCCGTCCGATTTCGCGTCTTCGGCATCCGACTCCCCCAGCAGCGTCTGCAGCTGGGACCGCCCGATCCGCTTGAACGCCCGCCGCGGCCGGTTGGCGTCCAGGATGGCGACCTCCAGGCTGGCCACGCCGACGTTGGAGTGACCGTTGCTACTGGAGTCGGTGCTTCCGGCCCGCAGCGCCTCCACCGCGATCCGTAACGCGTCGGGCAGGTCGGCGTTCTCGGCGTAGGAGTCTTTGAGCGCCGTGGTGATCGGCTCGGTGGTGCCGCCCATCACCACGAAATGCGGCTCGTCGGCGATCGAGCCATCGTAGGTGATGCGGTAGAGTTCGGGCGCTTTCGACTCGCCATAGTGAGCGACCTCGGCGACGCACAACTCGACCTCATACGGCTTGGCCTGTTCGGTGAAGATGGAGCCCAGCGCCTGCGCGTAGGCGTTGGCCAGCTGGCGGCCGGTGACGTCGCGGCGGTCGTAGGCGTAGCCGCGGGTGTCGGCGAATTGGATCCCACTGCGGCGCAGGTTGTCGAATTCGTTGTACTTGCCCGCGGCCGCAAAACCCACGCGATCGTAGAGTTCGCTGATCTTTTGCAGTGAACGCGAGGGATTCTCGGCGACGAAAACCACACCACCGGCGTAGGCCAGCGCCACCACGCTGCGACCCCGGGCGATGCCCTTGCGCGCGAGCTCACTGCGCTCACGCATCGCCTGCTCAGGTGAGATGAAATACGGAAAGCTCACTTCTCACCGCCATCAGGGCCGAAAGTGTCTGCACGCGAACGGCTTTCGATGATCTCCCGGGCCAGTTCGGCGATGCGGCTTTCCGCGATGTCGACAGCCCCGTCGGCGCCGATGGTGACCGCCGTCGGGTAGATGCCGCGGACCAGATCCGGTCCGCCGGTGGCGGAGTCGTCGTCAGCCGCGTCATAGAGCGCTTCGATGGCAACGCGCAGCGCCGAATCAGCGTCGGTGACCTGCGAGTACAACTTCTTGATCGACGACTTGGCGAAAATCGAGCCGGATCCCACCGACTGGTAGCCCTCTTCCTCGATGTTCCAGCCGCCCGCTGCGTCGAACGACACGATGCGGCCCGCGCTTTCGGGATCGGCCGCATGGATGTCGTAGCCCGCCAGCAGCGGCAGCGCCACCAGGCCCTGCATCGCGGCGGCCAGGTTGCCGCGCACCATGATCGCGAGCCGGTTGACCTTGCCCGCGAATGTCAGCGGCACGCCTTCGAGCTTCTCGTAATGCTCGAGTTCGACCGCGTACAGGCGGGCGAACTCGACCGCAATGGCGGCCGTGCCGGCGATCCCGGTCGCCGTGTAGTCGTCGGTGATGTACACCTTGCGCACATCGCGGCCGGCGATCATATTGCCTTGCGTGGAACGGCGGTCGCCGGCGAGGACGACGCCGCCCGGGTATTTCAGCGCGACGATCGTGGTGCCGTGCGGTAGTTGATCACCGACGTGGGCGCCGCTGAGGCTCACCGGCAGCAACTCCGGCGCCTGGCGGCGCAGGAAGTCGGCGAACGAGGACAGGTCTACAGCGGGCTGGTTGGTTGATAAGCGATCAGGTAGCGGCCAGATCACTGTCCGCCCTTTTGGACGTACGCGCGGACAAAGTCCTCTGCGTTTTCCTCAAGGACATCGTCAATCTCGTCGAGCAGATCGTCAGTCTCCTCGGCCAGCTTTTCGCGACGCTCCTGGCCCCCGGCCGTCGCACCGGTGAGGTCGTCGTCATCGTCGCCACCACCGCCACGCTTGGTCTGCTCCTGAGCCATCGCCGCCTCCTGCTTGGTTATCGGCTTCATTCATGGGCGCGCGCGCCCTGCCGGTTTCATCTACCCTACCGGTCAACCCCGACTTTTCCCGGTCGAGGTGGCCTTAGCTCGTCAGTTGTTCGACCAGTTCGACGGCGCTATCCACCGAGTCCAATAGCGCTCCGACGTGGGCCTTGCTGCCGCGCAGTGGTTCCAGCGTGGGGATTCGCACCAACGAGTCACCGCCCAGGTCGAAAATCACCGAGTCCCAACTGGCGGCGGCGATATCGGCGCCGAACCGGCGCAGGCATTCTCCGCGGAAATACGCGCGTGTGTCCGTCGGCGGCTTGTCCACCGCGTCGAGCACCTGATGCTCGTTCACCAGGCGTTTCATCGACCCGCGCGCGACGAGCCGGTTATACAGTCCCTTGTCCAATCGGACATCGGAATACTGCAAGTCCACGAGGTGCAGCCGGGGCGCCGACCAACTCAGGTTCTCCCGCTGCCGGAAACCTTCCAGCAATCGCAGCTTGGCCGGCCAGTCGAGCAGCTCGGCGCAGTCCATCGGGTCTCGCTCGAGCTGGTCGAGCGCATGGGCCCAGGTTTCCACGATGTGGGATGCGCGGGGATCCCGATCGCGGCTGTCAACCAGCTTGGCTACCCGGTCGAGGTAGATCCGTTGCAGCGCAAGGCCGGTCAGCTCGCGGCCGTCGACCAGCGCGACAGCGACCCGCAGCGACGGATCGCGGCTGATTGCATGCACGGCGTGCACGGGACGGGCCAGCGCCAGATCGCTGAGATCGATGCCCTCTTCGATCAAGTCGAGCACCAGCGCCGTCGTGCCCAGCTTCAGATACGTCGACGTCTCGGCCAGGTTGGCGTCGCCGATGATGACATGCAGCCGGCGGTAGCGATCGGCGTCGGCGTGGGGCTCGTCGCGGGTGTTGATGATGCCGCGTTTGAGGGTGGTCTCCAACCCCACCTCGACCTCGATGTAGTCGGAGCGCTGCGACAGCTGGAATCCGGGCTCGTCTCCCGAGGGCCCGACGCCGACGCGACCGGAACCCGTGACCACCTGCCGGGACACCAGGAAGGGTGTCAACCCGGCGATGATCGCGGAGAACGGCGTCTGTCGCGACATCAAATAGTTCTCGTGCGATCCGTAGGACGCGCCCTTGCCGTCCACGTTGTTCTTGTACAACTGCAGTTTCGCGGCCCCGGGCACGCTGGCGACGTGCCGGGCGGCCGCCTCCATGACCCGTTCGCCGGCCTTGTCCCAGATCACCGCATCCAGCGGGTCGGTGCACTCGGGCGCCGAGTACTCCGGGTGCGCGTGGTCGACGTAGAGCCGTGCCCCGTTGGTCAGGATCATGTTGGCGGCACCGACCTCGTCGGCGTCGACCACCGGCGGCGGTCCGGCCGAACGGCTCAGGTCGAAGCCACGCGCGTCGCGCAGCGGTGATTCCACCTCGTAGTCCCAACGGGTGCGTTTCGCGCGCTGGATGCCCGCGGCGGCGGCGTAGGCCAGCACCGCCTGGGTCGAAGTGAGGATCGGGTTGGCGGTCGGGTCCGACGGCGACGAAATGCCGTACTCGACCTCCGTCCCGATGATCCGTTGCATGCCATCGAGACTAGGCCTGACGACCATGCAGCCCGCGCAGCGGGGTGAGGAGGCCCGCGCAGCGGGGTGAGGAGCCGAGTGCGAGCCCTGGACGTCGCCGCTCGGCGTGTCGGCGCCGCGGTTGCACAAACAGCGCGTAGGCCCGCTCAACATTAGAAGTCATGAGCCCAGGGCGTTCACCGGCGGAGAGTGTCGAAGCCGAAAGCTGGTTTCTCGAACGTGGTTTGCCATCGGTATTGACGACCCGAGGCCGGTGGCGACGCTTGTGGCCGCGATCAGCTTCGGTGCTGGCGGTCTACGCGACAATCCAGACCTGCGGGATACCGATCTACCTGATCACCGGCGGACGGGAAATTCACACCGAGGAGCCGACCATCGCGGAATGGGTGGTCTTGGCGGTCCTGGTCGCGGCGCTTCCGCTGTCGGTGCTCGCCGGCTGGCTGGTATCCCTATTGCCACACAAGCGGATCCGCACGATAACAGCGACGATCGTGGTGGCTGTCGCGGTTACTGCCGGGGTCTTCGAGGCGGGTCCGGGTCAACTGCGTGAAGCGGCCCTCGTGATCGCAGTGGTGTTGATCCTGACCGGTTGCGGCGTCGGCTCGGTCATGGGGTGGGCGGCGCGCATGACGCTGTCGCATTTGGCGACGGTTGGCGCCCTGGTGGTCCGGGCGCTGCCTGTCGTGCTGCTCACGGCACTGGTGTTCTTCAACACCTACGTCTGGTTGATGGCCGCGACCATCGGCGACGATCGCCTATGGGCGGCGATGGCGTTTCTCGTTGGCATCGCCGGGGTCTTCGTCATATCCGCGACCGTGGAACGGGTCAGGCCGATGCTGCGGTCGGCGGCCACGCCGCCCCACGACTGCGAAATGTTGGCCGACACGCCCTTTGCGGCCATGACGGATCCGCCAGTCAGTCCCCGGCTGACCAGGTACGAGCGGCTCAACGTGGTCTTTGTGGTGGCGATATCCCAATTGGTGCAAATCATGGTGGTGGCCGTGGTGACTGCCGCCATCTACCTGATCCTCGGGCTGATCCTGCTGTCCCCGGCGCTGCTCAAGGAGTGGACCCACACCGACAAGAACATCGGGACGGTGCTCGGCATGACAGTCCCGGTGCCGGGTTCGCTGATCCATATGTGTCTTTTTCTGGGCGCATTGACATTCATGTACATCAGCGCCCGCGCGGCGGGCGACGCCGAGTACCGCTCGACCTTTCTCGACCCGCTGATCGGGGATCTGCACGCCACCCTGATCGCGCGCAACCGCTATCGCGGCAGCGTGGCTACTGTTGACGCCGATGAGGCGAGTGATTAATTTCACCTGGTGAGCGTCGACGAGGTACCTGCAGAAGCCGATCTGTCCGGCAAGCGTTACGGCGAGGTTCTCCTCATCACCCCCGGCGAGGCCGGCCCGCAGGCCACGGTGTACAACAGCTATCCGCTGAACGACTGTCCCGCCGAGCTGTGGTCCGCGCTCGACCCGCAGGTGATCGCGACCGAAAACGGTGCTGCCGCAGCGCTACTCAACGGCCCGCGCTATTGGTTGATGAACCGCATCGAAAAGGACCGGAAGGGCCCGGCGATAACCAAGAACTTCGGCGGCATCGAAATGCTGATGCAGGCCACCGTGCTGCTGTCGTCAATGAACCCCTCGCCCTACACCACCAACCACGTAACCCGCCATACAGTCTTCGTCTTCGACGCCGGACAACAGATCTACGAACTCCAAGATCCCCACGGCCAGCAATGGATCATGCAGACGTGGAGCCAGATCGTCGACCCCACA
>Ga0213876_10002255_pt1 | contig 11391 bp, 7 predicted proteins | sample BarmaccomBMRX_R9_FD_160113 | JGI IMG/M metagenome (GOLD analysis project Ga0213876, IMG submission 160113) | Root-associated microbial communities from Barbacenia macrantha in rupestrian grasslands, the National Park of Serra do Cipo, Brazil - RX_R9 | ecosystem: Host-associated > Plants > Roots...
AGGAGCTCACTGAGGACGACCAGCACGACGCCCCAGCAGAGCGCGCCCGCCACGAGCGCCTCGCGCCAGCACCGCAGCCGCGCCCGCCAGGCCACGATCGCGACGCCTAGCGCCCCCACCGGCAGCACGACGAGCATGGCCCGTCTCAGCCGAAGGGCCGGCGGAGCGCCGCCCCGGCCCAGCTGCGGCCCACCGTGAGCAGCATGCGCGCGAAGGCCCAGGCCAGCTCGGGCGTCCAGCCGCCGCCGTAGCGGCGCACCAGCAGCAGCAACTCGCGCCAGTTGCCCAACTGATTGCGGGCCGTCTTGGAGCCGGGATGCCAGCGGTAGACGGCCAGCACCTGTGGCACATAGCGCGTCTCGGCGTCCTTCAGCCGCAGCCACAGGTCGTAGTCCATGCCGTAGTCGAGCCCCTCGTCGAGGTAGCCGATGCGCTCGAGCAGCCGGCGGCGGACGAAGACCGCCGGCTGGGCCAGGTAGTTGCCGCGCCGCAGCAGGCGCTCGAAGCTGTAGGCGCCGGGCTGCTCACGCCAGACGGGCCGGTCGGCCAGGTCGACGACGTCGCAGTCGCCGTAGACCACCTCGAGCCGCGGTTCGGCGGCGAACGTCCGGCCCACCACCTGGAGCGCGCCCGGCGCGTAGCGGTCGTCGGCGTTCAGCCAGGCCACGATCTCGCCGTGGGCCTGCTGGAGCCCAACGTTGAGCGCCTGCGTTTGTGTCGTCCCGGGCCGTTCGAGCAAACACACGCCGGGCGCAGCGCGGACGATGGCCAGGGTCGCGTCCTGCGAGCCGCCGTCGACGATCAGATGCTCGAGCGGCGCATAGGCCTGGGCCTGGACGGAGGCCAAGCAGGCGCCGATGAAGGGCGCGGCGTTCAGCGTCGGAGTGACGATCGAGATGACCGGCGGCGGAACGCTGCCGCTCACCGCACGGCCGAGCCGGTCGGCGCGTCGGCGTCGGCCGGCTGCGGCACCAGCACCTGGAGCACGGCGATGTGGCCGAAGCGTTCGAGCAGGCTGACGCGCTCCTCGATCCGCAGGCGGGCCGGCGTGACGTAGGCGTAGTCCAGCACCAGGTAGTCGAGCTGGTACTGGCGGAAGAAGAAGTCGAGCGGCTTGCGCAGCACCGGCGCGAAGTCCTCGAACGTGCGCAGGTCGCCCGAGTGGCCGCCCCACAGAACGGCTTTGTGGGCCTCGTAGGCGACGAAGTCAGCGTACATCGACGGCAGCACCAGCACCCGTTGGCCGGGCAGGCGGCGCAGGTAGGCGGCCGCTTCGGCCAGGTCGGGCGGCGTCTGGGCGGTGTGCTCGGTCTCGCGCCTGGCCATGACGCGATAGAAGTAGGCCAGCGCGGCGAAGCTGAGGATGATCGACAGCACCACGGCCAGTCCGACCACCGACAGCGCCCCCTCGGTCACGTTGACCGTCACCGCCAGGGCGTAGGCGGTCGGGAAGACCGAGGCCTTCATGTAGTGGAAGCCCGGCCCCAGGATGCGCAGCGGACCGCCGAAGGTGGTCAGCAGCGACCACACCAAAATCGCCACCGCCCACCAGTACATATGGGCCGCCCACACGGTCGGCGGCGCGGGCGTGACCAGCATGGCCAAGATGAACGGGTTTTCGCCCAGCACCCGCAGCGCCAGCGCGCCCAGACCCGCCCGGTACAGGCCCGGGCTGCGCTTGTCACCATTCGAGACGCCGTACAACGGCGAATCGTTGATCTGGTGGGCGCGCGTGTAGCGCACGTTGCGCAGCCAGAAGCGGGCCGCGTGCAGGTGGTTGCCGATCACGCGCAGGTAGTAGCCGCCCGAGATAACCACCGCCACCGGCAGGCCGGCCAGCCCGGCCAGCACGTAGCGCGGCTCGGAGAACACGACGCTGAGCGTGGCCACGCTGACCAGAAAGGCGATGGTCGTGCTGGTGTGGGTGTTGTAGAGGATCGCCACCAGGACCACGGCGGCCGCCCACAGCCCATTGCCGCCCGGCCCGATCAGGCTGGCCGACGGCCCATCGCTCGGGATCACGCTGCGCAGCAGCACGAGCATGGTGATCGTCTGCAACAGCGAGGCGAACGCCCGCCCGTTCAGGTTGCGCGTCTCGGAGATCAGCTGCGGGGTGACGGCGTAGATCAGCCCGGCCGTCGCCGCCGCCAGCACGCTGTCGGTCAGGCGGAACGACAGGAGGTACAGCAGCAGCAGTTGGACGGCGTCGATGATCGGCGAGACGAGCCAGAAGTAGCGGCGCAGCCAGTTCGGCGGCAGCAGCGCCAGGAACAGCGGGAAGACGGCCGGGTACGACTCGGTCGGGTCGTGCAGCAGGTACTGGGGCAGGCGAATGGGCAGCCGCTTCTGCGCCCGGTAGGCCTCGGCGCTGGCCAGGTAGTACCACGTGTCGACACCGCCCGGGCGGGTGCCGATGAACACCCGCAGCCGCAGGTACAGGGCCAGCCCGACCAGGCCCAGGCCGACCAGCATCAGCTCCATGGCCTGGATCTGCCGCGCGAGAACCGGGTCAGCCATTGCGTCGCCGTAGCCAAGCGTACGGGCAAGCTGCCGATGCTGGCTACGCTTCCGCCCGTGAGCGCACTGTCTTGATGCGCTTCCGTACCGTGGCGCTGCTGCCCCGCCGGGTCTCTGTCCGCCGCGCGTGGACGGCCCAGCCGTACGTGACACAGCAGCGCTGGAGGACGCTAGCGCTCCGCTTCGAGCAGCACGTAGCCAACCGACGTCCAGCCGGGCAGGCGCGGCCGCAGGCTCACGCCGTCGCCACCCCACAGCAGTACCCGCGCGCTGAACTCGCGTCGTTGGTAACCCTGGTCGAGGCACGGCAGCGCCGCCCGCGTGGCGGCCTCGTCGCCGAGCACGACCAGGACGGCCAGGCCCGAGCAGCCGCTCTGCTGGAGTGGCGGCTGCCCAAAGGGCGAAGCCAGCAGCGCCTGGGCGTCGGCCGTCTCGACCGCGTTGTATGGCCGATCGGCCGCTGGCGCCAGCGGCAGGACCTCAACGTGCAGGTCAGCCCGCCCGGCGTGGGCCAGGTGATCGGCCAGCGAGGTGATCGGCTCGTACTGGCGGGCCGGATCGGCGGCGATGCCGGCCACGCTGCCCGGCGGGGCCCGGGCGGCGATTTCGTCGACGAGTCGACGCACCTGTACTGAGTCGGCCGTATACGCCATCGCGTACGTCCACGTCGAGAAGCCGAAGGCGACCAGCACCACGGAGCAGCTCGCGATGGCCGCCCGGTACCGTCGCCCGGCGGCGTGGCGGCGCAGCCAGCCGAGCCCGAGCAGGCTCCAGCCGGCGACCGCCACCGCCGCCGGCACCTCGTACTTGCCCTCGAAGACCCCCTGCTGCGAGTACAGCACCAGCTGTGGCCCGACCAGCACCAGCATCACCAGCGTGGCGCCCAGCACGTGTCCGCGCTCGCGGCCGGCCAGCGCGCAGGCCCGCCGCGGCCAAGCCGCCAGCAGCACCAGCCACGGCAGGCCGACGAAGCCGAGGATGGCCGCGTTCTGGACGACGGTGCGGGCGTAGCCGGCCAGGTCGGGCAGCGTCAGGTGGCGGCCGCCGTAGCTCAGCGGCCCGGCCGCCGCACCCACCAACACGACGCCAACCAGCATCAGCCCGCCCAGCCCGAGCACGAGCCAGGCGCTCAGCGGAACCATCCGCCAGCCACGCCGCCAGCCACCGTCGGGCCAGCCACCGTCGGGCCAGCCACCGTCAGGCCAGCCACCGTCGGGCCAGCCACCGGCCAGGCTGCGCAGGCCGGCCAGCGCCACCGCCGTCAGGGCGAACGCCTCCTTGGACAGAAAACTGCCGGCCGCACCCAGCACGAACAGCATGTCCCAGCCCCAGCCGAAACGGGCGTGGCCGCGTGCTGCCCGCGCCGCGCCGAGCAGGCTCAGGCTGAAGAAGGCCATGGCCAATGTCTCGTTGGTCCCCAGCCGCACCCAGATCGAGCTCACGCCCGGCGCCGCCAGCAGCCAGGCGCCCAGCAGCCCGGCCTCGACGCCACTGGCGCCGAGCGCCCGCGCCGCTCCGACCAGCAGGCCCGCTGCGACCAGGCCCTGGATCAGCCCGGTCACATGCCAGGCGTGCGCGTCGTCGCCGAAGACGGCGACCTCGCCCAACCGGGCGGCCCAGAACAACGGCCGGAACCGACCGGCCGCCGGGTCGGCCACCAGCACCCGCCCGCGCACGTCGATCGCCGGCCGGGTCCCGGGCGGCGCGCCCACGGGCGGCACCAGGCTCAGGATCTCATGGTCGTCGACGAGCACGAACTGGGCGTCGAGCGCCGGGCCGAGCACCACCAGTCCCCAGACAGCCAGGGCCAGTAGCGCCAGCAGCGTTGGCCAGCGCGACGTCAGCCGAGCTGCCCGAGGTGTGCCCACAACGCGCTCGCCTGGGCAGCGGTCGTGTGGTGCTTCAGGACATCGACGCGGGCCGCCTGGCCCATCGACTGGCGCACGTCGGCCGAGGCGACGAGGTGGCCGAGCGCGTCTCGCCAGTCGACGGCCGAGTCCGCCAGACAGCCGGTCACGCCAGGCTGGATGACACGCCGGAAGTCGGCCCGTGGGCTGGCGATGGTCGGCACACCGACCAGCGCCGCCTCCAGAAACTTGATGCTGCTCTTGGCGTCGGTGAACGAACTGGCGCCTTCGAGCGGCGCGATGTTCACGTCGACCGCCGCCAGCGCTGCCGGCAGGTGCGACCACTCGTGCAACGGCCACTGCTCGACCCGTTCGCCGAACCGCGCGAAGCGGTCATCGACGGCCACCGGCCCGACGGTCACGAAGTGCAGGGTCGGGAACGTCTCCAGCGCCCACAACAGACCGTCGACCGCCGCGTGCAGGTCGCGATCATGGGTCGGTGTGCCGCTGAAGTAGCCGACCCGAACCGGCACCGCACCGTCGTCGGCCGCCGGGCAGGCGCCGTGGTCGACCAACGCGGCCTGAGCCTGGCGCAGCATCGACTGGCTGACGACGTTCGGCGCGACGTGGGCGCAACCGCTGCCCAGCCGCCCATCGACCCGCTCGCGCAGTGGCTCGGTCGTCACGAGCGCACCGTCACAGCGGTCGAGTGCCCGGCCCATGCGCTCGACGCAGTCTCGGAACTGGGCCTGCTCTCGTTCGCTCAACTGCTCGACCTGGGCGATGGACGGCACAGCCGCGACGTCGAAGACGAGGTCGTCAACGTCGTACAGGACCGCTCGGCCGCGCTGGCGCGCCTGGGCGACGAACCAGGCCACGTCCTCACCGTCCTGGACCCGATGCAAGATGAACAGCCGGTAGCGCTCCAGCGCCGCGGCCAGGTCCACCTGGCCGTGCTCGGCCACGTCAGCCGTGCGGCCCATGAGTCGGACCTGCTCGGCGGCGTGCTCGCAGCGGTAGCGCTGGCTGGCGCCCGGGCAGCCGGAGATGAACAGGACATCACGCCGCCAGACGGGCGCCGCAGCGGCCGGCGCGACCATGATCGTCTGCTCGTAGGTCGTGGCCTGGCCCGAGACGGCGCTGCGCGCGGTCACCGCGAGGCGATGCTGGCCGGGCGGCACGTCGTCCAGATCGAGGGCGAACTGCCAGCCGCTGGCCAGACACGCGGCGCCGTAGACGTCCGCCACGTCGTAGCGTGGAAGGCCATACGTCGCCGTGCCGCGCGGCACACCATCCAGCCCGACCTGGACGCTGCTGATGCCCGGCCCGTGCTGGCTGGCGGCGTCGATCGCCCAGCCCCAGCACAGTACCAGGCGGGGCGCGACTGCCCCAGCGGGCGGGCCATCGATCTTCCCCTGCGGGCTGCCGCCGCTGCTCGCCTGCGGGCGGCTGTCGGTGGGCTCAGCCACGCGGCCACCCGTCGTCGCCGTTGAACTCGCCGGCTGGCCCCGAACTGCTGGGCGCCGCCCGCTGCAAGGCGCGGCCCAATCGCAGACGCAGCGCACCCACCATCAGCCCAGCTTCGAGGGTCAGCGCCCGAATGAACAGCACGGCCGGGATGCTGGCCGCCACGGCCACGCCGGCCGCCGCGGCGCGCCGCACCAGCGGCAGCGTTGCCAGTAGGAAGACGGCCAGGCTGAGCTGGGCCAGGCGCCGCGTCGCCGGCAGCGGGGCCAGCAGCAGCACCAGCGGGGCGCTGAGCATCTGCAGCTGCATCGAGCGCGGCGTGTAGCTGTCACCGGTCATCTTGTGCGGATGCCGCTGGTAGACCCGCACGCGCCAGTAGCCGTGGCGCCACTTGCGCTGCAGGTAGCGGGCGAGCGACTCCGAGTGGCGGTGATACACCACCGCGCGCTCACAGAACATGAGTCGCCAGCCCATGGCCACCAGGCTGAACGAGAGCTGCGTGTCCTCGTTCGAGGCGGCGGCGAAGGCCGCGTCGAAGCCGCCCGCTTGCCAGAACGCGTCGGCCCGGAAGGCGGCCGAACTCGTGTCGACGAAGTCGATGAACGGCTGGCGCCGCAAACGCGCGTACTTCTCCTCGAACTCGACCTGGGCCAACCGGGGGATCAGCCCACGCTGGCGGGTGCGATACGCTCCCTTGCTACCAGCCACGGTCGGGTCGGCCTCGAGCGGCCGCACGATCTCGGCGATCCACTCGCGGACCGGCTCGCAGTCGGCATCGGTGAACAGCAGGAACGTCCCCGTCGCCTGGCGGGCGCCGTGATTGCGCGCGCTGGCCGGCCCAGCGTGGGCCTGGCGGATGACCCGCACCGCGTAGCGGCCGGCGATCTCAGCCGTGCCATCGGTCGAGCCGTCGTCGACGACCAGGACTTCGTACTGGTCGCGCGGGACCGACTGGTCCATGAGGGCCCGCAGACACGCCTCCAGATCCCTGGCCGCGTTGTATGCCGGGATGATCACCGAGTAGCGCACGGGCTACGTCTGGTCGGTGGGCGCGGCTGTCTTCCGCACACCCAACGGCCCGGGGCCGAGGAACACCAGCGCCGCCAGGCCGATGAGGACCGGCGCCGCATAGACCGCCAGATACAGGGCGAACGAGAAGACCAGCGCCGGCTCCACGGCCACCCCGAACGGCGCCAGGGCCACCACGCACACCGACTGGAAGACCCCCAGACGGCCCGGCAGGGTCGGCACGACCGCTGCACCGTAGAGCGCCGCCAGCACCGCCAGCGACGCGGCGGTCGCATTCGGCAGGTCGAGTCCGACGCTGGCGAAGGCCAACACGTTGGTCAGTGCGCCCAGCACCCAGGCCAGCACCGAGCAGCCCAGGGCCGGCAGGGCCAGGCGCGGCGCCAGCCAGGCCGACAGCCCTTCGCCCAGACCCGTCGCGTCATCGAACAGGCGGCCGAGCCGCCCCGGCAGCCAGCGCGCCAGCCAGGCACGCACGGCCGGCCAGCCGCGGACCGCTGGCCGATGGCGGAGATGGATCGCCAGAGCGAGGCCGATCGCGCAGGCCAGGCCAGCGCCGAGCAGCGCGGTCGCGCTCAGCCAGCCAGGCACCCCCACCAGCAGCACGAGCACGGCGACCGTGAGGACCAGCGTCGCCGAGTCGAGCAACTTCTCGATGACCAGCACCCCCACGCTCAGGGCCACGCCGCGGCCGCCACCGGCGGCCGAGCCGGGCGCCGCCACCAGGCCGACGCGCATGACCTCACCGACCCGCCACGGCGCCGCCCAGTTGGCCACCTGGCCCGTGGCCAGGCCCGCGATCGCCAGGCCGAGGCTCGGCCGCGCCCAGACCGGGTACAACGCCCACCAGCGCACACCCTTGACGATGACGCTGGCCACGCTACAGGCCAGGGCCAGCCCCAGCCAGCCGTAGTGCGCGTGCTGGACCGCTCGCTCGAGCTCGGCCAGGTTGGTGTTGGCCACCAGGTACACCAGGCACGCCGCGGTCAGCAGGCTGGCCAGCGGGCCACGCCACTGCGCGGCCCGCCGTCGTCGCCCAGTCGACTGCCCCATGGTGCCCGGGCCGGCCGGTGGCGCCGCGGCCGCCGGGCGCGTGACGGGCAGGCTTGGCACCACCCCATGCTAACCGAGCCGGCCCCCTTCCGAGAGCCGGCCGGCCGACCGCGACAGGCGCCGTGGGTTAGCTAGGTGAGGTAGCCGACCGCGTCGAGGATCAGCTGTACGCCCGGCGCGCCGAGCGCACACACCTGGCCGCCGGTCCCAAGCTTGACCGTCGCCCCGTTGGCGATGGCGTACTGGCTGGCCGCGAAGTTGATGTTCGAGGTCGACGGCAAGCTGCCGCCGGCCGGGAACAGCGTGACGTAGCCATCACCGGGATGCTGGGCGGTGGTGATGTTCAGCACCACGCCCGTCGCGTTCGCCGGAATGCCCGCCTGCCCGGCCAACGCGTAGCAGATCGGCGTCCCGTAGCCCTGCATCGGCGTGCCCGCGCCCAGGTAGCCCGAGCCAGCCCGCGTGTCGACCAGGCGTGCGGGCTGCGACAGCAGCTGGACGGGACCGCTGGCACCCGTGTTGGCCAGATAGCCGACGACGTCGATGATGAGCTGTGTGCCCTGGAGCCCCACGGCGCACACTTTCCCATCAGGACCGAGCTTGACCGTTGCCGCGTTGGCCGTCGCGTACTTCTGCGGGATGAAGTTCAGGTTCGAGGTGCCTGGGATCGCCCCACCCGAGGGGTAGACCGTCACGTAGCCGGCGGCCGGGTGCTGGGTGGTGGTCACGTTGACCAGGACGCCAGCGGCGTTGGACGGGATGCCACTCGCGCCGGCCAGCGTGTAGCAGTTGGGCGTCGAGTAGCCCGACAGCGCCTGGCCGCTGCCCAGGTAGGGTTGGCCGGGCCGCGTGTCGACGAGCCGCGCCGGCTGCGCCAGCATCTGGAGCTGGCCGCTCGGCCCCATGTCCATGAGGTAGCCGACGACGTCCAGGACCAGCTGCACGCCGGGCGTGCCAATCGCGCACACCTGGCCGCCGCTGCCGAGCTTGACCGTGGCGTTATTGGCGATGGCGTACTCGGACCGAGCGAAGTTCAGGTTGGACGTCGCCGGGGCGCTGGTGCCGGCCGGATAGACGGTCACGTAGCCGTCGCCGGGGTGGTTGGTCGTGGTGATGTTCAGCAGCACGCCGCTGGCGGTGGCGGGGATGCCGGCCTGGCCGGCCAGCGTGTAGCAGTTGGGCGAGGTGTAGCCCTGGATGGCCTGGCCGGCGCCGAGATAGCCCGAGCCAGCGCGCGTGTCGACCATCCGCACCGGCTGTGGCAGCAGCGCGAGCGGCGCCTCGGTGAAGGTGATGAACCGCGGCTCGGCGCCCACGCTGACCGTGTTGCCCGAGAAGCCGACCGAATTGCCCTCGGGGTCAGTCACCGAGCTGATCGCGCCGGCCACGCTGTACGAGATCGACGTCGTGTCGCTCTGGTTCCAAACCACATCGAGCTGATGGCCGTCGACGGTGGTGAACTCGTAGCCTTCGAGCTTGGGCGAGAGGCTGCTCAGATCCAGCGTGCGCACGAACTGGTCGGCGCGCTTGATGACGCTGGTGAAGTAGCGCAGGGCGCGATACGACGGCTTCGCCGCGCCCGTCTGGTCCTTGAGACCGTAGCTGTTGTCGGCGCCCAGGCCGCCGGCGGTGTCCTGCGTCCAGAACCAGAACGCGGCCCGCACGTTGGCGGCGGCGGCGCGCGCCATGACCTTGGAGACGTAGGCCCGCTGGGCCTGGTTGAAAGCGTTGTTGGGGTCGCTGGTGCTGGTGCCGCTCTGGCTGGTGTAGCTCAGCTCGTCGGCAATGATCGGCTTGAGCTCGGCCGAGGTCAGGCCTGCCGTCAGAACGTCTTGGCGCAGCTGCGCCAGCCGACCAACCAGGTCAGTGCCCGTCCGCGCATACAGGAAGTCCTGGGACGAGTAGTAGTGGACGGCGACGTAATCGAGGCTGGCCAGACTGCTGCTCTGCTTGAGCGCGCTCAGCACACCTGGCACGAAGTTCGGATCGAACGTGCCGCCCTGGCCCAGATAGTTCGCACTGGCCACGCCGCCCATCGCCACCTGCGCCGTCGGATCGGCCGCCCGGACGGCCGTCGACGCCGCCTGGATGGCCTGGGCGTACAGCTGCTCACCAGCAACGGTCGCCGTGGTGCCGTTGGCCGTCCCGAAGCAGCCGCCCAGGCCGCTCTGCGCGTCGGCCGTCGGGCTGGTGTTGTCCTCCTCGTTGTACAGCTGCCAGACGACGCCGTGGTAGCGGCTGGCCAGCGCACTCATCAGGTCGGCCAGGTGCTGGCGCTCGGTGGCCGAGGTCAACGTGCAGGGCGTCGCCGCAGCCCAGGCCGGCGCGTCGCGGACCGTAGCCAGCACCGTGCGCTGGGCCCCGCCTGTGGCGGCCGCCATCTGTTGGTCGAGGGTCGCCCACTGAAAGGTGCCGGCGCTCGGCTCGACCGCGTTCCAGGTGACGGTGACGCGGGCCCAGCCGACGCCGAGATCATCCAGCGCGCTGGCCTCCGCGCTGGTCGGGCCGCCGGTCCACACGGCGGTGAACGGACCACCCGCGCTGGCCGCCGCGGTGCGCACCGATCCGCTGCGGCCAGACGCCGCCAAGGCCACGTCCGGTGCGGCCGCCGGCAGCAGTCCGCCGAGCGTGGTCAGCAGCACCAGGCAGCCGGCCAGTCGCAGACCACTCATTCGTCTCATCACAGCGCCAACCGAGCGGCGCGTCAAGTTCTGCATCAAGGCTCCATCCCTCACAACAATGACACTCATTGGCACACGACGGGGGCGCAACGCGACCGCCCGCCGACTTGAACAAATCGGCGGCGAATTATGGTGAACGGGTGCCGACGGCTCAACACCCATCGGCCGGCACACATCGCGATCGCGACACGATCGCGCGCTAGACGGGCTGCTCCGCACGGGCATGGATGAGCTCGGACAGCATCTGGTCCAAGAGCGGTCCCCGCGCCGCAGTGGTGTGACGCGCGAGGACATCCTCGCGGGCGCGCTGGCCGAGCCGCGCCCGCACCACGGGCGCCTCGATCAGCTCGCTGAGCGCGTCCTGCCAGCCTACCGGCGCGTCGGCCAGCAGGCCGTTGTCGCCGTGGCGGATGACCCGCGCGAAGTCGTGGCGCGGGCTGGCGATGGTCGGCACCCCCAGCAGGCCGGCTTCGAGGTACTTGAGGCAGCTCTTGGCCTCGGTGAACGGATTGGCGACTTCGAGTGGCGCTAGGTTGATCGACACCCCGGCCAGCAGGCCGGGCAGGTCCGACCACGGCTGCAGGTCGAGGTGCTGCACGCGCTCGCCGAACCCGCCCAGCTCGGGCGGCCGGGCCAGCGGCCCGACGAGCAGCAGGCGCACCTGGGGGTACGTCTCGAGCGCCCAGCGCAGGGCCGGCGCGATGCTCCCGACGTCGCGGTCATGGGTCGGCGTGCCGCTCAGGTAGGCCAGCGTCAGGAGCTCGCTCGGTGGCCGCGTCGAGCGCGCCGCCAGCGCCTCG
>Ga0213876_10002256_pt1 | contig 11391 bp, 11 predicted proteins | sample BarmaccomBMRX_R9_FD_160113 | JGI IMG/M metagenome (GOLD analysis project Ga0213876, IMG submission 160113) | Root-associated microbial communities from Barbacenia macrantha in rupestrian grasslands, the National Park of Serra do Cipo, Brazil - RX_R9 | ecosystem: Host-associated > Plants > Roots...
AGGTCGGCGAACTTGTACATCGCCATAACCAGAGAGTCGCGGATGGAGTCGTAGGACGACTGCAACTCTGCGGTCATCTGCCGGGCGCTCGCGGCAGTGATGTTGTTTCCGCCTTTTACGTTCGTATCAAGATGCGCTACACCGAATTCATCGATCGATGGGCGAGCGTATTTGTAATCCTCTCGGGCTTGTTTATCACCGAGAGCCGCCGACCCCCAGCCGATGATGGCAAGTGCGATAGCGGCGAAGGGATTACCCATCGAAGCTCCAGCGATCGCGCCCTCCACCGCTCCCGCCGTCTGCGCGCCAGATTGGCCAGAGCGACCAGCCTGATAACTCGAAGCGGCAAGCTCGGCGCCGGTAAGCACGCCCTGTGCAGCCTCGGACATACCGCTGCGTTGGCGGCCTTGAGGGTCGTAGAATTTGGAGGGGTCTTGATGTGATCCCGGAATGACGTTTCCGGCGGCGTCCATAACCGCCTTTGCCGCATCGCCGGGCACTCCGAAAATGTTGGCGGACAACTTCTTGACGCTTTCGCTGAGCGTAGAGCCGAATCCAGAAGCGATGATCGCGATGAAGTTGTGGCCGCCGTTCTCGACGATCCTCGTGAAATCGTCATCGAATTGAGAGATGAACTTTTGCTCAGCCGACGCTCCGCTATCCACCAACCCTTTTTCGAGCGCAATTACGGAGGCGATGTCGTCACGCGTGCTTGGTAAAAGCGACCGAAATCCAGCGGCATCGAAACTGTGATCGCCGATTGCGGGCTGTAGCGTTTGTGGATCAATCTGCGGATGACGCCAGACGTTAAACGGATCCCACGAGATGCCGCTCATTTGGGTCATCGCGAACGGCATTTCCAGATCGAACGAACGTGAAATGTTCGCGCGGATGTTACCCATCACGGCGAGGGTGTCACGTTTGATTTCCAGCGCGATCTGCGCCTGAAGATTCGCGTCGCGCGTCGCCTCCGAAACAAGCCCGAGCGAGTGCGCTTCTTTTTCGTGTTCCGCCGCAGACTTGGCCGCCGCGTCAGCTAGGCCGACGTGCAACTCCAGAAGGATTCTTTCTGCCTGCGTCATCGTGCGCAGAAGTTCGATCTTCCCTTGAATGACTGCCGACTCTTCGCCATAGCGAGCGGTCAGTTTGCGGACTGCCTCTTCGGCGGCCTCGATCTCCTTCGTGTTGTCCTTTTGGGTTACGAGACCGTGCGGCATGCCATCTGGCTTTTCGCCTTTGAGGGTATCTGCCCACGCGGAGCGGAAATCCTCAGCGCTAAGGGTTCGGCCATTGTCGCTTTTCCGGATGCTGTCGATGATCTCCTCAAAAAAATTCTCCATCTGATCGGGCTTTGCTTTCTTGGAAAGCTCACCGACTGTGCGCAGGAATTTGGCTGTATCAGCGCCCTCGATGGTTACGTCTTTGTAAAAGAATCTAGCAAGGTCATTCGACTGCAGGTACGGTTGGATAGCGTTGAAGCCCATCGTGGCAGGATCGGTCTGCCAATTGGGCTTAGAAATGTCGCTCATCGCCGTGCGTGCCGCGCTGACGCTTGCCGCGCTGATGGCGGCGTTGTCGCCGGTCGCGCCCGCAATTAACAGCGATAGCCAGTTGCCATCGCTCAGCCCGCCGTGATTGACCATTGTAGCGAGAGAACCAACGTCGCGCACAATGGTTGCAACGAGATGGCCGAACTCCATCAACTCCGGCTTCAACTCTTCGACCATGGTTCGGACGGAGTCGATACCCTCCTTGGCTTCGCCGCGCGCCCCATTGAAACCCTCCGCAAAATTGACGAGTGCCGACTCTTTGATCTTCTTCATCTCGGAGTCGAAGCTGTCGCCAAACTCCGGGAAGTGACCAGATACATCGCGCATCTTTTCGAGAATCTGATCCCAGCCGAGATCGGCGACGTCGGCTTTCGTGATGCCGAGCGACTGGAGGAGTGCGTTGCGTCCCGGTGACACGCGGCCGGCGAGAATCTGTCGAAATCCGCCCTCCATATCGTCGAGCGGTACCCCTCGAATCGTTGCGAGTTGCGACAGCATGAGATGAATATCCTGCTGCGCGTCCAAAGAGAAACCCCGAGCCGACATGAGCGGCTCAAGCCGCCGGAATTCCTGCGCGAGCTCGCTGGCGGTGTTGCGGGTTTCGTCGAGGTGTTCTTCGTAGAACTTCCAGACTTCCGAGCCGCGTTTCGCGCTGCCGGTTACTACGGCCAGCGAAAGCCCGAGATCGCGGAATTCATCGGCCTGCACGATTCCCTGTTTAGAGAAATCGTAGATCTCGTGAACCGCATCGCTGACGAGAGACAGCCCGGCCTGAAGAAGAGCAAGCGGCCCGATCACCGACAGGATCGAAGATCCCATCTGTGCAATGAGTTGCTTGCCCGAAAACGCATCCTCAAAGCCTTTTTCTACGTTCTTTAGCCCCTGCGCGATACCAGAGAGGTCTTCATGTGTTTTTTCGGCGTGTCTGCGTTGTTCGTTGCCGACTTTCTGAATCGCCTTCTCTACATTCGCCCATCCGACTTCAACCGAGCGAGAAATCCCCTCCATGAGAGCCGCGAATTTCTGCGCATCCGATGCCGTCTCCTGGAAGCTCTGCTGCGCTCCGGACGGGTCACCGACGGTTCTGACTATTAAGGTTGGATCAGCCATTGCTTCGGGAATCGCTCTCCGCTTTGCGGCGGTCGTAGTCCTGCTTCTGAAGGAACTGCTGCGCGGTGGTCAGCTTGTTCGAAAGGAGTTCGTGAAGTGCGATCCCGCGAAGTCGCGCTTCTCTTGCGAGGCGGTCGTTCGGGATTCCGAACAGCGAGCCGTCGAAACTGCTCCGATCCCACTGCGTACGGCATGCGATCATGAGCGTTAGCGCGTCGGATGAGAGGCGATCGAGCGGGGCGCGACGACGGAGCGTGCACTCGCCAGTACGGAGATCCCTGCGAGGATCAACGCAGTGCGGTTTTCCGGTGATTTGTTCGCCCTGCCACAGGCAGCCCTTTTCGCCGCGACACCAAATGGCCGTGTCGCCGAGTTCCTGATCTAGGGCTTCGCAGAGCCGCTCGCCAAAGGGTCGGAATCAAACGTTTTCACGTCCGCCGCCTTCATTGCGAGATATGTCGTCCAGCGCCGCGTGACTGGTTTGCGCTCTACCTTTTCGGGCTGGCTGTCGGTAGCTGGAGTCGTAACGTCTTCGTCTGTGGTGACATCCAAGTACTGCTCGCCGAGGGTGGGCAGGTTCTCGCGCGTGAATGGAATCTCGTTACCGTTTTCGTCCAGATGGTTTCGCCATCCGACAATGTACAGCGCGAGCGAGCGAATCTGCGCTTCCTTCGCGGCTGGGCCTTTGAGCCGGAAAATGATCTGGGCGTCGCCGGCAGAGGCTTGGCCTGTCGCCACGTCTTTGATCTCGTCGCGAATCGGTTTGCCGGTGTCAGGATCGGCGACGCCTTCCGCGACGCGCTGGTCTCGAAGCCACTGCTCGAAGTCCTCGCGCTCAGAACGCGTGACGTATCGAATCGTGACTGAGTGCGGGCGTTCCGCATCAGTCTCGTTCGGGTGAAAGATCTCCTTGTGTAGATACGACGGACGACGCATACGTGAGCCTTTCCTGCTGCCTTAGTAGTTGCTGTTCTGGAGGTTGTAGAACTCGACGAGAAGGTTCGTGTCCACACCTGGAATGACGGTCGAGACAAAACCCATCGTCGTGCCGCAGTGATGCACAACCGTCGTGTCGAAGGCCACGCTGCTTGATGCGCCGGTGCCTCCGGTCTGAAGCGAGGTCACGCGCGGAAATCCATTGAAGTTGTCGGCGATGAACTTCGCAGCGAAGCCGCCGTCCGCGTTGAGCAAGGCGACCAGCGCGTCGACAGTGAGAGAAGCGTTGGCCGCGAGCGTAACGGTGACTGTCGCACCGCCGTCCGGCGCGACCGAGAATTTGTCGTTCGTGCCGGTGACGATGGCGTAGGGGCCTTTCGTGGTGCCGAACGCCTCCGCGGCCACCTTGGCGCCGCGGTCCTGCATGCGAATCGTGGCCTTCACGGTCTTTCCGTTCGTCCCGCCGCTCACGGTCGGCTCGACCGTGGCGATGTTGTTCGGCTGAATGACGCGGCACCATTTCGTCGCGAGCAGGATCGGAAGATTCGCCCAGAGGAAATCGGTGGCGAATGTGGACTGCGCGAGACCGAGGTTGAGAAGCGTGAAGTCTTGCTCCAAGCCTCCGCCGGCCGACGCCCAACGCAGGGCAAGATTCGTCATGACATTGATCGCGCCGGTGCGCGGAATGCCGACGCCGGCGTTCGTTGGTACGGGATCGACCATCGCGTTTGTGGTCAGCATCCACTTCAGGTCAGCGAGACCTTGAATCGTGTAGCCAGCGACTTTGACGGTGCTGTTGAAGCTCGTGACGGATGTATATGGGTTGTCGGTCTTCGTGCCACCGAGGTCCGTGAACGCCGTGTCACCACTGCCCACGAAGTCGCAGTCGAGAGGGACGCCGCCCTTTGTCGGTAGCGACAGGCCGAGGCTCTTGACCCACGAGTTGCGCTGGCGCATGTAGCGCGCGGTGCTCTGCAAGAATTCGTACTGAACCTGGAGCGACGCAGGAGTCACGACACCCGCCGGAACCCACATCCGATGAAGAGAGCCTGTCGCAAGCGGTATACGGGTGTAGCTCGCCAAAGTCGCGAACAGAAGCGGCGACGTGTCGAAGTCAAGCCACATCGGCAAGCTGCCACTGCAATCGAACGGATCGTAGGATGCGTCGTCGGAGCGAACGTTTCCTTTGAATGCGGGATTCGACGTAGTCCCCTGTTTCGCGGCGTACGTTGCTTCGCCGCGGTGCTGGGCGACGTATCCCACAGGCGAGCCGGGGTCAACACCGCGGGAGGTTTCTTTGTACAGGAGCGCACGGGTAAATTCCGGCACCCGCGGCGTCATTGGCGTCGTCGTCATCGGTTACTCCTTTGTTGTCGAAGGGAAGGCGCCTCGCTGATGGCGGCGGCGACCGAAAAGATGAGTTGGCGGGCGACTACTTCTTGGTAGAGGGTTCGGCGGGATCGGCGGCGGTTGGCAGAGAAGGCGAAACCTCTTCTTTTATGCTCCCTTTTTCTGAGGCGATTACAACCAAGTGGCGGCTCTGGACGCCTTCGGCGATCGTCTCTTTTGGGAACAGCAACTCGCTCTTTTCATCCTTCGCCAGCGCGTCGAATTCGACGCCAAGGTCATAGCGAATTTGCTGCTGACCGTAATCTGGTCGCTCGATCGGCCATCCGCCCGCGCGGTTAACACGGTGAGTGTTTGCCATATGGTTTCTCCTGATGCTACGTCGTGAGGCTTGCCTGCAGTTGGTACTTCGCCCAGAACTTCATGAGTAGACCGTGGGTGTTGCTGTCAACAGGGATTGGCCCGAACTCGGCCGCTCTCAGAACCCATGGCGCGGTCATTCCAGCGGTGTCCGAAGTGATCGGGCAGAACACCATCAACTTGCGCTGAGTGGCTTCACCAAAGCGGCACGCCAGCCGTCTAGCCTCTTCGGCATCGGTGCCGTCCGTGTAGACATAGCCAGCCACGTAAATCGGGACTTCGTACGTCGCCACTGCATGCCCACCGATCGATCCGGATTCGGCGTCGATTAACTTGATCTCATCCTCATTCAATGAGACGACGTGACCCGGGTAGGCGTCCGGCAGCGTCACCGGATCGATCCTTGCGATCTCGTTTGAATTTGGATGCGTCGTTATCTTGAACATCTGCGACGGCGAAGCGGCCTTCGCGGCTGGCTGCCCGTCGATCGGGGAAATCCCGATTCCTTCTACCGTCTTCAGCTCTGCGACGACGTTCGCCTGAATCGTCTCTAGCGCGCTGGGCTCACTCATGGGGTAGCCTCGTTCAGTCGCGCCATAATTCCTTCGCTAACCGCGGCCACAACCTGCGCTTCAGTATTGGCAAGCGACTGCGCCGGGAAGAACTGCGGTGTGATTCCTGGATGCATCACCATCTTCCGAAACGTCGAACCGCCTCCGAACGGCAGCAGAAGTGCTTTCCGGAGATTCGGAGCGCGTCCAACACGAAACCATGCGCGATCGCCGAGTTGCGCATCAACGGCAAGCCGCACATCCCAATCGACATTCACGCCATGGCGCCGCGAATGCTTCGCGATTGCCTTCGACTCTTTACTGCCGCGGAGTCCTCTCGCGAAGATTGGATGCGCCTTCGCGCCAAAGACAAGCGTTCGCATGTACCAAGCTCTTTCGAGAGTAAACCCGGCCTCGGCACTGAGAGCACTGGTCATCCTCGAGAAAGTTTCGGATCGCGCCGCGCCGCTCTTCACCGGCGTTCGCGCAGCGATGTCTCGCTCGACATCCTTAATGCTGGATTCAAGGCCGTCCGACATCCCTTGCCAGAGAGCCTGAGGCGCCTGGTTTGCTAGAAACGAAACGACCTCCGGCAGATTGGCGACTTCAATGCGCATCAGATCCCCGTCACTCTTCGCCGCATCCCGCCGCAACGATCATCCGGATCAAACTTCAACTTTCCAGTTGAGCCGACACGGACGGATGCTCCGCCGGTTGAGGTTCCGATGGGTACGGCGATGCCGTCGAAGGAATGATCCGATCCGCCGGCGAGATAGGAGAGCCAGACCCGCGCGCGCGCGGCGCGCGTTTCGATCTCGTCCGCTCGTGCGTTGCCAGATGACAACCAGTCCGTTGAGAGATCAACCGCGTAGCCTTTGACGACGGCCGGAATCGTGTCAGCCGTGATCGCGTCAAATGACTCCGCCGTGTACCGATTGAGCGCTGCGGAACGAATCTCACCCCAGCCCTTCGATATCGCAACATCGATACTCGGATCGCCGCCAGCTTTGGCCCAACGCGTAACCTCGGCGAGGGACCACACTGCGACGATGTCGGCTTTAGTGACAGGAAGGGGCATTGAGCCTCTGCTTTTGCGAGTCAGGTGGCGCGCCCCCTCGAGAGGGCGAGAGGAGCGCGCCACCGTCATCGGCGGATGGCCCGCGCGGTTGAAGCACAGGCGCTTGGTGGAGTTACGAGCTGAGTTCAGTGATGAGGGTGTTGAGGCGGGTAGAGAGTTCTTTCACGGCATCCGTCAGCGCGACGGTAGCAGCGCGGTCTTCAGCCTGACGCGCAGCGAGGCTGGCGATCGCGTTTTTCGACGCGGTGATCGCGGCGCCGATCGCCGTGGCTTGCGCTGCGGACGGATCGGTCGACCCATTCCACGCCGAGAGGTCGGGGTTCGTTATAGCGACCAGAGTTGCTGACGCAACACCGGTCGTGTTGTCCGTGAGGGCAGTCGGTGCGGTGACGGCACCGATGGTTCCATCGGCTGTTGCGCCGCCAGAGTTGTCGGTGATTGTCGTCGATGTGACCGTGACGACTCCGGGGAGTTGCCACGTGATGCCGATCTCTTCTCCGCTGACGCTGGACGCGACCGGCACCTGACCTACTGCTGTTGGCGCTGCCGCATCGTAGAACTTGATGTTCTTGGTGAGTGAGGCGAGTTTCTTGGCGCGCATGAACCTTCCTTTCGCGCGGGAGATGCGCCGCGCGTTACGAGAGCGAAGGTCGACCAGGAGACGTAGATCGACCTTCGCTCTTACGGGTTGGCGAGGATGAGGGCAGACCTACTGCGTGACGTTTTCCGACAGGAAGCCGGCCTGCGACGTTTGCGCAGTGAGGCGATACTCGGCGATCTTCTGCCACTCCAGCGTGTTCGGCTCGTCATCGAGCCACGACCATGCGCCAAAGCGCAGACCGGTGCTCGGAACGTTCGGATAGAACACCTTACCGAACGCCATCGTGGTTTCGTCCGCAGTCGCGGCGTCACCGGTGACGAGGAACGCACCGAAGCCGGTGCCGTTCTGGCAGGCCCAAATTGGCGTGCCACTAGCGGCGATGGCGCCCGACACCGTTTTCGGCTGAATGAACGCGTTACCGACCTTCAGGCGTTTGACGCCAACGAGCGCCGCGAGTTGTTCGTCTTTGAAGATCGCAGGATCGGTGGTCGTCGCGCCGCCGCTGATGAGATCGAGCAGGTTCTGGTTCTGATCCAGCGCAGCTCGTGCCAGATAGTCCATCGCCCACGTATCGGCGGTGTAGCCGCTGCGCGCAACAAGCGCCTGAATCTGATCTTTCAGATCTTTGAGCGTGCAGGTTTTGTAGCTGAGGTTCGTGACCTTCAGCCCCGTTGCGTACTTCGAAGGGTCGGTCACGATGGTGGCGACTTCCTTTTCGCGCTGAATGCGCTCGTTGAACACGAGCTTTGCCATCCATGCCTGGCGACGGCGATCGGCACGACTCATGCTGCCGTTGCGCAACGAACTGTTGCGATCAGCGGCTTCCGCGGCGGCGATGATGTTCACATCGAGCGGGATCTTCGAGGAGTGCTCTTCGGCGTAGCCGCGCACGGTGCTCGTGGACGGCGGCATGAGGGTTTTCGAGTTGGCGTGCAGTCCGCGCTTCGTCTGGCCTTCGTCGGTCAGCGCGAAGTTGTCGAACGTGTCGTACCAGAAATCCTGCCCGTCCACTGGGACTGGGTTGAAGATCTCTTCGCCGATGAAGGGTTGATTGGGGCCGACGCCGACAATTAGTCCAGGGACCAGATTCGGCATCGGTTGCGCTTCAGTTGTCATCCGATCAGGCATTGACGTTTCTCCTAAAAATGAAAGAGCCAGCCGAATCTCGGCTGGCTCGTCAGGAATGCAGGCGAATTACAGAAGTGTGGGATTACGAGAACGTGATGCCTGTCGACGCGAGGACGTTCCACTTGCCCTGGTAGGCCTGAAGCGTCAGCCCGGCGCCGGCGAAGGCCGCGAACGTGACCACGTTGACCGAGGCAGAGCCGGTGTTGAGCAGTCCCGTTGCGGTGATGGTGTGCGCGAACGCCGTGCTCGAAGTCACGGTGATGGTCACGCCGTCGTCCGTAGTGGCAGTTGGTGCGGCCAGCGTGTCGGCCAGCACTCCGGCCTTCGTGATGATGTAGGACGCCGAAGGGCGAACGGGAATCGCGCCGTTGGTGGTTAGAAGTCCGGCCGGGAACGACGTCGCGCCCTGCTGCGCTTCCGAATACATCCGAATGCGCGCTTCACCGCTCGTGGCGGTTTCCTCGGACACACCCACAGCCACGTTACCGTTACCGGGAACAAACTCGACCACTTTGCTACCCGTGCCGACCATGACACGGTGGCTGGCCGTCACACCGCCGGAGCCGACCTGCACGGGCACTGCGCCATAGGCTGGAGTGAAGATCGAGCAGTCACCGAGCGCGTCGCCGAGCGTGGTCCCGCCCGCGTAGACGGGAGCGAGAGCCACCGTCTTGTTGACGGTTACACCTTGAATGGCACCGCCGGGCGTGGCTGCGGCGATCTGGCCCGAACCGTTGATGACTGCAAAGAGGTGAGCGTCGATTTCGGTCGCAGCGGGGCGGCTGATGATTCCGTCAAAGACATCGGGGTCAGTGTACATTGATAAGCCTCCTGAAAAGCGAAAAGCCTCCCGTCAGGGAGGCCCGGTTTGCGGAATGGAAGAGATGGCCGCTACTCGGCCGAAATAGTGACGCGGATCGTCTTTCCGTCAGCGGAGTTCAGAGCCGCGCGGAGGTTTTTCAGAATGCCGGCACGCGACTGCAGCGCGTTACGCGCGGCGTAGTATTCGCGCCCTCGGTACTTGTCCGGCGGAATCTCCAGAACGAATGCGGGCGAGGATTCCGGGGGCGCGACTTCGGCAGGCTTGTTCACGGATGAGGCTTCTGACTTACGCGGCGGCACTTGCCACTCCCGTTCCGGCCTTGATCGCGGCCACCGCTTTGTCGTATTCCAGAGCGAAGTTCGGGTCGGTAGTCGCTACGCCAGCCGCCGCGAGTTTGTCGAGTGCGGCGAAGTGAATCTCGTTGCTCGTAGGCACGCCTGCGGCCTGCTCGGCATTTGGCCCCTTCGATGTATCGACACGCGCAGTCTGCCCTTTCGGGAACGATGCAGCGATCGTTTCGAGATCCTTCGCCGCGTCCTCATCGCCGGCGGTTTTCGCCGCAACGAAGCGGGAGCGGAGCGCGGCTGAGCCATCCTTTCCGATGTTCTGGCAGTGCGTCGCCACGAAGGTGTCAGCGGCGGTTTCGATGATCTTCGCGGCATCGGCTTTACTGGCATCGTTGGACTTTGCGGCGTTCGCTCGCGCGACCTCGCCGCGCAGGCAGTCATTGCACGTCGCCATGTTGAGGTCCGACGTGACTTTGTCGCCGTCTTCGAATGACGCACACTTGTCGCCAGCGGTGGAGTAATGGATGCCGGCGACGCGCATCACCTTTCCGGCCACGAGTTCGGTGCCGCCTCCGGCGTTTGCAGACGCATTCGCACCCTCGGCTTCCGCGCTGCTGAATACCGCCTTCAGTTGATCAACGAGATTGGGTTTGGACATCGATTCCTCCGTGTTTGCGGGCGACGCTGCGCCCTGTTTCTTTCCGTCTTGATCGTCGCCGCCATCCGACGGCATCATCATCGTCATCGAGTCCGGCTGCGCCATCTCGACAAGTAAGTCTTCGAAGGTTCCGATGGAGTCGATCATGCCGAGCGCTTTCGCGTCGGCCGCGCTGAACATCAGCGCGCCAGTCGCGCGCGCGTCGGCTGCGCTGAATCGGGACCCACGACCCGCACCGACCGTGTCGCAGAACATCGTGTAGGTGGTCTCGATGTCCTTTTGGATGCGAGCAGCAACTTCGGGCTTCAACTCTTCGTACGGGTTTCCTTCGACTTTATGCTCGCCGGCGTAGATGAATCGCACCTTGATCCCCTCCATCGCGAGCGCTGCCGAGAAATCACACAGCATTGTGTAGACGCCGATCGATCCGACCTTCCCTTCAGGGATGCAGACGATGCGGGTGCAGGCGGAAGCGAGAGCGTACCCGCCACTCGCCGCGTAGGCGTTGACGAATGCTGTTACAGGCTTAACGGCGGCCAGTTTACGGATCGCTTCCGCACAATCGAACGCGCCACCAGCTTCCCCACCGGGGCTTTGGATGTCGAGGATGACCTTCTTGACCGCGCTGTTTTTCGCGATCATCGCCGCCTGATGCTTGATCCCCTCGTAAGAGACCATTCCGGATGACGCACCGATCCACGCTCCGCGATTGACCAGCGTGCCGACGATGGTTATCAGGCCGATGCCATCCGGCGTGACTCGGTAGGGTAGCGGGCGGCCCGTCGCCACGTCGATCGGCGTCTCGCCGACAAAGCGACTGGTGCGAGGCGAGAACGCATGAACAGAGCCATCTGCGTTCTTGACGGGCGGAAAGAGTTGAATGTCTTCGACAGCGCGCTCGTCGTCACCACCACCGCCCGACTTCGCGACGATGTTCCGATAAAGGATGTCCCCGATGATCG
>Ga0213876_10002257_pt1 | contig 11385 bp, 12 predicted proteins | sample BarmaccomBMRX_R9_FD_160113 | JGI IMG/M metagenome (GOLD analysis project Ga0213876, IMG submission 160113) | Root-associated microbial communities from Barbacenia macrantha in rupestrian grasslands, the National Park of Serra do Cipo, Brazil - RX_R9 | ecosystem: Host-associated > Plants > Roots...
AAGGATGAGCGCGCGACATGAACCGCAAGATTGCCGTGCCAAACACGCCCGCCACGACGGCGCAGCAAATGAACCAGATGAACCCGAACGTATCGGCGACGTTCGTGCCGACCCAGATCGAGCCTGCTACAGCAACAACCATCCACAGCATCCACGCGATAGAAAAAGTTGCCCACCCAATGAGGCGTCTTATTGCGAAAGCATGGCGGCAGCGGAAACTTTCAGGCGTAGATTGGTGTCCGCTACCGCACTCTTTAAAGGCACGATCGCCAGGCGCGTTCGTGTTGGTCATCTGACGCTCGGTTCGTCTTCAGAGTCTGTGCTGTGCTCAAGACTCCGCCCCCTCGAAAGTCTGCGGTGATGTTATGCGCGAACCGGCGGGCAGTGACCGCATTACCGGCCACCGCGCACCGGCTGTGTCATGCTATTTCTTGCTGCAATACACGTCGTAACCGATTTGCGAACCCGCGGCGGCGCCCGAGTCCCAACTCGTCAACCAGCCCCATTCGCCGTTGCCGCGGTTGTAGTTACCGAGCAGGCGCATGCCCGTGGAGGCAGGGGAGTTAGGATTGATACCGCCGCTCACAGGCGTCAATCCAGCCGGGCAAGGATAGTGAAAAAACAGCGCAGTTGTGCCGGTCGGCACGTTGTAGGTGAAAAATCCCTGCCAGCCTTTGCCACCAGCTTGCGGCACGTTCAGGGTGGCTGCGACCGCACCGTTCGCGTCGGGACCGCTGGTCAATACGATTGCCTTGGCATTCGCCTGCGACCCTATTGCAATACCGGCCGCGGCCGTTAGCAGAATTCCGGCGATGCGCGCGATCTGTTCGTTTTTCATTTGCAGTTCCTCTCTCTGTTGCATGCTTCGGCATGAAGCATCGCCGTGAGATTGGCTGCGGAGTCGCCTCCGCACATGACGCAAATGAACTATGCGTGCAAAAAAAAGACGTCGCCTCTATCGCTAAGTGACTCGACTAAGCACAGTAGTTCAGGCGCAGTCCTGGCGTTGGCCAGTCCATCGCGATAAGCTTTCCGGTGCCGGACATCGTTACGTAAGCGGTTTTCATGTCCTTCCCGCCCCAGCAGATGTTGGTGACAAACGGATCAGGCAGCGGCAGATGCTCGACACTTCTCGCGCCAAACTCAAATGTTGTAATGCCGCCCGCCGTGATGGTGGCTACGCACACGGCACCGTCCTCCTGTACCCCCAGGGAATCGAAATACGCGAGACCTGGATAGGCACCAACGAAATCGGCCCTCCCCTTCGCTGCATCGCCTGGTTTCGCGAGCGGCAGGGCCCAGAGTCTCGCGGTTATCGTTTCGGCAAAATAGACTGTGTTGCCATCCGGCGAGAGACCAACGCCGTTTGGCGTTACCAGCTCGCGCAAAACGCGGACGATCCGAGAGCCATCCGCCTTCGCATAGCACAGCGCGCCGTGCGTTCGGCCGGTTTTCGTGCTGAGGCCGTAATCGGTGAACCAGAGACCGCCATGTGTATCGAACACCAGATCGTTCGGCGCTGTGAGACGCTTGCCGTCGCAGGAATCGTACACGATTTCTGTCTTGCCGGTCGTCAGATTCACCCGCTCGATGCGGCCGCCGGCGTGATCGTCCGGTGCATGTCCTGGAATGGTTATCCCGCTGCGCTCTGAGAAAGTGAAGCTGCTGCCGTTGTTGCAGACGTACAAGGCACCGTCTGGTCCAAGCGCCAAGCCGTTCGGGCCGCCGCCGACCGTCGCCACCGTTTGTGTGGTACCGTTTGGCTTCACGCGTGTAATTTTCCCCGCCGCCATCTCGCAGACGATGACGGAGCCGTCCGCCATCGCCACCGGGCCTTCCGGAAACCTCAATCCGGAGGCGATTTCGCGAAACGTCATCGCCGCTCCAAAGTCACGAAACTAAACGCGGGATTATCCGGGCCGTGAGCCGGATGGTCTTCACGCCAGCTTTCCCGCCAATCAATTTCTTTCAGTACGGGCATGATGGCGTCGCCTTCGAATGTCGCATGGACTTCCGTCAGATGAATACGGCAGGCAAGCGGCAGTGCCTCGCGAAAAATTGCGGCTCCTCCGATCACCGCGATTTCCTCAGCGAATTCCGCGCGCGCCAGCGTAAGCGCGTCATTGAAAGAATGAACAATCGTGGCCCCGTTAGCTCCAAAATCTTTATCGCGCGTCACGACGATATTCGTCCGGCCGGGCAGCGGCTTTTTCGGCAGGCTCTCCCAGGTTTTTCGGCCCATGATGCAGGGATTGCCCATCGTCACGGCCCTAAAGTGCTTCAAGTCCTCGGGAATGCGCCACGGAAGGCGCCCCCGATTCCCGATCACGCCGTTCTCAGCCCGCGCTACCACCAGCGAAATGATCGGGCTCATGAGGCAAGTGTCCGGAGCGCCTGACCATCCAGGCGGTAGCGTGTCCAGCCTGAGACAGGCTTCGCGCCCAACGCTTCGTAGAATTTGATGGAGGGCTCGTTCCAGTCGAGCACGGACCACTCAAATCGGGCGCAGCCCTCCTCTACGGCCCGCTTTGCGAGATGTTTGAGCAGCATTCTTCCGATCCCGGCGCCGCGAAAGGGTGGACGGACATACAAATCTTCCAGATATATCCCAGGCCTCGCGTGAAAGGTGGAGTAGCTGTAAAACCACAAGGCAAAACCGGCCGGCTCGCCGTTCCGTTCGGCAATATCGCAGAACGCGTGCGGTTTCGTATTAAACAGCGTAGCCTCAATGCCCGAGGGCGTTGCCGCGCACTCGCCTGCCAGCCTCTCATACTCGGCGAGTTCGTGGATAAATTGGCAGACCAGCGCGGCGTCGGCAGGTTCTGCCTGACGGATCGATGTGCTTTCGCTCAAGTCGTCCACCGGTTTCTTCCAGTCAACCTTAATCCGGTCGCGGCTTTGGCATAAGAGGCTATGGAACTATGCTGCCATACTCGGGTTGATCGCCGGGAAGGAGAATTCCATGCGAGGTTTGCTGGTCGCCATCGGCTTTGTGCTGGCTGCAATGCCCGCTTCGGCGGCGGACCGCCACGCGCATAGGAGCCCGACCGCACATGCACATGTCAGTCACCATTCCAGCCACCGGCAGGCCGTTCGTCGATCGCACGCCGTTCGTCGGCATGTGACGCATCGGGCGCACTCCATGCGACACGCTGTGCGGCACCACACGCATCGCCACGCCAGTCGCCATTCCTTGCATACTCGCAGTCATCATCATGCGAGGCATCATATCGTCCGCCATGGATCGCATCGTGTTGCGTACAGTCACCGGCACCGGACGGTGCATCACGCCAAGCGGCATCCGGCGCACCACGCTCGCGCGGCACATCGGCCACAACGATTCGCGACCGTTCGGCGCGCAGTTTACGCCAGCCGTCGCTTTCATGCCGGTGCGTACCGCCATCCCGCAGGATGGGCCCACCGCCGCTGGCTCATTGGCCAGCGTGTGCCGAGGACGTGGTTTGTTCGCGACTATTGGATCACGGACTGGGCGATTTACGGACTTTGGGCGCCGATCGATGGTCTGATCTGGGTTCGCATCGGTCCCGACGCGGTGCTCATCGAGCCCGACACGGGTGAGGTTGTGGGTATCGAATACGGCCTGTTCTGGTGATCACATATCCGTGATCTCGATCGAGGACCTGACAGGCGCGCTCCCGGCCTTGCGGCGCAGGCCGAGGCCACCGTGTTGCAACGTTCTGGACGCCACGGCCATTGTCTATCCTACGAATTGCTCGGGAGAAGCCAGATGAGAACGGCACTAATTTTTGGAATTGCTCTGGGACTTGTGGCCACCGCGGCCCCGGCAAGCGCAAGTTCAGGCCAGGGCGGCGCGATCCGTCTTGCTGCCAACGATGTGGATAAGCGGGTGGTGGTCAAAGAAAGGAATAACGGAACGGAAATGCGCCGGACAGTCACGGAGCGGCCGAATGGCACCGATGTTCGCCGCACCGTGACCGAACGGCCGAACGGCACCACCATCCGCCGCACAGTTACCGACCGGCCAAATGGCGTGAACGTTCGGGTGACCCGGAAGGTCTATCGCGCCCCCCGCCGGTTTCATGCCGCCCGGCCGTGGATAGCGCCTCGTGGGTTTGTTTATAGGCGCTTTGTGCTTGGCCAGCGCGTTCCAGCCGTATTGCTGGCCGCCAACTTTTTCCTGATGGACTTTGCACTTTATGGGCTTGAGCCCCCGCCTCCGGGCTATGTCTGGGTGCGCGAGGGCGGCGATGCCGTGCTGGTGAATCGCTACACCGGCGAAGTGGTGCAGGTGGCGTACGACATCTTTTACTGATCGCGTCGCAGACCCTCGATCGAAGCCCCGGCGTCATGTGGCGCCGGGGCTTTTTTCACACCGCGACTTCCGCCTTGATATGCGGATGCGCCTGATAATTCTCCAGCCGGAAATCCTCATAGCTGAAGGAAAAGATGTCCTTCACCTCCGGATTGATGTGCATCGTGGGTAACGGATAGGGCCGGCGCGCCAGCTGCTCACGAGCCTGCTCCAGATGATTGAGATACAGATGCGCGTCGCCGAAAGTGTGAATGAATTCGCCCGGTTCGAGGCCCGTGACCTGCGCCACCATCATGGTGAGCAACGCATACGAGGCGATGTTGAACGGAACGCCGAGGAAAATGTCCGCCGACCGCTGGTAGAGCTGGCAGCTCAGGCGGCCGTTGGCGACATAGAACTGGAAGAGGCAGTGGCACGGCGGCAACGCCATCTTCGGCACGTCGGCCGGATTCCAGGCCGTGACGATCAGCCGGCGCGAATCCGGGTTACGCTTGATATCAGCGATCAGGTTCGAGATCTGGTCGGTGGTGCCGCCGTCGGGATTTGGCCAGGAGCGCCACTGATGCCCGTATACCGGTCCCAACTCGCCACTTGAGTCGGCCCACTCATCCCAAATTTTGACGCCGCGTTCCTGCAGCCAATGCACGTTGGTGTCGCCGCGCAGGAACCACAGCAGTTCGTGGATGATGGCCTTAGTAAACAGCTTCTTGGTGGTGAGCAGCGGAAAGCCTTCGGCCAGATCGAACCGCATCTGATGGCCGAAGATCGATAGCGTGCCGGTGCCGGTCCGGTCGCGTTTTTCTACGCCCGTCTGGAGCGTACGTCCCATCAGATCGAGATACTGGCGCATTCGCTCGAATTTCTCGCGATTCCGGCCGGGCCGTCGAATCCTATCGGCAGGCTTCAATTATTTACCCCCACCCCCTATATAGGGAGGGTCCGGGTTCGCCCGGACTATGACGATAAACGGCTGCGTAATAAGCGGACTGGACCCGGGGGCGGTACCCGGCGGCTCCACCAGCGCCCGCATAGCGGGCGCGGAAGCCGGAAAACGGAAGCTAGAAATCGGATTTCCCGATTTCAGATTCCGGGTTCTGACTTCCGATAGGGGGCCGAAACAGGATCGACAGACGTGTAAAGGCTGACCTTTCGTCCGGTATGGTATCCGCCGTTATCGGGCTAATCGTACAGGTGCCAACGATAACGAAATGGCCCTCGCTGCCTAACCTAGGTTAGACAAGCGCGGTTTCGGAGAGGGCACCGGGCAACAGAAGCCCTCTCCACTTCTCCATTCAATTCGAGACTTCACTAATATCCTTGCAGCAAAGAGGGCGGCTTTGAGGATCGAACCGGGCGCTTACGATTTCCTTTCGAATTTCAGCACGGTCGGCGCTATCGCGCTCGGCTCGATATTGGCCACGGCCGGCGCGCTGACGGCCACGCAGATCGAATGGCGGGTCGAGCGCAAGCGACGCGAGCAGCACGCCGCCTTGTTCTTCGGCGAAGTGCTTTCCGCCATGCTGGCGCTGCTGAAACTCGCCAAAAGGGTAAAGGGGATCGGCGATCCCTATGGCCCGGTAACCATGCGCATCATGCGGCAGGCGCTGCAGGAGATCGGCATCTACGATCGCAACCGGGAAAACCTCTACAACCTGCCGGATGCCGCATTGCGGGCGCGCATCCACAAGCTGGTGCTGCGCATTTCGTCGCCGCTCAATGGCCTTTTTGACATGACGGAAGAGATTCGCGTGGGGCTGCAGCGGCTGCGCACACTCGATTTGCATCCGCAGGAGCGCGAAGAGGTCGAAGCCCGCATTCGCCATCTGACCGAAATGCGCGAGAGCGCGTTCGACTTCATGGAAAGAACGGCGGAAGAAGTCGAAGTTTTGATTAGGGATCTCGAGCCTGTGGCAGGGCACGCCTTCGTCGAATACGCCGACCCGGCTCGCGGCTAGGCTGGCGGCCCCAAGGCCAAGCTGATACCGACCGCGGTCAATGATACTCGAAGACGACGACTTTGCGCGCGCCATGGACGCCGTGCGGCCCGATGTGGGGCTGAATCACCCGCGCCTGCGTGAAGCTGCCTCGCTGCTCGATCAAGGAAGGTTTGTCCCTGCTGAAAGGATCGCCTGCGACTTTCTGAAGACCAATCCGCAGGATGTGAGCGCGCTTCGGCTTCTGGCGGAAATTCTCATTCGCCTGGAAAGGAGAAGTGAAGCAGAAAATCTGCTCGTGCAGTGCTTGCAGCTGGCGCCCCAATCTGCAGCAGCACGCTTTGCCTATGCCAATGTCCTGTTGTCGATGAACAAGGCCGAGGCGGCACTCATCGAGACAGAAACGCTGCTGAAACAGCAGTCCCGCAATCCGCTCTTTCGATCGCTGAAACCGCTTGTGCTTGAGGCAATCGGGAAATATTCCGACGCGGCAACCCTGTGGCGCGAATTGACGCAAGACTATCCGGCCCGCGTGGAATGCTGGTTGCGTCTTGGGTATGCGCTCAGGGCCGTCGGCGACCGCGACGACTGCGTCGCTGCTTTCCGCATGGCGATCCATCTCAATCCAACTCTTGGGGAAGCGTATTGGGCTTTGGGCAATCTCAAGACCCTGCGCTTCACCGAAAGCGATATTTCGGAAATGGAAACACAGCTGGCGTCCGCAGCGTTAGAGTCGACCGACCGGGTCGCGTTGCTGTTCTCCCTGGGCAAGGCCTATGCCGACCAAGCGCTGCACCCCAAGTCGTTCAGCTATTATGCGAAAGCGAATGCGCTTCAGCGGCTAACCCTTCAGTATGATCCGGACGTGTTGACCGATCATGTGCGCCTCTGCAAGGAGGTTTTCACGCCGCAGTTTTTTCGCGGGCGGGCCGGCATGGGCTGCCCGGACGCCTCACCCATTTTCATCGTGGGGATGCTGCGGTCGGGTTCGACGCTGGTCGAACAGATTCTTGCCAGTCACTCGCAGGTCGAGGGTACGGCCGAGCTGACCAGTCTCGACGAGGTACAGAAGCAAATTCAAAGAATTCTACTGGAAAGCGGTCGGCCAAATCAGCCCTCCGGCCTCGCAACTTTGAGCGCGGAGGAGTTGCGCGAATTCGGCGAACGATATATGCGCGGCGTACAGCCCCACCGAAAACTGCAACGGCCCCGCTTCACCGATAAGATGGGCGCCAACTTCGTCCATGCCGGTCTCCTGCAGTTGATCCTTCCAAACGCAAAAATCGTGGACGTGCGACGGCATCCCCTCGCCTGCGGCTGGTCCAATTTCACCCAACTTTTTCCGGCTGGACAGAATTTCACCTATAGGCTGGCTGATATGGGCCGACTCTACCGCGATTACGTCGAACTCATGGCACACTTCGACGGCGTGTTGCCCGGGAAGGTCCATCGCATTTTTTACGAGCGCCTGGTGGCGGATCCGAGGACAGAAGTCGTTAGCCTTCTCGACTATCTCGGTCTTCCGTTCGAAGAAGGCTGCCTCAGCTTCCACGAGACTGAGCGAGCCCTGACAACCGTAAGTTCCGAGCAGGTGCGAAAGCCGATCTACCAGGGGGCCAACGACGAATGGCACAATTTCGAGCCGTGGCTTGGGCCGCTAAAGTCTGCTCTTGGGCCAGTGGCTGAACGCTATCCCTATGTCCCGGACTTCGACTGACGGGGCCCATGGGTCAAATCGAGAGCGAAATTCCCTGCGCAAGGCCTTCCGGGCGCTCCACAAGTTGCTCGACCTCGCGCTGTTCCGCGATACGGCGTTCCTCCGACAGTCCCGCCAGCCAATCCATGAAAGCGAACATCACGCCGGAAAACAGAAATGTTACGTGCAAGATCACCAGCCACAACAGCTTTTGTTCGCTTAGCGCGGTGTCCGGTTCGGTGAGGCTGACGAATGCCCTGAGCAGCGAAATTGCCGAAATCGCCACCATTGAACCGATGAGGCGCATCTTGAGCCCGGAAAAATCCAGCGTTCCCATCCAGGAAGGCCGGTCTTCGCTGGCGCCCGTATCGATCTTGGAGACAAAATTTTCGTAGCCGGAAAAGATGACGATCAGCACCAGATTACCGGCGAGCGAAAGATCGATCAGCGTCAGTACCGACAGGATCATCTGTTCGGCATCGAGCGCCATGATCCTTGGGACGGCCTCGGCCACCTCCCGAACAAACACAATCAGCAGCATGGCCAGGGCGATCACCAGCCCCACATAAAACGGCGCCAGCAGCCACCGGGAGCGGAACAGCCCGATTTCCAGATATCGTTCGATCCGGGACTCCTTGGGAACTCTCGCCATTTCTCTCCTCGCCGCGAAGCGTGGCCTTCTAAAGTAGGCTGACGCCGACGGCAACAAATTCAGCCGTTTAGGTCACGCCTGCCATTGACGCTAACCGCCCCGCACGAGAACGTTGCTCGTCTTGTGAATCAAAATCAGTATAGTGGCGAGGCTCTGTGGGCGAAGCCGCGAACATGACCACCATCGCGCTGGTTGACGACGATCAAAATATTCTCAGCTCCGTCAGCATGCTGCTGGAGCAGGAAGGCTTTCAGGTCCGCACTTACCCTGATGGTGCGTCCGCCTTCACGGCGCTTTCGGCCTCGGCGCCCAACCTCGCCATATTCGACATCAAAATGCCTCGGATGGATGGCCTGGAGCTGCTGCGGCGGTTGCGTCAAAGCAGCGAATTTCCGGTGATCTTCCTTACCTCCAAGGACGAGGAAATCGATGAGCTCATGGGGTTGAACGCGGGCGCCGACGACTACATCCGAAAGCCTTTCTCGCACCGGCTGCTGCTGGAACGGGTGCGGGCCGTCCTGCGGCGGCGGGAGCCGCGCAAGGAACCATCCGAGGCCGGAGAGCAAAAGCGCGATACGCTCGTTCGGGGCAGCCTGGTTCTGGATCCGCAGCGGCACGAATGCACCTGGCAGGGAAAGCCTGTGCGCCTGACCGTCACCGAATTCCTTATTCTGCAATCCCTCGCGCAACGTCCGGGTTTTGTGAAGAGCCGCGACAACCTGATGGATGCCGCCTACGACGACCAAGTGTATGTCGATGACAGAACTATAGACAGTCATATCAAGCGGTTACGGAAGAAATTTAAGGAAGTTGATGAGAATTTCGAGGCCATCGAAACACTGTACGGCGTGGGCTACCGGTATCGTGAGAATCAGGCGGACTAGGTGTCCACTGCGTTGAGTGGACCCGCTTCTGCTCGCCGCAGATGGTCTTTTGCTTTCTGGCGCCGCGCTATCAGTTTGCCGCCGGCGCGGCGACATTCGGCGATTACCCGGCGAATCATCTTTTTCAACGCATTTGCGCTGGTGTTCCTTATCGGTGGGGTTCTCACGGTCGAATCACACCGGGTCGGACTTGTGGACGAACGGCTTGCCAGTATCGCCCAGCAGGCCCGGATCGTCGCCTCCGCGCTCGCCGAGTACACAGCCGACGAAGAGCGGCACGGCATCAATCTGGAGGAGGCCGAACCGCTGCTGCGGCAGTTGCTTTCGCCGACCCAACTGCGGGCCCGCCTCTACGGCATGGATGGCAAACTCCAGATCGATACGCGCTACCTGCTGGCGCGCAACGTCGTCGAAGTCGCCGAACTTCCCCCACTTGGCTTTTGGAGCCGCGCCAGACGGACCTGGCGCCGGATTTACGACGGCGTGATGGGTGTACGGCCCTTCACCAAGCTCCCGCCCTATTTCGAGGCAGGCGGGGATGGCCGCGTCTACAACGAGGTGCATGCGGCGCTGAACGGAGAAACCGCCACCGGTGAACGCGTCGACGAGCACAATCGCCTGGTGCTCTCGGTGGCCCTTCCGGTGCAGAGGTTCAAGGCCATTTACGGCGTGCTGATGGTCTCCACCGAAGGCGGCGATATCGATGCCATATTGCGCGCCGAGCGCGCCACCCTGATCGAGGTCTTCCTCGTTGCGCTGATGGTGATGCTGATTTCCTCGCTCTACCTCTCAGGCATGATCGCAGAGCCGGTTCGCAAATTGGCGGCGGCTGCCGATCGCATCCGGCGCGGCCGTATGGGACGCGAGACGATTGCGCCCATGCCGGAACGGGACGATGAAATAGGCGATCTGGCGGCCAGCCTCTCCGAGATGACAACTGCGCTCTACAGCCGCATCGATGCCATCGAGAGCTTCGCTGCCGATGTCGCGCATGAACTGAAGAATCCGTTGACCTCGCTGAAAAGCGCCGTGGAGATGCTGGGCCGTGCGAAAGACGAGGCGGGCCGCCAACGGATGATGCAGGTCATCCGAAACGATGTCCGCCGTATTGACCGGCTCATCACGGATATTTCCGATGCCTCCCGGCTGGACGCCGAGCTCAGCCGGGAAACGGCCGAGCGTGTGGATGTGCGGCATTTGTTGACCACGATCCTCGACATCTATCGGATGCTGGAACTTCCCCGGGGCATTTCGCTCAACGTCAACCTGCCCGAGGATGCCGAGATGATTGTGATCGGACGGGACGAACGCCTGGGCCAGGTTATCCGCAATCTGATTGACAACGCCGTGTCGTTCAGCCCGGAAGAAGGCACCGTCGCGCTCAGCGCGCGCAAATTCGGAGACAAGATACGCATGAGTGTCGAAGATGACGGCCCGGGCATTCCTCCGGATAATCTGGACATGATCTTCACACGTTTTTACACGGAACGGCCGACCGAGCACGGTTTCGGAAAAAACTCGGGCCTTGGGCTTTCCATCGCGCGTCAGATTGTCCACGGAATGGGCGGGAAGATCTGGGCCGAGAATCGTGATGGCGGTGGCGCCAGATTCGTGGTGGAGCTGCCAGTTGCATCGGTGCGCTGACAAAAGCGTGAACATTCATGCCACCTGCGTGAAGTTGGGGAACGCGGGTGCGTGGCTGAATGCTTCGCCCGACGCCGGCGTGCTGCTTCTTGGCCCCAGCGGCGTCGGCAAGTCCGATCTTGCGGTTCGCCTAATTGGGGATGGCGCATTGCTCGTTTCAGATGACCGGACAGAACTGTTCGTGAAGGACGGCGCGTTGATGGCGCAGGCTCCGCCGGTTCTTCGGGGATTGCTTGAGATTCGCGGTGTCGGAATCATCGAGCTGCCTTGTGCGGAGCCCT
>Ga0213876_10002259_pt1 | contig 11378 bp, 8 predicted proteins | sample BarmaccomBMRX_R9_FD_160113 | JGI IMG/M metagenome (GOLD analysis project Ga0213876, IMG submission 160113) | Root-associated microbial communities from Barbacenia macrantha in rupestrian grasslands, the National Park of Serra do Cipo, Brazil - RX_R9 | ecosystem: Host-associated > Plants > Roots...
TGCGCGATCACCGCGTCCAGCACGCGGCCAGCTTCGAGCTGGTCGGCCAAAAACTGCTCCATCTTGTCCGATAGGCCCGTGGCGCCGTCCTGGCGCGGCCGGGAGGACGACCATTCGAGCAGAAGATACCAATCGGTCTCCGCTTTGAGCGGATCCTGAAGGCCGGGCACGTGGCGGAGCACCAGGTCGGTGCAGGCCCTGCTCATGAGTTCGCAGGAGCCGACATTGTCGTCGGAGGCGGCGTAGGCCGCGGACAGAATGTCGACGGCGGCCTTGACATCGCGGATCGCCAGCCAGGCGGTGCACACGTCCTTGGGCGTCGGCCACAGCTTCAGCACGGCCTTGGTGATGATGCCGAGCGTGCCTTCCGCGCCCATGAACAGGTGTTTGAGGTCGTAGCCGGTGTTGTCCTTTTTCAGCGCGCGCAGCCCGTCCCAGACCTCGCCGCTCGGCAGCACGACCTCGAGCCCCAGCACCAGATTGCGCGCATTGCCATAGCGCAGCACCTGCACCCCGCCGGCATTGGTCGACAGATTGCCCCCGATCATGCACGAACCCTGGGCCCCGAGGCTCAAGGGGAAGAAGCGGTCGTGGCCTGCCGCCGTCTCCTGAAGGGTCTGCAGAATGCAGCCCGCCTCCACGGTCATGGCGTAGCCGACCGGGTCGACATGCAGCACGCGGTTCATGCGGCCGAGCGACAGCAGGATGCCAGTGTGATCAGGCCAGGGCGTGGCGCCGCCCATCAAGCCGGTGTTCCCGCCCTGCGGCACGATGGCGACGCCGTTGTCGTGGCAGAGCTTGACGACATTCGAGACTTCCTCGGTATTTGCCGGACGCACGACGGCCGCGGCCCGTCCGGCCAGCGAACCGCGCCAGTCGGTCAGGAACGGCTGCTTGTCGTGCTCGTCGAGGATCAGGCCCTTGTCGCCCACGATCGCGCGCAAAGACTCCAGCATGCCTGATGTCACGGGAGCGCTTGCAATGCGGGGATCGGGCGAGGCGGCTGCATCCGGCATCTGGTCCTCTCTTCGTCGTCTCGTTCGTCTTCTTTGCCGCTCGTACGGATCGAGCGCGTGACGTGCGACGACGCGCGGCGGCTCTTCCGCGCAGCCGACATCAATTGCAGGATGCCTTGCTGCCGGCAGCCAGCACAACCAATCGTCGTCCCCCTTGTCACGGCCGTCAGATTCATCGTCAACAGGACGTCCGGCTTGGGAGCCCTTGGACGGCAAAGACCGTGTCCACCGGCCTGTGCTCTCCCATCATTTCGACATGGGCGGCATTCGAAGCCTCGAAGAGGGTTTGTCCCACAGCGTCAATAAGAAATGGACAGCTTCCTGTCCACGAGTAATATGGATGAATCTCAAGGTGTTAACCAGTGCCTGTCGTATCCACATTGGAAGCGCCCCGCCCTTCGATTGCGGGGCCGGGTACCTCCGCGGGGCGCCCTGACCCTTTCGATCGTATTGCCGAAGTGATCCTTCGGATACGGCCGGTTTCTTTGCGTGCCTTGGCGGTCGCGTTGGCCGCGACGCTATTGGGCGCCGTTCTCCAGACCTTGGTCGTGTTCACGGCGGGAGCGGCCATACCTTTTGCCGGCTTCTTCCCGGCTATTCCAGTTGCGGCAATCGTGGCCGGGGCGCCTGCCGGGATGGCAGTCAGCATCGGAGCGCTCGTTCTCGTGTGGTGGGCTTTCAGGGAGCCTCACTTCGTCATCCATGCGCTTTCCGCCCAAGAGCGCTCCGAGACGGCGTGGCTGCTGTTCTTCGCCCTCATCCTCGTGGCGTTCGGCCTCTTGTGCCGGAAACTGCTCGAACGCGCCTACGAACGGCAGCGGGCCATGAACGTCCTGGTTCGGGAGCTCGAGCACCGCAGGGCAAACACTTTCTCGGTGCTTCATGCGATCACGAAACGGACGCTTCAGCACGAGCCCGAGGCGGCGGAACGGCTCCTGCGCCGCTTCGAGGCAATCAGGAGAACCAACGATCTTCTGACCGAACAGCCGACTGGCGCTTTGCTCACAACGATTTTCAGAAACGAGTTGGAGGGCATTACCTCTGAGCAGGTGGCCATGCACGGCGCTGATGTGATGCTTCCGCCGGAACAGGCGCGTAATCTCATTCTCATCGTGCACGAGCTTCTCACGAACGCCATGAAGTACGGTGCGCTCTCCGCTCCAACCGGGCAGCTTCGGATCGAATGGAGCCGCACCGTGAACGATCTGAGCATCCGGTGGCAGGAAGTCGGCGTGCCCGTCGTATCCAAGCCGGATCGACAAGGTTTCGGCACCAGCTTGATCGAGCTCTGCATCGCGTCGGTTCGGGGGTCTTGGGAGCCGGCTTTCGAGCCGGAGGGTTTTCGGTGCAGACTTGTATTTCCCTTACCCGAGCGTGAGAACAGCGATTGATCGCGCTCCGAGTTGAGCAGGACCCGGACGAAATTGCGCCGCGGGAGCGTTGAAGCTCGGTTTGAAGAATGCTCGCCACACTCCCGCGGTCATGCCCCGCTTCCCGCCTACGCCAGGGCTCCGGTGCGGCCACGAACTCAAGGGCGCGCCGGAGCTTTAGCGAAGGCGGCAAGCGGGGCATCCAGTATCCCAGAGACCGCAGTGCTTGAGCGGACGGCCGCGGCGTACTGGATCGCCCGGTTAAACCGGGCGATGACAGCGGTGGGTGCTTTGACGGTGCAGTTTTTTGATGGTCGCATCTGGAGAGCTTAACCGCCGTCGTCTCGGGATTGGTGCGTTGCGGTGCATCATTCAAAATGAGACTGCCCGTTAAGCTTCAAGGCCCGGATGACGCGCGCCATGGCCTCGTCATCAGCTAGCTTGCGGCAACTTCAAAAAGGTCGCGGGTTGTGGGCGGTCTCATGCGCCAAAAGCCCAGTAACGATCTCGAAAATGCATGCTGGCGATGCAAAAGGGAGGAGTTCGATGTTGAAGAGCTGTTTGGGTGTGGTCGCGCTCACGAGCCTGTTTTTGTCGAGCGCAGCCATGGCTCAGGAGAAGATCAAGGTCGGCGTGACCGCGACCCTCGAAGGCACCTACACGGTGCTCGGGGAGGATGGCATGCGCGGCCATCAGACCGCGTTGAACGTGCTCGGCAAGAAGGTCGGCGACAAGGAGCTCGAATTCGTCGTGGCATCCACCGACGCCACGCCGGACTCCGCGGTCCGTGCCGTGCGCAAGCTGATCGAGCAGGACAAGGTGCAGATCCTGTTGTCGCCTCTGTCAGGCGACGAGGGCATCGCGGTCAAGAATTTTTCGAAAACCCATCCCGAGCTTACCTTCATCAATGCCGCCTCCGGCGCGCAGGAAACGACCTATGTCGATCCGTCGCCGAACTTCTTCCGATACAACATGGACGGCGCGCAGTGGCAGGTGGGGCTCGGCAGATATGCCTATGAGAGCAAGGGCTACAAGAAGATCGCAACCGTCGGCGAGGACTATTCCTTCGTCTACACGCAGGTGTTCGGCCTGGTGCTGGATTTCTGCGGCGCCGGCGGGCAGGTCACCAACCGGCAATGGGTGCCGCTCGGCACCAAGGATTTTGCTTCGGTCATCGCCGCGCTGCCTGACGACGTCGATGCGATCTATCTCGGTCTCGGTGGTGCGGATGCCGTCAATTTTCTCAATCAATACCAGCAGGCCGGGGGCAAGGCGCACCTGATGGGCGGCTCGATTCTGGTCGACCAGACCATCCTGTCCGCAAAAGGCAGCGCCAAGAACGCGCTGATCGGCACGATCGCGGCGAGCGGTCAGGCCGACACCTGGGACGATCCGCGTTGGCAGAAATTCGTGAAGGCCTATCAGGACGCCTTCCCGCCGGAGAAACGCTTCCCGAGCCCGTCGCTGCTGGCCACCAATTACTACGGCTCGACGATGGCCCTGATCCTGGCGCTGCGCGAGGTCAATGGCGACCTCTCCAACAACCAGGCCAAGCTGAAGGAGGCGCTGGCCAAGATCGAACTCGACGCGCCCAACGGCAAGATCAAGCTCGATTCCAACCGGCAGGCGATCGGCACCAATTTCGTCACCGAGGTGGTGGATGACGGCAAGGGCGCGCTGTTCAGCAAGGTCGTCAAGGTGATCCCGAACGTGAACCAGACGCTCGGCTACGATCCGGCGGTCTTCGCCAAGATAGGCCTGCCGAGCCGGACAGTGCCGGAGTGTAAGAAGTACTGACGTAGTTTTTGCGGATGCGAAATCAACCTCAACGGCTTGGTCGTGTCTCGGCCAAGCCGTTGAGGAAAATTGAGGTTTCGCGGCGCTTGCATTGTTCCTCCCGATGTTGAACGCTTGTCGCAAAGACAAAATCAGCGGGAGGGAAGGCATGAGCCGCGCGCTTGCCGTCTTCCACGGCCGGTTCGGTCGCGCGACGGTCTATCAGTTGAACAGGCCCTTCAACGTGCATGCGCATCGCGAGGGGCACTTGATTTTTCATGTCGGCGGGACGCCGGCCTCGATCGATGTCTGCGAGCAGCGCTGGCTGCTCGCAGAAGATTCCATCGTCGCGGTCAATCCGTGGGAGCCGCACAATTTCCTGCCGAACGATCTCGGCAACGGCGCGATTTTCTTCGTGCTTTACGTCAACGCCGAATGGTTCGCGCCGGATGCCGCGCGTAGCCAGGATCTGCGCTTCGGCCGCAATTACTTCAAACGCACGGCAACCCTGGACAAGCAGATCCGGCGCACCGCGGCGCTGGTGTGCGGCGCGCCATCGCTGAGCAGCCTGGATTGCGAATTGCGGGAGCTGATCGATGCCTGCTACGAGGAGAGCTGGCAGCGTCCCGAAACCAGCGAGGCACCGCGTGCGAGCCTCGCGATCACCGATTTTCGCGTGCGCAAATGCATCAAGCTGCTGTCGGAAAGCCCGTGCGCCGAGATCGAGCTGGATACCATTGCGCGCGAATCGGGGCTGTCGCGGCCGCATTTCTACCGCCTGTTCCGGACCCAGACCGGCGTCACGCCCCATCTGTATTTGAACACGTTGATGATGGAGAAGGCGCTGGATGCGCTGGTCACCACGGAATCGGCGATCGCCGATATCGGCTTCGATCTCGGCTTTTCCTCGCAAAGCGGTTTTACCCGCTTCTTCGCCGCCAATGTCGGCATGGCGCCCACCGATTATCGCCGCGCCGCCAAAGTGTTAAGGCCCTAGGGGCGCGCGAAAAGATACTGACGATCAAGTCCCTCCCAAATCCGCTCGCTAGGATGCGCCAAACGCGATCCGAAAACGGGTCCGGCGCAGGGAGGACAGGATGGCCGCGAGCCGCGCGGGATTTCAGGCATGGACATGCGTCGGTGTTGCGGGGAGACCGGCGGCGTGACGCGGTTCATCGAGCGTCATCCGGCCTGGGCCCTGATCGTGCTGATCGCGGTCGCCGTGGTGCTCTGGCTGGTGTTCGCGATCTGGCCGCCGGGCCTGGAGGAGGCGATCGGCCGTAAAAAAATCTTTCTCAACGCGGTGTTCAACGGCATCACGCTGGGCGGGTTGTATTTCCTGGTTGCCAGCGGTTTCACCCTGATCTTCGGCCTGATGCGCAACGTCAATTTGGCGCACGGCTCGCTGTATCTGTTCGGCGGCTATATCGGCTACGGCATCAGTGTTGCGACCGGCTCCTGGATTTTGTCCTTCATCGCGGCCTTCATCGTCGTGGCCCTGGTCGGCATTTTGCTGCAGATCCTGGTGTTCCGCCGCATGGAGGGCCAGGATTTGCGCCAGACCATGGTGACTATCGGGCTGTCGATCGTATTCGCCGATCTGATGCTGTGGGCCTTTGGCGGCGACTTCTATCAGATCCAAACCCCGGCCTGGCTGATCGGTCCGGTCGAGCTGCCGCTGATGACCGCGGTGAAATCGTCGGGCGAGGCGGTGTTTTTGCAATATCCGCTGGTACGGCTCGTGATCTTCGCGGCCTCGGTGGTGATCGGCATCGCGATGTGGCTCGTGCTCAACCGCACCCGCATTGGCATGATGGTGCGTGCCGGTGTCGATGACCGCAACATCCTGGCCGCGACCGGCGTCAATATCCAGCTGGTGTTCGTCCTGGTGTTTGCGCTCGGCGCGGGCCTTGCCGGCATCGCCGGTGTCGTCGGCGGCACCTTTCAGTCGCTCTCGCCTGGGGAGGATACGCGTTTTCTTTTGGCCTCGCTCGTGGTCGTGATCGTCGGCGGCATGGGATCGATCCCCGGCGCCGCGCTGGGTGCGCTGATCATCGGTCTCGCCGAACAGCTCGGCTCCGTCTACATCCCGACCTACGCCATCGTCGTGACCTTCCTGATCATGGTGCTGGTGCTGGCGCTGCGCCCGCAAGGACTTTTGGCGAGGCGATGACATGTCGTTGACGCAAAGCGCCCCGCATATTCACGCCGAGCCAGCGGCATCAGCCGCGCAGCGTCCGGCGGCCATCAAGGCGTGGGCCGAATTCGACAATCCGGCTGCCTGGCTAGTCGCGGTCATTTTGCTGATCATGCCGCTGATCGCGAACAAGTTCTTTCTGATCGAGATTTTTGGCACGACGCTGATCCTCGGGACCGTCGCGCTCAGCCTGATGTTCCTCGCCGGCTACGGCGGCATGGTCAGCCTGATGCAGCTCACGGTGGCCGGTTTTGCCGGCTACATGGTCGCCGTGTTCGGCGTCAGTGCCAACACCAATATCAGCCTGGGCTGGCCGTGGTGGCTCGCCACGCCGACAGCGCTGGTGCTCGCAACGCTGTTCGGTACGCTCGGCGGCGCCCTGGCCGTGCGCACCGAAGGCATCTACACCATCATGATCACGCTGGCGATCGGGGCAGCGTTCTACTATTTCACCAACCAGAACTGGGCGATCTTCGGCGGCCATACCGGGATCAACACGGTCGCGACCCCGCAGTTCTGGGGCATCAACTGGCGCGAAGACATCGCGTTCTATTATTTGATCCTTGCCATTGCGGCGCTGTGCTACTTCGCAGTGCTCTATCTCTCTCGCGCGCCGTTCGGGCTGGCGCTGCAGGGCGTGCGCGACAATCCGCGCCGGATGGCCGCGCTCGGCTTCAACGTCAATGCGCATCGGGTCGCGGCCTACGCCTTGGCGGCCTTCATCGCGGCGCTCGGCGGCGTGCTGCAGGTCTGGAACTATCGCCAGATCTCACCGGGGTCGGTCGCGGTCGAGCGTGACATCGACATTCTGATCATCGCGATCGTCGGCGGCATCACGCGGCCGGTCGGCCCGTTCATCGGGGCGCTGATCTTCGTCCTGCTGCGCACCTTCGCGCTCGATTTCTTGGTCAAGATCGGGCTCGACGGCAATCGCTTCCGCCTGCTGATCGGGGTCGGTTTCCTCGTCATCGTGTTCTGGTCGTCGGACGGCGTGATCGGCCTCTACGAGCGCTGGCGCCGCCGCGGCCGCGCCGCGGACACGCGGCCGCGCGGGAGAGGCGGCCATGGATAGGGTCGCGGACCGCCTCTCCGCCTTTGGTTCGGCCGCTGCGCTGGAACTGCGCGGGGTGACGCGGATGTTCGGCGCGCTTGCGGCGCTGACCGACGTCACGATCACGGTGCGCCCCGGCGAGCGGCGGGCCGTGCTGGGCTCCAATGGCGCCGGGAAGACCACGCTGTTCAACTGCGTGACCGGCGACTTTCCGCCGTCCTCCGGCACCATTCGCTTTTTCGGCGAGGACGTCACCAACTTCCCGCCCTATGAGCGGATCCGCCGCGGCCTGCGCCGCACCTATCAGATCTCGGCGCTGTTTCCCGGCCTCACGGTGCAGGATAACGTCTATCTCGCCTGCCGCGGGGTCTCACGTGGGCGCTATTCGCTGCTACGGCCCGGCCAGAACGATGCGCTGATGCATTCGGCCGAGCGGCTGATCGAGGCGGTGCATTTGTCCCCGGTCAGGGACCGGCGCGTGTCGGAGCTTGCCCATGGCCAGCAGCGCCAGCTTGAAATCGCACTTGCGCTCGCCGGCGCGCCGCGACTGATCCTGTTCGACGAGCCCGCGGCCGGGCTGTCGCCGGCGGAGCGTCGCGAACTGATCGACATCCTGACCTCGTTGCCGTCGCATATCGGCTATATCATCATCGAGCACGACACGGACGTGGCACTGCGCGTTGTCGAGAGCGTCACGATGATGCACAACGGGCGCGTCTTCAAGGAGGGCCTGCCGCAGGAGATCGAGTCTGATCCGGAGGTGCAGGAACTGTATCTCGGAGGCGGGCATGAATGAGGTTCGCCGCTCTGCGCCTGCGCTCGAAGTGAAAGGGCTGGACGTCTATTACGGGCATTCGCATGCGCTGCAGGGCGTTGATCTCGTGCTCGACCAGGGCGTGTTCTCGGTCGTCGGCCGCAACGGCATGGGCAAGACCACGCTGTGCAACACCATCATGGGCCTGTTGCGGCCGAGTGGCGGCACGGTTCGGGTGCGTGGCGAGAATATCACGCGACTGAGTCCGACCCGCATTGCGCAGCTCGGTGTCGGCTACGTGCCGCAGGGGCGGCGGCTGTGGCGATCGCTGGGCGTGGACGAGCACCTGCGGCTCGCAGCGGGGGTACGGCGCGGACCGTGGACCATCGAGCGCATCTACGAGACCTTTCCACGCCTCGCCGAACGCAAGAGCAACAGCGGTGGCCAGCTCTCCGGCGGCGAGCAGCAGATGCTGGCGATCTCGCGCGCGCTCTTGACCAATCCGCACCTCCTGATCATGGACGAACCGACCGAAGGCTTAGCCCCCGTTATCGTGGCCCAAGTCGAGGACATCCTGGTTCGGCTGGCGCAGGACGGCGACATGTCGGTCCTGGTGATCGAACAGAACATTGGGGTGGCGACCGCGATCTCGAAAAACGTCGCGATCATGGTCAATGGCCGGGTCAACCGCATCATCGGCTCCGCGCGTCTTTCCGCCGACCGCGAGCTGCAGCAGCGCCTGCTCGGCGTCGGCCAGCATGCCGGGATCGAAGCTGACATCGAGCCGGCTGCGCCAGATGCCGCTCCGGAGGCGCGCGCAACGCCTGAACGAGCACGCAGCGCCGCGCCACTTCGCATCTACATCTCCAACCCGGTGCTGCCGACCCGCTGGTCGCAGCCGGTTCCGATCGCGCGCATCGAAGCGAAGGCTCGCACGCGCACCAGCACGCCCGCGCGCCTGAGCGAAATCACGCGAGCCTCGCGCGAGCAGGCTGCATCGAGCTTGTCCGGACCACCAGCCGTACTGGTTGTCGGCACGCTCGACACCAAGGGCGAGGAGCTCCGTTTCATCCGCGATGTCATTGCGAGCCAAGGCCTGCGCACGCGCCTCGTCGATGTCTCTACCAGCGGCAAGCTCTCGACCTGTGACGTGCCGGCACAGGAAATCGCGCTGCATCACGGCCGCGGCGGTTCGGGCGTGTTCGGCTCCGACCGCGGTGCCTCGGTCGCCGCCATGGCCGACGCCTTCGCTCGCTGGCTGCGCCGGCAGAGCAATGTCGCCGGCATCATCTCGGCCGGCGGCTCGGGCGGCGCCTCGCTGGTGGCGCCCGGCATGCGCGAGCTTCCCGTCGGCGTACCGAAGCTCATCATCTCCTCGGTGGCCTCGGGGGACGTCGGTCCCTATGTCGGTCCGGCCGACATCGCGATGATGTATTCGGTGACCGACGTGCAGGGTCTCAATTCGATCTCGCGCACGGTGCTCACCAACGGCGCCAATGCGCTGGCCGGCATGGTGAAGGCGCGCCTCGACGAAAGCGGCAAGAAACAGGCTGATGCGCCGGCGCGGCCCTCGATCGGCATCACCATGTTCGGCGTCACCACCCCTGCCGTACAGAAGATCACGGCCGAGCTGCGCGACGAGTATGAATGCCTGGTGTTCCACGCCACCGGCGTCGGCGGCCGCTCCATGGAGAAGCTCGTCGATTCGAATCTGCTTGCCGGCGTGATCGATCTGACGACGACGGAGGTGTGCGACCTGCTGATGGGCGGCGTGTTTCCCGCGACCGAAGATCGCTTTGGCGCGATTATTCGCACCCGCGTGCCCTATGTCGGTTCGGTCGGTGCGCTCGACATGGTGAATTTCGGTGCGCCCGAGTCTATTCCCGAGCGCTACCGCCATCGCAAGTTTCACGTCCACAATCCGCAGGTGACCTTGATGCGCACCACAGCGGAGGAGAACGAGCGCATGGGCCGCTGGATCAGCGAGCGGCTGAACCGGATGGATGGGCCGGTGCGTTTTCTGCTGCCCGAAGGCGGGGTGTCCGCGCTCGACGCGCCCGGCCAGCCGTTCTGGGACCCCGAGGCGGATCAAGCGCTGTTCCGCGAGCTCGAACGCACGGTGCGACAGACCGCCAACCGGCAACTGATCCGCGTCAAGCGCAACATCAACGAGATGGAATTTGCGTCCGCCGTGGTCGGCGCGCTGCGGGCGTTGACTAGACGCAACGTGGGGCGTCGGAGAGTGGCGAGGTGATCGATGGCAAGGTTTGAACGCGCAGCGCTCCTGAAGAAATTCCGCGCCATGGCTCGTCGGGGCGAGCCGATCGTTGGCGGCGGCGCCGGAACCGGGCTGTCGGCCAAGTGCGAGGAGGCGGGCGGCGTCGATCTCATCGTGATCTACAATTCCGGCCGCTACCGCATGGCCGGACGTGGCTCGCTCGCCGGCCTCATGGCCTATGGCGATGCCAACGCGATCGTTGTCGAGATGGCGGGCGAGGTGCTGCCGGTCGTCACCAAGACGCCGGTGCTCGCCGGCGTCAACGGCACCGATCCGTTCCGCGACATGGATATTTTTCTGGACCAGCTCAAGGTGCTGGGTTTTTCCGGCGTCCAAAACTTTCCGACCGTCGGCATCATCGACGGCGTGTTCCGCGCCAATCTCGAGGAAACCGGCATGTCCTATGCGCTCGAGATCGACATGATCGCCAGGGCGCACGACAAGGACATGCTGACGACGCCTTACGTGTTCAGCGAAGCGCAGGCCACGGCGATGGCGATCGCGGGCGCCGACATCATCGTCTGCCATCTCGGCCTCACCACGGGAGGCTCGATCGGCGCGCAGACCGCGCCAAAACTCCAGGAGTGTCCGCAGATGATCGACATCTGGGCGGCGGCGGCGCTGAGCGTCAACCCGGACATTCTCGTGCTCGCCCATGGCGGCCCGATCGCGGAGCCGGCCGACGCGGACTTCATCATGCAGCACACCAGCAACTGCCACGGTTTTTACGGCGCATCCTCGATGGAGCGGTTGCCGGTGGAGCGCGCGCTGACCGAACAGGTTCGAAAATTCAAGGCGATCGGCGCGCGCCAGCGCGCATGATCAGAGGAGGTTGACATGTCAGGGGTTCTGATTGGCGAGTTGATCCTTTGGCTGATCGTCGCGATCGTCGCGATCGTGATCGGCGTCTACATCGTGAACTGGCTCTACCACCGC
>Ga0213876_10002260_pt1 | contig 11375 bp, 9 predicted proteins | sample BarmaccomBMRX_R9_FD_160113 | JGI IMG/M metagenome (GOLD analysis project Ga0213876, IMG submission 160113) | Root-associated microbial communities from Barbacenia macrantha in rupestrian grasslands, the National Park of Serra do Cipo, Brazil - RX_R9 | ecosystem: Host-associated > Plants > Roots...
CGGCTGGGCGTCGATCGCCTCGCTGTTGATCTCGTAAGTGGAAGCGCCGACAGCGGTGTTGATCTGGTTGCGCGCCGCATCGAGCCTCGCAGCGGTGACGGTGATGTCGAACTGTTCGCTCTCTCCGACCTCCGTCGTCACGCCCCGTTTCGGCGCAGCCTGCGGCGGCGTCGAAGCCGCTCCGGAACTCGGCGTCGAAGCGGCCGGCGTGGTCGCGCCCGCGTTTTGATCGACATTCGAAATCGGCGGGGTCCCTTGCGCTCGTACCGGCACCGGCAAGGCAAAAAGAGCAAGGGCCGTGGCCAGGGCCATCACAGAGATCAGGTCGGACGGGAGACGCGAAAGGAACGGCACGACGGAACTCCATATACGTTACAACGTAACAATACGGCGCTCGAAAACAAATGCAATAACGTTGCAATTGCCGCCGTGGCGGTTCGTCTGGAGCGTGGCGAAAACGCCACAAAGGGCGGAGCCAGCAGCTCTGGCATGAGCCCGTTTCGGGGGCGGCCGATGCGGGCGTTACGAGTCCAATTTTGCTGGAGCGGGATGCAGGTCGCGCGCGGTCAGCCACCCTTTTCGAGGCGGCGCGCCACGCCGTCGCCCACGCAAGTCAAAACGGGCCTTGCGGAAGCGGTCCCCACCCCGCCCGAGATGCGGCCGTAACAGGCGCTTCAGCCCGAGGCGTGTTTTGGCGGTCCGCCTGGGCCGATCGCGCCCTTGTTGTCGAGGAGCCCGCACAGCGGCTGCAGGCCGGGCAGGATGAGGTCGGGAGGAGGAACGCTCGGGTCGAGGTCGAGGCCGCGCCGGTTGATCCAAGCGATGGTGAGGCCGAGCGGCTTGCCCCCCACCATATCGGTGAACTGCGACTGCCCGGAATGCAGAATTTGCGAGATCGGCAGCCCCGACGCCGCCAGGAGGTACCGAAAGAGCGTACCGTCCGGCTTGTAGCCGCGAGCCCTTTCGGCAGTGCACACGAGGTCGAACTCGCGCCCCAGCGGCGTCGCGCCCAAAAGGTCGTCGTCGATGTTGGAAACCAGAGCGAGCTTGTGGTCCCGCGCGAGGACATCCAGCGCCGGCAGGACATCCGGGTAGAGCTCCATCGAGGAGAAACGGTCGAAAAACCGGTGGATCGCCTCTTCCCGGCCTGTCGTTACGCCGAACCTCTCATACGCCTCCGAAAGGGAGAGGCGACATATGTCCTTGTAGGTCCTGTAGGGCTCACGATAGTGCGCGATGTTACGCTGCTCCCAGAACGAGTAGAACTCCTTGGGATCCAGATCGGGACGCCCCGCGTCCGCGAGGATCGCCCGGAAGGCGCCGAGATTCGCAGGCGGCGTGTTGACCAAGGTGCCGTAGACGTCGAACGAGAGCATGCGCGGCGCGAAGCCGTCCGGCAGCTTGGGTTCGGTCGGCGGCGGCTTAGGCGTGCTGACGCTCACGGTCGATCTCCTGGTGAGGACGGCGGCGGCCCTTCCGAAGATGCCCCGCGCGAGGCGCGCTAGCAATGCGCCGCGGGTGGACTTCGCCGCAAAGATCGTCTTGATGGGTCCCCAGGGCAGAAGAGAGAAAGGAGCAAGGCTGATGGGCGCCGACCTCTATCACCGCCTGTCCCTCGCGAAACGTGTGAACGGCGCCGGACTCCTCACGAGGCTCGGCGGCAGCCTCATGGAGGCCGAGACGCTCGAGGCCATGCGCGAGGCCGCCGGCGCCTTCGTCGACATCGCCGAGCTGCAAACGCGCGCGGGCGCCTTGATCGCCCGACATACCGGAACCGAAGCCGCGATCGTGACCGGTGGCGCGGCGGCGGCGCTGACGCTGGCGACGGCGGCTGCCATCGCGCGCGCGGATGTCGCCCTGATGGAGCGCTTGCCGGACACGGATGGGATGGCGAATGAGGTCATCATCCATCGCGCGCATCGCACCGGCTATGATCATGCCATCCGGGCGGCGGGCGCGCGCCTTGTCGAGATCGGACTCAACGATCGTGGCGTGGGTGCAGGCGTGCGCGATCTCGAAGCCTGGGAGATCGAGGCCGCGATCGGCCCGAAGACGGCGGCGATCGCTTACACGGCGTCGCAAGACCTCAGGCCCTCGCTTGGCCGTGTCGTCGGGGTCGCCGACCGTTTCAAGGTTCCAGTCATCGTCGATGCCGCGGCCCAGCTTCCGCCCAAGGAGAATCTGCGCCGCTTCATCGAGGAAGGTGCCGCGCTCGTTGCCTTCAGCGGCGGCAAGGCTATCCGGGGACCTCAAGGGACCGGCATCTTGTGCGGACGCGAGGACCTCGTCGCCTCGGCCCTGATCCAGATGCTCGACCTCGACATCCTCCCCGAAACCTGGGTGCCGCCCGAGGGACTGCTGGCGCGGCATTTCCCGGACCGCTTTCCCCATCACGGTCTCGGCCGCGGCTTCAAGGTCGACAAGGAATCGATCGTGGGCCTCGTCGTGGCGCTCGAACGCTTCGTCGCTTGCGATCTCGCGGCCGAGATCGCCGCGCGGCGCAAGCTTCTCGAGAACATCATGCGTGCGACGGCCGGCCTCGAGCACGGACGTACTCACGCGATCCGTGACATCGACGGGAGATATCCTTCGCTCGATATCGGGATCGATGCCGCCTCGCTCGGTTTGGATGCGTATGCCGTGAGCCGCGCCTTGCAGCGCCATGATCCGCCCGTGCATTTGAGCGAGCGACGCGCCTGGCAGGGCGTGCTCGTCATCGACTCGGCGGGATTGCGGGAAGGCGATGACGAGATCATCGCGGCCGCGCTTCGCCGCGTGCTCGGAACGAAGGCGAAGATTCGATCCAGGGCCAAGGAGAAGATCTGATGTCCGTCAGGCTCTTCGATCTCTCCGGTCGCACCGCCCTCGTGACCGGCTCCTCGCGCGGTCTCGGCCGCGCGATGGCCGAGGGTCTCGCGGCGGCCGGTGCCGGCGTCGTGCTTCACGGCAAAGACGCCGAGCGCCTTGCCGTGGCAACGAAGGCTTTGCGGGATGCGGGACACGAGGTGCGCCATCTTTGCTTCGACATCGAAGACGAAGCCGCGATCCTCGACGCCTTCGCACGCCTCGACGCCGAGGGCATCACGATCGACGTCCTCGTCAACAACGCCGGCATGCAATTGCGAAAGCCGATGCTCGAGCTCTCGACGCCGGAATGGCGCAAGGTGATCGACGCCAATCTGACGGGCGCCTTCATCGTTGCGCGCGAGGCGGCAAGGCGCATGGTGCCCCGCGGGCGCGGCAAGATCGTCAATATCGGCTCGCTCACGAGCGAGGTGGCGCGCGCCACCATCGCGCCTTACGCGGTCTCGAAGGGCGGGATGAAGCTTCTCACGCGCGCCATGGCGGCCGAATGGGCCGCGTACGGCATCCAAGCCAACGGGATCGGGCCCGGCTATATGCTCACCGACATGAACAAGGCCCTGATCGAGGATGAGAAGTTCGACGCCTGGGTGAAAGCGCGTACGCCGGCGAAGCGGTGGGGGCATCCGGAGGAACTCGTCGGCGCGGTGATCTTCCTCGCGTCGCAAGCCTCCGACTATGTCAACGGCCAGATGCTCTACGTCGACGGGGGCATGCTTGCGGTTCTGTAGGCCCGAACGGGGAATTACGGTGACCGTGCCAGGCAGCTCATGACCGGAATTGAGTGGACTGTCACCGGAATTCCACTCCCGCGATGACTTCGCAAGTCCTGCCCTATCGCCTGAATGTCGGAATCGCGCTCTTCGACCGGCGAGGACAGGTGTTGATCGCACATCGCCTGCGCAATGACGGGCCGGAGATCATCCTTCCCGGCCATGAATGGCAGATGCCGCAAGGTGGCGTCGACCCGAACGAGGACGCGCTCGCGGCCGCGCGTCGCGAATTATGGGAGGAGACCTCGGTGACCCATGCCGAGCATCTCGGCGAAACGCGCGATTGGATGACCTATGACTTTCCTCCTTATGACGGGCCATGGCATCGGCTTTGCGCCTACCGCGGCCAGCGCCAGCGCTGGTACGCCTTCCGCTTCACGGGCGACGAGAGTGAGATCGATGTGACACGCGGCGAAGGCGGCGCCGATCCCGAATTTTCGCATTGGCGCTGGGCGCGGCTCGCCAGCGTCGCGGCGCTCGTCGTGCCCTTCAAGCGCGAAATTTACGAGCGCGTGGCTGACGAGTTTCGCGGCTTTGCTGAGCCCGACAAGGCGAGGTGACCTCATCGCGGTTTCACCTTCTCCCGCGACGCAGGAGAAGGTGCCGCTCGCCTTGGCGAGCGGCGGATGAGGGACGTTGGGGCTTAGACCAAAGGCGGCCGGAACACGATGCCCGCCGTGACGGCGAGCTGAGGCCGCATGGCCATCGGGTGTTGCGTTTGCCCAACGATCTCATCCTCGGTAGAGGGGATATTATGCTCGAACATATCCGCGCGCTGTGAGACAAGGGCTCGCCCGAATCATGAGTTCGGCGCGGTCCACCCTCATCCGCCCCTCGGACAAGTCCGAGGGGCACCTTCTCCCGCGCGAAGAGCGCGGGAGAAGGAGGGCGCGTTCCTCACCCGAACGGCATCGACCAGGTCCGCACATTGGTGAAGCTCTTCATCGCCTCGACCACGCCCTCTTTGTAGCCGAGGCCTGAATCCTTGATGCCGCCGAAAGGCGACATTTCGATGCGGTAGCCGGGCACTTCCCAGATGTTGACCGTGCCGACCTCGAGCTCCTGGATGAAGCGCGTGATGTAATCCATGCGATTGGTGCACACGCCCGACGACAAGCCATAGGCGGTCGAGTTCGAGATGCGGATGACCTCCTCGATCGCATCCGGCACTCTGATGATGGGGATGACGGGACCGAAGGTCTCCTGATGCACGAGCTCGCAATCGTAAGGCACGCGATCGACAACGGTCGGGGGAAAAAGCGCGCCGTCGCGCGGCGCCCCGTGCAGGAGCTCGGCGCCCTTCGCGAGCGCATCCGCGACGCGCCGCTCGAAGAGCTTCGCCGCCGCTTCATTGATGACGGTGCCGATATCGACCGTAGGGTCCATCGGATCACCGCATTTCAGCTTCTTGGCCCTGGCGAGGACGAGCTTCACGAAATCATCGGCGACGCTCTCGACGACGAGGATGCGCTTCACCGCCGTGCAGCGCTGGCCTGAATTCTTCGTCGCGCCCTGGACCGCAAGCTCGGCTGCCTTGTCGAGATCGGCATCTTCCATGACGATCAAAGGATCGTTGCCGCCGAGCTCGAGCACGAGGCGGCGATACCCCGCCTTCTCGGCGATGTATTTTCCCACCCGCACCGAACCCGTGAACGTGATGAGGTCGCAATCCTCGTCCGTGATCATCGCGTCGCCCATCGTGCGCGGATTGCCGGTGACGACCGAGAGCATCTGAGGCGGCAAGCCCGCCTCGTAGAGCACGTCGGCAAGCGCCAGAGCCGTGAGTGGCGTGAGCTCGGTCGGCTTGAGCACGACGCGGTTGTTGGTGGCGATAGCCGGCGCGAGCTTGTGGCTCACCATGTTGAGCGGGTGATTGAACGGCGTGATGGCGGAGATCACGCCGAGGAGCGGCAGCCGCATCGTGAAGATTCTGCGGTTCTTGCCGTTCGGGCTGATGTCGCACGAATAGATCTCGCCGTCATCCTTGATCGTGAGCTGCGCCGCGAAGGACCAGACGTCGAAGGCCCGGCTCGCCTCGTAAAGCGAATCCTTCCAGCACAGTCCTGACTCGGCGGTGATGAGGCGGGCGAATTCCTGCCTGCGGTCGCGCAGGATTTCGGCCGTGTTCTGCAGGATGCGCTGGCGCTCATAGCGCGTGAGCTTCGGCCGATAGGCGCGCGCCGCCGCAAAGGCCGAGCGCACATGCTCCGGCCGCCCCGCCGGAACCGTGCCGATCACCTTGCCCGTATAAGGGTTGAGCACCTCGACGCTATCCTCGGTCGAGACGAGCTTCCCGGCGATCCGCATCGATTCCTTGCGAAGTTCGGGCATCGTTGCGATGTTCATGCATTCACCTCCCGGTCGCCGATCTCGAGCGCATGTGCGTGATCAATGCGCCACATGGTTCAGCGCAACGGCGAAGACATCGTAGTTCCGCAGGGGTTGCGCTTGCGCCCAGTCGAGCTTGCGGTTGACGATCATCGGCACGGTCTGTTCCGTGAGCCCGCCATGCGAGCGCAAAGGTTCGGTGAGCCCGGAAAGATCGTGGCGCGACGCGCTCGTGCCCAACACCTTGTGGCGTGTGGACAGCACGACGAGATCGCCGATCCGGTCCGGCGGCAGCTCGAAGCGCGCGGCCGCCTCGGCATTCGACGACACGAGCGCAATGCCTTCGATCGCCGCAAGGCGCTTCGCTAGTCCGGCCGCATCCGCCCCTTGAGGCAAATACACCGTGGCGAAAGAGCCGAGCGCGCCGTGATGAACGACGTAAGGATCGGTGATCGGCAAGATCACCCGCGCCTTCCCCTCCCCGATCCAGTGGTCGAAAAGATCCTGGAGATAGATCACGTCCGGCGAGAGGTCGTGCTTGTGCTTGTCGTTCATGCCATGGTCGGCGGTGAGCGCGAGGATGCATCCTTGCGCATCGAGCAACCCGACATAGCGATCGAGCATCGCGTAAAAGTCGTTCGCGGTCTTCGACCCCGGCGCGGCCTTGTGCTGCACGTAATCGGTCGTGGACAGATACATGAGATCGGGTCGGAATCCCTCGAGAAGCTTCACCCCGGCCGCTAGCACGAACTCCGAGAGTTCGGCCGAGTAGACATCCGGCACGGGCTTGCCGACGAAGCCCGTCACCTTGGCGATGCCGTTCTCGGCCGGGGTCGCCTTGTCGGCTTTCTCGGAAGAAAAGGCGATGGCGCGCCCGCTCGAGAAGTCGAGCCCGTTGCCGAGCAGCGTGCGCAATTTGTCCTTGGCCGTGACCACCGCCACTTTGGCGCCCGCATCGTGGAAACCCTGCATGATGGTCGGCGCGCGCATGAAGCGCGCCTCGTTCATCATTACCTCTTCGCCGGTCGTACGATCGAAGAAATAATTGCCGGCGATGCCGTGCACTCGAGGCGGCCTTCCCGTGATGATCGAAATATTGTTCGGATTGGTGAAGCTCGGGATCACCGAGTTCGCGAGGCGGTTCTCTCCCGACTTCATGAGCCGGTCGAGATTGGGCGCAAGCCCGTTCTCGACCGCCCTCTCGATATAACCGGGCTCGGACCCGTCGATGCAGACGACGACCGTGGGAACGCGCGGGAAGCGATAATCGCGACCGTTCACCGAGACCGTGGGCGTGCGCCGATGCTCGTTCATGGATGTCCTCTTTGCCGAGTTCGTTCGAGACGACCGCGCGGCCGGGCCCATTCGAGCGATCAAGCCGCCTTCGCGGCAGGGTCGCTCACCCCCATCTCATCCAGCACCTCGCGCACGGCCGCGAGCGCACCGCGCATTTCTTTTTCGCCCAGGCGTCCGATGCAGCCGATGCGAAAGGAATCCGCGACCGTGAGCTTGCCCGGGTAGATCACATAGCCGCGTTCCTTCAGCCCGTCGTAAAAATGCTGGAAGACGAAGCGCTCATGCGTCGGCATATGGAAAGTGACGATGATCGGCGCTTGCAGATGATCGGGCAGCAAGGTGCGGAAGCCGAGCGCCCGCATGCCTTCGATGAGGATGCGGCAATTTTCGCGATATCGGCGCCCTCGCCCCTCGACGCCGCCTTCCGCCGCGAATTCGCGCAAGGCCTGATGGAACGCGACGATGACATGGATCGGCGGGGTGAAGCGGTACTGCCCGGTCTTCTCCAAATTCGCCCACTGGTCGTGGAGGTCGAGCGCAAGCGTCGTTGCGTGGCCCTTCGCCGCGATGACCGCTTCCTTCCGGCAGATCACGAAACCGAGGCCGGGCACCCCCTCGATGCATTTGTTCGACGAGGCGGCGACCGCGTCGACATGAGCTCTTCCGACATCGAGCGGGAGAGCGCCGAACGCGCTCATGGAATCGAGGAGAAAGCTCTTCCCATACTTCTCGGCGAGCGCCCCGATCTCGTCCACCGGATTGAGGATCCCCGAGGTGGTTTCGCAATGAACCGCGAAAATATGAGTGATCGAGGGGGTGCGCTTCAGGAGGCGCTCCACCTTCTCGAGATCGGGCAAGGTGTCCTCCGGCGTCTCGTGCACGAGCGCGCGTCGCTTGGCGATGTCGAGGATGCGCTTTGCCCGATGGCCGTAGGCGCCGTTGACGAGAAGGAGCACCCTCCCCTTCGGCGGCACGAAGGTCGTCAGCATGGCTTCGACCGCGAAGGTGCCCGACCCTTGCATAGGCACCGCGATGTAGTCCTCGGCGCCCTTCACGATCTCGGGCAGGTGTTGCAGCACCGCCTTGTTGATGGCCCCGAAATTCGCGTCACGCGAGCCCCAATCATGCACCATGGAGGCTTTCACGCTGCGTGACGTCGTGAGCGGGCCGGGCGTCAGCAGGAACGGGTCGCCGGTCTCCGAGGCCGCTTTTTTGAATGGGGCTTTGGGTATGGTGTTCGTCATCGATCGCCCTGCCCGTAGCTCGGCGCGTGCGCCATGGATCATGCCTTTGGGCTCGAAGCCGGTGACGCGCCGTGCGCCGGCTGTCCCGCGCCTTCTAGGACGCTCCACAAAATCAGTCAAGATGCCACATAATGCAACTTTTGTGACGCCTTCGTGGAACGTCTCATCAGAACATGCGCATGCAAAAAAGACCGCCGAGAATGAGCCCACCGGAGAAGGCGCGCACTCGGGTCATCGGCTCCTTCAGGAAGACGACGGCGATCAAGCCGCCGAAGAGCACGCTCGTCTCGCGGATGGCCGCGACAAGCGCGATGGGCGCGATGGTCATCGCCCAGATGGCGATCCAATAGGCGGCAAGCGACATGGCGCCGCCGGCAAAGCCGGGGAGAAGGAAGTCGAATGCCGGACGTATTCCCTTCAGGCCCTTCCAGAAGAGACAGATGAAGAGCATCGGATAGGCGTCGACGGCGAAGAGCGCGGCAGCATAAGCGTTGGCGTTTCCGGCCGTGCGCGCGCCGATCCCATCGACGATCGTGTAGGCGCAGATGGTGACGGCCGTGAGAAGCGCGCAAGCCACGGCGATTTTGCTCGGCGCCACGAGATGGCGGTGTCCCCGCAAGGATATGAGAACGACGCCCGCGCCCAGAAGCAGGATGCCGACGCCGTTTCCGAGAGTGATCGGGTCATGCACGAAAAGCAGCGAGGCGACCGCCGTCATCAACGGCGCGGCACCGCGCGCGATGGGGTAGATCTGGCCCATATCGGCGCGCCGATAAGCTTCCGCCAGGAAGAGATAATAGCCGAGATGGATGACGACCGAGGCGGCGATCCATGGCCAGGCCGCGGCGTCGGGAAGACCGGTGATCGGCAAGGCCGGCAAGGCGATCATGCCGCAGGCGAAACAGATCAGCGTCATCGCCAGAAAAGGATCGAGCTTGATCTTGATGAGAGCGTTCCAGCCGGCATGGAGCGCGGCGGCGGTCAGCACCGCGAGGAAGACGGGAAACGTCAGATGCATGGACGCGGCCGGATGTTCAGGCTTTTGCCTGGATGACGGGCCAACGGCGGCCCATGAAGGCTCGTGCGATCCGCTTGGGCGGCGGTTTGTCGACGATGAGCCCCGCAATACGAGGAACCACCAGCATCTTCACCGGAGTGCGGCGCTCGAACTTGCTATGGTCGACAAGGAGGAACACCTTTTGACCGGCTTTCATCATTATGTGGCGCTGCTCGCTCGCGAGGCGCGAGTAGTCGGTGGGCTCGCCTTCGGGCGATATGCCGCCGACGCCGATGAAGGCGAGATCCACGCGGAAATGCTCGAGCGTCGCGAGCGTGTCGAGGCCGAAAGCGGCTTCGTCATTGGGGTCTATCTCACCGCCGAGCATGGTCACCTTCACCCCCGGGGAACGGCACAGGAGGAGCGCGATCGGCAAACTGTTGGTGAGGACGGTGATGTCCTTGCGCTCGAGGAGGGCGTAGGCGAGCGCCAGCGTCGTCGATCCCGAATCGAGAATGACCACCATGCCTTCCTCGACGAAGCTCGCGGCCTTGCGCCCGATCGCGGCCTTGCCCGACGCGTTCGCGGCCTGGCGCGCGGCGAGCGAAGGCTCGGCGGTGGCGCCCCGTGCCGCGCCGCCATGCACGATGTTGGCTCGCCCTTGATCCGCGAGCGCCTTGAGATCGCGGCGGATCGTCTCGCGCGAGACGCCGAGACGCTCGGCGAGAAGCGACACGCTCACCGCGCCGGAGGCGTCGAGCGCTTTGACGATATGGTCCTGCCGACTGATGGCGAGAGGGCGATTCATGCAGGAACTCGGAAATTGCACAACGATCCGATGTGGCATTTTGTGGCAATTTCTGCAAGCTGCGCCCGCTCTGCCGCCCCAGCTTCAGGGTAGCGGGGACCGATTCGGCTAACCGCGCGGGTGCGAGGCGATCAGGCGCTGATACTCGAAGAAGCTCTCCTTGGGCAGACGAAGCTGCGTGTCGAAATCGACATGGACGATGCCGAGCCGGTGCGAGTATCCCGTCGTCCATTCGAAATTGTCGAGGAGCGACCAAACGAAATATCCCCGCAGTCTCGCTCCGGCGGCGCGGGCCTTGAGCGCCGCCGCGATATGCTCGCGCAGATAACGACCGCGAAGCTCGTCATGCACCCTGCCCTCGACCACGTCTTCGTCGGTTCCGCCGAAGCCCGCGCCATTTTCCGTGATGTAGATGATGGGATCGTCGTAATCGGAGTGGAGCCGCATGAGCAGACGGTAGAGCTCGTCGGGAACCACGGGACCATTGAAGGCCTCGAGCGTCCCGGGATCGGCCCTCGCCCAATCGGCGCCGAAAGGAGCGGCGGGATCGGCCTTGAAGTATGATGGCGCGTAGTAATTCACGCCGACGAAGTCCGGTCTGTTCTCCGAGATGAAGCGGAGCTCGGCAGCCGTCGGCACGAAATCGGGATTGAGGTTTCCCTGCATGGAAGCGAGAGGCTGAGGGTACCTGCCTTTGAAGATGGCATCGAGAAACCACCGGTTCTGGAGCGCATCCATCATCGAGGCGGCTTCGACATCCTCGACACGGCTGCGATCGGCGGGAATGGTCGGCGTGAAATTGAGCGAGATACCGATCTCGCCTTTGAGGCCGAGTTCACGATAGAGATGGATGGCTTGCGCGCTCGCCAAAAGGATGTGGTGCGCCGCGACTGCCTGCTGCGCGTAAACCTGTAAGGCGTCAGCCCTGTCGTCCGCCACTCCTTCCAGGATGTGGTGGACCGAAGGCTCGATCATGAACAGCTCGACGAAGGGTTCATTGACCGTGATGAACCGCTTCACGCGATCTCCGAAGGCATCGAAGACGACCTCGGCATAGCGTCTGAACC
>Ga0213876_10002262_pt1 | contig 11366 bp, 10 predicted proteins | sample BarmaccomBMRX_R9_FD_160113 | JGI IMG/M metagenome (GOLD analysis project Ga0213876, IMG submission 160113) | Root-associated microbial communities from Barbacenia macrantha in rupestrian grasslands, the National Park of Serra do Cipo, Brazil - RX_R9 | ecosystem: Host-associated > Plants > Roots...
CACCTCGATGATGGTGTCGTCCGCGTGTGCCGCCGGCACGTTGGTCAGGTGGTCGGGCAGCACGTCGCGGACCTTCTTGCCGCCCAGCTTTTCGGCGGCGCGGTCGGCCATGGATTCGTTGAGCACCCCGGCCAGGGAGGGATCGTCTTGCACGTAGCGGGGCACGATGAACCGAACCACCTGGGAGGCGGGCAGCACAGCAAACGGCTTTCCGGAGGCGTCGGTCACCAGGATTCCGGGCAGGCGGTGCTCGGCGAGCAGGCGGGCGGCGGCCATGGCGTCGGAGTCGACGGTCACCACCGGAAACTCTTCGGCGAGTGCTTCCGCGCGCATAAGGGAGACAATACGGTCCTTTCCGGGGCCGCCGCTTGCGTAGACTGACGGGATGCTGGAACAGATCCGCGGGCCCGCTGATCTCCAGCGCCTCTCCCAGCAGCAGTTACGCGATCTGGCCGCCGAGATTCGGGAATTTCTGATCCACAAGGTTGCCGCCACCGGCGGCCATCTGGGGCCGAACCTGGGCGTCGTCGAGCTCACGCTGGCGCTGCACCGCGTGTTCGATTCGCCCCACGATCCGATCATCTTCGACACCGGCCACCAGGCCTACGTCCACAAGATGTTGACCGGACGCTGCCACGACTTCGAAACCCTGCGCAAAAAGGGCGGGCTATCGGGGTATCCGTCGCGCGCCGAGAGCGAGCACGACTGGGTGGAGTCCAGCCACGCCAGCGCGGCGCTGTCGTATGCCGACGGCCTGGCCAAAGCGTTCGAGCTGACCGGACACCGCAACCGGCATGTCGTCGCGGTGGTTGGCGACGGCGCGTTGACCGGCGGCATGTGCTGGGAGGCGCTCAACAACATCGCGTCGACCCGGCGCCCGGTGATCATCGTCGTCAACGACAACGGCCGCAGCTACGCACCTACCATCGGTGGCGTCGCCGACCACCTGGCCACGCTGCGGCTGCAGCCGGCATACGAGCAAATGCTGGAGAAGGGCCGCGACGTGGTGCGCTCGGTGCCGGTTGTCGGCGAGGCCTGCTACCACTTCGTACACAGCATCAAGGCCGGCATCAAGGATTCGCTGTCCCCGCAATTGTTGTTCACCGACCTCGGGCTGAAATACGTCGGCCCGGTCGACGGCCACGACGAACGCGCGGTGGAGATCGCGTTGCGCCACGCCCGCGGCTTCGGGCGCCCCGTGATCGTGCACGTCGTCACCCGCAAGGGCATGGGTTACCCGCCCGCGGAGGCGGACGAGGCCGAGCAGATGCACTCCACCGTCCCGATCAACCCGGTGACCGGGTTGGCCACCACGGTGGCGGGCCCGGGCTGGACCGCGACCTTCTCCGACGCGCTCATCGGCTACGGCACGAAGCGCCGCGACATCGTGGCGATCACCGCGGCCATGCCCGGACCCACCGGGCTGACGGCTTTCGGGCAGCGTTTTCCGGACCGCTTGTTCGACGTCGGCATCGCCGAGCAGCACGCAATGACGTCGGCCGCCGGTCTGGCGATGGGTGGGATGCACCCAGTGGTGGCCATCTATTCGACCTTCCTCAACCGGGCGTTCGACCAGATCATGATGGACGTGGCGCTGCACAGGCTGCCGGTCACCATGGTCCTGGACCGGGCGGGCATCACAGGTAATGACGGCGCCAGCCACAACGGCATGTGGGACCTGTCGATGTTGGGAATCGTGCCCGGCATGCGGGTGGCCGCCCCCCGCGATGCCACCCGGCTGCGCGAGGAACTCGGCGAGGCGCTGGACGTCGACGATGGTCCAACGGCGTTGCGATTCCCCAAAGGTGATGTGGGCGAGGACATTCCGGCGCTGGAGCGCCGGTCGGGTATCGATGTGCTCGCGGTGCCGGCCGGTGGACTCAACCACGACGTGCTGCTGGTGGCGGTCGGCCCGTTCGCAACCATGGCGCTGGCGGTGGCCAAGCGGCTGCACAAGCAGGGGATCGGTGTGACCGTCGTCGACCCGCGTTGGGTGTTGCCGGTGCCCGACGGGATGCAGGAGTTGGCGGTGCAGCACAAGCTGTTGGTCACGCTGGAGGACAACGGGGTCAATGGCGGGGTGGGTTCGGCGGTGTCCGCCGCCCTGCGGCGTGCCGAGATCGACGTGCCCTGCCGGGACGTCGGATTGCCGCAGACCTTCTACGAGCACGCATCGCGGCCAGAGTTGTTGGCCGATCGGGGCCTCACCGACCAGGACGTGGCCCGCCGGATCACCGGTTGGGTTGCCGCCCTGGGCACGTCGGTGGAGCAGCCCGCGATCAGCGAGCGCCTCGACTAACTTTCGCGCACCCGGGTCACGGCTGTAACGGCCAAGGCCAGTACCGGGACCACCAGTTCGCGTTGCCACGGCCGCGCCTGACCGGCGCGCAGGTATTCGTCGACGGCGGAGGCGTCCGGGGTGCCTGGAGCGCCTTTCCACTCCCAGCACAGCCGTCGAACCAGATCGGGTGCGATCAGATTCTCCGTCGGTACGCCCACCCGTTGCGACACGTCCGCCAGCCCGGCGCGGGCAGCATCCAGCCGTGTGGCGGCATCGGGTTTGCGCTTAGTCCACCGCGCCGGCGGCGGCGGCCCGTTGGCCGCATCCGCCGAGTCGGGCTGGTGGCGGTCCTCGCGGGCCGTGTCCAGCGCCGCCAGCCACATCGCGGCGTTGCGTCGCTGATTGCGTCCACCGAACACGGGCAACGCGACGAGGTCGTCGACCGTCTTAGGGTCTGCGACGGCGGCGTCGATGATGGCCGAATCGGGCAGAATGCGGCGCGGTGCGATGTCGCGGCGCTGGGCGATGCGGTCACGCACCGTCCACAGTTCGCGGATGGCGGCCAGGCTGCGTCGGTCACGCACCCGGTGGATGCCGGAGGTCCGTCGCCATCGGTCCGGCCGCGACGGTGGCGGTTGGGCCGTGCGCAGATGCTCGAATTCCTGTGCGGCCCAATCGGTTTTGCCTTGTTCGGCCAGCACCTGCGAGATCGCCGCGCGCAGTTCGATGAGGAGTTCGACGTCCAGTGCCGCGTAGTTGAGCCACTCCGGGGGCAGCGGGCGCCGAGACCAGTCGGCCGCGCCGTGGCCCTTGGCCAGCCCGAAACCCAGCAGCCGCTCGGCCATGGCCGCCAGGTTCACTCGCTCGAATCCGGCCAACCGGCAGGCGAGCTCGGTGTCGTACAGCGCCGGCGGCCGCATGCCCACCTCGGCTAGGCAGGGCAGGTCCTGATCGGCGGAGTGCAGGATCCATTCGTCGCGGCTGAGCACCTCGGCGACGGGCCGCAGCGCGGTCAGTGGGTCAGCGCCGTGGCTGACGGGGTCGATGAGCACTGTGCCGGCCTCGGCACGCCGGATCTGAATCAGGTAGGCGCGGTTGGAGTAGCGGAAACCCGACGCCCGCTCGGCATCGACCGCGAACGGTCCGCGCCCGCCGGCCAGAAGTTCGCCGGCCGCCTCGATCTCGCCGACGGTGACCGAGAGTCGCGGCACGCCGCCTGCCGGGTGCAGCAGCGGGGTGGGGTCGGGCTCGGCGCCGGCCTGTTCGTTGGCCGCCGGTTCGCACATTTCAGGCGCGTGACCGCGAGCCCAGGTCGATGACCCCGGCCGGCGGCAGGCCCGCGGCGTGCTCCAACACATCGCAGAACGCCTGGACGTGGACCCCGAGCTCGGGGGTGGTGGCCGTCCACGACGCCCGTAGTTCCAGCTGGTGGGCGCGCGGTGGGCCGGAGATATCGCCGTAGCGCACCGACGTGGTGGCGGTTACCGTGCCGCCCAAGGCGGTGACCTGCTCGGTTCGTGACTCCAGCGCCTCGGCCAGCCAGCTCCAGGCCACCTCCGGCAGCAGTGGATCGATCGCCTCGTGCGAGTCCAGATCGGCCTGGATGTAGGCGACCAGGCGGATCGTGCCGTCCCACGCGTCGGCGCCGTCCGGGTCGTACAGCAGGATCAAGCGCCCGAACGCGTCACCCTCGGACCGCTCCGGGACGATCTCGTGTTCGGGATGCTTGACCTCGGCCCCCAGCGCGTAGCTGTAGGGCGCCAGCCGCTGTGGCGGCCGGATGGGGCCCAGCTCGATTTCCGGCCGCACGGTGACGGCATTCATCGCCGCTACCGCCTCGCGGAAAGGGCTGGGTTCGGCTGACGTCACGGGCGCCGCTCCTTCTCATCGCTCCGCTCTGCATCGTCGGCGCGTGTCACAGAATTCGACGGTAGACCTATAGCCCGACACGCCGCGACAGGCGCGCCGCTTCGTGCTATTGGGGCGGGGTGCTACCTCCGAAGCGCGCCGGGCGCTTCTCGCGGTGCGCGGCCAGGCCCTCCCGGGGGTCGGGCCCGGTGAAACCGATGAATTCCAGGCCTAGAGAGGATTCGAAGGCCGGCGCAAACATGCGGTACCAGTGATTCAGGCTGTGTTTGGTCCAACGGATCGCGTGTTGTGCGCCCTGCGCCAGGTTCTCGGCCAGGCGTGCCGCCGTCGGCAGCACCTCGTCGTCGTCGACGCAGGTCGAGACCAGGCCGATGCGCTCGGCCTCCTCGCCGGACAGGGTCTCGCAGGTGAGCAGGTAGTACTTGGCCTTGGCCATGCCGACCAGCAGCGGCCAGCAGATCGCGGCGTGGTCGCCGGCGGCGACCCCGAGCTTGGTATGCCCGTCGATGATCTTCGCGGTCCGGCCGGCCACCGAGATGTCGGCGAGCACCGCCACCACCAGGCCCGCGCCCACGGCCGGCCCCCTGATCGCCGACACGACCGGCTTGTCGAAGTTGATCAGGTTGAGCACCAGGTCACGCGCCTCGCGCATGATGCGGACCCGCCCCTCGAAGTCGCCCATGGTCTCCTCGATCAGGTCGAAGCTCCCGCCGGAGGAAAACGCCCTGCCTGCACCGCGGACCAGGACCACGCGTACGGCCGGGTCGCGGTCGATCACCGGCCAGATGTCGGCGAGGTCGCGATGCATCTGGGGCCCCACCGAATTGAGGCCGGGTGCATCGAGTACCAGATTCAGCACACCGTTCTCGCCGGGTTCGCAGCGCAGGCTGGGGAAGTCGTCGTAGGCGGCTGGCATCTTTGACATCGACGTGATGTTACGCAACCTGCCCGTGGCAGCATTGGAGCCGATGAGTATTCGTCGCGACCTTCCACAGTCGCCCTATTTGGCCGCGGTCGCCGGCCGCAAACCCCGCCGAGTTCCGGTGTGGTTCATGCGGCAGGCCGGGCGCTCGCTGCCCGAATACCGGGCTTTGCGCGAGCGGCACAGCATGCTGGCCGCCTGCCTGGAGCCGGACGTGGCCTGCGAGATCACGCTGCAGCCGATCCGTCGCTACGATGTCGACGCCGCGATCCTGTTCTCCGACATCGTGGTGCCGTTGCGCGCCGCCGGTGTCGACCTGGACATCGTCGCCGACGTCGGACCGGTGATCGCTCACCCGGTGCGCACCCCCGCCGACGTTGACGCCATGAAACCCCTTGACCCGCAGGCGATTCAGCCGGTAATGCAGACGGTCGGGCTGTTGGTTGCCGCCCTTGGCGATGTCCCGCTGATCGGATTCGCCGGCGCGCCGTTCACGCTGGCGTCCTATTTGGTCGAGGGCGGCCCCAGTCGCAACCACGCCCGGACCAAGGCGATGATGCACGCAGAGCCGGCGAGCTGGCACGCACTGATGACCAAGCTGACCGACCTGACCATCGCATTCCTGCGTGGTCAGCTCGACGCCGGGGTGGACGCCATCCAGGTGTTCGACTCGTGGGCGGGCACCTTGTCGCTGGCCGACTACCGCCAGTACGTGCTGCCGCACAGCACGCGGGTTTTCGGCACGCTGGCCGAACACGGCGTACCGATGACCCACTTCGGGGTGGGGACCGCCGAGCTGCTAGGCGCGATGTCGGAGGCCCTCAAACCGGCGACGGCGACGGTCATCGGCGTCGATTGGCGCACCTCGCTCACTGACGCCGCCGGCCGGGTACAGCCTGGCACCGCGTTGCAGGGCAACCTCGATCCGGTCGTGGTGCTCGCGGGCTGGCCGGTGGTGGAACGTGCCGCGCGCGCCGTGGTCGACGACGGACGTCGGGCCGTGGACGCGGGCGCGACCGGCCACGTCTTCAATCTCGGCCACGGAGTGCTGCCGGAGACCGACCCCGGCGTCCTCACCGACTTGGTGGCGCTGGTCCACTCGCTATGACCTACTCGTATTGCGTTGTGGGCGGCGGAGTCTCGGGCTTGACCGCGGCCTACCGGCTGCGTGCGGCCGTCGGCGACGACGCGACCATCACGCTGTTCGATCCGGCCGACCGGCTGGGCGGTGTGCTGCGCACCGAGCGGGTCGGCGGCCAGCCGATGGACCTGGGCGCCGAGGCTTTCGTGCTGCGCCGACCCGAGATGCCCGCGCTGCTGGCCGAATTGGGTCTGGCGGACCGCCAAAGGACGACCACGGGCGCGCGACCGTTGCTCTACAGCGGAGCGCGGCTGCACCCGCTGCCGTCGGACACGGTGGTCGGAATCCCGTCGTCGGCCGACTCGGTGGCGGGGCTTGTCGACGCCGCCACGATCGCGCGCATCGAGACCGAACCCGGCCGTCCCTTCAGCTGGCGCCCGGGCGCCGATCCCGCGGTGGCCGAGTTGGTGGCGGACCGGTTCGGCGAGCAGGTCGTGGCCAGATCGGTGGACCCGCTGCTGGGCGGGGTGTACGCGGGCTCGGCGGCGACGATCGGGCTGCGCGCGGCGGCCCCGAGTGTCGCGGCGGCCCTCGACCGCGGCGCCACCAGCCTGACCGACGCCGTTCGACAAGGGTTGCCGCCGCCCTCCGGCGCGCCGGTGTTCGGGACGTTGGACGGCGGGTATCGGGTGCTGCTCGACGAGCTGGCCCGGCGCAGCCGGGTGCGGTGGGTGCGGGCCGGCATTGTGCGACTCGAAAGCGGTTGGGAGCTAACCGATGACAGCGGCACCGGCTGGCGCTTCGATGCGGTGATTCTGGCGGTCCCGGCGCCGCAGTTGGCGCGTCTTGTCGGCGGTGTGGCGCCGCGGGCGGCGACGGCCGCCGGCCGGATCACCAGCGCCTCCTCGGTGGTGGTAGCGCTGGCGGTGCCGCGCGACACCCCGTTCCCGCAGCAGTCCGGGGTACTGGTGGCCACCGGCGAGCGCTTGCGCGCCAAAGCGATCACGTTGTCGTCCCGCAAGTGGGGCCAGCACGCAGACACGCAACTACTGCGGTTGTCGTTCGGGCGATTCGGTGAAGACTTGGCGGCCAGCGCCTCCGACGCGGACCTGCTGACCTGGGCGCTGGACGACCTGGCGACGGTGTTCGGTCTGCGCGTCCAACCGCTCGACGTCCGGTTGCAACGCTGGATCGACGCCATGCCGCAGTACGGCCCCGGTCACGCCGATCTGGTCGCCCAGGTGCGTGCCGAACTGCCCCCGACACTGGGCGTGGCGGGCAGCTACCTGGACGGAATCGGCGTGCCCGCGTGCATAGCGGCGGCCGGCAAGGCCGTCACCAGGGTCATCGAGTCCCTGGACGCGCAAGTGGCACGATAGGTTTCATGTCTCGCCTCGACTACGACGCCCTCAACTCGACGCTGCGCTACCTGATGTTCTCGGTGTTCTCGGTGCGGCCCGGGGAGCTCGGCCAGGAGCAAAGCGACGCGAGGAATGAAGCAATCGAGGACGCGTCCCGGTTTTTCAAACAGCAGGAGGAGCGCGGGGTCGTGGTCCGCGGGCTCTACGACGTCGCGGGCCTGCGGGCCGACGCCGACTTCATGATCTGGACGCACGCCGAACGCGTCGAATTGCTGCAGGCAACCTACGCCGATTTCCGGCGCACCACCACGCTGGGACGCGCGTGCACGCCGGTATGGAGCAGCGTGGCGTTGCACCGGCCGGCCGAATTCAACAAGAGCCACATCCCGGCATTCCTGGCCGGCGAGGAGCCTGGCAACTACATCTGCGTGTATCCGTTCGTGCGGAGCTACGAGTGGTACCTGCTGCCCGACGAGGAACGCCGCCGCATGCTCGCCGAGCACGGCATGGCCGCCCGCGAGTACAAGGACGTCCGGGCGAACACCGTGCCCGCGTTCGCGCTCGGTGACTACGAATGGATCCTGGCCTTCGAGGCACCGGAATTGGACCGCATCGTCGACCTGATGCGCGAACTGCGTGCCACCGACGCCCGGCGCCACACCCGGGCGGAGACGCCGTTCTTCACGGGCCCGCGAGTGCCGGTCGAACAACTGGTGAACTCGCTGCCGTGACCGCGCAGGTGACGATGCAGAGCGAAGCGGTGAGAGGCAGCGGCGCATATGACTGAGTTCGACCCGACCGACCCGGCCCGTTTCGAGGAGATGTACCGCGACGAGCGGCTCTCCCACGGCCTGCCCGCCGCCACGCCGTGGGACATCGGTGGTCCGCAGCCAGTGGTCCAGCAGCTGGTCGCGCTGGGCGCGATCAAGGGCGCGGTGCTTGACCCCGGAACCGGCCCCGGTCACCACGCGATCTATTACGCCTCCAAGGGCTACGCGGCGACCGGTATCGACGGATCGCAGACGGCGCTCGAGCGGGCCCGTGAGAACGCCCGCAAGGCCGGGGTTTCGGTGAACTTTCAGCTCGCCGACGCCACGAAGCTGGAGGGCCTGGACGGCCGGTTCGACACCGTCGTCGACTGCGCCTTCTACCACACCTTCAGCACCGAGCCAGAGCTGCAGAAGTCCTACGTGCAGGCGCTGCGGCGGGCCACCAAGCCCGGGGCGCGGCTGTACATGTTCGAGTTCGGTGAGCACGACGTCAACGGTTTCAAGATGATCCGGTCGTTGTCCGAGCGCGATTTTCGCGACGTGTTGCCTGTCGGCGGCTGGGAGATCACCTACCTGGGCAAAACCACCTACCAGGTGAACATCAGTGCCGAGCAGATCGAGATGATGGCCCAGCGAAACCCCGACATGGCCGCCCAATCGCAGGAGCTACTGGAGCGCTTTCGCGCTATCGAACCGTGGCTGGAGGGTGGCCGCGCACATGCCGGCTTCTGGGAAGTTCACGCCACGCGGGTGGACTGAGGGCGCGCCTCATGCGTTACAGCAGTCACCGGAGGGACGGTGTCGTCTTTTGTCCACCTTCGCGCGACAAATTCGGGTGGGGCGCCCGCGCTGCCCGCGTTGTCGCTCGGAGGCGGACGAAGAGGTGTGTGCAAACTTCCTGTGAAAGAAGTGACTCGCGGACTACGCCCCGTCGGGCACCAGCCGCAGCGAGATCGAGTTGATGCAGTAACGCTGGTCGGTGGGCGTCGGATAGCCCTCACCGGAGAACACATGACCAAGGTGGCTGTGGCAGTTCGCGCACAGCACCTCGGTTCGCCTCGTGCCCATCGAATCGTCGGGGCGCAGGATCACCGCGTCGGAGCTGGACGGGTCGAAGAAAGACGGCCAACCGCAATGCGATTCGAATTTCTCGGTGCTGCGGAACAGTTCGGCCCCACACGCCCGGCACTCGTATACGCCCGTGGTTTTGGTGTCGGTGTACTCGCCGGTGAAGGGGCGCTCGGTGCCAGCGCGGCGCAGGACGTCAAATTCCTCCGGCGACAGCTTCTTGCGCCACTCATCGTCGGTCAGCTGCACCTTGGGATGCGACAAGTCAGAAGTCATGCATCCACGCTAGCGCGCGCCAATCGCGGTGACCCGCTGCGCCCGGCTTCGCCGCGCTTGCGATCACCGGGCGCGAGAACTCCACACCGGATCGATACCGGCCTCCAGCCTGTTCTCCGTCTTGGCATCCAGGTAGCGGAAGTAGAGCACGGTGAACACCACGATCAGCAACAGCGACCAGCCGTAGGTGATCTTCAGGTATTCCAGCGCGCGGCCCCACCTCATCCAGTTGAAGAGCAGCCACCGGTCCAACGTCATGAAGCCGTATATCCCCAGCCAGGCCGGCCAATTGCGGATCGTCGAGTTGGGCAGCACGACGGTCATCAGGAACGGGAACAGCATCATCGAGTAGTAGCCCTGCGCCAGCGACATGACCAGCCACGACCACAACAGCAGTACGCCCGACGACGTGGTGAACCAGAACAACGGGTCGCGGGTGCGGTAGTAGCGATACAGCAGCCAGAGCGTCCCGGCAGCGATCAGCGTGAACAGTATGCGCAGGAACACGATCAGCCACGTGGGCAGACCGAAGTAGACGCCGTTGCCCTCGATCGAGCTGTTGAAGTAGTCGCGGGTGCCCAAGATGTACGGCGTCGTGCGGGTGATGAAGTTCATCGGGTCGCTGACCAGCGGCCAGGCCGCCACATTGATCACCAACGGGACCACCAGGGCACTTCCCAGCGCACGCCACTGGCGGTTCAGCAGCGGTAACAGCAGCAGCGGAGCTAGCACCGGCTTGAGCACCAGCGTCAGCCCGATCGCCAGCCCCGCCCACCATTCCCGGCTGGCTCTCCCGTCCAGCAGCCACCGCAGGAAGACCACTTCCAGCAGCAGGACGCAGCCGTTGATGTTGGTGAAAACCAGTGTGTTGGTCACGGTTTCGGTGCAGAACATCGCGAGCAGCAGGGCCGGTGCGGCCACCGAGCGCCACGTGTAGTTGAACAACCGCAACAGCAGGTAGGCGGCCAGCACGATGGCCACGGTGTTGATCAGGATGAACAGGTAGCGTGACGGCGCGAACGGCAGGTATCCGAACGGCGCCATCAACAGGGTTCCACCGGGCGGGTAGAGGTAGTGCGGGTCGACGTAGTCGAAGTGCTCGTTGTAGATGTCCCAGCCCCGCCGGAAGTTCACCACCGCGCGGTAGACGGGTCTGAAGTCGTCGGTGACGTTGCCGTTGGTGGTGAGCACGATGCTGCGGTGCAGCACCGAAAGGATGGCGGCCGGCCAGAGCACGGAGCGAAGGATCGTGGCTGCACTCGGAGCGCTGCTGCGGGGACGGAATGCGGCGAGTACGGATTCGCGCAAGCCGGTGGGGTCAGCTGCCGTCACCAGCGCACCGTACACCGGGGAGACCGGCACCTGAGCATCAGCCAACTGTCAGGCGGGACAATACGTGTCGGTTCCAGGCAGCTTGCCCGTGTCCAGGTAAGCGGACAACGGCGCCACCGCGCACGACGAGTAAATGCTGGCGCCGTGACCGATGCCTTGCCACATCACCCGCTTGCTGGCCGCGGTCGCGTTGATGATCGTGGCCGCCGTGGCCGCGACGCCCTCGGAGCCCACTATCGGATCGTTCTGCACACCCAGCAGCAGAACGTCGACCTTGAGATCCTTCGGCGGCGGCGCCGGCGAACCGCTGGGCCAGTGCAGGCATTGCACCAGGTTGAGCGCCGCGACCGTGCCGAACTGGGGATACAGCTTCCCCCAGGCCACCACCAATTCGCGCACCCGGTCC
>Ga0213876_10002263_pt1 | contig 11354 bp, 12 predicted proteins | sample BarmaccomBMRX_R9_FD_160113 | JGI IMG/M metagenome (GOLD analysis project Ga0213876, IMG submission 160113) | Root-associated microbial communities from Barbacenia macrantha in rupestrian grasslands, the National Park of Serra do Cipo, Brazil - RX_R9 | ecosystem: Host-associated > Plants > Roots...
CTGACACTCCTCTAGTGCTACTGCGCTATTAAACCCTCGTGGTGAGGAGGCGCGCATGCGCGCTATCTCGAACCATGAGGCCCGACCTTGGCCTCATCCTTCGAGACGCGGCGAAGGCGCCGCTCCTCAGGGATTAAGGGGATGGGAGCCGTCTACCCGCATTGACGAACGGGGCAACAAGCAGCCGTCATTGCGGCGGCGCTACTTCCGTCCCTTGCGCTGCTGGCCGAGGCCCATCTTCTTGGCGAGCTGCGAGCGCGCCACGGCATAGTTCGGCGCCACCATCGGGTAATCGGCGGGCAGTCCCCACTTCTCCCGATACTGCTCCGGGGTCATGTTGTACTGGGTGCGCAAGTGGCGTTTCAGCGACTTGAAGCGCTTGCCGTCCTCGAGACAAACCAGATAGTCCGGCGCGATCGATTTTTTCACGGCAACCGCAGGTTTTGCCGGCTCCAGCGGCAGCTCGGTACGACCGCTCGAGACCCTGAGCAGCGCTGAATGCACCTGGCTGATCAGGTTCGGAATTTCCGACGCCGGCGTGGGATTGTTGCTGAGATAGGCCGAGACGATGTTCGCGGTCAGATCAATGAAATTCTTGCCGGCGGTTTCGGTCATGAACTGAACCTTATCCTAATAATGGCTTTGCGCGAATGCCGTCTCGCTGGCCCAAAGTCTAAGACAAACCCCAAACTTACACTTTGGCTTGCGATGACACGGATGCGTCCGGCACGCTTCAACCACTTCTAGAATATGAACTGAGTACGTTTTGGCTAACGCCGATAACTTAGGTTACGACGGTTACGCACTTCAAGTGAAGCTTGCGGTCAATTCACCCAAAGCGCGCTTCAAGAACGCTGTTCGAGATGCGCCCGCAGTTCCTCGATTGAACCAAAGCGCATCATGCCCTCGGGCATCTGCGCCTCGATCGAACCGTCGGAAAACAGCGAATAGGCCATGCCGTCGACGGCGCCGGATTTCACGACCGTCGGCTGATCGGCTGCCAGGGCCTCCTTGAACGCCGGGGCCGCCCGGCCGCTCCGCCTTAGTTGTGGCCGCTCCGCGCGCGGCCAGGCGTCGTCGAAGGGGGACGGCTGGCCTTTGCCGATTTCGGCCGACGGAGCGCGCACCGGCTCGGCGACCGCGGCCTCCGATGGACGCGGCGGCAAGCGATCGCGTTCCCTGCGCGAAGAGAACAGCGGGTTGCGTGGCGACTTTGGCGAGGGCGCCGGCACGGCCTCCGCGGCCGGCTCGCTGATCGGCGCGAGGGCCGGCCGTGCCCGCTCACGCGCACCGTTCTCGTCCTGCCAAGGGATAGGCGAAGGGATCGACGGGACCGGTGGAATCGGCGGCATGGGCGGGAGCGGTGGCATTTGCGGAATCGGCGGCGCCACAGGCTCGATCTCGTCGGTTTCGGCCGCTGCCGGCTCATCCCTGCTGAACAGAAAACCCCCTTCCGGCGCGCGCGCCAGAGCGGCGCTCGGCGGTGGCAGAACCGGTCTTGCACCGGTTCCGGTCCGAGGTTCCGCGGGCGAGCGGGGCGGCAACCGGCGCGCGATGTTCTTGAGCTCCCCGACCACCATGGAAAGGCCGATCATGACCATGCCGGTGCATGCGCCCATGGCCCCAATGAAGATCATGGTGTTGCCGAAACTGAATTCCTTCAGCGAAAAACCGTAGGCGACCGCCACCAGGCCGGCCACAATGGCCCCAATTCCGGCGATCAACATGGCACTCATCATGAAACCCGCTCGTTGGGCAGCCCGCGCGCCTGCGAGCCGCCTCCCCGCCACGATACCGTCATAGTTGACACGGCGCCAACCGACAATTGCCCCTCGGGGGAATAGCTACGGATATCCAGTCAGCAATTGTTCAGGTAAACAATAATAATTGTCACGGACAGCATAGATCGTCACGCAGGTCGCCCGCCTGTTTGCGCCGCAACCATTGATTCAGGCCAAATTCCAATTACTTGCGCGGGTATATGCGTTATATGCATCTTGGGGAATAGAGGCTCGAGAGCGCGGAACTGAGCCAAAGAGGGACGCCGGGTTACCAATCGCCATGTCTTCCATTACGACTTCGGTCATCGAGACGCCCACGCGGCGATCGATGGAACAAACTTGTGACGATTTTGCGTTTTTTGTGTTGGCGCTCGTCAGCCTGGTCGCGGGCCTGACATTTCGCGACTATGGACTCGGCTGGGACGACTACACCCACGCCGAATATGCCGACCTGCTGCTGCGGATGTACGGTTCCGGGTTCAAGGACACAGCGGCGCTCTCCTTTGCCAATCTGTACATGTATGGCGGCGGCTTCGACATGGCCGCAGCGCTGCTGCACAAGCTGATCCCGCTCGAACTGTTCGAGACCAGGCGGCTGGTCGGGGCCATTGTCGGCGTGATCGGCCTTGCGGTGACCTGGCGGCTCGCGCGCCGCGTCGGCGGACCGCTTGCCGGCCTGGCCGCGCTGCTGCTGCTGGCGCTGTGCCCGATCTATTACGGGCACATGTTCATGAACCCCAAGGATGCACCATTCGCGGTTGCGATGATCGTCCTGATGCTGGGCCTGGCGCGGCTGGCCGAGGAATATCCCCACCCCTCACCGCGCACGATCCTGATCGTCGGCCTGGGCGCCGGGCTCTCGATCGGCTCGCGGGTGCTCGGCGGACTGGCGCTGATCTATGCGCTGGCCGGCTTCGTGCCGCTGTGGCTCGATGACGTCCGCACGCAAGGGCGCCGCGAAGCCGTCCGCCGCTTCGTCCATGTCCTGTTCGTGCTGCTGCCCGGCCTGATCCTCGGCTACCTCGTGATGGGTCTGATCTGGCCGTGGTCGATCATCAGGGTAGGCAATCCGTTCACCGCGGTCACCTACTTCTCGCATTTCTTCGAAAAGCCCTGGAAGGAAATGTTCGACGGCGCGCTGGTCTCCGTGCCGGACATGCCATGGTCCTATCTGCCGACGCTGTTCGCGCTTCAGCTCCCCGAGGTGCTGCTGGGGCTGTTGATTGCAGGGCTCGTCGTGGCCCTGCTGGCGCTGTCCCGCGCCGAAGTGCCGGCGCACCGCAAGACCGTGCTGCTGATGCTGGTGCTCGCCGCGACGCTGCCGATCGCGATTGCGATCGTGAAGCGGCCCGCGCTCTACAACGGCATCCGGCATTTCATTTTCGTCATTCCCCCGATGACCGTTTTGGGCGGCATCGCCTTCGCCAAGGGAATGAACTGGCTGAAGGACAACCGCGTCAGCTGGCAGCCGGTCGCGCTCACGGCATTCGTGTTCGGACTTGCGCTGCCGCTCGCCGAGATGATCCGGCTGCATCCCTATCAATACACCCATTTCAACTATATCGCCGGGACCGTGCGCGAGGCCGACGACCGCTTCATGCTGGACTATTGGGGGCTTGCGCTGAAACAGGCCTCCGACGGGCTGCGCGAGCAACTGGTGGAACGGCAGGAAGTGCCGCCCGAGGGACGCAAGTGGAAAGTCGCCGTCTGCGGTCCGCAGCGCCCGGCACAGGTCGCGCTCGGCCCCGATTTCGCCATCGGCTGGGACAGTCATGCCGCCGATTTCGCCATGACGCTCGGCGAGTTCTATTGCAAGGGCCTCAACGCGCCCGTGATGGTCGAGATCAAGCGCGACGACGTGGTGTTCGCGCGCGTGTACGACATCCGCGGTCGCACCATTTCGAGCCTGCTGTCGATCCCGGCGCCCTAATCTGCTGCAAAGGGCATGACTGCCACGCCGTTCCGTGCCTTGCTGCACGGGCCAGACCCATTAGGTTCGCCACGCGGCATAGCGAGGCTTTGACATGACTGTTCTGGTGACCGGCAGCTCCGGTCATCTCGGCGAAGCGCTGGTCCGCACGCTTGCGGCCGCGCGGCGCGATGTGATCGGAACCGACATCCGGCCAGGCCCGTTCACGCATCGAACCGGCTCGATCACCGACCGCGGCTTTGTTCGCGACTGCATGGACGGCGTCGCCACGGTGCTGCATGCCGCGACGCTGCACAAGCCGCATGTGGCCACCCATGGCCGCCAGGATTTTATCGACGTCAACATCACCGGCACGCTCAACCTGCTCGAGGAAGCGGCGCGCCGCGGAGTCGCCGCCTTCATCTACACCAGCACGACCAGCGTGTTCGGCGACGCGCTGATCCCGCCGCCGGGCGCACCGGCCGCCTGGATCACCGAGGATGTCGTTCCCGTCCCAAAAAACATCTACGGCGTGACGAAAGCGGCGGCGGAGGACCTCTGCCGGCTTTTCGCGCGCAATCACGCGCTTCCGACGACCGTACTGCGGGTGTCGCGCTTCTTCCCCGAGGAGGACGACGACCGCGCGATTCGCGACACCTATGCCGATGCCAACGCCAAGACGAACGAATTTCTCTACCGGCGCGTCGACATCGAGGACGTGGTCAGCGCGCATCTGCTGGCGGCGGAGAAAAAACCTCGCGGCGGATTTGCCAGATACATCATCAGCGCCACCGCGCCGTTTGCACGCGACGAGATGGACGAGCTGCGCCACAACGCGCCGCGAGTCGTCGCGCGCCACGTACCGGCCTATGAAGCCGAATATGCCGCCCGCGGCTGGCGGATGTTTGAAAACATCGATCGCGTCTACGTGAACGCGCGGGCAAGACGCGAACTCGGCTGGCAGCCCCGTCACGACTTTGCCGCGCTGGTCGCGCGTCTCGGAAGCGGCGACGATATCGAAAGCGAGCTCGCGCGCACCATCGGACGCAAAGGCTATCATGATCGCGCGTTCGGCGACGGACCTTATCCGCTCTAAGCCCCCTCCTGTGTTGTCGCGTTGTCTTCACGCGAACCGATTGCGAAAACGCTGCAGTCTCTAATGGACGACGCACCGCGAATGCACTATGAAGGCGCCATACTCCTCTACACATCGGATCCAAACGCCGCCCAATTCCGGGCGGCGTTTCCATTTTGGTTCCCGCTGTTCGGTTCCCAGTCACCATGCCGTGTGCGCGTGAATCGGAGCCGCGTTGACACGGTTTTGCCACCAATGCGATAGTACGAATCATGTTGCTCAACCGGTCGGCGAGTACCGTCGACGCGTTCGGTCTACAAGCGTGGCGTTCAGCAAAAACTCGCAACAGAATACCAGCGCTTGGTCTCATCTTCGTGGGGCTGAGGCTGCCTGTGTGTGTCTGGAGGACCCATGTTGGACCAGCAATCTCTCCGATCCTCCCAATTCTCACTCGACGACGCGGATATCGAACGCCGCAAGATCATCGTAGATCTCGCGGCCGAGGATATCTCGCGCATCACGACGCTGAAAGGTGTCATCGCGCAGGAGGGCGATCGTTACACGGAGGACTTCTTCCGCTACCTGCGCGACCTCGGCGAGGCACCGGCTCTGTTCGGCCGCCGCGACGCGCTCGCCGAAGCCAAGCGCCGGAAGCGCGAGCATCTGACCGCGCTGACGAACGGTGTCTACGACCAGACCTACGTCGACCAACGAGCGGCGCTGGCCCTGCTCTATAGCCGATACGGACTGGAGACCCGCGCCTTCCTCGGAGCCTTCCATCATCTGTTGCGTGCGCTCGGCGGCGACATCATGAAGCGCTTTCCGGACGATCCAAACGGCGCCTTCCAGCGTTTCATGTCTGTTAAGAAGGTCGCGTTCTTCGACATCGGCATCATCACCGACGTCCTGACGAGCGAGCGCGAGCGGACCATCAGCCAGCAGCAGGAGGCGATCCGCGAGCTCTCGACGCCGGTGCTGCAGGTCCGCGACGGGCTGCTCATTCTTCCGATCATCGGCATGATCGATTCGCTGCGCGCCAAGCAGCTCACCGACAGCCTGCTCCGCGCCATCCGCGCCAATCGCGCGAGGATGGTGGTGATGGACATCACCGGCGTCGCCGCCGTCGATTCCAAGGTCGCCAACCATCTGATCCAGACGGTGGCGGCCGCGCGGCTGATGGGCAGCACCGTGATCATCACCGGCCTTTCGGCGGATGTCGCGCAGGCGCTGGTCGCGCTCGGCGTCGATCTCGGCAAGATCACGACGACGGCGGATCTGCAGGGCGGGCTCGAGGAGGCCGAACGCCTGCTCGGCTATCGCGTCGTCCGCTCGGCCGAAGCGCCGGGGCAACGCCTCTCGGCCTGAGGCACCACGATGCCGGAGGACGCAAGCCATGGCGATCCCCATTCTCAAGCAGGGCGACGTGCTGATCGCAAGCCTTCAGGCGGATCCGACCGATAATGACCTGATCCAGCTCAGGGACGAACTCGCGGAGCGGATCGGCCGGCTGCGCTCCATCGGCGTCGTGATCGACGTCAGCGCGCTCGACGTGATGGACTCGTTCGCGACCCGCACGCTGCGGGGCATCGCGCAGACCACGCGGCTGCGCGGGGCGGATACCGTGATCGTCGGCGTCCAGCCGGAAGTCGCGTTCTCGATGGTGCAGCTCGGCCTCACGCTCGACGGGATTGCCACCGCGCTCGACCTCGAGGAAGGCTGCGCGCGGCTGCGCCAGCGCGTTGACGACGAGGCATCCCGTGGCAGCTGACGCGACGCATGTCGCCATCGCACACGACAGCGATATCGTGGAGGCGCGGCGGAAGGGCCGCGAGCTTGCCCAGAGGATCGGCTTTGCCGGCAGCGAACTGACCATCATTGCGACCGCGATCTCGGAGATCGCGCGAAACATCGTGGTCTACGCCGATCGTGGCGAAATCAGCCTGAGCGAGGCCGACAATGGCGGCCGACGCGGCATCGTCGTGGTCGCACGCGACGAGGGTCCGGGCATTCCCGACATCGAGCGGGCCATGCGCGACGGCTATTCGACCGGCAACAGCCTCGGTCTCGGCCTGCCGGGCGCCAGGCGTCTGATGGATGATTTCGAGATCATGTCGACGGTCGGCCAGGGCACGATCGTGACGATGCGGAAATGGAAGCGATGATTCCGGCGCCCCGAACCAGCGCGTTTGTCTGCCCCATCGAATGGGGCTTTGCCGCGCGCGCCATTGCCGGGGAAACCGAGTCGGGCGACCTGCATTTCGTCGCGACCCATGCCGGAGGCGTCCTGATCGCCGTGATCGACGGCCTCGGCCATGGCTCCGAAGCTGCGCTCGCCTCACGGCTCGCCGCGGCGACGCTCGCTGAGCATCTGGGCGAATCGGTCACGGCCCTGATGGCGCATTGCCACGCGACCCTGCAAAGAACCCGCGGTGCCGTGCTGAGCCTGGCCTGCATCGAACCCGACGGCCGCGGAATGACCTGGCTCGGGGTTGGAAATGTCGATGCCACCCTGCACCGCGCGGGATCCGCGCGACAGCAGCGGGAATCGCTGCACCATCGCGGTGGAGTCGTCGGCTATCAGCTGCCGCCGCTGCGTGCCGCGACCCTCGCGCTTGCCCCCGGCGACACGCTGGTGTTCGCAACCGACGGGATCGCCAGCACCTTCAACAGCGTGTCGCCGGTCGGATGGCATCCGCAGGATGCGGCCGATCACATCCTGCGGCTCTACGGCAAGGACACCGACGACGCGCTCGTCGTCGTTGCCCGGACCGTCGGAGACTGATCATGGCCGGCGTGATGGAGGACATCCGGAAGGACTACGCAGGGACATTGTCCGGCTATCTCATCCAGGCGGACGAGGAAGCGCGGCTGCACGCCCATGAACTCGGCCGCAAGGCGCTGACCGGCGGGATCGGCGTGCTCGACATTGTGACGTTGCATCACGAAGCGCTGGCAAGCCTTGGGGAGGCCGCATCGCTGCCGCTCGACCGCGCCGCGGAATTCTTGGCCGAAAGCCTGTCGCCATTCGAGATGTCGCTGCGCGGCTATCGCGAGGCAAACGCGATGCTCTCGACTGCCAACACCAGCCTGCAGCAGGCCCAGGCCGCAACGGAGGCAGTCAACCGCGAGCTGGAAGCGTTCAGCTATTCCGTCGCCCACGACCTGCGCGCGCCCTTGCGCAGCATCGACGGCTTCAGCCTCGCCCTGCTGGAGGACTGCGCCGACCTGCTCGACGAGGCCGGCAGGCAGCACCTGCGCTTCGTGCGCGAGGCCGCCCAGGACATGGCCGCACTGATCGACGGGTTGCTCTCGCTCTCGCGGGTGACACGCAGCGAGCTGCGCCGCGAGACGGTCGACCTCGCCGAGCTTGCGCGCAACATCCTTGCGCAGCTTCGAAGAGCAGCGCCCGGCCGCAACGTCGAGACTGTCATTGCCGATGATCTCTTTGCCGAGGGCGATGCCCGGCTGCTGCGGGGCCTGTTGGAAAACCTGCTCGGCAACGCCTGGAAGTTCACCGGCAGGCAGGCCGCCGCGCGGATCGAGGTCGGCATGACGCACGCCGGCCGCGAGCGCGCGTATTTCGTGCGGGACAACGGCGCCGGCTTCGACATGGCCTATGCCGCAAAACTGTTCGGCGCATTTCAGCGGCTGCATTCGCCGTCCGAATTCGAGGGCACCGGCATCGGTCTTGCAACCGTGCAGCGCATCGTTCATCGCCATGGCGGCCGCGTCTGGGCCAAGAGCGAGATCGGCCGCGGCGCAACGTTCTTCTTCACCCTGTGGAGTACCGGGCATGGAGCTTAGGGCCGATCTGTTCCGCGACAAGCGCATCTTGCTCGTGGAGGACAATCCGAGGGATGAAGCGCTTACGCTGCGCGCGCTGCAGAAGCACAATCTGCAATCCGCCGTCGCCGTGACGCGCGACGGGGTCGAGGCACTCGATTATCTGCTGCCGGCCGCCGACCATGCGGTGCAGCCCTTGCCGCAACTGGTCCTGCTCGATCTGAAGCTGCCGAAGCTCGACGGCCTCGAAGTCCTGCGCCGCCTGCGCGAACACGAGCGGACGCGGCTGCTGCCGGTGGTGATCCTGACCTCCTCGGCGGAGGAGCGCGACATTCTCGAAAGCTATCGACTCGGCACCAGCAGCTATGTGCGCAAGCCCGTCGACTTCGCCGAGTTCACCGAGGCGGTGCGGTACCTCGGCCTGTACTGGCTCATTCTCAACATTGCGCCGCCCGCGCAGTAAGCCTTCGCTTCCCCCTTGGAGTTTGCCGATGCCGAAACCGCTCAAAGCGTTGATCGTCGAAGACAATGAACGCGATGCCGCCATGCTGATGCGCGAGCTGAGTCGCGGCGGCTACGAGCTCTACTCGGAACGCGTCGACACACCGGAGGCCCTGAGTACCGCGCTCGACCGCCAGGCCTGGGACATCGTGTTCTCCGACTATTCGATGCCGCGGTTCAGCGCACCGGCCGCGCTGGCGCTGGTGCGCGACCGCGGCTTCGACGTGCCGTTCATCATCGTCTCCGGAACCATCGGCGAGGAGACAGCCGTCGAAGCCATGCGCGCGGGCGCCAATGATTTCATGCCCAAGGGCGCCTTGGCGCGGCTGCTGCCCGCCATCGACCGCGAGCTTCGCGAGGCCAGGGCCCGCGCCGAGCGCAAGAAGATGCGCGAGCAGCTCATGATCTCCGAACGCATGGCCTCCGTCGGCATGCTGTCGGCGAGCGTCGCCCATGAGATCAACAATCCGCTGGCAGTGATCGTGGCCAATCTCGAATTCGCGCTGCAGCGGGTCGAGCTGCTGGGCGTTGAACACGCCGCAGTCGCAACGTCCGGCGACGCCAGCGGACTGCGCGAAGCCCGGCAGTCGCTCCGCGAGGCATATGAGGCCGCCGAGCGCGTGGCCCACATCGTCCGGGATCTCAAGGTGTTCTCGCGCGCGTCCAACGATGAACAGGAAGGGGCCGTCGACATCGAGCGCGTGCTGGAATCGGCGTTGCGCATGGCTTCCAACGAAATCCGCCACCGCGCCAACGTGGTCCGGCACTATGTCAAGGTCCCGCCGATCCACGGCAATGAAGCCCGCCTCGGACAGGTATTCCTCAACCTCATCGTCAATGCCGCGCAGGCGATTCCCGAAGGCCGCGCCGCCGAGAACCGGATCGGATTGTCCATTCGCATGGGGCAGAACGACCGTGTCGTGGTCGAGGTCTCCGACACCGGCTCCGGGATTCCGCCGCAGGCCCTTGCGCGCATCTTCGATCCGTTCTTCACCACCAAGGCGGCAAGCGTCGGAACCGGTCTCGGGCTAGCGATCTGCCAGCGCATCGTGATCCGCTATGGCGGCGACATTGTTGTCGAAAGCGAGGTCGGGCGCGGCACGACATTTCGGGTCTCGCTCCGGCGGGCGCGGACGGCGCTGCCCTCGGCCGATGCCATCCCCGCGGAACAACGCGCCAAACGCAAAGGCCGTATCCTCGTCGTCGACGACGAACCGATGCTCTGCTCGGCCGTCGAGCGCATTCTGTCCGTCGAGCACGAGGTCACGGTCGTGCAGTCGGCGCGGCGCGCGCTGGAGATCCTCAAGGACGATCCGCGCTTCGACGTGATTCTGTCCGACCTGATGATGCCGCAGATGACCGGGATCGAGCTTCATGCCGCGCTGGCCAAGATCGCGCCCGAGCTGGCGGCGAAAATGATCTTCATGACCGGCGGCGCCTTTTCGCCGAGTTCATCGGCGTTCCTGGAAAGCGCCTCTAACCCCACTATCGACAAGCCGTTCAGACCGGCGGCGCTGCGGCGCGTCGTCCAGACGCTCATCAAATGAGGTCACATCCGCGCATCAGAACCCGTCGGCGCTGATTGACCGAGCCGGCGGGCCGGATACAATGCGCTCTCCGACCGCCGGCAACGGTCACGATTCTGGTTCGCATGCGCTGGTTCAGGGACAATATCAGGCACGGGTCATGGGCTGCGCTGATCGCGCTCGCCATCAACCTTGCTTTGTCCTTCGGTCACGTTCACGCGATCGACGGCAAGAGCCTCGGACATCCTGTCGGCGCGCTGGCGGCTCTCGCCTCCCCTGACGATAACGGACCGGGCCGGCCGGACCACGACCACGCCGACTATCTCTGCACGATCTGCCTCGCCAGCACGGCGATAACCAGTGCGCTTGCTCCGACACCGCCCGTGCTGCCGGTGCAATTCGTCAGCCGCATGATCGATCACGCGATCGAATCGGCCGTCGCGCTTGTCGAGCCACGACGGGCCGCTTTCCAGTCGCGCGCGCCACCGATTTCCTGATCCCCTGTTCCCATAGCTCCCGCTCCAGCACGGCGTGCTGAGCCACGCGTTTTCGAGCGGGGCGTCGCATTCGCTTTGCATTTCCAAGTTTTCTTAGATCAGGAATTCCCGGAATGTATCGTCCGTCATCCTCGCGCCATCGCGGCAGGCTCTGCCTGTCCGCATCAGCGCTGGCCCTGTTTGTCGCCTCCGGCGCTGCAGCGCTGGCCCAAGGCGACAACGCCTCGCCGCCTGCCACCCCCGCGCCGCCCGCCGCGAGCTCCGCGCCGGAACCTTCCCCAA
>Ga0213876_10002264_pt1 | contig 11354 bp, 12 predicted proteins | sample BarmaccomBMRX_R9_FD_160113 | JGI IMG/M metagenome (GOLD analysis project Ga0213876, IMG submission 160113) | Root-associated microbial communities from Barbacenia macrantha in rupestrian grasslands, the National Park of Serra do Cipo, Brazil - RX_R9 | ecosystem: Host-associated > Plants > Roots...
CCCATGAGCGACACCCTCTCTATCAAGCCGCAGGAGAGCGGGCCGGAATGGAGGCGCATGGCGCGGGCCATCCGCTATCTGTCCGAGAACTACCAGGACCAGCCGAGCCTCGACGCCGCGGCCGAAGCCGTCGGCCTGTCGCCGTTCCATTTCCAGCGCGTGTTCACGCGCTATGTCGGCGTCAGCCCGAAGAGCTTCGTCGGACATCTGACGCTGGGCCACGCCAAGGACGAGCTGGCGAACGGAACCAGCGTGCTGGGCGCGGCGCTCGATGCCGGCCTGTCGGGCTCGTCGCGGCTGCACGACCTGTGCCTCAAGATCGAGGCGATGACGCCGGGCGACTATGCGCGCGGCGGCGACGGGATCGCGATCGATTTCGGCTTCCACGATTGCGCCTTCGGGCGCGCGCTGGTGATGGCGACCGACAAGGGCGTGTGCGGGCTGGCCTTCGGCGACGACGGCGAGGAGCGCGCGATGCTGGACGACATGCGCGCGCGCTGGCCGAAGGCGCGCTTCGTCGAGAACCCCGCGCGCACGGGGCGCATCGCGGCGCAGATCTTCGAGACGCAGGACGGCGATCTTGCGCTGCACCTTCTGGGCACGCCGTGGCAGATCAAGGTTTGGGAAGCGCTGCTGGCGATCCCGCCGGGCAAGGTCGCCACCTATCGCGGCCTCGCCGACAGGATCGGCAACATCAACGCGAGCCGCGCGGTCGGCACCGCTGTCGGGCGCAATCCGATCTCGTGGCTGATCCCCTGCCATCGCGTGCTGGGCAGCGACGGCGCGTTGCACGGCTATCACTGGGGCTTGACGCGCAAGCGCTCGATGCTGGCGCTGGAAGCGGCGCGCTACCGCGGCGAGAGCCCCAGCACGTCGGCCATCGCATAGAGGCCGGGCTTTCTGCCCTGGCCCCACTGCGCCGCGGCCAGCGCGCCGCGCGCGAAGATCGAGCGGTCCTCGGCCGAATGCGACAGCACCAGCCGCTCATGCGGGCCGGCCAGGATGACCTGGTGCTCGCCCACCACCGTGCCGCCGCGCAGCGAGGCATAACCGAGGTCGTTGCGCCCGCTCGCGTTGCCCAGCAGCAGCGCCGTGCCCGACGGCGCATCGACCTTGGCGCGGTGATGCATCTCGGCGATCTGCACGTCGAATCCGGGCAGCGCCTTCGCGGCCTCGGCCACCAGCGCCGCGAGCACGCTCACCCCCAAGCTGAAATTTCCGGACTTGACGATGACGGCGTGGCGGGCGGCGGCGCGGATCTTCGCGTCGTCGTCGGCCGAGAATCCCGTCGTGCCCATCACGTGGACGATGCGCGCCTGCGCGGTGAGCGCCGCGAGCTCGACCGAAAACGCCGGACGCGTGAAATCGATCAGCGCCTGGGCCTGCGCGAGCGAGGGCAGCGGATCGTCGCCGCGCGCGATGATGCCGCCGAGCGCCACGCCGTCCGTCTCGCCCATGGCGCGGATCACCGCCTGTCCCATGCGGCCGTTCGGGCCCGCCACGACGATGCGCAAGTCGCTCACGACGCCCCCAGCTTCTCGACGATGAAGGCCGCCAAGGCCTGGCCGAACCACGGCACGGTGAGGATGCCGGCCGACGCCGCGACGCGCATCACCGTCGTCTGATCGAAGGGCCATTCGCCCGCCTCGCCGATGCGCTTCTCGTAAGCCAGCAGGCCCTGGATGCGCTGCGCCGCGTCGGCATCGGCGCCGCAGTGGCCGGAAAGCGCGTCGATATCGCGGCGGATGCGCTCGAGCTCGGCGGCCTTGACCGCGACGATCCTGTGATGGATGCGCAGCATCAGGCCCATGAAAGCGGCGATGCCCATCGCGACGCAGCCGATCAGCAGCGCGACGGTGAAGATGGTGATCTCGCTCGATACGAAGAGCAGGCAGGTCGCAGCCGAGATCACGAACCAGATCAGCGCGAAACGCGCCGAGTTGCGGCCCCAGACCGACAGCTCCTCGATGCGCAGCAGATCGATGATCAGCCCGTCGTCGATGATCGCGACGGTCGCTTTCGCGCCCATGCGCGTGAGCTCGACCCCGCGCACGAAGGTCAGGACCATCACCAGCGTGATTGCGGCGAACCACAGCTTGACGCCCAGCGGCGCCGCGATCTGCGCGCGGCCCGAGAAATAGAGGAGCCAGTCGAAGCCGATGCCGATCAACAGCCCGAGCAGCGACGCCGGCACCAGCCGCGTGCCGTGCGGGGTGAGGCGGTAGATCTCCGCGGCCTGTTCCATCCCGCCCTTCAGCACGCGCGCCATCAAGGCGAGGTCGCGGCGCGCGCGGATGCGCACGAAGCGCTGCACCCAGACGATCACGGTCATCATCACCGACAGGATCAGCGCCAATCGCGTCAGAGGCTGGAACAGCGCCACGCCGTTCGCCCCCGCCAGCGCCAGATAGCTGCCGAACAGAGCTGCGAAGATCAGCACCGCCGTCGCCTGCGTCCCGAACGGCGAGACGACGAAGACGCGCTGCTCCAGATAGGCGCCGCGGTCGGAGCGCTTGAGCTCTTCAGGCACGTCGAACGGCAGGGATTCGGCCATGGGGAAAGGATAGAACAACCTCCCCTCGATGGGGAGGTCGACCCGTGAGCGAAGCGAGCGGGTCGGGTGGGGTGGGGTGGGGTCGCCACGCACCGAACCCCCACCCGAAGCGCGTGCCGCGCCTCGACCTCCCCAGGAGGAGGTAAATCAGGCTTTCGTGTCGACCCCGCCGCCGCCAGCCTCGTCGCGCCTTGCGACCGTCACCATGGCGGGCCTGAGCAGCCGTTCGCCGATGGTGTAGCCGGCCTGGACCACGTCGACGATGCTGCCCGCGGGCTTTCCTGCCCCCGGCACCTCGGCGATGGCCTGGTGGAAGTTGGGATCGAACTTGCCGGCCGTATCGACCGGCTTGACGCCGTGGCGCTCGAGCACGCTGAGCAGCTGGCGTTCGGTCGCCTCGACGCCGTCGAGCACGGCCTTGACCTGCGGGTCGGCGGCCTCGCGCACCGCGGGCGGCGCCGCGGCCAGCGCGCGCGCGAAATTGTCGGCGATCTGCAGCATGTCGCGCGCGAACTTGGTCACCGCATATTGGCTGGCGTCCTGCTTCTCGCGTTCGGCGCGGCGGCGCGTGTTCTCGGCATCGGCCAGCGCGCGCAGCATGCGGTCCTTCATGTCGGCGACCTCGGCGCGCATCGCTTCGGATTCGGCGATGAGGATCGCGGGATCGGGGGTCTGGTCGGGAAAGCCTTCGTCGCTCATGTTCTATCCTAGCAATCTGCCGATCACCTTCGCGGTGTGATCGACCATGGGGATGATGCGTCCGTAGTTCAGCCGTGTCGGGCCCAACACTCCTATAACGCCCACGACCTTGCCTTGGGCATTGGCGTAGGGCGCCGCCACGATCGAGGAGCCGGACAGGCTGAACAGCCGGTTCTCGGAGCCGATGAAGATGCGCACGCCGTCGCCCTCGCGCGCCAGCTCCATCAGATGGATGAGGTCGGCCTTGCGCTCGATGTCGTCGAACAGGGTGCGCACGCGCTCGAGGTCCGCCTGGGCCTCGACGGTGTCGAGCAGGTGCGAGGTACCGCGCACGATCAGCACCTTTTCCGGGCCCGCAAGCGTCGCCAAGCCCTCGGCCACGACCTTCGCGGTCAGCGCGTCGAGCTCGGCGCGCTCGTCGTCCAGCTCGCTGCGGATCGCGGCCCGCGCCTCTTCCAGGGTGCGGCCGCGCAGCCGCGCGTTCAGATAGTTGGACGCCTCGGACAGCGCCGAGACCGGCAGGCCCGTCGGCGCGTCGATCAGCCTGTTCTCGACCTGGCCGTCCTCGGCGACGATGACGACCAGCGCCTTGCCGGGCGCCACCGCGACGAACTCGACATGCTTGAGGACCGCATCCTGCTTGGCGGCGACGACGAGCCCGGCGCAGCGCGACAGACCCGACAGCAGGGTGGTCGCCTGGGTCAGCACCTCTTCGATGCCGCGGCCCGAGCCGTTGATGCGCGCCTCGATGGCGACGCGCTCGTCCGGAGCGAGCTGGCCGATCTCCAAGAGGCCGTCGACGAAGAGCCGCAGGCCCCGCTCGGTCGGCACCCGCCCGGCGCTGGTATGCGGGGCATAAAGCAGGCCCATGGCCTCCAGATCGGCCATGACGTTGCGGATCGAGGCCGGCGAAAGCTGGGTCGGCAGGCGCTGGGACAGGGTGCGCGAACCCACCGGCTCGCCCGAGCTGATGTACGCCTCCACCAGGTGGCGAAACACCTCCCGAGGCCGTCCGTCCAATCCGCTGTTCTGCCTGTAGTCCAAACCTCTGATCCGGTTACATATTCTTCGGGCACATAAGCATATTTGCACTCGCCCCGCCCGACCGCTAGGTAACGGCGTCACCGCCAAACATCAAGGCCAGACCATGCGCGACCGCGCGTCCGATCAATTGCGACCCGTGAGCCTGGAGCCCGGTTTTTCCCGCCATGCCGAGGGTTCGTGCCTGGTCAAGTTCGGCCATACCCATGTGCTGGTGACCGCCAGCCTGGACGAAGGCGTCCCGGGCTTCCTGCGCGGCTCGGGCAAGGGCTGGGTCACGGCCGAATACGGCATGCTGCCCCGCGCCACCCATACCCGCGGACGCAGAGAGGCGGCGCAGGGCAAGCAGAGCGGCCGCACCCAGGAAATCCAGCGGCTGATCGGCCGGTCCTTGCGCGCGGTGACCGACCTGACCGCCTTGGGCGAACGCCAGATCCAGATCGATTGCGACGTGCTCCAGGCCGACGGCGGCACGCGCACGGCGTCGATCACCGGCGCCTATGTCGCGCTGGCGCAATGCATCAAGTTCATGACCAGGACCGGCGCGGTGACGCGGCCGGCGCTCAAGGACCATGTCGCCGCGATCAGCTGCGGCATCGTCAAGGGCGAGGTCGTGCTCGACCTCGACTACGACGAGGACTCGACCGCCGAGACCGACGCGAACTTCGTCATGACCGGCGCGGGCGGGCTGGTCGAGATCCAGGGCACCGCCGAAGGTGCTCCGTTCACGGACGAACAGTTCACGCAGATGCTGCGCCTGGCGCGCGCCGGAATCGGCGAGCTGGTCGCGGCACAGAAGCGGGCATTGGGATGAAGCTGGTCGTCGCCAGCCACAACAAGGGCAAGGTCCGCGAGATCGAAGCGTTGCTCGCGCCGCTGGGCTTCGAGATCGTCGGTGCCGAAAACCTCGAAGAGCCGGAGGAGACCGGCGCGACCTTCGAGGACAATGCGATCCTGAAGGCGCGCGCGGCCTGCGATGCGACGGGTCTGGCGGCGCTGGCCGACGATTCCGGCTTGAGCGTCGAAGCCCTGGACGGCGCGCCCGGGATCTATTCCGCGCGCTGGGCGGGCGAGACGAAGGACTTCCGCGCGGCGATGGCGCGCGTCGAGCGCGAGCTCCACGGACGCAACAGCAAGGCGAAATTCGTCTGCGTGCTGGCGCTCGCCAAGCCGGGCGAGGCGGTGCAGACCTTCCGCGGCGAAGTGCACGGCCGCCTCGCCTTCCCGCCGCGCGGCGACAAGGGCTTCGGCTATGACCCGATCTTCGTCGCCGACGGGATGAGCGAGACCTTCGGCGAGATCGACCCCGCTCTCAAGCATTCGATCAGCCACCGCGCCAAGGCGTTCGAGAAGTTCGTGAAGAGCCTATGAGCTTCGGCGTCTATGTCCATTGGCCGTTCTGCGCGGCGAAGTGCCCGTACTGCGATTTCAACAGCCATGTGCGCAGCGTCGTCGACGAGGACGCCTGGACACGCGGCATCGTGCGCGAGCTCGAAAACGTCGCTTCGCTGCAAGGCGGCGCGCGGCCGGCGGTGCAGACGGTGTTCTTCGGCGGCGGCACGCCGTCGCTGATGAGCGGGCGCGCGGTGGGGACCGTGCTCGACAAGATCGCGGGCCTTTGGCCGCGCGGAAACGACCTGGAAGTCACGCTCGAGTCCAATCCGGCCAGCGCCGACGCGGCGCGCTTCGCCGACTACCGCGCCGCGGGCGTCGACCGCCTGTCGCTGGGCGTGCAGGCCTTGAACGACGCCGACCTGAAGATGCTGGGCCGCCTGCACGACGTCGCCGAGGCGAAGCGCGCGCTGGACTGGGCGCAGAAGACCTTCGCGCGCGTCTCGCTCGATCTGATCTATGCGCGCCCGCGGCAAACGCCCGAAGCCTGGCGCAGCGAGCTGAAAGAGGCGCTGTCGTTCGGCACCGAGCACCTTTCGCTCTATCAGCTCACCATCGAGCCCGCGACGCCCTTCGCCACCTTGCATCGCGCCGGCAAGCTGATCGTCCCCGACGACGACCGCGCCGCCGCGCTGTACGAGCTGACGCAGGAGATGACCGAGGCCGCCGGCCGACCCGCCTATGAGATCTCCAACCACGCGCGGCCCGGCGCCGAGGCGCGCCACAACCTCATCTATTGGCGCTATGGCAGCTATGCCGGCGTCGGTCCCGGCGCGCATGGACGCCTCGACCTGGACGGCCGGCGCGTTGCCACCGAGACCGAGCGGCTGCCCGAGCGCTGGCTGGGTGCCGCGATGCGCATGAGCGAAATCGCCCCCGAGGACGCCGCACGCGAGCACCTGTTGATGAACCTGCGTCTCGCGGAAGGGCTGAGCCTCGCCGGCTTCCAGGCGCGCTGGGGCTGGTCGCCCGATGCGTCGCGCGTGCCCGACGGCCTGCTCGCCATCGATGGCGACCGCTTGCGCGCCACGCCGCGCGGACGGCTGGTGCTGAACGCGCTGATCGCGGCCCTGGCGCCCTAACTTCCTTTCGCCTGGAACGTCGTCGGGGCGGGGCTGACCACCGCGAAGCCGCCGGGACGCACCGCCAGCACCGGCAGGCCGCGGTCGATGGAGCCGTCCGCGTTGAACCGGAAGATGCCGTCCACCCCTGAGAAGCCGTTGGGATCGGTGAGCGTCGCTTGCGTGAAGCGGTGATAGGGCTGGCCGCTGCCGAGCAGGGCGATCAGCGACACCGCGTCATAGGCCAGCGCCGCCAGCTGCGGCGGCGCCGAACCGAAGGTCGAGCGGTATTTGGCCGTGAAGTTCGAATCCGCATCCGGCGCGGGGGCGGCGAACCAGCCGTCGCGCAAGGTGGCTTCCTTGGTGATCGCCAGATCGTCCCACAACCCGGTGCCCATGAGCTTCACCTTGCCCAGGTCGATGCCGTTGGCGGCGAGGCTCGGCGCGATCGAGCGCAGAAGCGTGCCGCCTTGCGCGATGAACACCGCGTCGGCATCGGTCTTGGCGATGGCGGACGCCTGGGTCGTCACCGCGCCGCTGCCGGCCGAGAAGTGCTCGACCGCGGTTACCGTGCCGCCCGCGGCCTTGACCTCTTCGCGGAACGCCTGCTCGCTCACCTGGCCATAGGAGGTCGACGGCACCAGGGCTGCGAAATTCTTGTGCCCCTGCGCCGCCGCAAAGGCGACGACGCGCCGGACCTCGTTCTGCGGCTGGAAGCTCAGGAGATAGACGCCGCGGCCGGCGACGTTGCGGTCGGTCGAGAAGGCGAGCACCGGCACGCCGCGGTCGCGCGCGAGCGGGGCTACCGCGCTGACCGAACCGGCGAAGAGCGGACCGATGAGGATCTCGGCGCCCTGGTTGAGCAGCCGCTCGGCCGCCGAGGCCGCGTCCGACGGCTTGCCGGATTCGTCGGCCGTCATCAGCACCATGTCCTTGTTGCCGGAATCGTAGAGCGCGAGCTGCGCCGCCTTGAGCATGGCATTGGCCAAGGTGCGCGTCGGCGCGGAAGGATTCGACAGCGGCAGGATCACGCCGACGCGCAGCGGCGTCTTGTCCTTGTCCATGTTGGCGAGGCGCAGGAAGGTGGGGGAATCCGCCGAAAGCTGGTGCGGCGCCGTCGGCGCGGGCGGCGGCGGGGGAGGAGGCGGCAGCACCTTGACCGGCTGAGGCGTCTGGCAGCCCGCCAGCAGCGCTATCGAAAGCGCGCCCAGGATGGCACAAAGACGGGTGGGAACCGGCATGGACATCTCCTCTTGAGCGGCAAACTTACGGGTTCGGACGCGGCGGGTAAATCGGCCCGGCGCGACGACCGGCGCGACGACCGGCGCGACGACCGGCACGACAGGCTGGGCGACGACTTGGCGCCGGGCCTTTACGTGACCGCGACGCCCATAGGCAACGCGCAGGACGTCACCCTGCGCGCGCTGACGGTGCTGAAAAATTGCGACCTGATCGCGGCCGAGGACACGCGCGTCACGGGCAAGCTGCTGGCCATCCACGGCATCCGCAAGCCGCTCGGCGCCTATAACGACCACAATGCGGTGCGCGAGCGGCCGAAGCTGATCGCCAGGCTGCGCCAGGGCGCGCGCATCGCGCTGGTCAGCGACGCCGGCACGCCGCTGATCTCGGACCCCGGCTTCAAGCTGGTGCGCGAGGCGATCCAGGAGGGGCTGCCCGTCCATGCCATCCCCGGCGCCTCGGCGGTGATGACGGGGCTGACGCTGGCAGGCCTGCCGACCGACCGCTTCCTGTTCGCGGGCTTCCTTCCCGTGCGCTCCGGCGAGCGCAAGACGGCGCTGGCGGAACTCAAGGACATCCGCGCGACGCTGGTGTTCTTCGAATCGGCGCAGCGGCTGTCCGAGAGCCTGGCCGACATGGCGGAGGTCTTCGGGCTTCGCACCGTGGCGGTGGCGCGCGAGTTGACCAAGCTGCACGAAGAGGTGCGCCGCGGGCTGCTGGGCGGGCTGGCCGAGCACTATGCCCGCCAAGGCGCGCCGAAGGGCGAGGTCACCGTGATCGTCTCGCCCCCGCACGATGCCCCCGCCGATACCGCGCGCATCGATGCGGCGCTGGACAAGGCGCTGGAATTCATGCCGCTGCGCGCCGCCGTCGACCTGGTTTCCGAGATGCTCGAGGCGCCGCGCAAGCCGGTCTATGAGCGCGCGCTCGCGAAGAAGGCCGATGGCTGAGCGCAAAGCCGGCCGCGGCGCGCCCGACAAGCGCCAAGCCGAGCGCCATGGGCGGCGCAGCGAAACCTTCGCCGCGCTGCTTCTGCAAATGAAGCTCTACCGCATCCTGGGCCGGCGCGTGCGCACGCCGCTGGGCGAGATCGACCTGATCGCGCGCGCGCCCTTCGGTCCGGTCTGCTTCGTCGAGGTCAAGGCGCGCGGCGACGAGATGCAGGCCTCGGACGCGATCGCGTCGCGCCAGCAGGCGCGCATCGCCCGCGCCGCAGCGCATTATCTTGCGTCGCGGCCGGGCCTGGCTTCGAAAGGCGCGCGCTTCGACGTCATCAGCGTCATACCGGGACGGCTGCCCCGCCATATCGTGGATGCATGGCGCGCGGATGATTGAGAAAATCCTTTGCCTTGGTACAAGATCGAGGCATGGGCGAGAATCCTCTCGAATTCCTGCGCCGCCTGGGCCAGGCCGGCGACGGTCCGCACGACATCGCGCTGGCCGCGCTGATGCTGTCGAGCCTCGACCATCCGACGGTGCCCTTGGGCCCGTCGCGGGCGCATCTCGACGAGCTGACGGGGCTCGCGCGCGCGGAGGGCGCGCTGATCACCAATGTCGAGGACGGCGCGCGGCTGCTGTCCAACCTTCTGGCCGGACGCTGCGGCTATGACGGCGACCGTCTCACCTATGACGACCCGCGCAACGCCGACCTCATCCAGGTGATCGCGCGGCGCAGGGGCATGCCGGTCGCGCTCGGCATCGTCTACATGCACACCGCGCGCGCGGCGGGACTTGCCGCGAGCGGGCTCGACACGCCGGCGCATTTCCTGGTGATGCTGTCGAAGAGCCGCGCCGAGGTGCTGATCGATCCGTTCAACGGCGGCGCGGTGCTCGATCCCGAGCGTGCCAGCGGACCGCCGCGCATGGGCGGGCACGAGGGCGGGCATCTGGCCCAGCCGGTCAGCGACGTCGACGTGCTGCTCAGGCTGGAGAACAACCTGAAGGTCCGCGCGCTGCATATCGGCGACCGCGCCCGCGCGCTCGAGATCGCCAAGCGCATGATCCTGATCGGGCCCGGCAAGGCGGAGCTGTGGCTCGACCTTGCGCGGCTGAACGAGGCCAACGGAATCCTGGGCGATGCGCGGCGCGCCTATGAAGCGTGCCTCGACATCGCCCGCCCCGGCCAGATGCTGCACAACGAAGCCGCGCTTGGGCTCGACGGCCTCAAGCGGCGGATCAATTAGGGGACGCTCATGGCACTCACCGTCGCGATCCAGATGGACCCGATCGAGAAGATCGACATCAACGGCGATTCGACCTTCGCGCTCGCGCTCGAAGCGCAGGCGCGCGGGCACAGCTTGCTCTATTACGGGCCGCGCGCGCTTTCCTTCAACGACGGCAAGGTGACGGCACGCGTGCACCCGCTCGCCGTGCGCGCGACCAAGGGCGATCATTTCACCGCCGGGCCGGCATCGGTTTACGACCTGGCGCAGGCCGACGTGATCCTGATGCGCCAGGACCCGCCCTTCGACATGGCTTACATCACCGCGACGCATATCCTGGAGCGGCTGCATCCGAAGACCCTGGTGGTGAACGATCCGGCCGAGGTGCGCAACGCGCCGGAGAAGCTCTTCGTCACCGAGTTCAAGGAGCTGATGCCGCCGACCCTGATCACCACCGACCGCGCCGAGATCGACGCCTTCCGCGGCCATCACAAGGACATCATCCTCAAGCCGCTTTACGGCAACGGCGGCGCGGGCGTGTTCCGCGTCAAGCAGGATGACGAGAACCTGGGCTCGCTGCTCGAGATGTTCACCCAGTTCTATCGCGAGCCGGTGATCGTGCAGCGCTACCTGCCCGAGGTGCGCCAGGGCGACAAGCGCATCATCCTGGTCGACGGCGAGTTCGCGGGCGCGATCAACCGCGTGCCTGCGGCCGGCGAGGCGCGCTCGAACATGCATGTCGGCGGACGGCCCGAAGCCACGAGCCTGACCGCGCGCGAACGGCAGATCTGCGGCACGATCGGGCCCGAGCTCAAGCGCCGCGGCTTCATCTTCACCGGCATCGACGTGATCGGCGATCACCTGACCGAGATCAACGTCACCTCGCCCACCGGCATCCACGAGGTCAAGCGCTTCGGGGGCGCCGACATCGCGGCGCTCATCTGGGATGCGATCGAGAGGAAGCGGAAGGGCTAGGGCTGGCCGCGATCCGGCTTACGGATGGTGGCGCGGCCCGTCGGGCCGTCATAGGAAAAATGGTGGTTCTGCAGAAAGCTCCGCCCCAACAGCACGTCGAATTCAATACCGTTCTCTCGTAAGTTCACCGCAGCAAATCGGCCCAATATCAGCGTGTCGAGCGCAACGATGTGAATTTGAGCCATATATATCGCCACAATCTCGGTGCCGAGCGCCGCACCTACCGCGTCT